>Ga0187867_10000294_pt1 | contig 44948 bp, 42 predicted proteins | sample June2016WEW_13_1_FD_132976 | JGI IMG/M metagenome (GOLD analysis project Ga0187867, IMG submission 132976) | Peatland microbial communities from SPRUCE experiment site at the Marcell Experimental Forest, Minnesota, USA - June2016WEW_13_10 | ecosystem: Environmental > Terrestrial > Soil >...
ATGGACGCGGTGGGGGCGTTCGTGGGCGTGCGCGGCAGCCGGATCAAGAACATCGTCGATGAGTTGGGGGGCGAGAAGATCGACATCGTGCGGTGGAACGAATCGAGCCAGGTGCTGATCAGCAACGCGCTGAAGCCGGCGGAGGTGGCGGAGGTGGCGCTCTGTTTCGAGTTGGGGCGGGCCACGGTGGTGGTGAATGAAGACCAGCTTTCGCTGGCGATCGGCAAGCGGGGGCAGAACGTGCGGCTGGCGGCGCGGTTGACGGGGTGGGACATCGACATTCTCACGCCGACGGAATTCCAGAAGGGCGTGAAGCGGCTGGATGAAACGCTGAAGAGCATCGAGGGGATCACCAAGGAGATGATCGACAAGGTGATCGTGCTGGGCCTGATCGACGTTCGCGACCTGGAGGAGGTGGGGACGGGTCCGCTGATGGAAGAACTCGGTCTGGATGAGGCGACGGCGCAAAGGGTGGTGGAACGGTGCGCGGCGGAGGCGAAGATCGTGGCGGTGGAGCAGGAGGCGAAGAAGATCGCCGACGCCTCGGCCAAGGCCAAGGAGGCGGCGGCGATCGCGGCCGACAAGGCGGCGTTGCTGGGTTTGGGCGAACCGCCGGCGGATGTGGAGGCGGGCGCCAAGCTTCCGGGCGCGATGGAGGCCGTTCCCGGCGCGGCGGCGGAAGTCGTCGTTCACCAGGAATCCGGCCAAGCCCAAGAGGACGACAAGAGCGTTGGGGAGCAGGCCATGGAAGGTCTGCCCAAATCGGACACGGAGGAAACGGCAAAGCCGTCGGACGATGGCGAGGGCGATACTGCGGCCCTGGCCGAAGGTCTGGAGGCGCCTCCATTGGAAGATCCCGACAAGTTGTGATTTGAGTTTTTAGTTAAGCTGTTTTTTGGAGATTTGTTTTGGCAAAGGGCATTCGAGTCAATTTGCTGGCCAAGGAACTTGGCATCGAGAGCAGGCTGATTCTTCAGAAACTGAAGGATGAGGGTCTTGGCGAGAAGGCGCCGAACCACATGAGCACGTTGCCGCTGGGATTGGCGGAATCGGTGCGCGAATGGTTCAGCGGCGCCGGCGGGGGCACGGCGGTGGAGACGGCGCCGCACGTCGACGTGGCGACGAAGCCCAAGACGGTTCGAAGCAAAAAGAAGAAGGAATCGGCGGCGGAAACGGGAGTGTCCACCGCGGAATCGGCCGAGGGTTCCCGGGAGACATTGGCGGGGGAATCGACGATGACGGTGTTTGTGGAAGCCCCGCCGCCCGCGCCTGCATCGGTGGCGGAACCGCCGGCCCCGCCGAAAAAGAAGCGCCCCGCGGCGCGAGCTAAAGCGCCGGCGGCGCCCGAGGCCGAGCCGGCGGCGGCGGCGCCGCCGCCTCCAGAAGCCCCGGCGGCGCCGCCTGCGCCACCCGCCGCGCCGCCGCCTGCCGCGGCCAAGCCCGCGGCGGCCGTGCCGCCGCCCGCGCCGCCGGCGCCGCCCGGAGCGGAGCACGTTCGTCCGCCGCGGCCGACGGTCACGCTCGCCAGCCGGGCCGCCTCACAGCTAGCGCCGGAGGTGCGCAAGCCGGTCGTGCAGGCCCCGCAATTGACTTCGCTTGAGCCGGCCAAGATTCAAGGCCCGCGAGTCGTTCGCATCGAAAAACAGGAAGCGGTGGAGCAGCACGTCCCGCGTGCGCCTCGGCCGACGGAGACGACCGGAGTCACGCCCGCCGGCACCCGGGCGGGCCGCGGCGTCAAGACCGGCGACGAGGATGAGGAGGACACGAAAAAGAAAGCCGCGGGGAAAAAAGGCGGCAGCCTCTCCAGCCGGCGCCGGGGCGTCGATGGGCGCCGGGGCGAAGCGATGGAGAAGCTGAAGGAATTCACCGACGCGGACCTGATCGCGCGCCGCGACGCCCTGAACGCCGCCGCCAGTTCCCGAAACGTCTTCGACACGCATCTTCGGCAGATCGAACGGCGCGGCACGCACGCCGTGGCCAAGCCCATCACCCAGCGCGGCGAGCCGGTGACGGTGGAGGAGCCGATCACCGTGCGATCGCTCTCGGCGGCGCTGGGGGTGAAGACCAACGAGGTTCAATCGCGGCTGATGAAGAGCGGCGTCAACGCCGCCATCAACCAGACCCTGGACCGCGAGGTGGCGCAGACGATGGCGTTGGAATTCGGCATCGAATTGAGAATCGCCAAGCAGGCGACGTTGGAGGAGATGCTGTTGAGCGAAATCGTAGCGCGAGAAGTCGATGCGGCCAAGCTCGTGCCGCGGCCGCCGGTCGTGACGATTCTCGGCCACGTGGATCACGGCAAGACATCGCTTTTGGACAAGATTCGCAACGCGAACGTGGCGGCGGGCGAGGCGGGGGGCATCACGCAGCACACGGCGGCGTGGATGGTGCAGCTTGGGGAGAAGCGCGTGACGTTCATCGACACGCCGGGGCACCAGGCGTTCACCTCCATGCGCGCCCGCGGGGCGAACATGACGGACGTGGTGGTGCTGGTGGTCTCCGCCGCCGAAGGCGTACAGCCGCAAACGGTTGAATCCATCAACCACGCCCGCGCCGCCGGGGTGCCGATCATCGTGGCGCTGAACAAGATGGACCGCGCCGACGCCAATCCGGACATGGTCCTGGGCCAGCTTGCCAAGGAAGGGCTGAACCCGATCGAGTACGGCGGGGAAACGGAAGTGGTCCGGACCAGCGCGACGACGGGGCAGGGGATCGCGCAGTTGATCGAGCTTCTGGATTTGCAAAGCCAGATCATGGAGTTGAAGGCCGATCCGACGGCCCCGGCGCGCGGCAGCGTGATCGAAAGCCGGATGGACGAGGGTCTGGGCCCGGTGGCGACGGTTCTGGTGCAGAATGGGACGCTGAAAGTAGGGGACATCGGGCTGGCCGGACCAGGCTTCGGGCGAATCCGCAGCCTGGTGAACGACCGCGGGGAAATGATCCGCGAGGCCGGCCCCAGCACCCCGGTCGTCGTCAGCGGGTTGAGCCAGTTGCCGACTTCCGGGGACAAGTTCTACGCGCTGGACGACAACGAGCGAGCCCGGGCGATCGCGGAGGAACGGCAGGCGCGGGAGCGGCAAACCGATCTGGGCGGCGCCAACCGCGTCACCCTGGACACGCTGTTCGATTCGATGAAGGCCGAGGACGTCAAAACGATCAACCTGATCATCAAGGGCGACGTGCAAGGCTCGATCGAAACGCTGGCCAAGACGGTGACCGAATCCAACACCGACGAGGTTCGGGTGCGGGTGATCCACGGCGGCGTGGGCGGGATCAACGAGAGCGACGTGGAGCTGGCGGATGCGTCCAACGCGGTCATCATCGGGTTCCAGGTCGTTCCCGACGAGGCGGCGCGGCAGATGGCCGAGCAGCGGCGCGTGGAAATCCGGCTGTATCGCGTCATTTACGACATTCTGGACGATTTGAAGAAGGCGCTCTCGGGACTGCTGGAGCCGGAAATCCGCGAGAAGCTGCACGGGCACGCGGAAATCCGCAAGGTGTACAAGGTTTCGCGGATCGGCAACGTCGCCGGCTGCTTCGTGACCGACGGGCACATCCAGCGGGGAAGCAAAATCCGCCTGACCCGCGACGGCGTGGTGATCGTCGAGGACCTGAGCCTGGAATCGCTCAAGCGCCTCAAGGACGACGTGAAGGAAGTCAAGAGCGGGTTCGAGTGCGGGATCAAGATCGCCGGGTACGACGACATCAAGACCGGCGATATTTTGGAGGCTTACGTCCGCGAGACGTTCCAGAGAACGTTGTAAGGGGAAGTGCAACTTCTTAAGACATGACCATCGGCGCGCTGCAAATCGAGTTGACCGTCATCGACGCCATGAGCCTGAAGGACAAGCGGCGGGTGATCAAGAGCATCAAGGACCGGATCGCGCACGGGCACAACGTGTCCATCGCGGAGGTGGGGGCGCTGGACGAGCATCGCCGCTCGATCCTGGGGATCGCGATGGTCGGCAACGACGGGCGATACGTCGAGGGGGCGTTGAGCAAGCTGGTGGATTTCATCCGGGCGGTGCCGCAGGTGTCGCTCCTGGATTATCGGATTGAATTGTTGTAGCGAGCCAAAGCAGATGTCCCGTCGAACCGAACGCGTCGCCAGCACGATCCAGCAGGAGCTGGCGCTGATCATTTTGCGCGAGTTGAACGATCCGCGTCTGACGGGCCTGCCGACCATCACGCGGGTGAAGGTCAGCCCGGACCTTTCGCAGGCGGACGTGTTCGTGACGGTCATGGGCACGGAAGGCCAGAAGACGGCCGCCCTGAACGCCCTGCGTCACGCGGCGGGGCTGATGCGGACGCGGCTGACAAAGGAAATGACGCTGCGCGTGGCGCCGTTCCTGAAGTTCTATTTGGACGAGGATTTGGCCAAGGAACTGGAGCTTCTGGAAACGCTCCGGAAAGTTTCCGAGGAAAACGCCGAGCTGGACCGCCTCCGCTCGCTGAACCAAGAACGACAAGAACCCGAATGAAAAACGCCGCCAAATATGCCGAGGGATTGAAGCAACTGCACAAGCGCCTATTGCGCGACGGCAAGCCCGAGCCGCGCCAGCCGATCGAGCCGCTGGACGCGCTGGTGCGCGCCGCCATGACGTATGACGTCTCGGACAACCGCGCCGAGGATGCCGCCAGGGCCATCGGCAGGGAATTCGTCGATCTGAACGAGCTGCGCGTGGCGACGGACCTGGAAATCCAGGAGATGCTGGGAGTGCGCTATCCGGCGATCGAGGAGCGCGTGGCCATGATCACGCTGTCGCTGAACAACATCTTCGAGCGCGAGCACACGATGAGCCTGGACCGGCTCAAGACCGTCAGCAAGCGCGACGCCCGGCAGTTCCTGCGCGAATTGCCCGGCATGCAGCCGTTCGTCGAGGCGTTCATCATGCTGATGGCGTTCGAGGGCAACGCGTTTCCCATCGACCAGGAAATGCTGGCGTATTTGCGCGAGCAAGAGGTGTTCGACGAGGAGACGTCGATCCAGGACGCACAGAAATTCGTCGAAAACCACGTCAAGGGCGAAGAGATATACGATTTTTACGTCTTGCTCCGCAAGGCCGCGCTCTCCGATGGATCGAGAAAAAGGGCCAAACCATGACCGACCGCCTGCCCGCCGATACCCTGCGATTGGGTCTTCCCAGCGGAAGCCTTCAGCAATCGACGATCGAGCTGTTCGGCCGCGCCGGCTACCGAATCAACGTCGCCGAGCGCAGCGTTTTTCCCCGCATCGACGACGACAAGCTGTCGGCGGTGCTGTTCCGCGCCCAGGAAATCAGCCGGTACGTGGCCGACGGCATCGTCGATTGCGGCCTGACCGGGTACGACTGGATCGTGGAAAACGGCAACGAAAAAGACGTAATCGAAGTGTGCGAACTGTGCTACTCGCGCGCCAGCAGCAACCCGATCCGGTGGGTGCTGGCGGTGCCGGATGAAAGTTCCGTGCGCCGCCCGGAAGACCTGGAGGGGAAAATCGTCGCCACGGAATTGGTCCAGACCACGCGCAAGTATTTCGCGGCCAAAAAAGTGAAGGTCACGGTGGAGTTCTCCTGGGGCACCACCGAGATCAAGGCCCGGCTGCTGGACGGGATCGTCGAATGCACGGAGACCGGTTCGTCGCTGCGCGCCAACAATCTTCGCGTCGTGGATACGCTGCTGACGAGCACCACGCGCTTCGTCGCCAACGCCGCCGCGTGGAAAGAGCCGTGGAAGCGCGAAAAAATCGAGAACATCGCCATGCTCCTGAGAGGCGCCATCGAGGCCAGGGCGAAAGTCGGGCTGAAAATGAACGTGCCCGAGGATCGCCTGGCGGAGATCGTCTCGTTTCTGCCGGCGGAGAAAAGCCCGACCGTCAGCCGGCTGGCGGATTCGGCATGGGTGGCGGTGGAGGTCATTCTGGAAGAGCGCCAGGAGCGGGAACTGATCCCGCGCCTCAAGCGCGCCGGGGCTACGGGGATCATCACTTATCCCCTGAACAAGGTCATACCATAGGTGAGCCATGTCAGGACATAGTCACTGGGCAAAGATCAAGCGGGCCAAGGGAGCGACGGACGCCAAGCGCGGGAAGATTTGGAGCAAGATCGCCCGCAAGATCATCATCGCCGCGAAAAACGGCGGCGATTCGCGCGACAATCTTACTCTGCGATATACCATCGACGAGGCCAAGGGCGCCAACATGCCCAAGGACACCATCGAAAAAGCCATCCTGAAGGGGACCGGCGAACTGGGGGGCGAGAATTACGAAGCGGTGGTCTACGAAGCCTACGCCCCCGGCGGCGTGGCCGTGATGATCGACGTGCTGACCAATAACCGCTCCCGCACGGCGCCGGAGCTGCGCAGCATCCTCGAAAAGCACGGCGGCCACCTGGCCGCGACCGGGGCCGTGGGGTTTCAGTTTCTCAAGCAGGGGATCGTGACCGTGAAATCCTCGGCCGAGATTGAAGACAAGCTGTTGGAACTGGGCCTGGAGGCCGGCGCCGACGACGTGAAGAACGAAGGCGAAGTGATTGAAGTGATCACGTCCCCGGCCAATTTTCTGCACGTCCGGGACGCGATTTCCGCCGCCAACGTTCCCATCGAGGCTTCGGAGATCACCAACATTCCGACGACGACGATCCCCATCGACGCCGAACGGGCTCACAAGCTGCTGAAGCTGATCGAAGTTCTGGAAGACAACGACGACGTGCAGAGCGTGAGCCATAATGCGGAGATACCGGAAGGGGTGGGGGTATTGAATTGTGCCGCGCAGTCGGGTCAAAGCCGATATAATAGGGCCGAGAGCGAAGGTTAATATGCGGACAATCGACGTTCACGATCTTCCGGAACCGGTGGCGAAAGCCATTGAAACGATGGTGCAGACCCTCAAGAGCCAGGCGAAGACGGGCCAGAGCGGCGGCCGAGGCTCCGAGCCTGTTCAGTTGCCATCGTGGCCGGGAACGGTCCTCGGCACGTTGAGGCGTGCGGAAATCTACGACGATGGCAAATGAACCGGCTTTGCTGGATACCAACGTCCTCGTCTATTCGCTGTACCAGGATGCGCCGCAACACGCGGCCTGCCGCGCCATAGTTGAACGGGGGCGGGGCGCAGACGCCGCGCTATTTGTCGCGGCCCAGACGATGGCGGAGCTTTACTCGGTCATTACCAATCCGCGTCGCGTTACCAATCCCCGCAGCACGGCCGAAGCCATCGATGCCATCGAGAGATTTCTGGCGATGCCCGGGTTGGCATTGGTGCATCAACCCGTGGACGTGGTGGCGCGGTGGTGCGATCTGCTACGCCACCATGCGGTCACGGGCGGCGACATTTTTGACCTTCAACTCGTTGCCACGATGATGGCCAGCGGCATTGCCAGAATCTACACGTTCAATCAGGATGATTTTAAGCCTTTTTCGGGGATTCAGATTCTTACGCCTTAGACGGCGAAGCATTCAAGGCAACCCAGCGGTAACGACTATCCGGCTTTCAAAAGCCGCCGCGGTTTGTCGCCTTCCGGCACCAACTCGATCCGTAGCGTCGCATGAAGGGCCGCGGCAATCCTCCTCAATGTTTCCATCGAATGGCCGTTGTAGTCCGCGTCCTCAATCCTGCTAATCTGAGACGGCTGCGTGCCGATCCGTTTGGCCAGATCGGCCTGTGTAAGTCCGGCCCGCTCGCGCAACACGCGAATTTTGTCCCCAAGCGCCAGTGCCGAGATCGTGGCCTGCGCCTCCGCGAGACGTTCTTTCGGCTGTCCACGGTAATACCGACGGAAAAGAATTTCGCTCGCCGTAATGGAGCGCTTCCGCTGTTTTGCCACGCCGCCCATCCTTTCATTAGCCATTGGCCGAAGGGATATACCGATAGCCCTTTGGATTCGTCTCGTACCGGCTCCTCTGCGCAATCGCCCTCTCGATATCGGAATCATCCACCTCTCTTTCCTTGGTGCAGCCGTGGGCGATTACGGCCTTGCCCTGGTGGAAGAAGTACAACAGCCGATAATTCACGCGCTGCGATCGCACCCTGAGTTCATAAATTCCATCTCGCAGAAAATCGGCTTCCGGCCGTCGCAATTCGTGACCGGCCTGTTCGAGCCGGCGCACGCGGTAAAAGAGCTTGTCCTTTGGGTTATTGGGAATCTGGTCCAGCCAAAGGATTGCGGGACACGTCCTATCAAACTCCGCGTAAAAGACTACATCGGTTTTTGCCACGATCAGCCTCCTTTATTATTCACATTTTTGTGATGTTGGGCAAGAGCAACTTGCTCTGCCGGTCATGCCCCCGCATTAGACCGGCAAGTGCGGAGTCCTTGAGATAGTTTTTTCGGGCGATTGTCTGAATTCTGTAACTCTCGAAAGCTTAAACGGTTAGAGAGGATCGCCTTCGGATTGCCAAAAAGAAAAATCTTGGAGTCTCTTTCATACATTCACCAGAAAATCCCTGCTCGCCAGCAATCCGCGTTGTTCGCCGGCTTCGGTGCCGTTGAAATTTGCGTCCTCTAATTCGATGCTGAGGAAGCCGCGATAACCGGCGCCTTTCAGCGTGGCCAGCATCTTGACCCAAGGGGCCTGGCCGTGGCCGGGGATGCAATATCGCCAGGAATGTCCGCCGAAGGGAATGGGATCGGCTTGCGTGGCTGGCTGGAGATTGCCGAAATCGTAGAGGCGCTCGGGCATGATCTCGGCGTCCTTGGCATGCACGTGGCCGATGCGGTTTGCGAATTCGCCGAGGAAACGGACGGGATCGATGCCCATGCGGATCAGGTGCGACGGATCGAAATTGATGGCCAGAGAATCGGCGGCGGTTTCCTTGAAGAAGATGCGGAGGCTTTCGGGGGTGCAGCAGAAGGCGGGGAAATAGGGGTAGCCGCCGGGATAACCCTCGATCACGATGCGGGCGCCGCTGGGGGCGATGGCCTGGGCGAGCATGGCGTAGCCGTCGACCGCAAATCGGAAGCTCTCGCGGCGGTCGCGGGAATCGGTTTCCGGAAAGACGACGGTGAAGAAATTGCGGATGCCCAGGGCGGCGACGGATTGGACGTGTTCGGCGGCGATGGCGACGGCGTTCTTGCGTTTGCCCGCGTCCGCCGAGGCCAGGGCCGACCACGGCTGCTTCAGATCGACCGATCCCACGCCCAGCCCGGCGGCCAGGATGGGCTTGATCTGATCGGCCGGCAGATCGCCCACGTCAAGGCATTGGAATCCGTTGCTCTTGGCGAATGAAATCAGACTTGGCAGGTTCTTCTGCCAATCGCTCCATCCCCGGCGAAATCCGATGGGAAACGATCCGGTGCGAGTTTGGGACATGGGGATGTTATAGCGGGGGGGAAGGTAAATTTCGATCTGGGGATTGCCAATTGCCGATTGCCAATTGCCGATTGAAATCAGGGGCAACATCGGGCTTCTGTATTCCAATCGGCAATTGGCAATCGGCAATCGGCACTGCTACACTGCTTCGCTCCTATGTCCTACACGGTGCTGGCGCGAAAATATCGGTCGGGGAATTTCGACGAACTGGTCGGTCAGGAACAGATCGCCAAGACGCTGAAGCGGGCGATCGAAACCGGGCGGATCGCGCATGCGTATCTCTTCTGCGGCACGCGCGGGACGGGCAAGACCAGCACGGCGAGGATTCTTGCCAAGGCGCTGAATTGCCAGAAGGCCGAGGGGCCGACGCCCGATCCCTGCGGGAAATGCGATTCGTGCCAGGCGATCGCCCGGGGGGACGACATCGACGTGATCGAGATCGACGCGGCCAGCAACACCGGCGTGGATAACGTGCGGGAGATCATCGAGAACTCGGCTTACCGGCCGGCGCGGAGCCGGTTCAAGGTTTACATCATCGACGAAGTTCACATGCTCAGTAAGTCGGCGTTCAACGCGCTGCTGAAGACGCTGGAGGAGCCGCCGAGCCACGTGAAATTCATCCTGGCGACGACCGAGCCGGAGAAGGTGCTGCCGACGATTTTGTCGCGATGCCAGCGGTATGATTTCCGGAACATTTCGTCCAAGGAGATCGCGGGGCATCTGAAGGGGATTTGCAAGGCGGAGAAGATTTCGGCGGAGGAGGATGCGTTGGCGCTGGTGGCCAAGGCGGGGGCGGGGTCGATGAGGGACGCGTTGTCGCTGTTGGATCGGCTGCTGAGCCATGGGGAGAAGAAGCTGAGCGCCAAGGACGTGGAGGAGATGCTGGGATTGCCGCGGGCGCAGCTTGTTTTCGAGTTGGTGGAATCGCTGGGCGCGGGGGACGTGAAACAGGTGCTGGAGCGGGCCGACGGGCTGATCGCGGCGGGGCTGTCGCCCGACGGGTTGATCGGCGCGCTGTCGGACCACTTGCGGAGCCTTCTGATCGTATTGACCTGCGGCAAGGAAAGCGGATTGCTGGACGTTCCCGGCCTGGGGGAAAGCGATCTGGCCGGCCAGGCGGGCAGGTTTGACGCGGCGACGCTGGCGCAGGACATCGCGATTCTGGAGGAATTGCGGCGAAACATGCGGCAGAACCAGACCGGGCGCGCGATGCTCGATGCGACGCTGGTGCGGATCGCGCTGGCCGAGCAGTTCTCATCCATCGGATCATTGCTGGGGCAGGGCGGCGCGGCCGCGCCGGCCGAAAAAAAAAAGCCTGAACCAGCGGGAATTCCCCAGGCGGTAGCGGCCCCAAGGACTCCCCAGCCGATCGCCGATGCGGCTTCGCCGGATTTCTGGCCCAATTTTTTGAAGATGCTCCAGGGGCAAGCGCCGTCGGTGGCGGGCGTGCTGGGCGAGGGGAGGTTGAGCGGCATTGAGGACGGGCTTGCGACCATTAGCATTCCTCGGCATTACGACAGTTTCGTCAAACAGTGGTCCGCCAACGGCAAGCGGGACCAGATCGCCCGGGCGCTGAGCGAGGCGCTGGGCCGGCCGACGGGGGTGAGATTTGAAATCGAGGACGAGCCGCAGTCGCCGGCCGCCAAGCCGCCCCAGGCCGATGCGGATGCCGGGCCGATCGTGGAATTTGTATTGAAGGAATTCGGCGGACGACTAACCAGAGTGGAATGAAGATATGTTCGATGCGTTGAAGAATCTGGGAAATCTGGGTGAATTGCTCAAGGGCGCCGGGCGCATAAAGGAAAAGATGGCGGCGATGCAGGAGGAACTGGCCCGCAAGCAGACAAGCGCCGACGCCGGGGCGGGCATGGTGCAGGCGACGGTCAACGGCAAGCTGGAGTTGGTGAAGCTGAGCATCGACCGGCAAAAGATCGACGTGAACGATACGGAGATGTTGGAAGCGATGATCGTCTCGGCCGTGCAGGCGGCCCAGGGGAAGGCGGCGGAGATCATGAAGGCGGAAATGCAGAAGACGATGGGGGATTTGGGATTGCCGCCGGGATTGTTGCCGTGAGAAGAGATTGCCGATTGCCAATTGCCAATTGAAATGCGGGAAGCTCCAGTGGCAGCGCTCTGCTCTTTCAATCGGCAATTGGCAATCGGCAATCGGCAATCCCCTCAATCCGGATTGATCTCTTTTAGCTTTTTCTCCAGGAGTCTTTGCCGACGGTCGGCGGCGGCGTCGAGCCAATCGCGAAGGGCGTCGCCGGATTTGGCGTTCAACATCTTCTCGACGGCGGATAGTTGAGATCGAAGGCGGGCTAGGCCGGCCCTCAGGTTGTCGGCGTTGTCAAGAAGGATGTCGCGCCAGAGTCCGCCGTCGCCGCCGGCGATGCGGGTGGTATCCAAAAATCCTTTGCCGCAAAGGTCCAGAGCGGCGTCCTTCTGCATGGCGACCAGGGCGGCGGCGAGCAGGTGGGGCAGATGGCTCACGTCCGCCAGCAGGCGATCGTGGTCGCGCGGGCTGAGGCGGGCGATGCGCATGCCCAGCAGGGTCCAGAACTGTTCAATGTGGCGCAAGGCTTCTCGGGAGGTTTTGGCGGTGGGGGTCAGGATGCACAATTGATTGGAAAAGAGATCGGCCCGCGAAAAGTCAACGCCGCGTTTCTCGCTGCCGGCGATCGGATGGCTGCCGACGGATTCCACGGTTTTGGGAAGAAGCGATTCGGCCGATCGAACCACCGAGCGCTTGGTGCTTCCCACGTCCGTTACCAGGGCTTGGGGCGACAGGGCCGGCGCGATATGGCCAAGAAGTTGCTCGAACGTCGCAACGGGAGTGCAGAGTACAACCAGATCAGACCCGGCGACGGCGGCGGCCGGGTCCAACTCGGCCGCATCCACCAAGCCGATTTCACGGGCCTTGTCCAGCGACTGGCGGCGATGGCCGTATCCGACGATCCGGCATCCCGGCGCCGCCGAGCGCAGCGCCAGCCCGATCGAACCGCCGAGCAGGCCGACCCCCAGAATCGTCACTTGGCGGGGAAAGTCCTGGGGAACCATGGAGTCCTTGTTTTGTTGCCCTTCCCTGGAAAAACTTTACCGCGAAGACGCGAAGGACGCGAAGTTACGCGAAGAAAAATGCAAGATTTGATTTTGACCTTCGCGTAACTTCGCGTCCTTCGCGTCTTCGCGGTAAAATTCTTTGGGTTGCGGGCATAGCTCGCTCCGGGCTCCTTCGCGGTTAAGCTTTTGAGGTCCGCGAGCGCTCGACCTTCACGTCGCTGAATTCATCGAGGTTCAGCGTGGTGATTTCGCCGTCGAGCTTGACGAGCGTCAGCCGGTCCAGCCATAGCTTGTCGTTCTTGCTGTGGGCGTACCAGCTTCCCGTTTCTTTCTGCTCGAATTCGACGACGGTGCCGGAGACTTCGCTGGACCACGAATGATCGCGGGCCGCGATTTGCTGAACCACTTTGACCTTGGCGCCGGGAACCAGTTGCTTGCGGATCGATTCATCCATACGAGCGGGAAGAGTAAGCGGCGGTTTGGAAAACGGCAAGAGAGGGGAGAAATTCAAAATTCGAAATTCGAATGACGAATCAAATTCAAAACTCGAAACGAAAACCGCTTTGGTCATTCGAATTTCGAATTTGATTCGTCATTCGAAGTTCGAATTTCGAGTTTCTGGCTTGGGGTTTCCAGCAGGATTTCTTCGGCGAGTCTCAGCAGCTCAACATACATCTGGCTGAGGGCTTCGGGGACCACGCGTGTTTCGCCTACGACGGACATGAAATTCGTGTCTCCGCCCCAGCGGGGAACGAGATGCTGATGGACGTGCCCCGGCAATCCCGCGCCGGCGGCGGTCCCCAGATTGATGCCGAGGTTGAATCCCTGGGCCGACACCGCGCGTTTCAGGAGCCGAACGGCCTTGACGGTCTGCACCGACAGATCGAGCTGCTCGGCTTCGCTCAGCTCCTCCAACTCGCATTTGTGCGCCCGCGGAGCGATCAGCAGATGGCCGTTGGCATAGGGAAAGCGATTGAGCAGAACGACGCTCAGGTCGGTCCCCCACAGCACCAGCCGGTCTCGCTGCCGTTGCGGATTGTCGGCGGCGGCGGCTTCACATAAAAAGCAGGCCCCGCTCTGGCCAAGAGTCTTGATGTATTGCATTCGCCAGGGAGCAAAGAGGGGAGGGGTGGTCATGAGGCAAATCCGAAAACGGAAATTCGAAATTCGAATGACGAATCAAACTCGAAATTCAAAACTCGAAACAAAAAAGCTTCGCTCATTCGAATTTCGGATTTCGAATTTGATTCGTCATTCGAATTTCGAATTTTCCTGTCATCCCGCCAACGCCGCGGCCTGCACCGCTGGGCTGACGCTCACCGAAACCGCCGGCGCCGACATCTCGAGGACTTCCCGGGCCAGCGCCCGGTAATCGCTGGCGCCGTGGCTCAAGGAATCGTATTGCAAAATGTTCTGCCCAAAACTGGGACTTTCGGCGAGCTTGATGTTGCGGCGGATGCGGCTGGCGAATATCCGCGTGTTGGACCAGGGCAGGTTCTTCCCGGCCGCCTCACGGATGAAACCGTTCAGATCGCTCACCACCTCGTTGGACAACTTCGTCTGCGAATCGAACATCGTCAACACGATCCCGGAAACCCGCAGGCCGGCGTTCACGCGCTGGCTGACGAGCGCCACCGTTTCCAGCAGCTTGCCGACGCCCTGGAGCGCCAGGAAATGCGGCTGCATGGGAATGATGACCTCCTGGGCCACCGCCAGGGCATTGACGGTCAACAACCCCAGGCTCGGCGGGCAGTCCATCAGAATGTAGTCGAACTCCAGCTTGGCGGCCTCCAGGCGATTTTTCAGCAGCGTCTGCCGGCCGGGGACGTTCACCAATTCCACCTCGGCGGCGGCCAGGTCGATGCTGCCCGGCACCAGGGCCAGATTTTGCCCCACCTGCTGAAGGGCGGCCAGGAGGCCTTGGCCCTCGACCAGGACCTGATAAAGGCTGGTCAATTCCGGCGAAGGATTTAGTCCGTAATTGATGGTCAGATGGGCCTGCGGATCGAGATCGATCATGCAGACCTTTTTCCCCTGCTCGGCCAGCGCGGCGGCGAGGTTGGCGGTGGTGGTCGTTTTCCCCACGCCGCCCTTCTGATTCATGAACGCGATGATCCGCATAGCCCAGCCTCGCGGGTTATTATCGGACTGTCGAGGGGCAAAACAAGGGGGAAGGGAAGTTGCGAGTTGCGAGTTGCGAGTTGCGAGTGAATGCGGGCTTTTGCTCGCAACTCGCAACTCGTAACTTCCCATCCCCCAAATGAAGAAAGCTTCCGCCGTGGCAGGGAAGCTTTCTTCGTTGTTCCGTGGCCTCTGTTTTGGAGCCGAGGCCGCAGAGGTAAATTTGTGTGTCGTGCGAACCAACCAAGTCGACGGGCGATTCGTTTGGAGCCACGCGCCCGGTCGCGGATCGTGCCGCGTTACTTCTTCTTGGTCGTCTTCTTCTTCTTCTTAGCGGCCTTCTTCTTCATAACGGTATCACCTCCTCTCTTTACTGGAATACAAATGTACGCTGGTAAAAATTTCGAGTCAACGCTTTTTTTTCAGATTCGTCGAGTAAGATCGTGATCAGGTTTTGTGAAAGGACATTATGCCGAACGTGAAAAACCGTCCCTGCGTCATCATCGTGCGTGACGGCTGGGGGAAAAATCCCTATCCGAAATGGAACAACGCCAACGCCGTTTATCTCGCCAAGCATCCCGTGGCCGATCGGATCATGGCCGAATATCCGACCACGCTGATCCACACGAGCGGGTTCGACGTGGGCCTTCCCGAGGGGACGATGGGCAACAGCGAAGTGGGACATCAGAACATCGGAGCGGGGCGGATCGTGGATCAGGAATCGGTGGCCATCACCAAGCAGATTCGCACGGGCGAGTTTTACCAGAACGCGATGCTGAACCAGGCGGTGGGCCGGGCGCTGGAAACGAAGGGGGCGTTGCATCTGTTCGGGCTGGTGAGCGACGCGGGGGTGCATGCGCTCTTGGAACATTTGTACGGCTGCCTGGAGCTTTGCCGGCGGCGCGGGCTGGGGCGGGTTTTCCTGCACGCCTTCACGGATGGCCGGGACACGCCGCCCAACAGCGGGATCGGATTCATCCGGAAAATCGAGGCGAAAATGCGCGAGTTGGGGGTTGGGAAGATCGCCACGGTCAGCGGCCGGTACTGGGCGATGGACCGGGACAACCGCTGGCCGCGCGTGGAGAAGGCGTATCGCGCCATCGTCTTCGGCGCGGGTCCGAAATTCACCTCGGCCGAGCAGGCGGTGCAGAATTATTACGACCATCCCACGGAGCCGAACATGAGCGGCGACGAGTTTGTGACGCCGTCGGTGATCTGCGACGACGGGACGACGCCGCGCGCGGTCGTCAAGAGCGGCGATTCGATCCTCTTCTACAACTACCGCGGCGACCGGCCGCGCGAAATCACCAAGGCGTTCGTGCTGCCGGATTTCAACGGTTTCGACCGCGGACCCAAGCTGGATCTTTTTTATTGCACGATGACCGCGTACGAGAAGGGCCTGCCCGTTCACGTCGCCTATCCCAAGCCGCCGAAGATGGAGGACATCCTCGGCCAATACGTCAGCTCGCTGGGCCTGAAACAATTCCGATGCGCCGAAACGGAGAAATTTCCGCACGTCACATTTTTTTTCAACGATTACCGCGAGGAGCCGTTCCCGGGCGAAGATCGGCAGATCATCCCGTCGCCCAAGGACGTTGCCACCTACGACCAGAAGCCGCAGATGAGCGCCTACGGCGTGTGCGAGGAGGTGCTTCGGCGAATCGAAAGCGGCGCGTACGATCTGATCGTCGTGAACTTCGCCAACGGCGACATGGTGGGGCACACGGGCGTGCTGGCCGCGGCCATCAAGGCGGTCGAGGTCGTGGATGAATGCGTGGGGAAAATCCTCGATGCGTTGAAGAAGCGGGGCGGGACCGCGATCGTGCTGGCGGACCACGGTAATTGCGAGCAGATGATCGACCCGGCCACCGGCAGCCCGCACACCTCCCATACCACCTACGACGTGGAACTGATCGTGGTGGACGACGAATTCAAGGGCCGGAAACTGCTCAGCGGCGGCCGGCTGGCGGACGTCGCTCCGACGGCGCTACAGATGATGGGGCTGCCGCAGCCCAAGGAGATGACGGGGAAATCGTTGATCGCGGCGACGGAGTGAACGGTTGGGAGACAAGCCCCACGGCAGCGCCGTGGGCGTTCCCGGGCGTGTTTGCAGGAGATGAATTTAGCACTATAATCCCCGGCTGAAGGAGTTTCGTACATGGCCCACATAATTGCCGAGCCGTGCATCGGCACCAAAGACACCGCCTGCGTGGCGGTTTGCCCGGTTGACTGCATTCATCCAACCAAGGACGAGGCCGATTTTGCAACCGCCGATCAGCTCTTCATCGACCCCGCCACCTGCATCGATTGCGGGCTGTGCGTCGATGAATGCCCCGTGACCGCCATCTTCCCCCAGGAAGACCTGCCGGCGGAATGGGCGTCGTTCATCGAAAAAAACACCGCCTATTTCAAGAAATAAACCAAGACGAGGGGGAGCCGGCGATCGCCTACCATCCGGCGTTGACGGCCATTTCCGCCTATAATCGCGCGCGATGAATTCGGATGAAATCACTCTCCAAGTCGAAGGAATGAACTGCGCCAGTTGCGTGGCGCACGTTGAGAAGGCGGCGAAGGGGGTGGCGGGCGTGGAGGATTGCCGGGTGAATCTCGCCACGGGGAGGGCCGCGGTGAAACTCGATCCAGGCAAGACCACGGCCCAAGCCGTCGCCGCGGCCATCACCGAATCGGGATATCCCGCCACCGCCGGGCGAGTGGATGAGCATTCCCATCACGATCAATCCGGGATTTGGTTTCGCCGCGCGGTGGCGGGGATCGTGCTCTGGTTCCCGCTGGAATTGCTGCACTGGATCATGCGGCTGATGTCGGGAAGCGAACCGGCGTGGATGACCTGGGCGGCGCTGGTGACCAGCACGATTGCGATCGTGTACGTCGGCCGGGGATTTTACGCCAGCGCCTTTCGCGCCCTTCGCCATGGCACGAGCAACATGGATACGCTCATCGCCATGGGGGCAACCGTCGCGTATGGATACAGCGTTATCGCGCTGGCCGGGAATTGGATGGGGCTGTGGCCGCCGCAGGCGATTTATCTGATGGAATCGACGGGTCTGCTGGCACTGATCAGCCTGGGCCACTGGATGGAAGCCCGCGCCCGCGATTTGGCCGGCCATGCCATCCGCGAATTGATGGTCCTTTCGCCGCCGACGGCCCTGCGCCTGGACGATTCGCAGGAGCCTCACGAGGTTCCCTTGGCCGAGATTCGTCGCGGCGATCGCATCCTGGTTCGGCCGGGGGATCGCGTGCCGGTGGACGGCGTGATCATCGCCGGCCGGTCGGCCGTGGATGAATCGATGATCACGGGCGAACCGCTGCCGGTGCTGCGCGACGTCGGCGATGAAGTGGTGGGGGGAACGATGAACACGGATGGCCGGCTGACGGTCAGGGCGACTCGCGTGGGTCAGGAATCGGCGCTGGCGCAGATCGTGCGGATGGTGGAAAGCGCCCAATCCGCCAAGCCGCCGGTGCAACGTCTTGCCGATCGGATCGCGGCCGTTTTCGTGCCGGCGGTTCTGATCGTCGCGTTGCTGACGGCGGCGGGGTGGTACGGATTTGGGGCTTGGAATCACTGGCCCGTGGGCCGAACGCTGGGGATGCTGGCCAACGCCGTTTGCAGCGTGTTGATCATCGCGTGCCCGTGCGCGCTGGGGCTGGCGTTGCCGGCGGCGATCATGGTCGGCGCCGGCGAGGGTGCGCGGCGCGGGATTCTCATCCGCGACATCGACGCCCTGCAAACGGCCGAGCGCGTGGACACCGTGGTCCTGGACAAGACCGGCACCGTCACCGAGGGCCGCCCAACCGTCCGCGCCATCGCCGCCGTGGATGGAGTCTCGGTGCAAATGCTTTTGGGGCTGGCGGCATCGGCGGAGCAGTTCAGCGCCCACCCTCTGGCCAAGGCGATCGTCGCCAAAGCCCGCGCCGACGGGGCGGCGATTTGCGAACCCCAATCGTTCAACAACGTTCCGGGCCTGGGCGTCGTCGCCGAAATCGACGGAAAGAAATTCGTCGTCGGCAGCCGGGCGCTTTTGGTCGAGCACGGATTGCCCGTCACCCAGGATGCGGCCGATTCCGGCACGGCGGTTCACGTCGGGCAGGTGACGGATGGAACGGTTCGCGATCTGGGATCGATCGCATTCTCCGACGCGGTCAAACCGGAATCGAAGGCGGCAATTGCCGAGCTGCACCGCATGAATCTGCGGACGCTGATGTTGACGGGAGACACGGCGGCCTCGGCCGGGGCGGTGGCCCGCGAGGTTGGGATCGACCAGGTCCGCGCCGGGGTCAAGCCCGGCGAGAAAGCGGACATCATCCGGCAATTGCAGGAAACGGGGGCGAATGGCCGCGGGGCGGTGGTCGCGATGGTGGGGGATGGAATCAACGACGCCGCGGCGCTGGCGGCGGCGGATCTGGGCATCGCCATCGGCTCGGGCGCGGATGTCGCCAAGGAAACGGGCGGAATCGTGCTGGTGGGGGGCAGTCTCCTGGGCGTCGGCGCCACGATCCGCCTTTCCCGCCAGATCATGCGCGTCATCCGTCAGAATTTTTTTCTTGCGTTCGCGTACAACGTGCTGGCGATCCCGCTGGCGGCGCTTGGAATGCTCAATCCGCTCATCGCCGCCGCCGCAATGGCGCTATCCGACGTCACCGTTATCGGCAACGCGCTGCGGCTTCGCCGCCGTCGAACCAAATAACTCCCCAAAGCAGTTGTCGGCAAGGTGATTTTGGCCCTTGACGCGACCGGATCGGCTCGTTCCAATACCGCCCAATTGGCCCATCTTGGGCCGTTTGGCGTTCGGAGAAGTATCGGCAGGTAAATTGGGATTGTATATGAGTCTCGAATCAAATCAGGGTGGTCGGGGATCGGTGGTTTTGACGGCGCTGACGAGAATGGGATTGATCGCTCCGCGCGTGGAAACGTCGGATTTGTGGTGGCTGGAATTGATGGGGCCGGTTCCGCAGGCCGCCAAGCGCAAGCCTCGCCACGGGACCGACGAAAAGGACGAAGGCGAAGAAAAGGAAGACGACGCGGAAAAGGAAGAGGACGAAGAGGTCGAAGATGAGGAAGGGGAGGAGGAAGAAGAAGAGGAGGAGGAAGAAGAGGAAGAGGAAGAGGAAGAAGAGCTTGACGAGGACCTCGACGAGGACGACTTCGAGGATGAGGAAGAGGAGGAAGACGAAGAGGAAGAGGACGAAGACGAGGAGGACGAAGAGGAGGACGAGTTCGACAATCCCGATGACGATGACGACGATTATGACGACGACGATGACGACGAAGAGGACTTCGGCGAGGATCACTGATTAAATTTGGGGTCGGATTACCCACGGCGACGCCGTGGGCGTTCTGTTTTTTCCGTTCAATCCCAGCCTCGCCCGCCGCGAGCGGCCTTGGCTTGCGATTGGCGGCGTTTGGATTCGAGCCGTCGGCGCCGCGAGGCGGCGGTGGGGCGGGTCTTGCGGCGGCGTTTGGGCTCCTTTTGGGCCAGAACGATCAGTTCGCGCAGCCGGCTGAAAATCTCGCGCCGGTTTCCTTCCTGCGAGCGGTGGACGTCGCTGACCAGGTGCAATTCATCGGCCGCCGTAATCCGCCGCCCGCCCAGCGCCCGCAGCCGGCCGAGCGCCGCGGCCGACAACCCGGAAATCCGACCGAGGGCGATCCAGGCCTCGGCCTTGGTGTTGAGCTTGTTGACGTTCTGGCCGCCCGGCCCGCCGCCGCGAGAGAAGCTCATCCGCAGTCCGCCGGGGGCGATGCTCACGCCGGGAGCGAGGGACTGGCCCGATTCTTCCAACAGCGGGGGCGGGGAAGATGGATCGGCCGCGCCGTTCATCGCGGAGTTCTTTCGGATGATTCCCCCGGGGCGACCATGGGGTGGTTGGCGGAGCCGGCCTCCAGGCGCGTTTGCCGGGTCGCCGTCGCCAGGAACATCACCAGCAGCAGGATCATGAGATTCAACCGCATCCAGCGGATGGGCTGGCTGGGGGGCACTTTGCCGATGGTCAGGCTGACCGCGATGATGAGCGCGAGGATGCCGCAACTGGCATGGGCGGCCCACCATGAACTCGGGCGCGCCATCGGCGACAAGGGGACGGCCTGCGCCGGGCCTTGGCCATTGGCGGGTAATTGGTAGGCCGCTTCCTGGTTGTATTCCGCCCAGTGTCCGTAGGTGCCGATCACCCCGCTGATCAGAATGATCGCCGCGGAGACCCAGACGATCCACTTAAAGAACCATCTCGCCCGGGCGAAAATGAACAACTGCTGCTCCTGCTTCAGTTCGTCGATGGCCGGGGGAACGACCATCTCGTAGAACAGCGTCCCGCCGATCAGCACGGTCGCACAAACGATGTGGAGATACCGGGCGAACAGGAACAACAGCATGTAGAGGAAATAATTGGTCATGGCTTGTCCGAAACCGCGATTGTCGCGGGGTGCTGCGCAATGGTCGCGGGGTGCTGCGCAATTGTCGCGGGGCGTTGCGCGACGGCGCGTTCGCGGGCCCATTTGAGCGTGGATGCCGCCGCAACCACCAGCAGGAGGATCGCGAAGTTCAAGGCCATCAGCTTGCGATGCGACCGAGGCGGCTGAGGGCCGGCCAGCACGTACAGCGAGATCGCGAACGCGCACGCCGCCAGAAGAACGTGAGTGCCCCACAACGCGTGGAGCAGCGCTTTATCCAGTTGGTATTTGTCCCATGCCAGACAGGTGTTGTAAATGCCCGTGGCCAGCAAAAGAAAGATCGCCGCGTGAACGACCCTTTTGAACCTCCGCCGGACCGCCAGCAGGACTTGCTGGCGCCGGGTGTCGTCCAGGAGCATCAACCCGCGAGGCAGAACGAAGCGAATGAACAATACCCCGCCGACGGCCAGGCAGGCGGAAATCAGGTGCAGCCAACGGGCAACAATTATGAAAAATGCCATGTCATTTGTCACTTGTCACTGGTCATTTGTCATTGGTATCGCCGTTCCCGAATTATCTTGCAAATGACCAATGACCAATGACCAATGACCAATGACGAATGACCAATAGACCTTTGCCGGGCTAAGAGATCAAGAGTAAATTGATCGTGGGTGCGGCGCGTAATTGTGGCGGGCCTTGGCAATCCTATGATCCGAGCGGTGCTGTTCGATCTTGGCGATACGCTGGTGGACTTTCGTCCGCTGGACATCAACACCATTATCGACCGGGGCGTGCGGGCGAGCTATCAGCGGCTGACGGAGATCGGTTGCCGGGTTCCGTCGCTGACGCGATATCGCTACGGCAACCTCGCGGCCGTCCGTCTTGGCATTCTCCTGGCGCGGCTGCGACGCCGCGAGTTCAACATCGTCACCCTCATGCGCCGCCGAACCCGGCGATTGGGCGCCCCGGATACCGACCAGTTCATGCGCGAGCTTGCCTGGCTCTGGTACAAGGGGATCGCCGAATACGGCAGCGTCGAACCGGACGTCATCCCCACCCTCCAGCGCTTCCGCGACGCCGGCATCAGGATGGGAATCGTCTCCAATACCTGGTTCACGTCGATGCTGCTGGACCGGCATCTGGAGGACCTGGGCCTGCTGGAATATTTTTCCGTTCGGATTTATTCGAGCGAATTCGGCAAGCGCAAGCCGCACCCGTCCATCTTCAAACACGCCCTGGCCGCCCTCGGCGCCGCATCCGCCGAAACGCTGTTCGTCGGCGACGTGGTCAAATATGACGTCGTGGGCGCCGCCCGGGTGGGAATGCGGACCGCCCTGAAGCAGTCGGGATCGCCGGCGCGAACGCATTCGACCGCCGACCACGTCATCCGACACGTTTCGGAGCTGATCCCCATCGTGCTGCCCGCCCCGCCCGTCGCCGCGTCGGGGGCGTGATGCGGCGCACCGGGTTGTGAAAGAACAACTCCCCAGACCCCCCTCACCCCAACCCTCTCCCGGAGTACCCAAGATTTTTCATCTACGCCGCAAGTCCTTTATTTCCAGAATGTAATTGAACCACAGAGATCGCGGAGACCGCAGAGAAAATTCCGCGCAGACTGGGGCAGCCGTAAACGAGGCTCTGCAACACGTTAGCGCATGGATCCAACAACAGAATTCTCTGCGGTCTCCGCGATCTCCGCGGTTCAATTAGTCTTTCAATGGACGGGAAATCATGGACTTACAGAGAAGATGAAAAATCTTGGGATTGCCGGGCGAGGGGGAAAATGCGGAGTTATTGCTGCGCATGCTCTAGGCGTCTATATTAAGCAGGGGGTTTGGCCATCTCAGAGAGAGAGAGGAGTTTCCATGCGACACATCGCCACGTTTCTGTGTGGAGCGACGCTAATGTTCGGCGGTCTGGTCTTTGCCGCGCCGCCCACGACCGAGCCTGCCGCAACGACGCCGGAAGAACTCGTCAAAACTCAATTGGAAGTCGATGCCCTGAGGAAGATTAGCGACCTTAAACTATCGGCCGATCAGCTAAAAAAGCTGCGTGAGATGACGGAAAATCCTGCCGGCGATCTGCCGAGCGCTTCCGGCGACGTCGATCCCGACTATGACGCCGCCTTGAAATCGCTGCATGACGCGATATTGAGCGGCGATGAAGGCGCGATCAAAGCGGCCAAGGATCGAGTCTCCAAACTGGAGTACAAACTGGACATCGATCGGCCGAGCCCCGATCTGACGGATGCCGCGTCTAAGCGGGCGAACGAAGCGTTGCAACTTCTGACTCCGCACCAACTGGCGGGATACATCGCGTGGAATGCCGACGAAATTGTCGATTGCCACGCGCTGCTCAGCGATGCGCTGGGTAAATGTCAGGATCTTTCCAAAGATAAGTTTATCGCCCTTCGAGACAGAGTGGCCGATGAAATCAGCTCGCTGCTGGTCTTTACGGCGCCTGGCAATCCCAAGCCGCCGATCTACCAAAAAATCGTCAAACTTATGGATCACGTCCGCGGCATGTCGCATGGCGGGTTCCAGAGCCAGCAAATCGCCATTGACGACGAGATCAGCGACTTATTGAGCAAGCTCGGTCCCGTGAGAGGAATAAAAAACTGGACGGTTCGGGAAATGGCCGAGCTTTTGGCAAACCCCGAGCTTCATCATGCCATCGACGAATACCAAAAGACCGTAGCCGCCAAGTAAGTGAGAGTTGCTCCTAAACGAAGGTTCCCTGTGATGTCAGTGTGCCACCACTGGCCAGGTCATGCGGAACAGGCTAACAATGGAGACTACGAAGTCGTTTCTCGCAACCACGGCGATTCTCATTTCCATTGGCCTGTCGGCCCGGGCTTTCGGCGCGGATGTCGAACCCAAACGGGTGGAGGCGATGGCCGCGATGCTTTCCGACTACGTTTTCGCCTTCGGCCCGAAAATCGGCGACCGTGCGGCGTGGGACAAACTCGGCGGAATGCCCGCGCTCCATGCGGCCGTCGGCCGGGCAGAGGGGATTTTGTCGGAACCGATTCCTCCTCTGGGCGATGATTTGTTCCTGGAGTTTTCCCGAACGGGCAACCGCACGGATTATGAGCAGGTTTACTTCAATCGCACGGGCCGGCTCACGCCGCTGGTGATTGCCGAGTGCATCGAGCACCGCGGGCGATTCATCCCGGCGATCGAGCAACTCGTGGCCGCGTTCGATCGGCAGAAGACCTGGATGCTCCCCGCCCACGATGCAGGCCTGAAGAATTTTGAGGGCCACGCTCGCGATATTGATCTTTTTTCTTCGGCGCTGGCGTGTGATCTGGCCAATGCCGCGTATTTGCTCGGCGATTCGATTGACGCCGGGACGCGAAGCCAGATCGATCGGAACGTCCGGCGGCGGGTGCTCGACCCATTCCGCGAGATGGTGACGGGGAAATACAAGCCCAACTGGTGGATTACCGGCAAAAACAATTGGAACGCCGTTTGCCTGGCCAACGTGCTGGGGGCGGCGCTGGCGAGTTTGCCCGACCCGCACGACCGCGCCGTTTTCGCCGCGGCGGCCGAACAGGATTCGCTGAACTACCTGGATGGATTCGCCGACGATGGCTACTGCGTTGAAGGACTGGGATATTGGAATTACGGGTTCGGAAATTACGCCCGCCTTTGCGAATTGCTTTACCAGGCCACGGCGGGCCGGGTGGATTGCTTCAACCGCGACAAGGTCAAGGCCATCGCCGATTTTCCCCGCAAGCTCGCGATCGCGGGCGACGTTTACCCCGCGTATGGCGACGTTCATCTCGATGCACGGCCAACGCCGGCCCTCGTCGATTTCGTCGATCGCCGCTTCCAACTGCCTGGCGCGATCGCCCCGCCCGATGCGAGCCTCGCGGGCAGTCTGGGCGAAACGTTGATGATGTCGTGCCCCAACTCGGCAACGGGAATGCCCGCGGTTGCGCCCCAGGCCGCCGCGCTGCGCGACTGGTTTGGCGATGCGCAGGTGCTGACGTGCCGGCCGGCGCCAAACAGCGGCACGATTCTGGCCGTCTCCATCAAAGGCGGCCGCAACGGCGTCAGCCACGGACATTGCGACCTGGGATCGTTTGTCCTGGTCGTCGGAAAAACCTCCTTGCTGGTCGATCCCGGCGGGGAAGTCTACACCGCCCGCACCTTCAGCAAGGACCGATACGAGTCCAAGGTGATCAATTCGTTCGGCCACAACGTTCCGCTGGTCGCGGGACAACTCCAGCTCAGCACGTCGATGGCCGCGGTGAAAATTCTCCATCGCGATTTCAATGATTCCACCGACGCGCTGACGATGGATCTCACCAGCGCCTACGCGGTTCCGCAATTGACCCGCCTTCAGCGCACGTTCACCTACGACCGCGGCGACGGCGGCAGCCTGACCATCGAGGATGAATGCCGTTTCTCCGCCCCCGCCTCCTTCGGCATACAATTCATCACGTTTGGGAAATGGAAGCAGACTTCGCCCACTCAATTGCTGGTCTGGCAGGACAATCAAGCCGTTCGGATCGACCTTGCGACATTTAGCGGAGACTTGAATATCAGTTCGACGCCGATCGATGAGGATCTCCCCGGAAAACAGCGGCCCATTCACGTCAGCGTGGATTTGAAAACGCCGACGACGAACGTCAATCTGAAATCGGTCATTCGCGCAGTTGCCGCGCCGGAACCGTGAGGCGGGCGGTGGCCCATCTTCAAATGCGCTACCGCGAAGGCGCGAAGGACGCGAAGTTGCGCGAAGGAAAATGCAAGATTTGATTTTGACCTTCGCGCAACTTCGCGTCCTTCGCGCCTTCGCGGTAAAATTCTTTGGGTTGGGGGCAGAGCTCGCGCTGGGCACTGTTACGTCAACTGATCCAACCCGTTCAATCCCAGCGTTTCATGGCTGAAGAACGGCTCGGCATGGGCGACGCCGATGCGGCTGCCGAAGTAGGCGGTCAGGGTCTTGACCATCTCCGGCACGGGACTGTGGTTCAAGACGAACTGCGATTCATAGGCAAGGACGGCGGCCATTTTCTTCTCGATCTGGGCGCTCACGTCGATGCAGAACGTCGGCTGAAAGGACATGCGCAAATGCGTGCAGAAGTAATAGAGGATTCGCTTGGGATAGCAAGGCTGGCCGGGTATGTCGCTGTGGGTGAGCTTGGCGTCGAAGCGGGCGTCCTCGCCGATGCGCGTGACCGCGACGTGATCGGGATGGGCATCCAGCGGATACGGCAGAAAAAGCACGTCGGGCCGATGAACGCGGATCACGGCCGCCAGCTTGTGCCGGCTGGGCAGATCGTGAGTCACCTCGCGATTGATCAGACCGAGTTGCGTTCGCTGGACGCCGAGGATTTTGGCGGCGGCGGTGGATTCGCGTTGGCGAATCTCCGGCGAACCGAGCGGCGTCGGCTCGCCATTGGTCATGTCCACCAGATGCACGCGATGACCCTGCTCGATGAGCCGGGCGATCGTGCCGCCCATGCCGAGCTCCTGATCGTCGGGATGAGGGCCGATGACGAGATACGATGCCATGGCCGGTATTTTAGCCGGAAATCCGAAACCCCCAAATCCGAAATCCGAAATCCGAATGACGAATCAAATCCGAAGTCCGAATGACGAAACAGGACACCGTTTCGGATTTCGTCATTCGAATTTGATTCGTCATTCGGATTTCGGATTTCGGATTTCCCCATACAGCCGATCGAGGGCTTGGACCATCACCTTGGCATCAAATCTGGCAAGGGCGAATTGGCGTCCGGCCTGTCCCATGCGTCTTCGCAGCGATTCGTCCTTGGCGAGCGTGGCAATCGCGTCGGATAATTTTGCCACGTCGAACGGCGGAAGGACCATGCCGGTGACGGCGTCGCGGATGCCTTCGCGGTTGCCGTCGATGTCGTAGGCGATGGCGGGGATTCCGGCCAATCCCGCCTGTGGAAGGGCGCGGGCCAGCCCTTCCCGCCGGGAAGGATGAACCAGAAGGTCCATGGCCGCGGTCAATTTCGGCACGCGCTGCGGGGGAACCATTCCGGTGAGAATGAAACGATCGCGCAGTCCCAGGCGATTCATTTCCGCCTCGAGCCGCGGGCGCAACAGGCCGTCGCCCACCCAAAGGAATCGCAGGTTTGGGAATTGGCCGCATAACTGCGGCGCGATTTGCAGAAGGTCGTCGTGGCCCTTCAGATCGAATAATCTGGCGATGGTTCCGACGACGATGTTTTCATTCGTAATGCCCAATGAGGATCGGACCTGCTCTCGTGGCGTCGGGGGATTGAGAAACGGCTCGGTTTCCATGCCGCTGTAGATGGTGACGTATTGCTCGGGGCGGCCGATGCCGGCCGCCAGCGATTGCTCGCGCATGGCATCGGCCACGCAAACGATTCGCGTCGTTAGCGGCGCGGCGCGTTTTTCGAGCATTTTGTAAATCCAATTGATCGCCGGATTCGTCGATGCGGTGAACGCCAGGCCGTGGATCGTGTGAACGACGGCGGGATTTTTCGCTCGATGGGCCGCGCGTCGGCCGAGGATGCCGGCCTTGCTGGAATGGGTGTGGACGATGTCCGGATTGATTTCTCCCAGGAGGCGGACGAGATGGCGGTAGGTGCGAAAATCCCGGATGGGATGGATCGCCCGGCGCATCTCGTCAACGACGATGACGCGATAGCCCTGGCTCTGCGCCCGTTCCAGGAGCGACCCTTCCGGCCCGATGGCCGGCCCGGCGATCAGCGTCACGTCATGTCCCAGATCATGCTGGCCCTGGCAGGAGAGCAGCGTATTCTCCTGCGCGCCCCCGATGATCAAGCGGGTGATGATGTGGACGATCTTCATCAAAGTGCGGGGGGAGCGGGATGCGTATCAGCCAGGTCGCTGTCACCCTTGGCTAGCCAGCCTCTGACCAAGTCCGCGACCGTCTTCATAAAGAACCTTGCCTTCGCGCAATGCGGTTGTGACGAACGCGTTGGGCACGGCTGCCCAATCTTCGATTTCCTGCGGCGTGTAGACGACAATGTCGATATCGCAATCGATCCCCAGCAGGGCCATCCGATAAACGCCGGCACGTTGATGCCGAGGCAACGGGCTCTCCCGCTCGACAATCAATATGTCCAGATCGCTTCGGGCATGTGCCTGCCCGCGGGCGCGCGAGCCGAATAACACGATCGCTGCGGGGCGCTTCGCCGCGAGAATGCGCCTCACCACCTCCTGCAGGAGCAGGCTGTCTGACGTAGTATTGGATGTGGTCAATTCCATCAATGGATAGCTTATCCGCCCCGAAATAACCCGTCGAGGGAACCTTCCGTCCGACGATGTCCTCAGATCAATTTCTCCGCAATTTGCACGGCGTTGGTGGCGGCGCCTTTGCGGACCTGGTCGCCGCTGACGAACAACTCGATTCCCCGGCCGTCGTCGCGGCTGATGTCCTGGCGGATGCGGCCGACCAGAACGTCGTCCTGCCCGCTGGCTTCCAGGGGCATTGGGAAATGATTCTTCTCCCGGTCGTCCACGATCTTTACGCCCGGCGCGCGCGATAGAATCTGCCGGACTTCCTCCGGAGTGATGGGCCGGTCGAATTCCAGGTTGATCGACTCGCTATGAGCGCGCGGGATCGGCACGCGGATGCACGTCGCCGAGATCATGATCCGCGGATCGCCGAAGATTTTCCGCGTTTCGTTCACCATCTTGTTTTCCTCTTCGTTGTAGCCGTTGTCGGCGATCTTGGAGTCGTGGCTGAAGACGTTGCTCACAATCTGATGCTGAAACTGGAGGCGCTCGATGGGGCCGCCGCTTGCGTAAGCCTTGGTCTGCCGTTCAAGCTCCTGCAACCCGCCGACCCCGGCGCCGCTCACGGCCTGGTAGGTGCTCATAATGATCCGCCGCACGCGATTGGCTCTATGCAGCGGCCAGACCGGCACATTCATGACGATCGTGCTGCAATTGGGGTTTGCGATCAGGCCGTTGTGCTTGGCGATCTGCTCCGGGTTCACCTCCGGAACGACCAGCGGCACGCTCTGCTTCATCCGGAACGCCGAACTTTTATCGATGACCACGGCTCCCATGGCGACCGCGGCCGGGGCGAACTCCCGGCTGACCCCTCCGCCGGCGCAGAAAAACGCGATATTCACACCCGTAAAGACGTCTTTGCTCAGTTCCTGGACTGTGTGCGTCTTGCCGCCGAATTCGATTTTCTTGCCCGCGCTGCGGGCACTGGCCAGGAGCAATAAATTCTTGATGGGGAATTTCCGCTCGGCCAGGATATTCAAAAGCTCCTGTCCCACCGCGCCGGTTGCGCCGACGATGGCCACGTTTACGGACATGACATTCTCCAAAACAAAATCAGCCACGGAACACCGGCCGATTTTAAGAGCAAACCGCCAAAAACCACGAGAGCGGAAGCAGTCGCCGTTGGGGGACTGTTACTCGGCTCGCGTCGTTTTCGTAGTCGTCTTGTACATCGGCTTATTCCGCAGCTTTGTCGTGAAAAGCGTATCTATCTTAAACTACCGCAATTGTCCCAAAAGGCGGGGCCGGTTGCAAGAAAGAGGAATTTTCGGTAGTGGGTCAGTTTGAAATAATTTCCTATTTAACGACCATTCCACAGCGGGGACAACGCCCTGGCGCGAGGCGCGGGTAATATCCGCAGCCAACGCAGCGCCCGTCGCGATACAGCCGCCTAGCTCCGGTAACCACAAGGGTGAACAATAGGACTTCCCAGATGAGCAGCAGGACGAAAAATGCATCTATGATTATGCAAACAATTGCGGGAAGTTGATGGGCATCACTGAGAAAAAGCCAACGACACCAAAGGAAAACAGCATCTGCGCCCAGAAGCCCAAGCGCACAAATGATCCACTTCAATATAAATATTTTCACGGAAGGAATTATATCGCGTTTCAGTCGATCAGCTTTAGCAAATCCTCAATCTCCCAAACGGTCTTGGAGCGGAAAACGGGACAGGTCCAATTACGGACGCGGGTGGATATTGGACCTGTCCCGTTTTTATCAATTCGGTCGGTCATTTTTTCTTGGATCGCGATGCGCCGATGCCCTTCATCGCCTTTTTCGCGGCGGCGATGGTCTGGGCAATCTGCTGCTCTCCGTGGGCTAGACCAATGAACATGGCCTCGAACTGGCTGGGGGCCAGGAAGACGCCTTGGTCAAGCATGGCGTGAAAAAATTTGGCGTAAGCGGCGGTGTCGCAGGCGGCGGCTTGGTCGAAATTAGTCACGCGGTCGCCGGTCTTGACGAAGAACGGGGTGAGCATGGAGCCGACGCGATTGACGACCAGCGGGACGCCGGCCGACTGGGCGGCTTCCTTGAGGCCGGCCTCGAGGGCGGCGCCGCGTTGTTCGAGCGCTTGGTAAGCGCCCGGCTCCTTGAGGATTTCCAGCGTCGCCAAACCGGCGCTCATGGCCAGGGGATTTCCGCTGAGGGTACCAGCCTGATAGACGGGGCCGGAGGGGCTGATTTGCTGCATCAGGTCGCGTCGTCCGCCGTAGGCGCCGACCGGCAATCCACCGCCGATGACTTTGCCCAGGCAAGTCAGGTCGGGTTTGACGTTGAAAATCTGTTGCGCTCCGCCGAGGGCGACGCGAAAGCCGGTCATGACTTCATCGAATAAAAGCAGGGCGCCGTGGCGGGTGCAAAGCTCGCGCAATCCTTGCAAATATCCCGCAGCCGGCGGAACGACGCCCATGTTTCCGGCCACCGGCTCGACCACGAAGCACGCCATTTCTTTGCCGTGTTGGGAAAAGAGTTTGTCCGCCGCGTCCAGATTGTTGTAAGGGGCAAGCAGGGTATTTTCCGTGATGGACTTGGGAACACCCGGGCTGCTGGGTACGCCCAGGGTCAGGGCGCCGCTGCCGGCCTGGACCAGCAACGAATCGGCATGTCCGTGATAACAGCCGATGCATTTGACGATCTTGTCGCGGCCCGTGGCGGCGCGGGCCAGGCGGATGGCGCTCATCACCGCTTCGGTGCCGCTGTTTACGAAGCGCACCATCTCGATGGACGGCATGGCGGCGATGATTTCGCCGGCAAGCTGGGTTTCCAATTCCGTCGGGGCGCCAAAGCTGGTGCCATGGCCGATGGCCTTGGCCAGGCTGGCTACGACGCGCTCGTGGGCGTGGCCGACGATTAACGGCCCATAGCTGGCGACATAATCAATATACGAATTGCCATCCACGTCCTTGATGATGCAGCCCAGGCCCTCCTTGATGAAGAGGGGCGTTCCGCCGACGGCTTTGAAAGCGCGGACCGGCGACGAGACGCCGCCGGGCATCAGCCGGCACGCCTCTTCAAAGGCGTTTTGCGAACCGGCCAGGGAGCGTGCGGCATGGTCGGGCATGGTTTTTGTTTCCCCTAAGCCGGATTATTCACCGCAGAGCACGCGGAGAACGCAGAGATTAGGGCGGCAGAAGGATTCATCTTTATTATTGGTGAAATATCTTTCTCGCGGAGTGCGCACGGCAATCCCAGGGGACTCTCCGCGTTTTCTCCGCGTTCTCCGCGTGCTCTGCGGTTCAACTGAAATCTCCAGGCTAATTCCATCAGCAATCTTAAGAACCCGTCCGGTGGGCCGCAATGTCACTGTTGAAGAATGACGCCGATGGCCTGCGTTAACTGCCGCAGCGCCAGATGGGAATTGCTTCCCAAACGGATCATCGCGGGAATCTGGTGCGGATGGAGCGCCAATTCCGCAAGGAGTTTTGGCGTCTGCGGCTTGCCCACGTCGTCGATCCAATTCATCATCCGCGAGGGAAGGGTCTGGTCGGCGGCATCGCTGATGGCGCGAACGTGGAGCATGGGCAGGCCCACGGATTGGGCTATTGCACGGACGATGGCGCTTTCCATATCCACCGCTGCGCAGCCGGTTTCGCGGAAGAGGCGCTGTTTCTCGGCGGCCGTGGCGATCAGATGGTCGGCCGTGTAAAACTTTCCGCGGGGAAAGTGCGGGAGCGGGGGAGATTCCGAACGACCACGATGTCGCCAACGGCCAGGGCGGGGTCCAATGCGCCCGCCAAGCCTGCGAGAATGATCCCGTTCGATCCCACCAGCAGATCGCGGTTCAATCTTTTTGCGCGAATCCCGATCACATGTACAGAAACCTGCTGTGACGCCATCGCCTCACCAAGCTCAGCCGTGATGGCCTTGGCCTCCATCGCTAACGCCGTCAGAATTAACCAGTTGCGTCGGCTCACTGGGGCATTGTAACCAAATGGGTCCTCCGGTTATGCTTCGGATTGTTATGGGTGTACCAGTTTCTCAAATGTGGACGGTCGCAAGCTACGTGCTGCGGCAAAAACTGTCGGGGCGAAAGCGGTATCCGCTGGTTTTGATGCTGGAACCGCTGTTTCGCTGCAACTTGGCGTGCGCGGGCTGCGGCAAGATTCAATACCCGGCGCACGTCTTGAAGAAAAATCTCACGCCCGAGCAGTGCTTCAAGGCGGTGGAGGAATGTGGAGCGCCCATGGTCAGCATTCCCGGCGGCGAGCCGCTGCTCCATCCGCAGATCGACCAGATCGTGGCCGGGCTGGTCAAGCGAAGAAAATACGTCTATCTCTGCACCAACGCGCTGCTCCTGAAGCAGAAGCTGGAGCTGTTCAAGCCGAGCAAATATCTCACCTTCAGCGTTCACATGGACGGCCAGCGCGAGCACCACGATTTTTCAGTTTGCCGCGACGGGGGTTTCGACATCGCCATCGAGGGCATCCGGGAAGCGGTGAAGCGCGGGTTCCGCGTGACCACCAACACGACGCTCTTCGACGGGGCCGATCCCAACAGCGTCCGCGCGTTCTTCGGCGAGATGATGGACCTGGGCGTGGAAGGGATGATGCTCTCGCCCGGCTACAGCTACGACAAGGCCCCGGACCAACGGCATTTCCTCGGCCGGGCGCGAACGCGCAAGCTCTTTGGCGCCATCCTCAGCAACCGCGAAAAACGCTGGAAGTTCAACCAAAGCCCGCTGTTCCTCGAATTCCTCATGGGCAAGCGCCATTACAAGTGCACGCCCTGGGGAATGCCGACGTACAACGTCTTCGGCTGGCAAAAACCGTGCTATCTCCTCCAGGACGGATACTGCGACAGCTTCGCCGAATTGATCGAAACCACCGAATGGGAGCGCTACGGCACGGAGAGCGGCAACCGCAAGTGCGCCAACTGCATGGTCCACAGCGGCTACGAAGCCAGCGCGGTGGACGACACGTTCGGGTCCATCGCGGGAATCTTCCGCGCGGCCAAGGCGAGTTTGTTCGGCGGGGCGTATGCGGATGAACAGGCCAGGGAAATGCTCAAGCAGCCGGTTGCCGCGGCCAGCGGACCGGTGGTGACCCTGACGGTCAAGAGTTCGAAGCGGGAAATGGAAAGAGTGTGAGGGGAAAATTCGAAACTCGAAATTCGAATGACGAATCAAATTCGAAATTCGAGTGAGGAACCAATCTTCGTTTCGAATTTCGAGTTTGCCACGATGCCGCAGGAAACCAAATCCCATCCTTTCAACGCCGACGACGCCGAGACGGTCCCCGGCTTCTCGCACGAAAACCTCGAAGGCCGGATTCCATCGCTGGCGACCGAAGATGAAATCCGTGCGGCTTTGGAAAGCGCGTTCGACTATCGCGGGGACGTGACCATCACGCGCAAGGACGGGAGCACTGTTGAGGGCTACGTGTTCGATCGCCGGAGCAGCGAAAAATCGCTGGAGGATTGTTTCGTCCGCGTGTTCCCCAAGGACAGCGACAAGAAGATTTGCGTGTCCTACGCCGACATCGCCCGGCTGGTTTTCACCGGCCGGGACACGGCTGCCGGCAAGAGCTTCGAGACCTGGGTGAAAAAATACCGCGAGAAAAAAGCGGCGGGCGAGAAGAACATCCGGCTGGAGCCGGAGAGGTTGGATTGAGATCATTTGCGGCGGTCGAAAACCGCGGGATGGCCATCCCGCGGCTTTGTGGGGGAGCCTGGCTTTCTAATACGTGATCACCAGGGAGATGTCTCCGCCGTTGTCGTTGTATCCCTTGGCGAAATCGCCGTCGTAGCTGATTTTCAGGCTGGAATTGGGGCCGAAGGCGATGCCTATGCCGAGGGAGGGGGCCCAATAGTCCGGGACGGCGGCTTTGCGGAGGAAGTTGTTGTATGCGACGCTGCCCTCGATGAAGATCGGGGTGTGGGGGAACTGGTACCTGGCATCCAGGCCGTCCATCAGAATCCATTGATCGACGTCGGTGTCGAATTCGTAATCGTCGACGGTGACGGAACAATCGCCGGTGTAGCTGATCTGATCGCCGAGGGTGAGGGTGAAACCGCCGAGATGGAGTGCGAGGCTGCTGGTTCCGCCGCCGCCGAGGAGGACGCCGCCGGCGGCCTGGTCGTAGCTGGCGGAGAGGCCGGCGAAGGCCCAGGGGGCGACTTGCCAACTGATTCCGTTGCCGTGGTTGTTGATGAGGGTGACGGGCAGGGCGAGTTCCTCGGCGACGGTGTAGGCGGCGCTGCTGCCGACCAGGCGGTAGGCGAGGGTGGTTCCGAAATCCAGGGCGAAGTTGCTGTCGAGGCGCGCCCCGGTGTCGAAGTTCAGATCGACCCAGTTTCCGTTGAGATTGTCGGCCCGGGTTTCGCCGCCCGTGGCCGCTATTCCGAAATATGCCCCGCCGGATTCCGAGCGGGTTTGCGTGGGCTGTTGGTTCTCGATTCCGAAGCGGGAGAAGACGTCGTTGGAGATCAGGGCGGTGGAAGCCTGCGGATTGCCATCCAGCGACGCCACCGCCGAAAGCTGGTTCATCGACTGGAGGAATTGGGCGTAGGCGCGATCGCCGTCCTTCTGAATGAAATCGTGGATTTGATCTTGCAGATTGGAAGCGCTGGTGCCGATGAACGTCCGGGCGAAGCCGGTGGAGGGGAAGACGAGGGTCGCCTGAGTCTGGAGGGAGTTTTCGGTCAGGATGATGGCGTTGGGCACGCCGCCCCAACTCACGGACGTTAAGACGTTCTGGCCAATCAGGGGGAAGAAATTTCCGTTGAAGCTGATGAGGTTGTCGGTGAGCCTGAGGATGTTTCCGCCGGAATTGGAAACGATCGTGCCGCCCGATCCGGCCGCGGTGACGTTGAAGAAGTTATCGGCCGAGGTAAGGCTTGGGGCGGTCATCAGAACCATCGAAGTCAACGCGATCCATGGGTTTCGCATCGTGAACATGGGGGGTTCCTCCAACCCTTGTGAGATGCGCCGATCAGCCGGCCCGCTGCGCGGCGAGCATGCGGCGATAGCGCGACAGCGCGGTCAACGGAAAGTAGAGCCGATACAGATGGTACTTCAGGTAAAACACTTTTGGGAACCCCGTTCCCGTGTAGAAATTTTCCTCCCAGTTGCCGTCGGGGGATTGATGCTCGACGAGCCAGTCGATGGCCTTTCGCGCGGCGGGGTCGTTTGGCCCGGCGGCGGCCAGTAGGCCCATCGCGCCCCAGGCGGTCTGCGAGGCGGTGCTTTCGCCTTGTCCCTTGAGCGACGTATCGTGATAACTGAGGCAGGATTCGCCGAAGCTGCCATCGGGCTTTTGCACGTTGCGCAACCAGTCGGCGGCGCGTTGGACGTAGGGCTTGGTCATGTCCTCGCCGATGGCCCAAAGGCCGGTCAATACCTGCCAGGTGCCGTAGACGTAATTGACTCCCCATCGTCCCCACCAGGCGCCGCAGGGGTCTTGATGTTTCCGGATGAAAGCGATGGCCGGGGCGACGGCGGGGTGATCCAGGCGGATTCCGCAATGTCCCAGGCCTTCCAAAACGCGGCCGGCAATGTCCGGGCAGCTTGGGTCCTGCATGGCGTTGTGATCGGAGAAGGGGATTTGTTCGAGGATTCGGCGATCGCGGGTGCGGTCGAACGCCGCCCAGCCGCCGTCGGCGTTTTGCATGTTCAGCAGCCATTTGAGCCCGCGGGCCTTGGCGTGGCGGGCCGTTTCGCCGCCCAGTTGGCTGAGCGTCGCCAGCACGATCGCCGTGTCGTCGACGTCCGGGTAATGGGGATTGGAGAATTCAAAAAACCATCCGGACGGCTCGACGGGGGGGCAATTCTTCTGCCAATCGGCGACGACCCGGCATTCCTTTTCCAAAAGCCAGGCGATGCCCCGCTTGGCCGGCTCGGATTCGGGGCTTAGCCCCGCCTCGGCCAGCGCGTGCATGGCCAGGCTCGTGTCCCAGACCGGCGAGACGCACGGCTGAAGGCGGATGGTGTCGCCTTCCTCGATGTAAAAGGCCCGCAAATCCTTATGGGCTTTGACGACGAGCGGATCGTCATCCGGATATCCCAGGGCCCGGAAAACAACCAGCATGTAAACCATCGGGGGGAAAATCGCGCCCAGGCCGTCGGAGTTTTCCATGCGATCGAGCAGCCATTTTTCCGCCGACTTGATGGCGACGCGGCGCAGGCCGGCGATGGGGAATTGGTCGTACATCTTGAGGAATTGATCGATGCGGAGAAACCAATCGCGCCAGGTTCGCGGGAACCCCGGGCGCGGCTTGGCGACGCGATTGGCGGCGGCGCGGTTGAGGTACAACTCGGCGATCCCCATCGACTCGGGCATGGGCCGGGTGTAGCGCAACGTGGTGACCAGCGACAGCGGCAGGATCATCGTCCGCGTCCAGGCCGCCACGTGATACAGACTGAAATAAAACCAATTGGGGGAAAAGACGATCTCCGGCGGAATGCTGGGGCAGGCGTCGTAACTGATCTGGCCGAGGGCGGCGAAGAAAAACCGGCTGTAACTGTTGCATTTTTCCGCGCCCCCCATCGACAAAACGATCTGCCGGGCCGCTGCCAGGCGCGGGGCGGCGGGATCGTCGCCCATGAGCTTCAGCGCGTAATACGCCTTGGCCGTCGCGGACAGATCGGACGGACCGCCGGGGAACAGGCTCCAGCCCCCTTGGAGATTTTGCAGGCCGCGCAGGTAATTGGCGATCTTCGGAAGGTCCGGGTCGCTTTCATGCCCGAGGATGAACTTGAGCAGCAGGTATTCCGACTCCAGTATGCTGTCGCCCTGGAGTTCACCGACCCAATATCCCTTGGGGTTTTGCAATTGAAGCAGCGCATCCCTGGCGTTTTGCCACGCGACTTCGAGTCGGTCGGACGTTTGGGCGTGAGGCTGCGGCGGCGGCGGGGCTGAAAGATTCAGCGACACATTCACGCGGGGGAAAATTACTCGCCGCGCCGCCGGGGGACAAGGGTCTATCATTCATCGAAACCTGGTACGAGCACGGTGGGTGATTGCCACCACCATTACCACAATATCCTAAATCCACGCCAATGGCTATCGGCCCGCTTTGCCGATATGATCGGCTGATTCATCAAGGATACGTCTGAATCATGGACAACGATTTTGCCGCATGGCTGGAGCAGTTCGACGGACAAGCGTTCGAGCTTCATCAACAACATCTCAATCCCTCGTTTGTGAAGATGTTGCGGGCCATCAATTTCGATAAGCACTACGTCCGTGGCGAGGGGTGTTATCTGTGGGACGAAGACGGCAATAAATATCTCGATCTTCTGACCGGCTGGGGCGTCTTCGCCCTTGGGCGAAACCATCCCAAGATCAAATCGGTGCTGAAGCAACTGATCGATATGGACCGCCCCAATCTGGTCCGGATGGATTGCAGCATTCTGTCGGGCCTGGCGGCGCAGGCGTTGGTTCGGCACGTTCCGGACGGCCTGTCGCGGGTCTTCTTCACCAACAGCGGAACGGAAACGGTCGAGGGGGCCCTGAAATTCGCCCGCTGCGCCACCGGGCGCCAGAACGTCATCTTTTGCGATCATGCGTTCCACGGGCTGACGCTCGGATCGCTCTCGGTCAACGGCGATCAATTTTTCCGCGAACGGTTCGGAGACATGATCCCCGGCGGCCGGAAGGTCCCGTTCAACGATTTGCCGGCGCTGGAAAAAGAGCTGAGCACCCGTGAGGCGGCCGCGTTCATCGTCGAGGCCGTGCAGGGCAAGAGCTGCGAGGTGGTTAGCGACGATTTCCTCATCGAGGCGCAGCGGCTGTGCCACAAATACGGCAGCCTGCTGATCGCCGACGAAGTGCAATGCGGGCTGGGCCGCACCGGCAAATGGTTCGCCTTCCAGCACTGGCCGGACGTCGAGCCGGACATCATCTGTTGTGCCAAGGCCCTGTCCGGCGGCTATGTGCCGGTGGGGGCGGTCATCACCACGCCGAGGATCATGGATAGCGTGTTCAATTCCATGGAACGGTGCGTGGTGCATTCCAACACGTTCGGGCAGAACGACATGGCGATGGCCGCGGCGCTGGCGAGCCTTCACGTCATCGAGGAGGACCACCTGGTGGAGAACGCCGCCGCGATGGGGGACTACGTCATGAAAAAGCTGCGCCCCATCGCCGAGGCCTGCCCGTTCGTCTCGGACGTCCGCGGCAAGGGCCTGATGTTCGGCCTGGATTTTGCCCGCCCGCAATCGTCGCTGAAGCTGAAGATGGCTTGGGACATGCTTCACAAGCTGAACTTCGGGGTCTTCGGGCAGATGATTATCATCCCCCTGATGGATCGGCATCGCATCCTCACCCAGGTGGCGGGTTATCACACGGAGGTGATCAAATTTCTTCCGCCGATGATCGCCACAAAGCAGGACATGGACTGGTTCCTGACGGCCATCGAGGAAGTGCTTTTGGACGTTCAACGAATCCCGGGCGCGGCCTGGGACACGGTTTCCGGGTTGGCCAAGCGCGCCATGCTCGCCTGACATGGAATTCCTTTATCGCCGGATTCTCATCGCGGTCCTCGCCATCGTCTCTCATCCCTGGACCACGTTGGCGGTGGTTTTGGTGACGGCAGCGGCGTGTGGCGGGGCGGCGATCGCGTGGTTGACGGTCTCGACGGACCAGAACCAGCTTTTTTCTTCCAAGCCCTGGTTTTTCCACGATTATCTCCAGTTCATCAGCCGTTTCCGGGAGAACGAAGCGGTCTACGTCGTGATCGAGCCGCGCGATTTTGCCTCCACGCCGCCGATCGCGCGCTGGACCGCCGCCGCCGATCGCGTCACCGAGCGGCTTCGGGGACTGCCGCAGGTCATCGACGCCTATTGCCGGATTCCCCTGGATCAGCTTGGAAAGCAGGCGATCCTGTTTGAAGATCCCGGGAAACTGCCCCAACGGTTTGCCGCGGCGCAAGGGTTGGGACAACTGGCGGCGATCTGGGGAGCCAAGCCGACTCCGATCACTTCCGCCCTGGGCCGAAACCCCATCGATCGCTCCCTGGCCGGCGCGGCCTTGAAACCGGATGAACAGACCGCAAACTTCATCGCCCACCTTGCCGATTCATGGGATCAGGCGATCCATCAGCCGGGGAAAAAACTGAGCGTCGGCGACGGCGTCGCCGATTTCCGCGCCATCAGCGCGGCCAATCCGTCGGAGCTGGGTTATTTCTACGTCCCCGATGTAACCGACCGCTCACGGCATCGAATCCTGGTGCAGGTTTTCCCGCAGCGCGAATTTGCGTCGCTCACCAGCGTGACCCGCACCATTGACGCCATCCGCGACGCCGCCATCGACGCCGGGAAGGATTTTCCGGAGTTTCAGATCGGGATCACCGGCCGGCCCGCGCTGGAAGCGGAGGAGATGCGCACCACCAACCGGGATACGCACCATGCGGAAATCATCGCCCTGATCGCGGTGTTCATCGGCATGGTCGTGATGTGGCGTTCGATCTGGCTGGCGCTGGCGGCGGAAATCGCGCTGGGCGTCGGCATCGCCTGGACCTTCGGCTGGGCGACGGCAACCATCGGACAACTCAATCTCCTGTCGCTGGTCTTTCTCATCGCGCTCATCGGCATCGGGATGGATTATCTGGTGCAGATTCTGTCGCGGTACCGGCTGGAAGCGCGGCGATACGAGCGGGCCGACGCGGTTTGGGTCCGGGTGTTCAAGCACGTCGGCCCCCCGATCAACACCGCCTGCCTCGGCGCCGCCGGGGCGTTCTTCGTCGCCGTCTTCACGGATTTCCAGGGCGCGGCCGAACTGGGCATCATCGCCGGCGGTGGATTGCTGCTGTGCCTCCTGGCCGGATACGTCGTGCTTCCCGCCCTGTTGACCCTCTTCCCGCCGAAGTTGAGGCCGTTGGACGTCTCCAAGCGCTACAAGCCGATGCGAAAGACGGGGGCCCGTTGGCTGGCGCTGCCGGCGGTCTGGGGCGCCCTGCTGCTGGCCGGCACTCGCTACATGCCCCTGGTTGATTTTGATCCCGATCTGATCAAGCTCCAGGTCCCCAACCTGCCGTCGGTTAAACTCGTCCGCACCCTGCAAACCTGGTTCTCGGTGGCGTTGTCGAAAGATATCGATCAACTTCGGCGGGTCCGCGCCGCCGTCGCCGGTTTGCCGGTCGTCGCCTCGACCGACAGCCTTCTGAATGCCCAGGACAACGCGGCCTGGCTGAGGCAACACGCCGCGGAAGTTCCATCCATCGACTGGACAGCCCCCACGCCGGTCCAGGCAACCGATTTATCCGCGATCTCTCAAAAGTCACGGGATCTGGCGAGAGTTTTCGAGCGATCGAATTCCGGCGCCGCACGCACGCTCGGTCAATTCGCCGATGATCTGGATCATCTGTCCGGCGATGGCGCCAAGTTGGCAGCTGCACAATTGTCGGACTGGCAGCGAATCTTCGTCGCCGAGGTCCGCGAGCTGATCGACGGGTTTCAGCCCGGATCGCCGGACCTGGCGGCCGTGCCCCGGCAAATGCGGAACCATTACGTCAGCGACGATGGCGAGTATGCCCTGTACATCTATCCCGCCAAGGACCTTTGGAACGACGCCAACCTCCACGAATTCGTCAATACGGTCGAGACCGCCGTTGCCAAGACTTCCGGGGCTCCCCACGTCACGGGCATCGCAACCGACGTTTATCACACCGTCGATGCGGTTCATCGGGCGTTCTTCCAATCCACGATCTACGCCCTGGTGCTGATCTTCGCGTTGGTGCTGCTGGATTTCCGCCGGCTGGCGCCGACTCTGGCGGCGATCAGCGTCCTGGCGATGGGATTGCCGATGTTGGTCGCCCTGATGGGGTTGTTCGGCGCGAGTTGGAATTTCGCCAATTTCTTCGGATTGCCGATCCTCATCGGCGCCGGCCATGAATACGGCGTTTTCCTGGTCCACCGATACCTGGAAGCGAAGAATCATCCCCGCCGGGCCTGGCGACGCTGGGACGTCAGCGACCGCGCCCTGCTTTTGTGCGCGTACATCACCTCGACGAGCTTCGGGTTTTTCTGGCTCCTGGCGCAACACCGGGGCCTCAAGAGCCTCGGCCTGGTCATGGCCCTGGGAATCGCGTGCATCTACCTGGCGGCGCTCACGGTCCTTCGCCCGCTGCTGAAATGGCGGCTCCAGCGCGAAGCCAAGAACTTGCAAGTCCCGGTCGCCGGCAGGGTGGGATAGCCCAAACCCCCAACTCTGCCAAACTTTACCCTGAAGGTCCGATACTGAATCGGCCCGCCGCGCCGGATGGATGCGGCGGGGGAGCTTTTGCGGGGATTTGCATTGGCCCGAAGCGCGGACGTGAACAATAATCATCTGTATGTCGGGGACGCTTGCTTTGTTTGAGGCCCTGGAGGGCCGACGGTTGCTTTCGGGATTCACGCCCGCGCAGATTGAGACCGCATACGGGTTCAATCAAATCACCTTCGACGGCGGCGCCGTTGCGGGAAACGGCGCGGGGCAGACCATCGCCCTCGTCGAGGTCGATAACGATCTCACGCTCAACACCGACCTGGGCAATTTCGACGCCGCCTATGGACTGCCCAATCCGGGGTCAGGCTGGTCGCTTTCGGTGGTTGGAGAAACCGGCGGAGCGCCGCCTGCGACCGCCACGACCGGCTCGGAAACCATCGAAACCGCCCTCGACGTGGAATGGGCTCACGCCATCGCTCCGGCCGCCAACATCCTGGTCGTCGAGGCCAATTCCGGCCGGGACGGCGACCTGTACCCCGCCGCCCTTGAAGCCGCCAGCACCAGCGGCGTGTCGGTTGTCTCGATGAGTTATACGCGTGTCGAACTCGGTCTCGATCCTGATGAGGAGGGCTACTACACCACGCCCACGGGCCATTCGGGAGTAACTTTCGTCGCCGCCGCGGGCGACTCCGCGGGGCCGAATCATCCCGCCAACTCAGTGAACGTCGTCGGCGTCGGCGGCACGTCCCTGACGCTTGGAGCCAACAACGCCTACCAGAGCGAAACCGTCTGGAACAATCAATACGGCACCACCGGCGGGGGCACCAGCCAATATGAGCCCGAGCCGGACTATCAATCGGCCGTGCAAAACACCGGATTCCGCACGACGCCCGACGTGGCCTACGACGCCGATCCGTTAACGGGCTTTGAAATCTACGTGACGGTCAACGGGGTAAGCGAAAAGGGGTCCATCGGCGGCACCAGCGCCGGCGCGCCCCAATGGGCCGCTCTGTTCGCCATCGCGGATCAGGGCCGCGCGCTCAATGGCCTGGACAGCCTCGACGGCCCCAGTCAGACTCTGCCCATGTTGTACGCCCTGGTCGGAACTCCCCTATACAGCCAGGCCTTTCACGACATCACCACCGGCACCAACGGGGAGTATTCGGCCGGTTCCGGTTACGATGAAACCACCGGCCTGGGATCGCCCCAGGCCAACGTCCTGGTTCAATATCTCGCCGGAAACATCGCGCTTCCCGAGCCGGCCAGCTTCGCCGTCGCCTTGGCGGCGATTCCAATTCTGTTGAAGCGGCCGAAACGCAAGACGTAAATGCGGTATCATCCGTCCAACGATTTATGCCGGATGATGCCGTTCACCAAACCCTCCAGGCCGCACTGGCGCAATATCGGGCGGGAAATCCCCTCGCCGCGGAAAAGCTCTGCCGGCAGGTTCTCTCCCGTGAGCCGAACAACGTGGATGCGCTTAATCTGCTTGGCGGATGCCTCTATCAGACCGGAAACCTGAATGAAGCGATTGAAGTCTACCAAAGGATCGCGGCGCTGAAGCCGGACCTGCCCGAAGCGCACAACAATCTCGGTGGATGCCTGCAACGCAACGGCCGATTGGCGGAGGCCATTGCGGCGTTCAAGACGGCGATCAAGCTCAAGCCTGATTTTCCCGTGGCGAAATCGAACCTGGCGGCGGCCTGTTTCGAATGGGGCAATGCGCTATCGGCCAAGGGACAAACCGCCGAGGCCGTCGAGGCGTTTCAAGCGACCATCCGGCTTAAGCCCGATCTTGCCGAAGCGCACAATAATCTCGGCGCCGCATTGAAGGACGCGGGGCTGGTTGACGAGGCGGTTGCCGCCCTTCGCCAGGCCATTCGGCTCAAGCCCGATCTTGCCGATGCGCACAATAATCTGGGCAACGCCCTAAACGACAAGGGGCAGATGGATGAGGCGATCGCGGCCCATCGGCAGGCAATTCGGCTTAAGCCCGATTACGCCGAAGCGTACAATAATCTCGGCAACGCACTGGGGGCCAAGGGACAACTTGACGAGGCGATCGCGGCCTATCGGCAGGCGATTCGGCTCAAGCCTGATTACGCCGGAGCGCACAGCAATCTGGGCAACGCGCTGGGGGACATCGGGCAACTGGACGAGGCGATCGCTTCCCAACGGCAGGCCGTCCGGCTCGAGCCCGACTTCGCCGAAGGGCACTACAATCTTGGCAACGCCTTGACGGAGATGGGGCAAGTTGACGAGGCGATCGCTTCCTATCGGCAGGCGCTTGCCCTCAATCCCAACTCACCCGAATCCCACCTCGGTCTTGCTTTAGCGCTGCTGGCGCGGGGGGATCTTCAGCGAGGTTTGGGCGAGTATGAATGGCGATGGAAATGCAAGGATTTTCCGTCTCCCCGGCGAAACTTCGCCCAGCCGCAGTGGGACGGCAGCCCGTTGGAAGGCCGCACGCTTCTGCTCCACGCCGAGCAGGGTTTTGGGGATGCCATTCAATTCATCCGCTACTTGCCGATGGTGGAACAAAGGGGCGGGAGAATTGTTATTGAATGTCCAGCCGAACTCCAACGGCTGTTTCAGACAATCGCCGGGAGATGCCAGATCGTGACCCGAGGCCAGCGGCTGCCTCCGTTCGATCTTCATTGCCCGATCCTCAGTTTGCCGCTCGCCTTCAAGACCACGCTGGAGTCGATTCCCGCGGAAGTTCCGTATCTATTTCCAGACCCGGAACTGCTGGAGTCCTGGCGGAAAAGACTGGGCGATTGCGGAGCCGGGATGAAGGTCGCTCTGGCCTGGGCGGGAAACCCAATCGTCAAAGGCGATCAAACGCGGTCGATGTCGCTGGATCGGCTGGCCCCCCTGTCGGAGGCGCGCGGCGCGACTTTTTACAGCCTTCAGAAAGGCGCTGCCGCACGACAGGCGGATCAACCGCCGGCGGGCTTGAACTTGGTCAATCTCGACTCGGAGCTGCACGATTTCGCGGACACGGCCGCGGCGATGTGCCTGATGGACCTGGTGATCACCACCGACACCAGCGTGGCGCATCTGGCCGGCGCCCTGGGGCGGCCCGTGTGGGTGATGTTGCGATTCATGTCCGATTGGCGATGGTTTTTGGATCGTGACGACAGCCCGTGGTATCCGACGATGCGATTGTTCCGCCAGACTGCCCCGGGCGATTGGCCTGACGTGGTCCAACGCGTGGCAAAGCACCTGGAAATGGCGATACGCAAGACGTAAATGCGGTATCATCTCTCGAACGATCTATGCCGGATCATGGCGTTCAGCAGTCCCTCCAAGCCGCACTGGCGCAATATCGGGCGGGAAATCCCCTCGCCGCGGAAAAGCTCTGCCGGCAGGTTCTCTCCCGTGCGCCGAACAACGTGGATGCGCTCAATCTGCTCGGCGGATGTCTTTATCAGACCGGAAACCTGGATGAAGCGATTGAAGTCTACCAAAGGATCGCGGCGCTGAAGCCGAACCTGCCCGAAGCGCACAACAATCTCGGTGGATGCCTGCAACGCAGCGGACGAATCGAGGACGCCATCGCGGCGTTCAAGACGGCGATCCGGCTAAAGCCCGAATTTCCAGTGGCGAAATCGAACCTGGCGGCGGCCTGTTTCGAATGGGGCAACGCGCTATCGGCCA
>Ga0187867_10000298_pt1 | contig 44820 bp, 41 predicted proteins | sample June2016WEW_13_1_FD_132976 | JGI IMG/M metagenome (GOLD analysis project Ga0187867, IMG submission 132976) | Peatland microbial communities from SPRUCE experiment site at the Marcell Experimental Forest, Minnesota, USA - June2016WEW_13_10 | ecosystem: Environmental > Terrestrial > Soil >...
CTGGCACCGCGTTCCTCCGACAGGCGCGCCCGGAGCCCTTGGGCCTCGTCGGCCAGGTTTCCGAGGCCGGACCGTCGGCGGAGAAGCTCGTCGATCTCCTGCATCAGCGTCCTGGCCCCTGCGATGTCGGCGAGCGCGAGGTGGCCACGGGTGAGCTCGATCCGGGCCTGAACGGCCAGCTGGGGCATCGCGTAGGTCAGCAGATGCCGCAGACGCTGGGCACGGACAAGTGCCTCGCGTGCCGCTCCGGCATCTCCCCGGTGCAGAGCCGCGCGGGCTTGCGCAGCACAGACCAGCGGGGTCGCGTAGCTTTCGATCCCGGCCCGGTGCAAGACTGTGCTTGCCTGATCCGCAAATGCCCCGGCCCGGCTCCATTGACCGTGTGCCATCGCCACCAGCGAGCGCTCGGACAAGGTGACCGCAAGAGTCTCGTGCGCGCCGGCCTGCTCACCGGCACTGACGGCATCCTCGAATGAGGTGTCGCCACCGGCAAGGTCACCGGAAAGGACACGCGCGAGCCCCTGGTAGAGCGCTGGTGCCGGCGTCACGATGCTCTCCGCAGCACATCTGCGCACGGCCTCATCGGCATCGGCACGTGCCTGCTCAATGCCACCGCGCCACATGAGCGCCCGAAGTATGGCGGCGTATGCCTTGGCATAAGTGGCATCGGGTTGCCGCGCATCCGCCTGCCAGCGGTCGACCACGTCCGCCCATCGCTCAGCCTCGACGGGCCGCCCCGTCAACGCGAAAAACAGTCCGGCCAGCACGGCGGCCATCGGATGTCCTTCGATGCCACCCCGGTCCTCCAGCCACCGAAACCACCTCTGGATGGTTGTGAACTGGCCTCGCCTGTGGGCGGCTACCCCGAGTTTCTCGACCAGGCGAGCGGCTGTGTCAACGTCCCCGGCTGCGATGGAATACTCCAGTGCTTCCTCGGGCAGGCCGTTGCTCAAGCACCAGCGAGCAGCGCGGCGCCGCAGCACGGGCAGCAGGCCGGGCTCCTGGCGGTGCAACTGCGCCAGGAGCATGTCACGGAAGAGGTGGTGGTAGCGGTACCACTCCCCCCGCCGGTCCAGCGGCACCAGCAGCATGTTCGACCGGGCAAGGTCCGCCAAGGTCGCGGCGGACCCGGGTATGGACAGCACTGCCTCACACAATGGACCGGACATGCGCTCCAGCAATGCGGTCCGGGTCAGGAACACCCGCTGCCGGCGGGAGATCCGAGTCAGGAATTCTGACTCCACGTAGTCGCTCACGAACAGGTCATCGCCGCTGAAGGAAACCGCTGCGCCTGTGACCAGGCCGCCTTCCCTCAGATAGAGCGCCGCGAGGTACAGCCCAACCGGCCACCCTTCGGTCCGCCGGTGTAGCTCGGCTACCTCATCCTGGTCCAGCACGGCGCCCGCATTAGCGAGGAGCGCTGAAGCCTCCTCGCGGGTGAGCGACAGCTGAGCTGGGCTGATCTCCAGAATCCGGCCCTCGGCCCGGAGTCGCGGAATCCGTAGCGGCGGCTCAGCGCGGCCAGCCAGCACCAGCCGCGAGCCTTCTGGCACATGATCGGCCAGTGCGGACAGCGCAGCCCGGCACTCCCGGTTATGCAGTACATGCACGTCATCCAGCACCAGTACTACCGGCGAGGTCATCGACGAGAAAGCTGACCCCAGCCGCGGCACGACCGAGCCGGGCACCGAACTCCCGGGCGAAGCCAGCGCGTCGAACACCCGCTCACTGATCGGCTCCACGGCATCGAGCGCTTCCGCCACGTAGGTGAGCAGGACCTTCGGGTCGTTGTCCGACTCCGCGACGGACACCCATGCGAAAGCCTGCGCGCTGCGCTCCGCCCACTGCGACAGCAGCGTCGTCTTCCCATAGCCCGGAGGCGCGACCACCGAGACGATCCGATGAGCGTCATCTTTCGCCAACCGCTCGACGAGAGAAGAACGGGCCACAGTCCCCGGCCGCACGAGGGGACGCAGCAGCTTGGATACGGTGAGGTCGTCCGCTGGCCGGCCCGGACGGTTCTCCCGGTCCGGCCGCTCTCGCACGCCCGTGTAGCTCATGTCCTGGAAGTTCCTCGGGACGGTCTGCCACTCATGATCGTCCGAAGCCTTGGGTGAGGTCAAGCGTGGCGTCCACCGTCGCGCTTGCGCAGGTGCGACTGCTGGACCGCCAGCCCCAGGGTCCTGGCCTGCGGACGGGGTGAACGGAGACCAAGCATGTACCGCACGGCGTACCGCACCGTCCATGTCGACGGGCTGTCCATCTTCTATCGTGAGGCCGGCCCGCGGGACGCACCCACGATCCTCCTGCTGCACGGATTCCCCTCCTCGTCACGGATGTGGCAGCCGCTGCTCGATCGGCTCGCCGGCCCTTTTCGCCTTGTCGCACCCGACTATCCCGGGTTCGGGCACAGCGACGTGCCCAGCCGCACTGAGTTCGCCTACACGTTCGACCACGTGGCCGCGGTTGTGGACGCTTTCACTCAAGCACTCGGTCTGGCCAGCTACACCCTCGTCGTGCAGGACTACGGGGGCCCGGTGGGATTCCGGCTCGCGATCGCGCATCCCGAGCGGCTCGAGGCGCTCGTCGTGCAGAACGCCGTCGCCCACGAGGACGGGCTCGGCCCCCTGTGGAAGACCCGGCGCGAGTTCTGGGCTGACCGCGAGTCGCATGAGGCCGCGCTGCGGGAGAACTTCTTCTCCCTGGCGGCCACGCGGCAGCGGCACGTGGGAACCAGCCCGAACCCGGAGAACTACGACCCGGACCTATGGACCGATGAGTTCTCTTTCCTCAACCAGCCCGCCCAGCAGGACATCCAGACCGACCTGTTCTATGACTACCGCACCAATGTCGCGAGCTACCCCGGCTGGCAGCAGTGGCTCCGTGAGCACCAGCCGCCGCTGCAGGTCATATGGGGCCGCTACGACCCGTCGTTCCAGGTCGCGGAGGCCGGGGCGTACCGCCGCGACGAGCCAGACGCCGAGGTGCACATCCTCGACGCCGGCCACTTCGCTCTCGACGAGCAGCCCGACCTGATCGCCGATCTGATCCGACGATTTCTCCAGCGGCGGCAGGCCCACACCGGCGACTGACGAGTACTCACCCGGTGGAGGCCTTGGGCCCCACTGATGCTCGGTGCCTAGGCGTCGTAGTCGACGGTCATCCGGTCGGAGGTGGGAATTGCCTGGCAGGTGAGCACGTAGCCCGCTTCGACCTCGTCCTGCTCCAGCGCGTAGTTGCGGCGCATGGTGGCCTGGCCGTCGGTGACGAGCGCGCGGCAGGTGCCGCACACGCCGCCTTTGCAGGCGAACGGCAGGTCGGGACGGACCCGCTGGGCGGCGTCGAGGATGGGAGTCCCGGACGGCACGGTCGCCACGGCGCTGCGGCCGTCCAGCAGGACGGTCACCTCGGCGCCAGGGCCCGCAGGCGCCTCCACGTGGTGTACCTGGGCCGGGGGAGTGTCCTCGACATAGAACAGCTCACGGTGGATGCGGTCCCGGGGGACGCCGAGTCCGGTGAGCACCTCGATCGCGCCGGTGACCATCCCGAGGGGACCGCACAGCCACCAGTGGTCCACCGCGGGGACCGCGACGGTGACCGGCAGCAGCGAGCGCAGTTTGCCGGGGTCGAGCCGGCCGTTGAACAGCTCTACTTCCTGCGGTTCGCGGCTGAGCACGTGGACCAGGCACAGCCGTGCCGGGTAGGTGTCCTTGAGGTCGGCGATCTCCTCGGTGAACATCACCGAGTCGCTGCGCCGGTTGCCGTAGATCAGGGTGACCGCCGAGCCGGGGTGCGCGGCCAGGACCGAGCCGGCGATGGACAGGACGGGCGTGATGCCGCTCCCCGCGGCGATCAGGACGTGGTGCCCGGGGCCGGGCAGATCCGGGGTGAACGTCCCGGACGGTGCCTGGACGTCGATGACGTCACCGGGCCGGACCTCGCGGACGAGCCAGCCGGACACCGCCCCGCCGGGTACTTCCCGCACGCCGATCCGCGGCGCGTTTCCCCGGGCCGAGCAGATCGAGTAAGAGCGGCGTTCGCCGCCGCGGCGGACCGTGAGCGACTGGCCAGGAGCGAACCTGAACCTGTCCGCGACTGCGGGCGGCACGCCGAAGGTCAGTGCGGCCGAATCAGCGGTCAGCGGGTCCACCCGGAGCACGGTGAGCGGATGAAACTCGGTCCGCGACGCGGCCCGCGGGCGGGCCATCAGAATTCCTTCACATATTCAAACGGTTCGTGGCAGGTGCCGCAGCGCAGCAGGGCCTTACACGCGGTCGCGCCGAACGCCGCCGTCGCCGCGGTGTCGAGCGAGCCGCACTGAGGGCACGCCACCGGGTCACGGGGCGCCATGATGAGGTTCAGCGGGACCGGACCACGGGGGGGTGGCGCGCCGGCCGCCGCGGGATTCGGTGGCGCGATGCCGGCCGCGTGCAGCTTCCGGCGGCCGTCGGGGGTGATCCAGTCGCTGGTCCAGGCCGGGGCGATCTGGGTACGGACGGTGCTGCCGGCGAAGCCGGCGAGGGTGAGTCGGTGCTGCAGATCGCACGCGATCTCGCGCAGGGCCGGGCAGCCGGAGTACGTCGGCGTGATCGTCACGACGATATGACCGTTCTCGCACGTGACGTCCCGCAGGATGCCGAGGTCGGCCAGGGTGAGCATGGGCAGTTCCGGATCGGTGACGGCCTCCGCGATCTGGCGCGCCGCCGCAACGTCTGCCGTCATCGTGGTCACCACGCCGCGTCCGGGTGAGCGCGGGCCACGCTCTGCAATTCGGCGAGCACGTACCCGAGGGCCTCGGTGTGGACTCCGTCCCGCCCGCATTTGCCGGCGACCTCCGCCATCGGCGCAGCACCCGGGTGGTCCAGGGTGGCCGCGGCCAGCACGGTGCTGAGAACGTCGTCGAATTCGGCCCGGAGCCCGGCCGGGTCGGCCGCGACCCCGGGCAGGTCGCCGGCCACGGTGTCGGCGCGGAACAGCTCGTCCACCAGCGGCCAGAGGGTGTCGAGCGCGGCCTGCATCCTGGTACGGGACAGCTCGGTACCGTCTCCCAGCCGGATCACCCACTGCGCGGCATAGTCCCGGTGGTAGGCGAGTTCCTTGGCGCCCTTCGCCGCGATGGCGGCGAGCACCGGGTCCCGGGAGTCATGCAGCCGGCCCAGCAGGGCCAGCCGCCAGGTGGAGAAGATCAGCAACCGGCCGGCCAGCTGCGCGAAGTCGGCGTCGGCGTGCTCGGCGAGGCGCACGTTGCGGAAATCTTTTTCCAGCCGGAAGAAGGCGAGCTGATCCTCGCTGCGGCCCGTGCCCTCGGCCAGCCCCGTGCCTTCGGCCAGCCCCGTGCCTTCGGCCAGCCCCGTGCCTTCGGCCAGCCCCGTGCTTTCGGCCAGCCCCGTGCTTTCGGCCAGCACTGCGCCCTCGGCCCGGCCGGCGCGTGCGAGCAGCATCCGCGCCTGGCCCAGCAGGTCCAGGGCGATGTTGGCGATGGCCGTTTCTTCCTCGAGCTCGGGCAGGCGGGTCATCCACTGCTGCAGGCGGTGGGAGTAGATCAGCGCGTCGTCGCCGAGCATCAGGCAGTACGCGGCCAGCGCGGCCGCGTTAACCCCATCTGGCACCGACGTGTCGATGCCTTCGAGCGGGTCGGTGAACCCGGTGCCGAAGGCCCAGCGGTGATCGCCGGTCTCGTCGGCGAGATCGTGGTAAGCGGTGAATTCGTCGTCGGTCATCGGGTGGTCCGCCCTACATGTGCGGGACGTCGTCGGGAATCTCATAGAACGTGGGATGCCGGTAGACCTTGTCGCCGGACGGGGCGAAGAACGGGTCCTTCTCATCCGGGCTGGAGGCCGTAATGTCGGCGGACGCGACGACCCAGATGCTGACGCCCTCATTGCGGCGCGTGTACAGGTCCCGCGCGTGGTGCAGCGCCATCTGCGGGTCGGCCGCATGCAGCGAGCCCACGTGCACGTGGTTGAGGCCCCGCTTGCCGCGCAGGAACACCTCATACAGCGGCCACTCCGACCGCACCTGTGCGTCCTCCATCAGCCGGCGTCCCTGTCTTTGGTGGCGCTGTTTTTGGTGGCACTGTCTGGGGCGGCGCGCTTGGCGGCCTGCTTAGCGGCATAGGCGGCGGCGGCCTCGCGCACCCACGCTCCGTCGTCGTGGGCGGCCTTGCGCTGCGCCACGCGCTGCGCGTTGCACGGACCGTTGCCCTTGATCACGGCGGTGAACTCGGCCCAGTCCACGGCCCCGAAATCGTAGTGGCCGCGTTCGGTGTTCCAGCTCAGCTCCGGGTCCGGCAGGGTGACCCCGAGTTTCCCGGCCTGCGGCACGGTCATGTCCACGAAGCGCTGCCGCAGCTCGTCGTTGGTGTGCCGCTTGATGCCCCAGGCCATCGACTGGGCCGTGTTCGGCGACTGGTCGTCGGGTGGCCCGAACATCATGAGCGACGGCCACCAGAACCGGTTCGTCGCGTCCTGGACCATCGCCCGCTGCGCCTCGGAGCCGCGCATCATGGTCATCAGCAGCTCGTATCCCTGCCGCTGGTGGAAGGACTCTTCCTTGCAGATGCGCACCATCGCGCGGGCGTAGGGCCCGTACGACGAGCGGCACAGCGGCACCTGGTTGCAGATGGCCGCGCCGTCGACCAGCCAGCCGATCACCCCGACGTCCGCATAGGTCAGCGTCGGATAGTTGAAGATCGAGGAGTACTTCTGCCGGCCACCGATCAGCCTGTCCGTGAGATCGGCCCGGTCGGCGCCGAGGGTCTCCGCGGCCGAGTAGAGGTACATGCCGTGCCCGGCCTCGTCTTGCACCTTGGCGATCAGGACCGCCTTACGGCGGAGCGACGGCGCGCGGGTGATCCAGTTGCCCTCGGGCTGCATGCCGATGATCTCCGAATGTGCGTGCTGGGCGATCTGGCGGATCATCGATGCCCGGTAGTGATCAGGCATCCAGTCCCGGGGCTCGATACGGCGGTCGCGCGCGATCGTCTCGTCGAAGTGGGCTTCGAGTCCGCCCGCCCGCTCGCTCGCGAGCGCGGTCACCGGCTCCACTCCTTCGCCACCATGGTGAGCAGGCCCCTCCCTGCAGAATTACCGACCGAACATTCAGTATGTTATTCCATGACTATAGGCTCTGGCCACCCCCAGCTCCCAGGTGTACAGCGCCGCGCACGGCAGCGCCAGCCTCGCTGCCCTGGCGTACAACCTGGCCAGATATCGTTACCGGACGTCCGGTAGCCACTACGGGAGGCGATCGCGGTGCCGCAGGTGCCCAGCGTCCAGGCGATGATGGCGAGGGACGAGGCCTCGCGCGGCCTGGGTATCGAGCTGGTCGACCACGCTGAAGGGCGGGCGGTTACCCGCATGACTGTCCGTCCCGACATGCTGAACGGGCACGCGGTCGCCCATGGCGGCCTGATCTTCGCCCTGGCGGATACGGCCTTCGCCTGCGCGTGCAACAGCTACGGGCCGGTGACGGTTGCCGCGGCGGCCGAGATCGTGTTTGTCGCTCCCGCGTACGCCGGAGATGTACTCACCGGCGAGGCCGTCGTGCGTACCCGCTTCGGGCGGGCGGGATTGTACGACGTGACCATCCGCCGGGACGGCGACGTGATCGCCGAATTCCGCGGGCGCAGCCACCAGATCGCGCGCCGAGTTGCGGGATCCGCTGAATAGGCGGCCGGCCGCGGCCCGGATACTGGCATCGTGATCTCGCCTTCAGTGCCCCGTGCGGACCGCCCGGCGGACGCGCCGCGCCGCGGCCGTCCCGGTCATGACCTGGAGTCCGTGCTCGCGGTGGCCGTCGAGATCTTCAACGAACGGGGCTACGACGGCACCAGCATGAGGGACCTGTCGGCGCGGCTGGGGATCGCGAAGTCGGCGATCTATCACCATGTGACCGGCAAGGAGGAGTTGCTCAGCCTGGCCCTGGACCGTGCGCTGACCGGGCTGTCGGCCGTGGCGGACCGGGCACGCGCGCTCGACGCGCCGGCGATCGAGCGGCTCGAGTTCCTGGTCCGGGGCAGCGTCGAAGTGCTGGAAGCCGAGTTGCCCTACGTCACCCTGCTCCTGCGGGTACGCGGCAATACCAGGGTTGAGCGAGCCGCCCTGGACAGGCGGCGCGCCTTCGACAGGTTCGTGGCCGAGCTGGTCCGGGAGGCCCAGCACGATGGTGACATTGACCCGGAGCGTGATGCGCTCATCACGGCACGCCTGCTGTTCGGCCTCGTGAACTCGATCGTTGAGTGGTACCGGCCGACGCCGCGCGCGGCCACGCGGCCGCTCGCAGACGCGGTCTGTGCCATGGCCTTCGACGGGCTGCGCGTTCGGGAAGGCTAGTTACCGCCTGAGGAGCAAGACCCGGCCGCAGCCTGGACGTCAAGGAGCAGGCGGCAGGGTGCGATGCCTCTCGCTAAACGGGTTGGTGGCCCGGGCGCGTGTCTAGCTCGGCCCATACGGCTTTGCCCGCTGCCGTATCGGTGACCCCCCACTTGCTGGCCAAGGCGTCCACGATTACCAGACCGAATCCTGATTCGTCGAGCCCGGACGGGGTGCCCGGCTGCGGCCAGTGCGGGTCGGCGTCATGCACCTCGATCCTCAGCGAGGTGCCTGCCGCTTCCAATCGGAGCACCAGCACGGAACCCCCGGTGCAAACATGCTGTACCGCGTTGGTGACCAGTTCGGAAACGAAGAGGACCGCCGTGTCCTCCAGATGGGAGACGCGCCATGAGGTCAGTACCTTCCGCGTAACCTGCCGCGCCAGTCCAGGGGCCTGTCCATCAGCAGGCAATGTGATCTCCCAGGCCCGGCAGGAGGTCCCCAGCTCGCCGGGTCCGTGCGTGCTGCTGGGATTGACCGCCTCGCCCGTCATCAGTTACTGCCTCGTTCTCGTTACCTGCCGGCCGGCCGGCTGATTTCACGGCGGACACGACGATGGCGCTCTGGCCCGGATACCGACAGACGCATCGCCGATGGTGCCAGTGGCGTGCGTCGGAGCATGATTCCCCGTGCTGTACACCCCCTACAGTCGCCCATCTGGCTGAGAAACAGCTCCAAGAATCCTTAGGGTGCGCTGATCGTTCGCAGACCGCCAGCTGGTTATCAGCTAGATAGCTGACTCAGGGAGAGGAGACCGGCGGACTGTGCCGCCTGGTTAGCCGGAGAGACGAAGGCGGCGTCGTGTCGCGGCGTGGCCGCGGGTCAGCGTTTGTATGCCACGCCGACGAGTTCTCCCCAGAATTTGCTGGAGTCTCCCGGTGGGTCAGTGGGGGAGTCCAGCCGCCACTCGGGGATGTAGACCAGGCCCGGGTCCAGTAGTACGAAGCCGTCGAAGAACCGCAGGATCTCATCGCGTGAGCGGACGTGCACCTGGGTGGAGACGCTGCGGTTGTAGACCGTCTCGAACGCCTGGGCTACGGCAGGGTTGCCCTCATTGGTGGCGTGGCCCAGTGCCAGATAGCTCCCGGGCGGGAGCGCATCGCGCAGCGTGGCCACGATTTGCCAGGGATCTTCCGCGTCGTCGATGAAATGCAGGACGGCAACCAGCAGTAGTCCGACCGGCTGGGTGAAATCGATCAGGTGCCTGGTGGCGTCCGAGGTGACGATCTTTTCCGGTTCGCGCAGGTCGGCCTGGATGACCGCAGTGTTCTCGTTACCGGCCAGGAGGGCCTTGCTGTGTCCGATCGCGACGGGGTCGACGTCCACGTAGGCGACCCGGGCGGCGTGGTTGGCCTGCTGGGCGACCTCGTGCACGTTCCCCTCGGTGGGGATGCCTGAGCCGATGTCCAGGAACTGGCTGACCCTGGCGGCGGTGAGGAACCGCACCGCGCGGCCAAGGAACTCCCGGTTGGCCAGCGCGAACGCCCTGGCGTTGGGCTCGACCGCAGTGATCGCCCGGGCGAGATCCCGGTCAGCCAGGAAGTTATGGCTGCCACCCATCCAGTAGTCGTAGACCCGGGCGACGTTCGCCCGCTTGACATCTACGCCCGGGGGAACCCAGTCCGGCGCGCCGGCCATCCCGCCTCCTGTTCCTCCCCGCACGCCCCCCGGGGCGGCTTGTGGCGACTGTTCTGCAGCGCCGGACAGATTTTACGTCCGGTTTTGAGATACATTTCTTTTTTCGCACAATATCGCAGGGTGCGGGCAATGGCTGCCGGTACCGCGTGGGCGCCGGCGCGAAAGGCTGGCGGCCATTGCCGGACAGGCCGCTGCGAGGGGCCGGGGGTGCTGGCCGGCGAGGACTGGTGCAGATACCTGTGACGTCACGGATGGCCGGGGATCACGGGTCTGCGTTGCCACGGCGGCGCGGGCCGGACCTGGCGGCCCTGGCTGCCTTCACGCTGGATTCCGGGGGCCGGGTGACCTCATGGCCGGCGTCCGCCGAGCGGCTGTTCGGGCATCCGGCGCCCGCGGTGACCGGGCATGACGTGTGTGACGTGCTGATGACGGGTCCTGGGCAGCGCGAGCTGGCCGGTGAGGCGCTGGCTGAGGTCGCAGCGGGGCGGGTCTGGACCGCGACCGTCAGCATGGCCTTCGCCGGCGGCAGCGGCCCGGTCGCCCTCCGCTGGGAGCCGCTGGGAGGGCCGGGGACGGGGGTGCTGGTGATCGGGCAGCAAGTCTCGCCGGCCATCGGCCCCGGCTGGCTGCGTGACGCAGCCGACCGGATCGGCACCACGCTTGATCTTCTCCGCACGGCGCGCGAGGTCGCCGACGTCGCTGTTCCCGCGTTCGCGGACACGGCTGCCATTTTCGTGTTCGAACGGCTGCTCGCCGCCGATGAGCCGGCCTCGCCTCAGGCCGGGCACGGGGCAGTGGTGCGGCGGCTCGTGGCCCGGCTGGCCGGCCAGCCCACGGCGGTCACTGACAGCCTGCTGCCCCCCGGTGAGGTGCTTGTCCTCGGCGATGACTCACCCAGCTTCCGGGCCATGCACACGCGCAGCCCGGTCCTGTTCGACCGCCTCGACGAGGTGAGCGCCGGGCGGATCGCCCGCCGCCCCGGAGGCCGGGATCTCGCGTCGAGCTACGCATCGTTCCTGTCGGTGCCCCTGGTGGCCCGCGGGGTGGCGCTGGGGTGCGCGACGTTCGGGCGGGCGCCGCAGAGCCCGGACTTCGGGCCGGCCGACGTCGCCGCGGCAGGCGAGCTGGCCTCCCGGGCGGCGGTGTGCATCGACAATGCCCGCCTGTATCACCGGGAACGGCGGACCGCATTCGCGCTGCAGCGCGGCCTGCTGCCTGGCGAGCCGCGCGTCCCGGCAGCCCTGGAGGTCGCGCACCGCTACCTGCCGGTAGGTGCCAGCATGGTGGGCGGCGACTGGCATGACATCGTCCCGCTGCCCGGCGGGCGGGCGGCACTGGTCGTAGGGGACGCGATGGGGCACGGCCCAGAGGCGGCGGCGGTGATGGTGCAGCTGCGCACCGCGACGCACCTCCTGGCCGAGCTGGACTTGCCGCCCGGTGAGGTGCTGGCCAGGCTGGATGCACTGACCGCGGGCATGCCTGCCTCGCCGTATGCCACCTGCATGTGTGCCGTGATCAACACCTCGGCAAGCAGCTGCGTGATCGCCGGGGCAGGTCACCCGCCGCCTGTGCTGGCGCTGCCTGGCGGCGCAACCCGGGTGCTCTCCGTGCCGGCCGGCCTCCCTCTCGGGCTGAGCGCCGGTACCTTCGAAGCCGCCCAGGTCAGCCTGCCACCGGGGGCAACGCTCGCGCTGTATACCGACGGGCTGGCGGAAAGCCGTACCCGGCCCCTGGAAGACGGCATCGCCGCGCTGCGCGATGCGCTCGGTCCGGCCCTGGAGCAGCCCGGTCATTCGCTGGACAGCGCCTGCGAGACCGTCACCCAGGCGTTGCGTCAGCAAGGCGGGGACGACATGACCCTCGTCCTCGCCCGCATCCGCCAGTAGGCCCTGAACCTGAGCCTGACGGCCCGCAGCACCCCGTTCGTGGCCGTGAACCTCGCCGACAGCACGATCCCGGCCCGGCGGCTAGGATCACGGGCGTGATTACAGGCATGCATGCGATCGTGTTCTCGCCCGAAGCCAGCAAGGTGCGTGCGTTTTTCAACGACGTGCTGGGCTTGTCATCGGTGGATGCGGGCGGAGGCTGGCTGATTTTCGCTCTTCCCCCGGCTGAGCTTGCTGTGCATCCCAGTGACGGTGACGGCCGCCATGAGCTTTACCTGATGTGTGATGACATTCATGCCACGCTCGCCGAATTGCAGGGCAAAGGAATAGAAGTGGCGCAGGACGTCACCGATCAGGGGTGGGGACTGCTGGCCGCAATCCGCTTGCCGGACGGCTCAGAACTCTCCATCTACGAGCCTCGGCACCCCTCACCGGTGGTTGCGCGAGCCGACTGATGATGCGGTCTGTGACGCGATGAGCACCGGGCCGAGCGATGACCTCAGGCCGCCGCATGGGCTGCTTTCTGGCCCGCCGGGATGCGGCGGTCATCGGCTGCGCGGCCTTCGTGTGCTCCCTGCGGGCCGGCCTGCGGCATTGTCATCTGCCTTGTCGCCTCCCGGACCGCGTCGCCCGGGCTGAGCGGAGAGTGGCGGTTGTGCAAAGGCCCGGCGCCGTCGCGCAGGAGGGAGCTGGCCATCGCGGCGCCGCGGGCGGTGACCGGGAGCTGACCCGTCAGGACGGTGAGCATGTCCTGCACGTCCCGCTCCGCGTCGGCGATGCGGTCACGGTACAGCAACACGAGGGGAGTGCGCGGCACGGGAGGCCGGCGGCCCTGATCGAGGACGTGATGCCACCACTGGGCAAGTTCCAGGCGTCCGGCCGGGGAGGTGATCTCCTGCGCGCGGAGGGCCAGGCCCCGGCTGGCGGACGGCGGGCATCCGGCCGCGAGCTGACGGTCCAGGGACGGTGCCCGCAGGCGGACCAGGAGGCGCTCCCATGTCCGGTTGCCGTGAGAGGGGGATCGGAGTAGCTGATCTGTGGTCATGGCTCCATCGTGTGCCTCGACACACGCCTTGATAAGTGGCATCTTTGTCATTGTGCGCAACTATCCTGCCAGTCGAGGCGATCAACCCGCAGACGGGAACGCATCCGGCCGTGCCATCGGACCCGGGGATGACACCCATGCCGTCGCCATCGTCGTCTTCGACGGGGTCACCGCGTTTGAGCTAGGGGTTGCCTGCGACGTCTTCGGCGACGAGTGGGCCGCGATGCTGGGCGTTCCCTGGTACCGCTCCTTCGTGTGCGGCATCGTCCCGGGGCCGGTGACGACCGACAGCGGATTCCAGATCCTTCCCTCTCACGGACCGGAGCAAATCCGCGCTGCGGGCACTGTGATCGTGTTGCCGACCGTGTCCGTCCAGGACGCCCCGCCCGCCCTGCTCGACCTGCTGCGTCAGGCACACGCGCGGGGCAGCCGCATCGTCTCGCTGTGCACCGGCGCATTTGCCCTGGCCGCCGCAGGGCTGCTCGACGGCCGCCGCGCCACCACGCACTGGACAGAATGCGAGGCGCTCGCCCGCCAGCATCCCCGGGTGACTATTGACCCCGGGGTGCTGTTCGTTGATGAGGGCGACATCCTGACCTCAGCCGGCAGCGCCGCCAGCATCGATCTGTGCCTGCATGTGGTCCGCCAGGACTACGGCACCGAGATCGCCACCCAGCTCGCCCGCCAGCTGGTGGTCCCGCCCCAGCGCGACGGGGGGCAGGCCCAGTACATCAGCGCGCCGATGCCGGTGCTCGACAGCTCCAGCCTGTTCGCGGACACCGTCGGCTGGCTCCAGGAGCACCTGCACGAACAGGTAACCGTCGAGGACCTGGCGGCCCGTTCCGCCATGAGCCCCCGGACGTTCGCCCGCCGGTTCACCGGCAGCACCGGCACCACGCCCTACCAGTGGCTGATTCACCAGCGCATCCAGCTGGCCCAGCGACTTCTCGAAACAAGCGACCTGCCCATCGATTCAGTCGCGGAGAAAACCGGCTTCTCCACCGCAGCCAACCTGCGCAAGCACTTCAGCCGGGCCGTGCACACCAGCCCCCACGCCTACCGGCGCACGTTCCAGGTCCGGCGCGCCAGCTGAAGGGCAGAAAGGCCGGGTCTCGCCACATAGCGAACGGCCCCTGGCCGGAGCCGGGGACCGTTCACCGCTCAAAAGCAGCTGGAGAGTACCCGAGCCCAGCCGCTGTTACCGCGTCGAGAGGGTGGCGAGGTAGGAATTGATGCTGCTCGAACCTTGTCGGAGGTAGATGCCCATCACGTGATTCCTGTAGACGGCGTTCCCGGTCACGACCTTGCAGTCACCCGAGCAGAGTGAGCTGGCCTGGACATTGACGGGATACCAGGTTGCGGGCCCCAAGTGCCCGTTGCGGAGCGGAATGAAGGCCATCGACGATGCCTGGGCCGTGCTCATGGCCACGAGGTGGAAGCCGCCCCCGGCGCCGGTGATGCCCTCGAAATGCGTGACCGCCGCCCGGCGGTTGCCGTAGCTGTAGTATTTCGGCGGACCGAAGCGCCCGGTCCGTTCGTCGTAGTTGATGAGGAAGGCCCGCTTGGCTCCGCTCGCCGCGGAGCCGCCCGCCAGCGTGTAGTGCGGGCTCCCGGGGCCGCCGTCCTGCCAGATCCCGTAGAGCGTGGTCTGGCTGGACAGGCTCCCGCCGAGGCGGAGCAGTGTCCACTGGCGCCTGGTCATGTTGTAGATGAACGCGTTGCCCGAGATGACGCCGCCGCGCACCGTCGGGTTCAGGTCGTAGTTGCCCACCACCAGGTTCCCCATGGTGCTGTGCGCGATGGTGTCCATCACGAAGCAGTTGGCCCGGCGACGGGGGCAGGCCCGCACGTGCCCGGCCGTATGAGCGCCATTCGCGGGCACGTCGATGGATGTCCACGAACCACCCGATCCCTTCAGCGGGCCGAGGTAGATCATCCCCTGGTTAAGGACACCGGAGGGTGCCGATGACGACACATAGCTCCCGACGGCGCGAACCTGGCCTTCGGGGATGCGCGCGGGGTTGAACGCGTGGGTGTCCGGGCCATAAAACGTCGCCGACGTTACTCCGGGGAACGTGGGCGTCAGCACTGTTACCGCTGCTCCCGCCGCGGCCCTCGCCAGGCGGCCCCGGTAGAGGAACGGGTCCGCTTGGGTGCCGCTTCCAGTCGCCGCCGAACCTGTCAGGATGACGTTCCCGTGACCGGTGCCCCGCACCCCGGTGACGATGTCCCCGGTACGCAGGATCGGGAAGAGAGAGCCAGAGTCCTGACTGCGGATGTCCGCGCAGAGGAGCGGGCGGAAGAAGATGGTCGGCTGCCCGCCGCTGAGGATGTCCCCGCTGTTGCCCTGATGGATGTTGAGGTACCAGCCGTGGGCCGGGATCGGCGCCGTCACGTTGGTGAAGACCCGGACCGCGTGCACGATCCTGCCGTGGCGGTCGGCGACCAGGTCCGGCAGCATGTACTTGACCGGCCCCTGGCTCATGCAGCTGCCGAGATGGATATGGGCGGCGTGCGGCCCGGGCGTGACCCCGCTGGCGCTGACGGCGATCGTCAGCGTGTGGCGGTGGGCGTTATAGGAGATGGCGGCCCGTCCCTGCGGCGTTCCGAAGCTGATCCCGCCCCGGCCGACCTCGACCGCGATGAGCCGGTGTGCCCGGCCGCCAGGATGGCTCAGTCGCCCGGTCTCCGCGATCGGCCTCCGCGACACGCGGCCGCCGCTGATCCCCATGTGGATCAGCAGACGGCTCCCGGGCGGCAGGTGGCCTGAGAAGTGGCTCAGCAGGGTGCTGTTCGCCTGGCCGAGACTGTTGGCTGTGAGCCGGCTGAACCTGATACTCCCGGAGTGGCCGGGCGCCAGCAGATTCACACTGTGCGACGATCCGGGCGTGAGCCCGAACACGGCGGCCTGGACCGTGAGGCGGCCCTGGCGCCTGCCAAAGGTGACTGTCCCGGCCGGCATGGCGCGAAGGCGCAAGACCTGAACGGCCGGGGTGCCGTGACCGGCCGCCGAGCCCGCGGTGCCCGCCGAGCCCGCGGTGCCGGCGCGGCTCGTGCTAGCGCTGGCCGGCGAAGCCAGAGCCAGGACGCATACCGCAGCCAGTGCGCTCGATGTGGCTGCACCCGTGCCGAAGGAGAGCCTGGCACGCCGCCGTATCCTGTCCCGGATGCGGAACCTGAACCCATCGGGCCCGGCCCCGCGCCTAGTGATAGGGGTAAAGCTCACCTGTCAGGTCCTTTCTATTCCACCGAATAAAGCAATTAACCTGATTTATCCCCAGGATTAGTAGTGAAAAAGGGTTCCCGGAGACATTCTTGCTGGCATTCTAATGCCGAGCATAACGCGAGGCCGATTATTTATCGCGTACGCTGAATCCTGAAAGATAGTGAATGTTGCGGGTGATCTCGGCACCATTCGGTTACCGGGCGCGGGCCGCCCGGTTCGGGCTGGCATCTGAGGCCTGGCCCGCCGCGCGAATCTGCGGCGCGGGCGGCGGTGGCCTCTTGCCATGCCACAGTGGACATCGCCGCCATCCGAGCCGCAAAGAGGTGCGATGCCGGTCGGATCGGCGTTTAGGCCGGTCGGAGGTCGGGCACATTTGCCACGGTCCCGGCACGCGTCATGGACATCCAACGGGGGGAAACATGGCTGGCAAGTTTGTGCTCAAAAAGGGCTCAAGCGGCAAGTACCACTTCAATCTCCTGGCCGGCAACGGGCAGGTGATCGCGACCAGCGAGACCTACGAGCGCAAGCAGTCCGCGCTGAACGGGATCAAGTCGGTGATGGAGAACGCTCCCGGCGCGGAACTGGATGACCAGACCGGCGACTAAGTTGCCGCCGGGTGCTGCTGGCGGCGGCACGGTCGTACGCGGCGGCACAGTAGCGCGGTAACAACCACCCGAGGGAGCCGGCCGCCAGCAGGGAGCCGGCCGCCAGCAGGCCGGGCTCCCTGCTTTGCGCCGGTGTTCTGGGTTACCGGTTTTCTGGCACGACAACGACGGGGCAGTACGCGTGCTCCACGACCTGGATGCTGACCGAGCCCAGCATCAGCCGCGCGAAGCCGCCGGTGCCGCGGGAGCCGACAGCCACCAGGTCCGCATCGCGGGAAGCATTGATGAGTTCCTGGGCCGCGAAACCATTCACCGCTCGGACCGTCACCGACGCGGGCCGGGACTCACCCAGCCGGCCGGCAGCCTCGGCCACCGCCTCCTCCGCCGCATGCCGGGTCTTCTCCAGGTCAATCTCGTCGGGGGGAAGAATAATCGGGTTGCCTGTCCAGCCGTTCGAGGCGACCTCGTGCACAGTCAGCACGGTCAGCGGGGCATGGTGAGCGGCTGCCTCTTTCATCGCCCACTCCAGCGCGTGGTGGGCCCCGTGCGATCCGTCGACGCCCACAGTGATTCCGGCCATGAGCTGCTCCTTCTTGTCGGGCTCCGGCCAGCGGCCGGAGGATCCCGGTGCGTATCGTCTCTCGTACCCCCCGGCCCCACCAGAGCCATCCGTCCCTAAGTACCGGTGGCGCCGGGCCACCCGCAACTGAGCGGGGCAGGGCCGTAGGTGCCCTGCGGTGGGGGCCTTTGGTCCTTAGCCAAGCGCGGCCGCAGCAGCGAGAATTGCCGGAGGCTTGCTAGCAGCGTCCTTCACAGGCTGCAATGAAAGCCGGTCTGAGAGGAGAGAGCGCCGTGCCAACTCAGCAACCGGGCGGCGGCCGCCATCTGGCTGCCTCCGAACCGGTCGTCGAGGCTCTGGATGAGACGGAGTGCGTGCCCCTGATCGCCGGAGGTGGCGTGGGCCGGATCGGATACACCAGCCGGTTCGGGCCGACGGTGGTTCCGGTTAACTATGATCTGTACGAGGGGACGATCGTGTTCCGCACCGGGTTGCACAGCTCGATGGTGGCGGACCTGCGCACCGGGATCGCCGACGCGGAGTACAACGTCGCGTTCGAGATAGACCAGGTGCAGCCGGTCACGCAGGAGGGCTGGAGTGTTCTCATCCAGGGCGCCGCGCACTTCGTGGACTCTGACGAGGAACTCGCACCAATCACCGAGCTGGGCGTCCAGGCATGGCCCGGTGGCTCCAAGGAGCAGTTCATCCGCATCATCCCGACCCACATCACCGGTCGGCGCATCCGAAGGGCCACGGAGCCAGCATGAACGGAGTCCGCATGAACGACGACGGGCGGCAGACGCGCCACCCCAACGGGAACGGGGCCGGCCGGGACATCACGCCTCTTCCCGACCTCATGCACGACGCACAGAGGGCCGGGCCAGTCCGGGCCCGCAGGCCCGTCTACCTGGACCTGCTGCCGCCCTGCAATGCAGGCTGCCCTGCCGGGGAGAACATCCAGGCCTGGCTGGCGGACATCCAGGCCGGGCGACCCGAGCCGGCGTGGCGCCAGCTGGTCGCGGACAACCCGCTGCCCGCCATCCACGGGCGCGTCTGCTACCACCCGTGCGAGACCGTCTGTAACCGCGCGCAGCTGGACAGTTCGGTGTCCATTCACGCGGTCGAGCGCTACCTCGGCGACCTGGCCCTGGAAAAGGGCTGGGCCCTCGACCCGGCACCGGTTCCCCCGACAGGCCACCGGGTCCTGGTCATCGGGGCCGGCCCGAGCGGGCTGTCCGCTGCCTACCACCTGGCCCGTCGCGGGCACCAGGTGGAGATCAGGGACGCCAGCCCCGAGCCGGGCGGCATGATGCGCTACGGGATCCCCGCCTACCGGCTGCCCAACGACGTGATGGGCGCCGAGATCAGCCGGATCGAGGCGCTCGGGGTGACCATTACCTGCGGGCACCCGGTCACCGACCTGGCCGCCGAGCGGCGCGAGGGCAACTTCGACGCGGTCTTCGTGGCGGTCGGCGCGCACCTGTCCAAGCACGTGGACATCCCAGCCCGCGACGCCAGCCGCATGGTGGATGCGGTGTCGTTCCTGCGCGAGGTCGCGTCCGGGGGGCGCCCGGTGATCGGCCGCCGGGTCGCTGTCTACGGCGGCGGCAACACCGCGATGGACGCGGCCCGGGTAGCCCGCCGTCTCGGCGCGGACGACGCGCTCATCGTCTACCGGCGGACCCGGGCCCAGATGCCCGCCCATGAGGAAGAAGCCCAGGAAGCCGAGCGCGAGGGCGTCCGCATCAACTGGCTGAACACGATCAAGGCCTTCGACGGCCCGGAGATGACCATCGAGGTCATGGAGCTCGACGAGTCCGGGTTCCCGCAGCCGACCGGGCAACTGGAGACGCTGGCCGCCGACACGCTGATCCTGGCGGTGGGCCAGGATGCCGACACCGCGTTCCTCCGCGAGGTGCCCGACGTGGAGTTCAAACGGGACGGGACCGTGGTGGTATCGCCGTCGATGATGACCGGCTGTCCGGGCGTGTTCGCCGGCGGGGACATGGTGCCCGACGAACGGACCGTCACGGTGGGAGTCGGGCACGGCAAGAAGGCCGCCCGGTTCATCGACGCCTACCTGGACGGTGAGCCAGCCCTGACGCCACCCAAGCACGACACCGCCGAGTTCGGCCTGCTGCACCCGTGGTACCTCACGGACGCGGGGCAGCGCCGCCAGCCGGAGCGTGAGCCGGCCGGCCGGGTCGCCGACTTCGCCGAGGTGGTCGGCGGCCTCGGCGCGGAGCAGGCGACTTACGAGGCCGGCCGCTGCCTGTCCTGCGGGAACTGCATCGAATGCGACGGGTGCCTGGGCGCCTGCCCGGAGGACGCGATCATCAAGCTCGGCCCCAGTGACCCCGCCGGCCACACCCACGACACCCCGTTCAACTACCGCTTCGACTTCGACAAGTGCACGGGCTGCGGGACGTGCCACGACCAGTGCCCTGTGCACGCCATCGAAATGATCCAGGAGTAACGCTGATGCGCACCACGATCGACGGCAACGAGGCGGCCGTGTCGGTCGCCTACCGGCTCAACGAGGTGTGCTGCATCTACCCGATCACCCCGTCCTCGCCCATGGCTGAGCTGGCCGACGAGTGGTCCAGCAAGGGCCGGGCGAACTTGTGGGGCAGCGTGCCCTCGGTGGTCGAGATGCAGAGTGAGGGCGGTGCGGCGGGCGCGCTGCACGGCGCCCTGCAGAGCGGCGCCCTGGCCACGACGTTCACCGCGTCGCAGGGCCTGCTGCTGATGATCCCCAACATGTACAAGATCGCCGGGGAGCTCACCCCCACGGTGCTGCACGTGGCTGCCCGGTCCCTGGCGGCGCAGGGCTTGTCGATCTTCGGAGATCACGCCGATGTGATGGCGGTACGGCAGACCGGCTTTGCGCTGCTCGCCTCGTCGTGCGTCCAGGAGGCCCATGACCTGGCGCTGGTCGCGCAGGCCGCCTCGCTGGCGACGAGGGTGCCGTTCGTGCATTTCTTCGACGGGTTCCGTACCTCTCATGAGCTGAACACCATCGACCTGCTTACCGACGACGACCTGCGCGCACTGATCCCCGAGCAGCTGATCCGGGACCACCGCGGCCGGTCGCTGTCCCCGGACCGGCCGTTCATCCGCGGCACGGCCCAGAACCCGGACGTCTACTTCCAGGGCCGGGAGACGGTCAACCCGTTCTACGCCAGGGTTCCCGGCGCGGTCACCGCGGCGATGGACGCGCTGGCCGCGCGCACGGGCCGCCCGTACCACCTGGTCGACTACGCCGGCGACCCAGCCGCCGAGCGGGTAATCGTGATCATGGGGTCCGGCGCGCAGACCGCCGGGCAGACGGCGGAGTACCTGGCCGCCCGGGGTGAGAAGGTGGGCGTGGCCACCGTGCGTCTGTACCGCCCGTTCCCGGCCGAGGAGCTGCTGGCCGCGCTGCCGCCGTCCGCCCGCCGGGTGGCCGTGCTGGACCGGACCAAGGAACCGGGATCGCTGGGTGAGCCCCTGTTCCTCGACGTGCTGACCGCCCTGGCCGAAGGGCATGCCGGGGGCCAGCGGGAGATCATGCCGGTCGTCACGGGGGGCCGGTACGGGCTGTCCTCGAAGGAGTTCACCCCGGCCATGGTGGCGGGCGTGTTCGCCGACCTCGCCGCTGAGCATCCGAAGCCGAGGTTCACCATCGGCATCAACGACGACGTCGGCCGGATCAGCCTGGACTACGACCCGTCGCTGGACATCGAGCCGGCCGGCACGGTCCGCGCGGTGTTCTTCGGTCTCGGCTCGGACGGGACGGTCGGCGCCAACAAGAACACCATCAAGATCCTCGGCGCGGACCGGGGACTGAACGCCCAGGGGTATTTCGTCTACGACTCCAAGAAGTCGGGCTCGCAGACCGTCTCGCACCTTCGCTTCGGCCCGGAGCCCATCCGGGCGCCCTACCTGGTCCAGGCGGCCAGCTTCGTCGGCTGCCATCAGGCGGACCTGCTGGAGCGGGCCGACGTGCTGGGCGCGGCGGCCACTGGGGCGACGCTGCTGCTCAACACGCCGCGCCCGGCCGCTGATGTGTGGGACAGCCTGTCGCGGCCGGTCCAGGACCAGATCCTGGCCAAGGAGATCACCGTCTACACCATCGACGCCACCGAGGTGGCCCGCGCGGCTGGCCTGCCCGGGCGGATCAATACCGTGCTGCAGACCTGCTTCTTCGCCATCTCTGGGGTGCTGCCCCGGGACGAGGCGATCGCGGCCATCAAGGCGGCCATCCTCAAGACCTACGGCCGCCGCGGCGCTGAGGTCGTCGAGCGCAACAACGCAGCCGTGGACCAGTCCCTCGCCTCGCTGCACCTGATCGATGTCCCGGCCACGGCGACCGCCAGCCGCGGGCTGCCCCTGATGGTGCCGGCCAACGCCCCCGACTTCGTCCGCCGGGTCACCGCCGAGATGATGGCCGGCCGGGGTGATGCCCTGCCGGTCAGCGCGCTGCCCGTGGACGGCACCTACCCCAGCGGCACCACCGCGTTCGAGAAGCGGAACATCTCCGAACTGGTCGCGGAATGGGATCCGGACCTGTGCATCCAGTGCGGCAATTGCAGCTTCGTCTGCCCGCACAGCGTGATCCGGTCCAAGTTCTATGACCAATCAGAACTCGCCGGAGCGCCGGACAGCTTCCCGTCCATACCCCTGGAGGCACGCGGGGTCCCCGACACCCGGTATTCGCTGCAGGTCTACGTGGAGGACTGCACCGGCTGCGAGCTGTGCGTGGAAGCCTGTCCCGTCGCCTCGCCCAGCGAGCCGGGGAAGAAGGCCATCAACCTGGCACCGCGGGAACCCCTGGTAGACCGGGAGCGGGAGAACATCGCCTTCTTCGAGACGCTCGCAGTCAACGACCGGGCCCGGGCGGACTTCGGTACCGTCCGCGGCACCCAGTTCCTGCAGCCGCTGTTCGAGTTCTCTGGCGCCTGCGCGGGCTGCGGCGAAACCCCTTACGTCAAGCTGCTGTCCCAGCTATTCGGCGACCGGCTGATGATCGCGAACGCGACCGGCTGCTCGTCGATCTACGGCGGGAACCTGCCCACCACGCCCTGGACGGTGGACGCCGCCGGCCGGGGCCCGGCCTGGTCCAACTCGCTGTTCGAGGACAACGCCGAATTCGGGCTGGGCTTCCGGCTCGCCGCGGACCTGCACCTGGGGCTGGCCAGGTCCCGGCTTACCGAGCTGCGTGACCAGATCGGCCCGGACCTGGTGGACGGCATCCTCACCGCGCCACAGCGACGCGAATCCGAGTTCGCCGAGCAGCGGGCCCGGGTAGACGAGCTGACCCGCCGGCTGGACGCGGCCGACGGGGCCGATGAGGTCCTCGTTGCGGATCTGAAAAGCGTGCTCGGCCATCTGGTCCGGCGCAGCGTCTGGCTGGTCGGCGGGGACGGCTGGGCCTATGACATCGGCTCGGGCGGCCTGGACCACGTGCTGGCCAGCGGGCGCAACGTCAACGTGCTGGTACTCGACACCGAGGTGTACTCGAACACCGGCGGCCAGTCGTCCAAGGCCACGCCGCTCGGCGCGGTGGCCAAGTTCGCCACGGCCGGGAAGACGGTGCCTAAAAAGGACCTGGCCATGCAGGCCATCGCCTACGGCAACGTCTACGTGGCCCGGGTGGCGATGGGTGCTGACCCGCAGCAGACGCTTCGGGCGCTGCGGGATGCGGAAGCCTACGACGGGCCGTCACTGGTCATCGCCTACAGCCACTGCATCGCGCAGGGGATCGACATGAGCAAGGGCATGGACCAGCAGTACCGGGCGGTGGCCAGCGGGTACTGGCCGCTGGTCCGCTACGACCCGGTGCTGCGCGCCAACGGTAGGAATCCGTTCCTGCTCGACTCGCCGCGGCCGCGCATCTCGCTGGCCGATTACACCAGCCGGGAACTGCGGTACCGGATCCTGCAGAACACCAACCCGGCCGAGGCCGAGCGGCTGCACAAGCTGGCCGAGCAGGAGGTCAGCCAGCGCTGGGCCAGCTACGAGGAGATGGCCACCCGCGGGCCGGCGCGGTTCGCGGCCGACGCGCGCACGGATGGCGAGCGCGAGACCCCGGCGGAGGAGGGTGCCGCCACCCCGTCGTCGAGCTAGGGCGCGGGCCAGGTGGCCCCCCGGGCCGCCAGAGTTCCCGGCCAGAGTTCCGGCCAGAGTTCCCGGCCAGAGCTCCCGGTCAGCGGGGGAGCTGCCCGGGAGCTCTGGCGGCGCAGCACCCCGGGCCATGCTCCAGGCTCCGCCCCCGAGGCGTCCCGGGCCGGCATCATCGCAGGTGGCCAGCCGCCATGAGGTCGTCGAAGAGCAACTGGTCGACGGGCGGTACCCGGGGACGGTCGGCGAAAGAGAACCAGGCGAACTCGTCGATCTCACTGCTCGGGGTCAGCGTCCCGGAGTAGTCGGCCGTGTAGCAGCTCATCCGCACGACCGCCCCGCCTGGTTGGCCGTTGTGCTCATCAGCCTCGTAGGTACCTACATGACTCACGGTCTCGGGCAGGAGCGTGACGGCCAGCTCTTCGGTGATCTCGCGCCGCAGGGCCTGCAGATCGCTTTCCGCGCCCTCGCGTTTTCCGCCGGGGATGTAGAAGATGTCCTTGCCGCGTGGCCGGGCACAGAGGATCCTGCCGTCCTCGACGTGCACCCAGGCCACCGTGTCGATCAGGGCCGGCATGACCCCGTCAGGCTGCCTGGCTGGCCTGCAGCTCCCGGACCACCTTCAGCGCGTCGCTGACGTGCTGGCCGATGTTGGTCAGGGAGTTGAAGACGTGCCGGACCGTGCCCTGGCGGTCGATCACGTAGGTGACCCGGCCGGGCAGCAGGCCCAGCAGCGCCGGGACCCCGTAGAGCTTGCGGACCTGACCGCCCTGGTCGCTGAGCAGCGTGAAGGGCAGCTCGTGTTTGCCGGCGAAGGCGGCGTGCTTGCCGACTGAGTCGGAGCTGACGCCGATCACCTCGGCGCCCGCCTCGGCGAAGACCTCGTAGCTGTCGCGGAACGCGCACGCCTCGGCGGTGCAGCCGCGGGTGTCGTCCCGTGGGTAAAAGTACAGGACGACGACCCGTTCGCCGAGCCGGTCCTGCAGCCGGACCGGCTCACCGGACTGCGCCGGGAGGGTGAAGTCCGGGGCCTTGTCGCCAACCTGGATGCCTTGTGCCATGCCCGCCAGCCTCCCCGGTGTACCCGCGGACCGCGGGCTGCTCACAAGCGTATCCGGACTCCGTCTCGCGCCGCACCGGTCCCGTGACCTGGGCAGCAAGCCAGGCATCAGGGCGGGTGCAAGGTTGCCGTCCGGGCGCCTGCCGCAGGCTGGTACCGCAGTTCCAGCAGCGGGAGTCGCTGGCGGCCAGCTCACGAAGGGCGCCTGTTGTGGAGTTCGTGGACAGCTCAGGGCCGGTGTGGCGGAAGTCCAGCCACAGCACCAACGGCCACTGCGTGGAGATCGCCTGGCGTCAGGGCGCGGCCGGCTTCAACATCGTGGTGCGCGACTCCAAGTTCCCCGGCCGGGAGCCGCTCGTGTTTACGCCGGGGGAGTGGGCCGTGTTCCTGCAGCGGGTGAAGACGGGCGACTTTGATGTCCTGGCCACCCCGGCGATCGCCTGAAGCACACGCGACCGCCGGGGACCGGTGCGCCTCGCCGTGCTCGGCCACCCGCGTCCCGCCAGATCTGGGCCGCCCTGAATTACAGCTTTGAGGCGAGTCCTTGACGAGGGTGAATGGCTGAACCGTGTATCCTCACGCCCAGCGATAACAGAACACCAGGGGTGGGGAAATGGCGACACAGACTACTGTAACGGTAACTTGTGACCTTTGCGGCGGCACGAAGGACACGCGGACTCGGTCGATCAGCCTCGACGGGCTCACCCTCGAGATCGACCTGTGCGCGAAGGACGGCCGCGGCCTGGACAAGGTCGCCCAGCAGTTCGTCCCTCATGCGAGGAAGGTCAGGCGGTCTCCCGTCACTGCTGGGCGCAGGACGGCAAGCACCCGCCAGCACAGCGCCAGCGTCCGGGACTGGGCCAAGGCCCAGGGGTTCGTGGTCAGCGATCGTGGGCGGATCCCGGCGGATGTGGAGCGCAAGTACGCCGCGGCCCATTGAGGGGCGCGCACGGTGCGGGGTGATCCGTAACGCGCAATTCACGCCGAGGCGGCTGGCGGTGGCGGGAATCGCGGTCATCACGACGGGGAGCCCGCGATGAGCGAGGCGACAGGATCACCCCGCCTCGCGTCGATCCATATCTATCCGCTGAAGGCGGCCCGGGCCGTCGATCTCGGCGAGTCCGTGGTCGAGCCGTGGGGCCTGGTCGGTGACCGCCGGTGGCTCGTGGTCGACGGCGACGGCCGGTTCGTCAGCCAGCGCGAGGAACCGGACCTGGCCCGTGTCGTCGCGGCCTGCCTCGCCGGCGGAGCGGACCAGGCCGCTGGAGGCCCGCACGATCCAGCCGGTGCGATCACGCTGTCGGCGGCCGGATATCCGCCGCTGACGGTCCGCCCGCCGTGCCCCGGCGGCCAGGTCGAGATGGTTCTCGTTGCGGTGTGGAGGTCGAGAATCCGCGCGGCCGCAGCGGGAAAGGAAGCCGACGACTGGCTCTCGGGTTTCCTGGGCCGCACCGTGCGCCTGGTTTACCTGGACGATCCGACCCGCCGGGAGGTGGATCAGGACTACGCGGCGCCCGATGACCGGGTGAGCTTTGCCGATGGCTACCCGCTGCTGCTCACCAGCGTCAGCTCCCTGGAGGAGCTCGGCCGCTGGCTCACGGACGACGGTCATCCGCCCGTCCCCATGAACCGCTTCCGGCCGAACGTGGTGGTCGCAGGCGCGCCCCCGTGGGCCGAGGACCGCTGGCGCCGCATCAGGATCGGCAGCGCGACGTTCCGCGTGGTGAAGCCCTGCGGGCGGTGCCAGGTCACCACCATCGACCAGGCGACGGCGCAGCGCGGCCGGCAGCCCCTCGCCATGCTCGGCCGGCGCCGCCGGTTCGGCCAGCAACTGGTTTTCGGCCAGAACATGATCCCGGACGGCGCAGGCTCCATCCGGGTCGGCGACCCCATTCAAGTCCTGGAGTACTCCGGGCAGTGATTTCTGCCCCCAAAACGGCGCGCACACAGCAGGGCACTACCTCTAACTAACGGCGCCCGGTGCGTCACATTCGCGAAAACTGCGTGACGCGCCTGGGGAACTGACCTATTCGCACCTAGGCGTGTTGTCGTGACCGGGCGAATCGTCTGGCAGGGCGATGAGTTCTGCCCAGCGCGATCATGCACCCGTGGGAAGCCGGTAAGGGGGACGGTGATGCGCTGGTGTCGTTCATTCTCATGGTGACCCGGCGTGACCGCCGGTGCCTGCGCGACCTGGTGGCTGGCACTGTCGTGCTTCATGACCCGGGCAAGGCCCTCGCCGGCACCGCGACCATGCAGGCCGCGGGCCGTGCCCAGGGAAGAGGCCTTCCTCCTCCGGGAACGCCAGCCCTCCCGGATCCGTGACTCCTCTCTCGGGTGGAATAGTGAACTGCATCGCCGCCCGACCCCGTCGCTCAAAGGAATAGCGAGCGCCATGACCGGCATACGCACTGACTTCACCCCAGAAGAGGCTCTCAACTACGCGGCAGCCAACGAAGCCATCAGGTCGGGGGACGTCCGCAAACTCGCGCAGTTGCTTGCCGAGAACCCGGAGCTGGTGCACATCCGGGTGATCAGGAACCGCACGCTGTTCAACCAGCTGGCCGACTGGCCGGGCCGCTGGCCGCGGCGGCTGGAGTCCGCGGCGCTGCTGATTGGCGCGGGGGCGGACCCTAACGTCCGGTCCGGACCCAACGAGCACGCTGAGACCACCCTGCAGGAAGCGGTGAGCTGCTACGACGCCTCGCTCACCGAGCTGATCGTCGAGGCCGGCGCTTCGCCGGACGGGCTCGACGATGACCGGCGGCCCATGGCGGAGGCTCTCTTCTACCAGGCACCCGCCGCCGCTCAGGTACTCGTGGACCACGGCGCGACCATCGACCTGGAGTTCGCGGCCGGCCTGGGCCGGATGGATCTGATGCCGACGTTCTTCGATGCCGACGGGAAGCTGCTGCCGTCGGCCGGCACGCACCACCCGCCGGTCACGCCAGTGCCGGTGCCGCCGGAGCCGGGCGCCGGGAACGAGCTGCTGGAACAGGCGCTCGTCTACGCAGCGATCGCCGGGCAGCAGGAGAGTGCCGCGTTTCTGATCGATCGCGGCGCCGATGTCAACGCGGAACCGTCCGGATTCACCCACCGAATAGCCATAGTGGACTGGGGGGAGGCCCATCCCGAATTCGTGCGGTTTCTGATCCAGCGAGGCGCCCACACTCCACAGCCCGGGCCCGATGAGAGTGAGGAGGAATCCATCGGTTAGCCGACCGCGGGCCGGCGCTGCTCGGCGAGCAGGCCGGGTGTGCCCAGCCCGGCCGCCCGGGCCTGCCGCTCTGCCCCACGGCCAGGAGGCATTCGACCCATCCTTCGCCCATGTCGGTTTGCATCCCGGACGCCCGCTGCTCTTCGCCAGCGCCGGATAGGACGTTATTGTCTTGGGCTGCCCTCAGCGCGGGCCTTCGGGCTTGGGAGCTCGGGCCTTCGGGCTTGGGTTCATCCCACCGGCCACTAGAACCCCACCGGACACTCAAATCCCACTGGCCACTCAAGTCCCGGCCACCATTAACCCCACCGACTACTCAAGTCCTACCAGCCGCTCAGACCTCACCCGTGGCAAATCCTCGTTGGTGATCAAACGATCAGTGTTGCTGGGGCAACACGAATCGTTTGATCACGATGGACCCTCAGCTCGGGGCTTCGGATGAGATGGCTGTCAGCCACGATCTTGATCGTAGGGCGGTAGGTCTACCGCGTTACAGCTGCCCCGCGATGGCTGCCCCGCGATGGCGGTATCGCGGGCCTGCGTTTCGGTGAGGATCCGGGCGATCCCGACGGACGTCCAGTCCGAGCTTTCCTCGAGTTCGTCACGGAGCACCGCGGCCTGATACTCAATCGCCAACGGGCCGATGGCCACCAGGTCAGACTTCTCGTTCTTCATGATCAGCATGAAGTTCATGGGTCACGTCCCGAATGAGAGTTAGCCGGCGCTGGAGCGGCCGGGCTGTGGCGTGTGCGGGTCTAATTCTTGACGGCTAGGAACAGGTAGCGATTGAGACTGAAGAAGTACGCGGGGCCGAGGCCCCTGAGGTCGCTCGCCCAGGACTCGATGCCGCCGACGGTGATATCGCCATGCCGGGGCACGAACGCGGAAACGAACCCGATGAGCCCGGCGCTGTAGGTATCCGGGTCGTAGCCGACGTTCAGCAGCGGGATGGCCGCCCGGTGGGTTACCGAGAAGCTGACGTCCTCGAGCAGCCCCGTGAGCCGCCTCGGCAGGTGAGGGTCGGCCAGGTGGCCGTCCCAGGCGCTGAGCACCCGGCGCATCCGGTCATCGTCACTGGACCGCCAGACGATCGAGCCCCAGTCGGTGTCGAGGACGAGCAGCCTGCCTCCTGGGCGCAGGACCCGCCAGGCCTCGGTCAGTGCGGCAGGCACGTCATGGACGTACTCATACACCTGGGTCGAGGTGACCACGTCGAACGACGCCTCGGCGCAGGGCAGGGCGATCGCCTCGCCCGCCCGGAACTCGACCGGAGCCGAATCAGCCGGAGCCGAATCAGCCGGAGCCAGCGCGGCGCGGGCGATGGAGAGCATGTCCTGGCTCGGGTCGACGCCGGTGACCGACCCATCCGGTCCGACCTCGGCGCTCATTTCGCGGGCCAGGAAGCCCGGTCCTGATCCGATGTCGAGCACATCCTCGCCGGGCTTCAGGTCCAGCGCGGCGAGGACGGTCCGGCGCTGCCCGATCACGTCGGGGGTGCGGTAGGTGGCTACGACCCGGCGTGAGGTGGACTCATCGAAAGCCATAGCCGGGCTCATCGGACTCCCTCCGGAACGCCAGCCCCGGGCAGCAGCCCGGAGTATGTCACGCACTGTACTTCGGGACGCCCGGGCGGCCGCCGTTCGACGGCCACCTCGACGCGGTCCGGGTGAAAGAGCCGGTGGGCCTGCACTCCCCGCCGCCGCACGGCCGGCGGTGTCTGGGCTACCACCCACCGGCCCGCCCGCGTCCGGGGCACAGTCCCCGGACTACCATCCCTGACCACCATCGCGGATCCGACCCATGCCCGCCGACGTCGACCACCTCGCCGCCGGCATGCGCGCCGAAGCCGCGGGCGCTGGCCGATTGCCTGGCGCGCGCGTGACCCGCATCCCCAGCATTGAAGCCGCGCGGAACGGCACCCCGGGCCGACTAGGGTGATCTCGTGAAACCGCTCCTGCTGCTGGCCACCCGCCCCGAGGATGTGGCTGCAGATAGCGAGTACGACCTGTTCCTCCGGTTCGCCGGGCTCGAAGAGCGCGACCTGCGCCGCTTCCGGCTGGAGCAGCGCGCGCTGGGCCGCATCGACCTCCGGGACTGGTCGGGCATCTTGCTCGGCGGCGGTCCGTTCAACTTCAGCGACCCGGAGACCTCGAAATCAGCGGTCCAGAGGCGGGTGGAGGCAGATCTGCGCGGGCTGCTCGACCGGGTGATCAGTGAGGACTTCCCGTTCCTCGGCGCGTGCTACGGCATCGGGGCGCTCGGCAGCCACCAGGGAGGCGTGGTCGATCGCCGGTACGCCGAACCTGTCGGGGCTGTCTCGGTCACGCTCACCGCGGAGGGCCAGCAGGACCCGCTGCTGGGCGCACTGCCCACCACGTTCGACGCGTTCACCGGGCACAAGGAGGCGATCAGCCACCTCCCACGGCACGCCGTCCTGCTCGCCATCTCTCCCGGCTGCCCGGTCCAGGCGTTCCGGATTGGCTCCAGGGTCTACGCCACCCAGTTCCATCCCGAACTGGACGCGGCCGGCCTGAGTACCCGGATCGACGTCTACAAGCACGCCGGATACTTCCCGCCCGCGCAGGCGGACGAGCTCAAGGCCCAGGCTCGCTGCAGCAACGTCGTCCACCCGCAGGCGCTCCTGCGCCGGTTCGTCCAGAGCTACGCCCGCAGAGGCGCGGCCGCCCCGCAGCCCGGCCCGCCAGTATTACCACGGGCCGATCCGGCGGCCCCGCCACAGGCCGATCCGGCGGCCCGGCCACGGGCCGATCCGCCGGCCCCGCCACAGGCCGATCCGGCGGCCTGGCCGGCCCCGCGGGTGCCAACCGCGCCGCAGGCCGTTACCCCCGCCGCCAGGCTGGACCGCGTCGCGGGCAAGCCGTGACGGCCGCCGCGCCCCGGCTGTCCCGGCGCGCCCTCCTGGCCGGCAGCGTCGGGCTGGCCGCGGTGGCCTGCGTGGCGGGCGGTTACGAGCTGGTGCGGGACGGGACGCTGCCCGGCAAGTACACGCTGGCCCGGATGACCGGCGCCTGCGGCTCGGCCCCGCCGCGGCCGGCCGGGCCGCCTCCCTCCCGGAATGAGGTCTCGTTCTACTCTGCCTACCGGAGCCGTCACGTGCAGATGGTGACGCTGATCCCGGCCGGCGTGGCCTCGCCGCGCGGGCTCGGCGTGATGATCGGGCTGCACGGGGCGGGCGGCACTGCGGCGAGCATGGCCGCCAACATCGCGCCGTCCATGACCCGGGCGCGCGTGACGACGTTCGCGATCGTGTGCGTGGACGGCGGGGAGACCTACTGGCACGAGCACGCCGACGGCGACGATCCGATCGGCATGATCGTGCACGAGGTGCTGCCCCGCGCCGCAGCGGCCGGGATGCGGACCGCGCAGTTCGGCGTCGGCGGCGAATCGATGGGCGGCTTCGGCGCTCTGCTGATCGCCGAGCGCCTGGCCGGCCCCCGCCCCGATCCCAGCCCGAGCACCAGCCCACGCGCCAGCGCCGACCGACTAGCCCCGGCCGCCGCCATGGTCGCGGCCCTGTCGCCCGCGGTCTTCTCCACTTACGAGGACGCGCACGCAGCCAACACCGCTGCCTTCGACAGCCCCGCGAACTTCGCCCGCAACAATGTCTTCTCCGGCCTGCACGCGTTGCGGCACGTCCCCGCCTACGTCGCGTGCGGGACGGACGACCCGTTTGCACCGGAAACGACCCTGGTGCGGGCCCGGCTGGCGGCTCTCACCCGGCGTCCGGTTCCCGGCGGGATCATGCCCGGGTGCCACGACTCCGCTTTCTGGGGGCGGCATTGGCCCACCGCCCTGCAGCTCATGAGCACGCGCCTCGGCGATCCGGGCGCCGGCCGCTCGCCCGCTTCCTGAGTCGGCGCGCGCTGGCCCGCCGCCTGAGAAGGCCCGCCGCCTGAGCCGGCGCTCACTCACTCGCCGCCTGGGGCGAGGCTCCCTCGTCCGGCGCTTGAGCCGAGGTTTCCTCGCCCTCCGGGGCGTCGATGATGGGCACCGGGCTCAGGCCAATCTTCTCGGCGATCCGTGTGAGGAGCTCGTCCTGGGCCGCGAGATGACCTTGCACGTGCGCGACCTCATGCAGGGTCGCGCTTGCGTCGTGGAAAGTCGCCTCGGCGCGCTTGTCCGCCGCGGCCGCCTGCACGTTCTGGCCCACCATGATGACCGACAGCAGCACGAGTTGCAGGAAGGTCTGTGCGACCCACTGGACGATCGTCGAGGGACCGCCCTTGATCGCATCCGGCAGGCTGATCAGGTCGAACAATGCGAAGGCATAAGCGCACCACATGCTGCCTACGATTGTGGTGACCAGAAGCGCGACTTTTGTGTTGAACCTGTTTACCGCCGATCCCCGGGGCAGCAGATCGGCCACCTTCACCGGGCTCTCGGCGAGCCGTGAGGCAATCCGTGGGTGCCGGATGTGCTGATATATGGCCATGGCCAGACCTTCCGTCGATTGGCGGGACCCTTTTCCAGGCGGGGCGGAAACTCCGCTAGGGTAATCGCCCGGGCCGGGCGAATCGCCCGGGCCGAAGCGAAATGCCGGCCAACCGCCGGTCAACCACCAGTCAAAATGGGGAGGATGCCGGCCACCGGAAGCGGCCGGAAGCGGGGCCGGAAGCGACCGCCGGAACCCAGGGGGGCAGCCTGTGACGGACTTGTGCGCGGCGGACGCGGTCACGCTGGCGGGGATGATACGCCGCCGGGAGGTGTCCGCCCGCGAGGTCACCGCCACCCACGTGCAGCGGATCGAAGTGGCGGACGGCGCGGTCAACGCCGTGGTGACCCGGACCTTCGACGCGGCGCTGGACCAGGCGGCCCGCGCGGACCAGGCGCTCGCCCGCGGGGCCGAGCCGGGCCCGCTGCACGGCCTGCCGGTCGCCCATAAGGATCTCCACGACACAGCGGGTGTGCGCACCACCTACGGCTCGGTCCTGTTCGCCGATCATGTCCCGGACCGTGACGCGCTGGTGGTGCAGCGGATGTCGCACGCGGGGGCGATCAGCCTGGGTAAGACCAATACGCCGGAGTTCGGGGCGGGCTCGCACACGGTCAACCCGGTATTCGGCGCTACCCGCAATCCGTATGACCTGAGTCGCAGCGCAGGCGGGAGCAGCGGAGGCGCGGCGGCGGCCCTGGCCGCGCGGATGATCAGCCTGGCGGACGGCGGCGACCTGGGCGGTTCGTTGCGGAATCCGGCCGCCTTCTGCAACGTGGTCGGGCTGCGGCCCTCGCCCGGCCGGGTGCCTGGCTGGCCAGTCACCGACGTCGCAGACGTCCTCGGGGTTGAGGGACCGATGGGGCGCACGGTCGCGGACGTCGCGCTGCTGCTGTCCGTGCTGTCCGGCCCCGACCCGCGGGTGCCGCTGGCCCTGGACGCGGCCGCCCCGCGTATCCAGCCTGATCAGGTCGCGGGCCTGCTGGCCCGGGACCTGCAGGGCGTCCGGATCGCCTGGAGCGCCGACCTTGGCCTGCCCGTGGAGCGGGCGGTGCGGGACGTGCTGGCCCCGGCCCGGCAGGTGCTCGCCGGCCTGGGCTGCGAGGTGATCGATACGGCACCGGATCTGTCCGGCGCCGACGAGGTGTTCCGGACCCGCCGGGCGTTCCAGTTCGCGACCTCCTTCGGGGCGCTGCTGCGCGAGCATCCCGGCCAGCTGGGCCCCAACGTGACCTGGAACACCGAGCGCGGCCTGGAGCTGAGCGTGGCCGACTTGAGCCGGGCCACCGTCCTGCACGCCGCCGTGGCCGACCGGGTCAGCGCGTTCTTCGAGTCAGTTGAGGTGCTCGCCTGTCCCGTCACCCAGGTCGTCCCGTTCGATGTCACCCTGGACTGGGTGCACGACATCGACGGTGAGCCGCTGCGGACGTACCTGGACTGGATGGCGTCGGCCTACCTGATCTCGGTCACCGGGCTCCCGGCGATTTCCGTGCCGGCCGGCTTCACCCCGGACGGCCTGCCGGTAGGGCTTCAGCTGGTCGGCCGCCGCCGGGCGGACTGGCCGCTGCTCCAGGTGGCGCACGCCTTCGAGGCCGCCACCGGGTACGGCACCGTCATCCCGCCGGTTGTGCGCTAACGGCTTTCACAGGGTCCTCCGGAACCTCCTCACCGGGTCCTCCGGAACAGGGTGACCGCCAGCCAGCCCGCGGCGGCGGCCAGGGGCAGCTCGACGACGACTGCCTCGGTGACCGCCAGCGTGTGGTCAAGGCCAGGCGCCGAGGTGCACACGTCGAACCACGCGTCGGTGAGCAGCAGCGCGCCGCCGGCCGCGGCGGTCAGGCAGGCGCGGGCGTCATTCCGGGCCAGCAGCGCAGCTGTGGCCAGGGCCGCGAGCGCCTCCGCGCTGTCCAGGCCGGTCCAGGCCAGCGACCAGTGATGGGCCTGGGTGGTGCCGGGCAGCGTCGCGGCGAGCACCACGCACCACGGCACCAGGAATCCGCCTACCGCCAGGCCGGCCCGCCGGGCCCGCCGGAGCAGGGCGGGGGAGGGCTCGGCCCTCCGGCTGGGACCTGCCGGGAGGGGACCTGCCGGGAGGGGACCTGCCGGGAGGGGACCTGCCGGGAGGGGACCGGCCGGCCGGGGCGAACCTGCCGGGAGGGGACCGGCCGGCCGGGGCGGATCGGTGGCCGTCATGACCTCGTCGCTCCGGCGGAGCGCTGTGTGTATCACCATGACCGTCACCGTAGAGTTGCAGAGAAAATTATGCAAATAAACTTCTGCAGAACTCTCTCTGTAAAGGTGGTACGCTGTCCCTATGGCGATGACTCCGCGGCGGGTGGTCGGCGACGCCAAGCGCTGGAAGGCCATGTCGCATCCGCTGCGCCAGGAGATGCTGCGGCATCTCGACGAGCACGGGTCCGCAACGTCTACCACGATCGCGGAGGCCCTGGGTGAGAACACCGGGACCACCAGCTATCACCTGCGGGTGCTCGCCGACGCCGGGGTCATCGAGGAGGTCCCCGAGCGCGCGAACGGCCGGGAGCGCTGGTGGCGCACGTTCCCCGTGGACTTGCGCGAGCCTGACTATGACAGCCTCAGCCTCCAGGAACGGGCGGCGCTGGATGAATGGCGCGCCGGTCAGATCCCGGGCGAGATCGAACTGGTCAACCGCTTCATCCGCGACGCCCGCCAGCACGGGAAATGGGCCAAGGCCTCCCGGGCCGACGGGTACTACACCGCCGAGGACCTGGAAGCGCTGCACGACGACTACGTCGCGCTGCTGCACAAGTACGGTCACACGGCGCAAGACGCCCCGCCCGGAGCGCGGCCGATGCAGCTGCGGATGTTCTACATCCCCGACGAGCCCCCCAGGCGGGAGCCGCCCGGATGCGAGCCCGGCTCGCCGGGGTAGCTGGCCACTCCGCCCGCCTACTCCCAGTGCTGGTGCCGGGGCCCGTGCCGGGAATGACCGTGCTGGGAATGACCGTGCTGCGAATAATCGTGCTGCGGGTAGCCGCCTGGGCCGCCCTGGGACATGCGGCGCCGGAACCTGCGCGCGAACACGAACGCCGCCAGGCCGGTCACCAGCCAGAACACCAGGAACAGCTTGAAGAACGCGAACAGCACCCAGCCGCCAGGCCCCGGGGCCAGCAGCGCGAACACCAGCACGAGTAGCAGGATCGGCAGGAACCGCGGGCCGCGGCGGCGGGCGAGCCATGGACCCCCGGCCGGCTGCAGGCCCGGTGCGCCCTGCGGCATCAGGACCGGGTCCGGCAGGTCCGCCATGACGTGCCGGAGGTCGCCGAAGGTCTTCGCGTGAAGTGCGGCCGAGGTCCGCTCGTCCAGTTCCTCGGACGTGAGCCGGCCCTCGGCGTAATGATCGCGCAGCCGGGCGGTCACCCGTTCCCGGTCGGCGTCAGAAGCACGGATGCGGTCATCCATGGCATGGTCCCCTTGCCTTGTCTTCTTGTTGCCTGCTGAATCGCCGGGCCGTCGCCGGGCCGTCGCCTATTCCTCATCGCCCTCGTCGGGGTCGTCGCTGGCCAGGATCTGGTACATCTGCCGCCGGGTCCGCTCCAGCAACTGCTCGGCCTCGCGGATCTGCTCCGGCGTGCCGGCGTGGGCCAGCTGGACGATGCTGCCGCCGAGCCGGGCGGCCTGCGCGAACAGGCCGGGCATCTCGCCGGGCTCGTCCTGCGCCATCGCCTCCCACGCCGGCCGGGCCGCCTCCGGGTCCTCCTCGATATGGCGGCGCCCAGCCTCGGTCAGGCTGAACGTGCGCCGTCCGCCGGACTCCTCCGCCGCGATCAGCCCCTCGTCGGCGAGCAGTTGCAGGGCCGGGTAGACCGCGCCGGGGCTGGGCCGCCAGGCGCCGCCGCTGCGCTCCTCGACCTCGGACATGATCTGGTAACCGTTGCGGGGGCCTTCCCGGAGCAGGGCCAGGATGGCGGCGCGCACATCGCCGCGGCCGGCTTTCGGCCCGCGCTGCGGTCCGGACGGGCCGGGCCACCAGCCCCGCGGGCCCCCGGAGCCGCCCGGCGGCCTCCCGGGCCCGGCCGCCCAGCCTGGACCGGGCCAGCCGAAACCCCGCTCCCACGGGCCGCCCCGCTGGGCCCACGGTCCGCCCCGCCCTCCGGGCCGCTCCTGGCGCTCCCCGGCCGGGCCGGACATGCCATGCATGGCGCCCCGGGCCTGGGCGACCAGGGCCTCGGCGGCCCGCACGAAGCCACGGAGGCAAGGATTGAAGTCTCCGCTCGCACACGACGCCGCAGTCATCCGGGCCTCCAAGTGATCCACTCGCGACACGATCCCGATATATCGCTACCTTAGGTCGCGTTCCGGCGGATGGCAAACGGCGCGCGGGGCGCAGGCAGGGGCCGCGGCGCCGCGGCCCTGGCGGAGGAGGTACGGGAGCGCAGGCGGGGGCGCATAACGCTCGCGTTCACGGGCAGGGGCTGGGAAGGGAACCTCGTGTGACGCCGCTGCGGCCGCACTCAGGATGTCGATTGCGCAATCGGAACCCTGGCCGTGGTCGAGGACATGGGCTTCGCGGTGGACGAGGCAGAAGTGGTGTTCTGGGGCGTGCGCCCCGCCCTGCAAGGCAGCTGAGAGCTCCGCTGACGGAGTACAGCGTGACGAGGAGGTATGGCAGTGACTGAGAATCGGTTCGTACCCACGACCAGCGATGCCGGTACCCCGGTCGAAAGCGACGAGCATTCGCTGACCGTGGGACCGGATGGCCCCATCCTGCTCCAGGATCACTACCTCATCGAGCAGATGGCGAACTTCAACCGCGAGCGGATCCCGGAGCGGCAGCCGCATGCCAAGGGCGGCGGCGCGTTCGGCCACTTCGAGGTGACGCAGGACGTCAGCGCCTACACCAAGGCCGCGGTGTTCCAGCCCGGTGCCCGGACGGACACGCTGATCCGGTTCTCCACCGTGGCGGGGGAGCGGGGCAGCCCCGACACCTGGCGTGACCCGCGCGGCTTCTCGCTGAAGTTCTACACCTCCGAGGGCAACTACGACATGGTCGGGAACAACACCCCGGTGTTCTTCCTGCGTGACCCGCTGAAGTTCCAGCACTTCATCCGCTCGCAGAAGCGCCGCGCGGACAACAACCTGCGCGATCATGACATGCAGTGGGACTTCTGGACCCTGTCCCCGGAGTCGGCGCACCAGGTGACCTGGCTGATGGGTGACCGCGGGATCCCGCGGAGCTGGCGGCACATGAACGGCTACAGTTCGCACACGTACATGTGGGTGAACGCCGCGGGCGAGAGGCACTGGGTCAAGTACCACTTCAAGACTGACCAGGGCATCGAGTTCTTCACCCAGGACGAGGGCGACCAGATGGCGTCCGCGGACACCGACTACCACCAGCGTGACCTGTACGACGCGATCGAGTGCGGGGACTACCCGAGCTGGACGCTCAGGGTCCAGATCATGCCGTTCGAGGAGGCCAGGAACTACCGGTTCAACCCGTTCGACCTGACCAAGGTGTGGCCGCACAGCGACTACCCGCTGCACGAGGTCGGCCGTCTGACCCTCGACCGGAACCCGACCGACTACCACACCGAGATCGAGCAGGCGGCGTTCGAGCCGAACAACCTGGTGCCCGGCGTCACGCTGAGCCCGGACAAGATGCTCCTGGCCCGCGGGTTCTCCTACTCCGACGCGCACCGCGCGCGGCTCGGCGTGAACTACAAGCAGATACCGGTGAACGCGCCCAGGGTGCCGGTGCACAGCTACAGCAAGGACGGGGTGATGCGCGTGGTCAACGTGCACGACCCGGTGTACGCGCCGAACTCCAAGGGCGGCCCGCGGGCCGACAGCGAGCACTACAGGCCGGTCGGCTGGCACGCCGACGGCGACATGGTGCGGAGCGCCTACACCCCGCACGAGCAGGACGACGACTGGGGCCAGGCGGGCACGCTGGTCCGCGAGGTCATGGACGACGCGGCCCGCGAGCGGCTGGTCAGCAACGTCGTCGGCCACCTGCTCAACGGGGTGAGCGAGCCGGTCCTGCAGCGCGCCTTCGAGTACTGGAGCAACGTGGACAAGGACCTCGGCGGCAAGATCGAGTCGGGCGTCCGCGCCAAGGCGGGCGAGAACGACCCCAAGGCCTCGGAGCAGGCTAACCCGGCCCGCGCAAGCATGCAGGCCAAGGCCTGACAGTCACGCCCTAAGCGGCCATTGCGCAGGCACGGGCCCAGGCCCGCACGCCCGCAGCAGGCGGGATCCCCCAGCGGGCGACCAGCATGGTCCCCCGGACCAGGGATCCCGCCTGCTTCCCGTTGCGGCCCTTTTTTCCGCAACGAAGACCGTCCCCGCCGGTCCCCCGCCCCGGGAACCACCGGGCCCCGCGCCCGCAAATCCCGGACCGGGGCGCCGGAGCCGTCCGGACGGTTCCGTTAGGGAAAAGCAGGTGCGAGCATCGAAGCCGAAGGAGAGGTGGCCATGGACGAGGCGACGTTCGATGAGGTCCGCGACGCGGTGCGGCGGTTCGTGCGGGAGAAGGTGCTGCCCCGCGAGGACGAGATCGAGGAGTCCGATGCCATCCCCCCCGACCTCCGCGCGGCCGCCGCGGAACTCGGCCTGTTCGGCTACGCGCTGCCCGCCGAATTCGGCGGGTCGGGGGTCAGCATGGCCCAGGACGTGCGGCTGGCCTTCGAGTTCGGCTACGCCACCCCCGCGTTCCGGTCCATGTTCGGCACCAACAACGGCATCGCCGGGCAGGTCATCGCCAAGTTCGGGTCGGACGCGCAGAAGAAGGCGTTCCTGCCCGCCCTGGCGGCCGGGGAGATGGTCGCGTCGTTCGCGCTGACCGAGTCCGAGGCGGGATCCAGCCCGGCCGGCCTGCGGACGTCCGCCCGGCGCGACGGCGACGGCTGGGTGCTGTCCGGCACCAAGCGGTTCATCACCAACGCGCCGCTGGCCGACCTGTTCGTCGTGTTCGCCCGGACCGACCCCGCCGCCGGGGCCGGCCGCGGGATCTCGGTGTTCGCGGCCGACGCCGCGAGCCCGGGGCTGACGGTCGGGCCGCGGGATCACAAGATGGGCCAGCGCGGCGCCTGGACCGCCGAGGTGATCTTCACCGGCGTCCGCGTCCCGGCGGACCGCCTGGTCGGCGAGGAGGGCCGCGGCTACCGCAGCGCGATGACCGTCCTGGCGCGCGGCCGGCTGCACATCGCGGCGGTGTGCGTCGGCACCGCGCAGCGGATCCTCGACGAGTCGGTCGCGCACGCCGCGACCAGCAAGCAGGGCGGCCAGCTCATCGGCAGCTACCAGCTGGTCCAGGCCATGCTGGCCGATTCCTACGCCGAGATCGAGGCGGGCCGGTCCCTGGTGCTGTCCACCGCGGACGACTACGACGCCGGGCGCAATGTGGCCGCTGGCCCGTCGGCCGCCAAGCTGTACTGCAGCGAGATGGTCTCCCGGGTCGCCGACCGCGGGGTGCAGGTCCATGGCGGACTCGGCTACATGAGCTCGACCGTGGTGGAGCGGCTGTACCGCGATTCGCGGCTGTACCGGCTGTACGAGGGAACCAGTGAGATCCAGAAACTGATCATCGCCCGCGAGCTGCTCGCACGCTCCGCGCCGCGGTAACGGCCCGAACCGCGAGAGGGAGCCTGAGCCGCGAGAGGGAGCCTGAGCTGCGAGGGGAGCCCGCGCTGCGAGGGGAGCCCGCGCTGCGAGGGGAGCCCGCGCTGCGGGGGGAGCCCGCGCTGCGAGGGGAGCCCGCGGCGGCGCGGTGGGGCTGGCTTCCGGACCCGCCCTCGTGCTATCCCCCTGTGCTCGGCCCGGGTGCGTCCGGGACAATCGCCAGTGATATCCGGCGCACGCAAGGGCGGGGAGCGGGATGCGGGCGGTGTGGCTGCGCGTTCGGGTCGGGCTGCGGCAGGACTGGCGCAGCCCGCTGGTCCTCGCGCTCATCACCGGCCTGATGGGGTCCCTGGTCCTGGTGTCGCTCGCTGGCGCGCGCCGGACTGACACCGCCGTGCCCCGGTTCCTGGCCTGGTCCGGCCCGACCGAGGGCGACGTGGCGGGGGTCCCGCTCCGGACCCTGGACCGGATCGGCCGGCTGCCGGGCGTCGCCTACAGCGAGCCGGGCGCGTTCATGCTGATGACCGCGTCCCCGGCTGGCCACCCGGCTGTCGGCCGCCCTGGCCAGGTCACGACCTGGGCGCTGATCCGCAACCCGCCGCAGTCCCGCGCGATCATCGTGGCCGGCCGGCGGCCCAGCCCGTCCCGGGCCGACGAGATCATGATCAACGAGACGGCCGCGCGGATTCTGGGCGCGCACGTCGGCTCGATGATCCAGCTCCGGGGGTTCCGGCCCGACCAGCTGATGCCGGTGCTCAACAACGAGGTTCTGCACCCGACCGTCACCCTGCCCGACGTGCGCGTGACCGCGATCATCCGGACGCCCACGGACCTGGGGGATTCCGGGGCGCCCTCCGACGTCATCTTCACCGGCACCGGCTCGCTCTTCCTGACCGCCGCGTTCTACTACCGCTTCGCCGGATCCGTCGCCAACATCCCCGGACTCGGGTTCCATCTCGACCGCGGCCTGGCTGGCCTGCCCGCCTTCGAGTCCGCGGCCAACCGCCTGACCGGGCACCGGGCGCAGTTCGAGCTGGGCAGTGACGCCGCGACCGCCGCGGCGGCCGCCCAGCGCGGCACGTCACTGCAGGCACTGGCGCTGCTCCTGTTCGGGATCATCGTGGCCCTCGCGCTGCTGGTCATCGTGGGGCAGAGCGTCGGCCGGCTGGCCTACATCGCCTCGGACGACTTCCCCGTGCTCCGGGCGCTCGGATCCAGCCGGGGACAGCTGATCGCCGTGGCGCTGGCGCCCGGGGCCCTGGTCGCGGCGGCCGGGATGGTCCTGGCTATCCCGGCCGCCTACGCGCTGTCCGTTTTCACGCCGGTCGGCCTGGCCCGGCAGGCCGAGATCTCGCCTGGGTTCTCGTTCGACGCCCGGACCCTGCTGGGCGGGGCGATCCTGCTCACACTCTTGCTGACCGCGCGGGCCGCGCTCGCCGCCCAGCGGGTGGCCCGGAGGCAGGCTGATACCACGGCGCGAAGCCGGGGCCGGGGCTCACGCATCGCGCGCTGGATGGCCCGCCAGGGGTTCCCGTCCCCCGCCGTGACCGGCATCCGCCTCGCGTTCGAGCCGGGGAGCGACCGCACCGCGGTCCCGGTCCGCTCCGCGGTCCTAGGCACCGCGCTGGCGCTGGGCGCGGTCATCGCCGCCTTGGTGTTCGGGTCCAGCCTGGCCCACGTCATCGACGATCCGCGGCTGGCCGGCTGGAACTGGGATGTGGCCGTGGGGAACCCGCACTCGGGTGACACCTCCGCCCAGACCATCCCGAGGCTGCGCGCGGACGCCAGCCTGGCGGGCTTCACCGCCACGGCCCTGGGAGGCGGGGCGATAGGCGGCCAGGACGTGCCGGTCGTCGGCATCCGGACGCTGCGCGGCCATGTCGTGCCTCCGCTCCTGGACGGCCGACTGCCCCGCGGGCCGCGGGAGATCGCCCTCAGCGGCGGGGAACTCCGTGCCCTGCACCGGACCGTCGGCGGGCTGGTCCGCGCCCGGACCACCCGGGGAGTGGTCGCGCTCCGCATCACCGGGCAGGTCGTGCTGTCCCCGGAGATCACCAACGAGCAGGTGGCGCTCGGATCCGGCGGGGTCATGACGCTGGCCGGGGCGGCCACCCTGAGCCGGGTCCCTCTCCCGGTCAACGTTTATCTGGTCACGCTGCGGCACCCGGGTGACCTGGCCGCGATGGCCCGCCTCAAGCGGGAGTTCCCCGGGGTGGTGCTCCCCGCGGTGCCGCCGCCGGAGGTCCGGGAAGTCCGGGGGGTCAACGATCTGCCGCTCGCCCTGGCCTCCGTGCTCACGCTGCTGGCCGTGGGCACGATCGCGCACACGCTGGTCACGTCGGTCCGCCGCCGGCGCCGGGACCTGGCCATCCTCAAGGCGCTCGGCTTCGTGGGGCGGCAGGTCCGGGCCAGCGTGGCCTGGCAGGCGACCGCCATCGCCGGAGCCGGCCTGATCGTCGGCCTGCCACTCGGCGCGGCCGCCGGGCGCTGGGCCTGGACGGCGCTGGCCCAGGCGTTCGCGATCGAGCCGGTGCCCATCATCTCCGCGGGGCTGCTGCTCGCCGTCCCCGCTGTCCTGGTGCTGGCCAACGCGGTTGCGGCGATCCCCGCGCGGACCGCGGCACGGACCCAGCCCGCCGTGGTGCTCCGCACCGAGTAACCAGATCCCCGGGGGGATCAGCCGCCCCGCGGGCGGGGGAAGCCTACTTCGATGCCCAGGCCGCCCTGGTGCTCCGCCGGCGGGACGCCTGAGCCAGCCGGATGCTTACCCGTCGAGCAGCGCGCGGGCGGCTGTCTCGATGTGCGGGGCATCGATGCCGGCCGCCGCCAGCAGTTCCTCGCTGGAACCCGAGCCAGGCAGGTCCCGGACGCTGAGGTGGGTGAGCCGCAGGCCCTGCACTCCGGCCTCGAGCAGCGCATCCGCCACCGCGCAGCCGAGACCGCCGGCGGGGTAGTGGTCCTCGGTCACGACCAGGCGGCCGTTCGTGGCGGCCGCGGCCGCCACGAGGGTTTCCGTGTCGATCGGCTTGACCGAGTACAGGTCGATGACGCGGGCCTGGAAGCCGTCACGGGCAAGCTGCTCCGCAGCGGCCAGGCAGGCGTGCAGGGTCACCCCGGCGCCGATCAGCGTCACGGCGTCGTCCGGGCTCTCTCGCAGGATCTTGGACCCCCCGACGGGAAACGTCTCCGCGCTGTCGTAGAGAACGGGGTAGGCCCCGCGGGTGGTGCGCAGGTAGCTGATGCCCGTCCGGTGCGCCATGGCCTTCACCAGGGCCGCGGTGCTCGTGGCGTCGCTCGGGTACAGGACGGTCGAACCGTGCACGGCCCGCATCATGGCCAGGTCTTCCAGGGCCATCTGGGAGGGGCCGTCCGCGCCGATCTCGACCCCCGCGTGAGAGCCGGCCAGCCGGATGTTCGCCTGCGAGATAGCGGCCATCCGGATGAAGTCGTAGGCGCGGCTGAAGAAGGCCGCGAATGTGGAGGCGAACGGGATGTAGTGCCGGGCGCTGAGTCCCACAGCCGCCGCGACCATCTGCTGCTCGGCGATGAACATCTCGAAGAAGCGGCCGGGGTAGGCCTTGGCGAACTCCATGGCGTAGGTGGAGTTGCTGACTTCACCGTCGAGGGCCACCACCCTGGGCCGGTCCGCGCCGAGTGCGACGAGCGCGTCGCCGTACGCCTTGCGGGTGGCGACCTTCTCACCTAGGGAGTACTTCGGCGCCGCGGGCGCCGGGGTCACGGGATTGCCGTGGGCCTGATCAGCCGCGGGCGGCATGGCTGGCTCAGCTTCCAGCCCGGTGCGCAGCCCGTCTCGCTCCGCTTCCGGTCCCGTGACGGCGGGCAGCGGGCCGCGGACCAGCAGGCTACGCTCGCCGCCCAGCCCGGCGACGGCGCGCGCGGCCATATCGGGCGGGAACGGGCGGCCGTGCCAGCCTTCCTTGTCCTCGACCTCGGGGAACCCGCGCCCCTTGATGGTGCGCGCCAGGATCACGGTCGGCTGGCCGCTGCTTGTGTCCTCGGCGGTGGTGAACGCCTCGTCGATCTCGGCGAGATCGTGACCGTTGATTTCCAGTACCCGCGCCCCGAACGCCGAGGCCCGGCGGGCGTAGGCGTCGAGATCCCACTGCAGCTCGGTCGGCCCCCGCTGGCCGAGCCGGTTGACGTCCACGATCGCGATCAGGTTGGAAAGCTGGTAGTAGGAGGCCTTGTCGAGAGCTTCCCAGATGGAGCCCTCGGCCATCTCACTGTCCCCGCACAGGACCCAGACCCGGTACGGGAGCCGGTCGAGATACCTGCCCGCCAGCGCCACCCCGACCCCGTCCGGCAGTCCCTGGCCCAGCGACCCCGTGGCCACGTCGACCCAGGGCAGCACCGGGGTGGGGTGGCCCTCCAGGCGGGATCCGAACCGCCGGTACCTGGTCATCAGCTCCTCGTCGGACACCACCCCCACCGCCTTGAAGACCGAGTACAGCAACGGGGAGGCGTGGCCCTTGGAGAAGATGAGGTGATCGTTGCGGTCGTCGCCGGGGTGGTCCCAGTCGTAGCGCAGGTGCTGGCTGACGAGCACGGCGAGCAGGTCCGCGGCGGACATGCTCGACGTGGGGTGGCCGGATCCTGCGTTCGTGCTGGACAGGATCGAGTCCACGCGCAGCTGTGTGGCCAGCTCACCAGCCCTGATGAGGTCGATCCCGCTGAGAGCCTGGGTGTCGTCGGTCATATCAGGAACTCACCCCTTCGCGCGCGAACACTTAAGCCAGGGGCCGGTCGGGTAAGCCCGGGGAGCGGTCGTACCGGCGCGGCCCGCGCCCGGCGTCAGCCGGCATCTTCAGGCTATCGCGGCGGGCTAAAACGGCCGGCTGGGCTCGGGCCCCGGCTCGGGCTCATGCTCGGGCTCAGGAATCAGGGCTCAGGCTCGGGCTCAGGAATCAGGCTCGGGCTCAGGAATCAGGCTCGGGCTCAGGAATCAGGCTCGGGCTCAGGAATCAGGCTCGGGCTCAGGAATCAGGATGCGCTCGCGCGCTATCCACCAGCGGCATCGGCCCCCCGGCACCGGCC
>Ga0187867_10000302_pt1 | contig 44386 bp, 36 predicted proteins | sample June2016WEW_13_1_FD_132976 | JGI IMG/M metagenome (GOLD analysis project Ga0187867, IMG submission 132976) | Peatland microbial communities from SPRUCE experiment site at the Marcell Experimental Forest, Minnesota, USA - June2016WEW_13_10 | ecosystem: Environmental > Terrestrial > Soil >...
TGGACACCGATTCCTATACCCCCGTCGTCAGAGCGGACAGATTTCATCGATGGCTTGATCACGATGGCGGGGAACGGCAACACACGTACTCATGCGGGCGTCGCGATCCATATTTATGTTGCCAATGCTTCGATGACGGACCGGTTTTTCTACAATGCCGATGGCGAGATGCTGATCGTGCCGCAGATGGGGCGATTACTGCTTCGGACGGAGATGGGAGTTCTTGAGGCTGGCCCGGGCGAGATTGCGGTGATTCAGCGCGGCATTCGTTTTCGCGTGGAACTGCTGGATGAGCAAGCGCGAGGATATATCTGTGAAAACTACGGAGCGCTGCTGCGATTACCTGACCTGGGGCCGATTGGAGCGAATGGGCTGGCGAATCCGCGTGATTTTCTGGCTCCGGTAGCGGCGTTTGAAGATCGCGAAGGCGACTTCCGCATTGTCACGAAGTTCCAGGGAAGGTTGTGGGGGGCGGCTATTGATCACTCGCCGCTGAATGTGGTGGCGTGGCATGGAAATTACGTGCCGTATAAGTATGATCTGGCGAATTTCAACTGCATCAACTCGGTGAGTTTCGATCATCCGGACCCTTCGATTTATACGGTGCTGACTTCGCCTTCGGAGATTCCGGGGACGTCGAATCTTGACTTTGTCATTTTTCCGCCGCGCTGGATGGTGGCTGAGCATACATTTCGTCCGCCGTGGTTTCATCGCAACTTCATGAACGAGTTCATGGGGTTGGTGCGGGGAGAGTATGACGCGAAGGCCGAGGGATTTGTTCCGGGCGGCGCGAGCCTGCACAATTGCATGGCGGGGCACGGGCCGGATGCGGAGACTTTTGAGAAGGCGAGCAACGCCGATTTGAAGCCGGTTTATGTGAAGGACACGCTGGCGTTTATGTTCGAGACACGGTTTGTGTGCCAGCCAACGCGGTTTGCGCTGGAGACTTCGCAACTTGATCATCAGTACTTTGAGTGCTGGCAGGGGCTGAAAAAGAAGTTTACCGCTAACTGACCGCATGGATTCTCGAACTACACAGATGAGAGATGGCTCCGGGCACTCGGCAATCGAATGCTTTATGAGGCGGATCATCGACTATGCGGGGCTGTTTCCGCCGGCATCGCTGAGCATGCTGGACGCTGTCACTAACTACGCGACCTATTTGCAATCGGAATATAACTGGGTGCTTGGAAGTTTTATCGTTCCGGCGGCACGCTTGGTTGATTTCGAGGAAGCGATTGCCGGTTTGCCTTCCGTGGGAACCCCGTTCCGCTGGGATTTGTCAGTTCTGCTTGGAGCCGATCCGAGAGCAGACATGGAGTCGATCCATCGTTTCGATGCTAAACGCGCAAATTCGAATTCACCGGCAGAGGTTGCGATCAAATCGGTCGAAGTAAAGGCGTCGAATCCCGACGAAGTGCGTCGACTGGATGGGCTGTTCCCGTATGACCTTATGGTCTATGTGGAACTGCCGTTTTCCGAGGGTCTACAGGAATTGGTCGCTGCTGTGCGGCGCGCCCTATTTTGTTGCGGGTTGAAGATTCGAATGGGCGGCGAGACTTTGGACAAGTTTCCTGCAGCGGAGGCGGTGATTGAATTTCTTCGCCTTGCTGTGCCGACCGATTTGCATATTAAAGCGACCGCGGGGCTGCACCACCCGGTACGCTCGATGCGCCGATTCACGAATCGATCCGACAGCCCGACTGGAATGATGCATGGGTTTCTGAATCTTTTCCTTGCGGCCGCTTTTCTGAAACACGGGATGGACACCGCTCAGGTTTTGGACATACTTAAGGAGGAGTCGCCATCGGCCTTCCGCTTTGACGAGGAGGAGGTTTCGTGGCGCCAGCACCGGCTCAGTGGACGCAGTCTGTTTCTGGCGCGCCGAAACTTCGCGGAGTCGTTTGGGTCCTGCTCGTTTACGGAACCGATCGATGATTTACGGGCGTTGCACATCCTATGAAAGTTGTTCTGGACGAGACGCACGACCCTAAAATGCGGAGTTGGGTGGAATCGGCTAATGCTGCCGATGCGGATTTTCCCATACAAAATTTGCCGTTTGGAGTGTTTCGACGCGATGCAAAGTCCCGCGCGAGAGTTGGAGTGGCGATTGGGGACAGCATTCTCGATATCGCCTCAGCACGAAACGAACTTGCGTTCGGTGATACAGCGGCGGCTGCCGCAGCCGAGGCGTGTACGGCAAGCGCGCCGCTGACTGTTTCACTCAACGCGCTCATGGCACTTGGCTCCGGCCCACGCCGAGCGCTACGCCGAAGGCTTCATGCGCTTCTTTGTACCGATGCTTCTTCCTCCGATCGCCGGACCGTTGCCAAGTACTTGTTGCGGCAGACCGATGTGGAGATGCTGCTTCCGGCGGTGGTGGGGGATTACACGGATTTTTACGCCTCGATTTTTCACGCTACGAATGTGGGCAAATTGTTTCGGCCTGACAATCCTTTGCTCCCCAATTACAAGTACATTCCGATTGGTTATCACGGGCGGGCGTCGTCGCTGGTTCCGAGTGGGACCTCAGTTCGCCGTCCGGCGGGGCAGACGAGGGAGGGGAATGCCGATCCGAAGTTTGGACCGAGCAAGGCGCTCGATTACGAACTAGAAGTTGGATTTTTTGTTGGTGCAGGAAACAGGCTCGGGGAGCGAATTCCCATCGGCGAGGCGGAAGAACATATTTTTGGAATTTGCCTGGTGAATGACTGGTCGGCGCGCGACATGCAGGCGTGGGAGTATCAGCCGCTCGGGCCGTTTCTGGCGAAGAGTTTTTCGACTTCTTTGTCGCCTTGGGTGGTGACGATGGAAGCGCTCGCGCCATTTCGCGTAGGTGCTTTTTCGCGAGCGGAAGGCGATCCTGCGCCACTGCCTTATCTTTCTGACGAGGGAGATCGGGAGCATGGTGGGGTGAATCTATCGCTGGAAGTTTCTTTGCAATCGGCGCGGATGCGGGAAGCCGGGTTGAAAGCGGCAATTTTAAGCCGCAGCAATTTTCGGGATCTCTACTGGACGATGGCGCAGATGCTAACGCACCATGCGAGCAATGGATGCAATCTGAGGCCGGGGGATCTGCTGGCGAGCGGGACCGTATCCGGCGAGGGAAAAAGCGCGCGGGGATGCCTGCTGGAATTGACGACGCGGGGACAGGATCCGGTCACGCTGCCGACCGGGGAGCAGAAGAAATTTCTGGAGGATGGGGATGAAGTGATCCTGCGGGGATTCTGCGAGGGCGATGGGTTCCGGCGGATTGGACTGGGAACTTGCCGCGGAAGGATTTTGCCGGCGGCGAGCTGAGCTGCGTTTAATTCCGAGTGTTCCATGGAATCTTCCGGCGCCAATTTAGGCGCGGCATCAAACATCCCGCCCTTTTGATTTCGCCATCGAAGTGCATGTCCACGAAATTCGATTAAGATGGCAATACGCCCACCGTCTTTTTGAAAATCTCGTTTCATGAAAGGCCACCCCATGAGCAACCGCAGAGAACTTCTACCCAGAGGCGGAAAGAGAAGAGAACGGACAGCGGACCAGATCGCGAGGGCGAAGGCCTCGGCGGCGTCCCTGGATTATCCGGCAACACAGGTCGGACAGACCGGCGACATTACTGTCGCTTACGACTCGGCGCTGGGGTCGCGGGGATTGGCGCTTGCGCAGCAGTTCCTGGGCGCTGTGACTGGACCCTACAACGACATGCAGACGTTCTTCGGGATTTCTGGAGGCGCGGTTGAGGTCGTGATCGCTCCACTGAGCGGAAACAACGACGGGTCGGGCGGTGCGTACCACTATGGCTGTGACTTCGGGCCCGCTCCGGACAGCGTTTTGTATCTCGATGCGACTTTCGCAAACACCAGCGTCAATCCGCTCAACCTGGAGGTTGGGCTGTATGTGGCGGAGTTGAGCGAGTGCTTCATGGGGCCGCAGGGCGGTGGCTGGGGATGCGGATTCAGCAATGGAGAAGGGTTGTCGCGCTTCTGCGCGGAACAGGAGACGCCAGCGGGCACATTGACGGGGTTTGCGAGTGGACCGGCATGGGCGCAGGCGGGATTTCCAGACTGGGTAACCAAGACGGAGCAGACGGATCAGGATGATGTGTCGACCGGGTGCTCCATTGTTTATATCTACTGGATGCGGTCGCTGGGATTCAGCATTCCGCAGATTGTGCAGGCGGCGGGCGCGACGTTGTCGGCGAATTATCAGAAACTGACGGGGAAGACATCGGCGTATCAGGATCTGGTGGCGGCGGTGAAGGGGTTGACGGTTGATTCGGACAATCCGTTTGGAGGAGGCGGTTCGTAAAGCTCGCGGCGTCAAATTCAATCGCGGAGAAGCGGCGGGATTCCAACGCCGGTTGGCGGTTCGGTCGTCGCCGTTTCTTTGGCCCGGTCCGGGACTTTCCGTTTATCCCGAATTTATCCCACGGCTTATCAGCCTGCGGAAAAGAAGATTGGGTGCAAAGAACGACCACTGGGGCTGAAGCCCTTGTTGAAGAGAAGCGGCTTACGCGGCCCTCAAGGGCCGCTCTTCCACAGTAGCGCAGGCATTCGTGAGCCCGGTGTTCTGAGGCGCGGCCTGTGTCGGCAAAATCTTCCTTGTGCTATCTGTCCGCGCCCCCAGACGTCCATCCTAATTTTCTAATCGCCGGTGCCGGTCAGGGCAGCGGTTTGCGGGCTATTGCTGGCGCTGTCGCTTACGCTCAGTTGCCCCGTTCTCGTCCCAGTTTTGGTGGGAGTGAATGTGACGCTGATGGTGCAGTGTTGCTTGGCGGCGAGTGTTGTTCCGCAGGTCGTTGAAGACACGGCGAAGTCTCCCGTGGTCGAGCTCGCGATGCCGGTGAGGGTCGTGGTCTGGAGGTTAGTTAAGGTAAACACCTTTGGCGCACTGGTTGTGCCGACTTTCTGTTTTCCGTAAACCGCCTTCGAGGGATTGAGCGTGACCGGTCCGATGCCTGTGCCCGAGAGCGGCTCTTCCTGGGGACTGTTGGGGGCGTTATCGGTGACGTTGAGAGTTCCGGTCAGCGGACCCAGTTGGGTTGGGGTAAAGGTGACGCTGATTTTGCACGAACTGCCGACGGGGAGCATGGCTCCGCCGCAGGTGTTAGAGGAAACGGCAAAGTCGCCGGTCGTGCTGACGCCGCTGATATCGAGTGTGGAAGTGCCGGTATTGGTCACCGTAACTTTGTGGGCGGTGCTGGTGGTGTCGATGACTTGATTGCCGAAGTTCACGGACGTGGGCGAGAAGGTGACGACAGGACCTGCCTGCGGCATCAACTCAAAGACCACACCACAGCCTCCAATGCCAGCGCAGTTCGATCCGGAAAGATCGCCGCCTCCATAAGCGGTGCTGTAGAGATTCCCTGCGGAGTTGAAAATCAGGCTTGCGTATGGAAAGGCTCCGTCGCTGCCGCCGTTGAAGGTGTAGATTGCGCTTTCGGTCCAGGTCGTGCCGCTGATTGGTGGGCTTGCCTTAAAGACCACGCCGCAACCGCTTGAGGCGCTGCAATTCGTGCCGGTCGTGTTGCCGCCGTCCACGGTGGTGCTGTAGAGGTTGCCCTGGGAATCGAAAATGACGCTAGCCTCGGGATAACCACCGTCGGTGCTTCCCGTGAAAGGATAGAGCACGGTTTCTTTCCACGAACCGCTGCCACCGCTGGGCGGACTTATCTCGAAGACCACGCCGCAGCCGCCGGTGCTCTTGCAATTTGGGCCATGTGTGTCGCCGCCGATGGCGGTGGTGCTGTAAAGGTTTCCCTTTGCGTCGAAGGTCAGGCTCGCATAGGGAGAGCCGCCATCCTTGCCGCCGGTGAAGTCGTACAGCACGGTCTCGCACCAATTATTGCCCTGGTTGGTGCCACTCGGACAGCTCCCGCCCGATTCGGGGCTGAGCTCAAAGGCCACACCTGATCCGCGGGAGCCTCCGAAAGCGGTGCCGTAAAGATTGCCGATGGAGTCGAAGATGAGAGCAGCAAAAGGATTATTACCGTCGATGACGCCGGTGAAGGGGTAGAGGACGGTTTCGGTCCATGGACCTTTTCCGCCGGCGGGCGGGCTGAGTTCAAAAACAGTGCCGTAGTCCGAACTGCCGCCGCCGATTGTGGTTCCGTAGAGATGGCCCAACGAGTCGAAAATCAGACCGGCATAAGGCAGGCTGCCATCGTCGCCGCCGGTGAAGGTGTAAAGCACGGTTTCGGTCCATGGAACTTTTCCGCCGGAGGGTGGGCTGAGTTCGAAGACAACTCCACAGCCTCCGAAAACCGTGCAATTAGTGCCTGATGTATCGCCGCCGCTGGAGGCGGTGCCATAGAGATTGCCTTTGGAGTCGGGAACGAGGCTGGCTTGGGGATAACTGCCATCGGCGCCGCCGGTAAAGGTGTAAAGAACGGTCTCGGTCCAGGATCCGCTGCCGCCAGAGGGCGGGCTCAGCTTGAAGACCACGCCGCAACCGGTGGGAGGGTTGAGTCCGGGGCAATTGGAGCCGGAGGTGTCGCCGCCGTTGACGGTGGCGCCATAGAGATCTCCATTCAAGGCGATCACAGGCGCGGTCGGAGCGGCGCCGTCCGCAAGTCCGGTGAACGTATAGAGGACGTTCTGCCCGAATTGCGCCTGTGCGGGACGCACGGCTGAAACTAGTAAGACTGAAACGGCCGCAAGAAGGACCAATTTTGAAACGAGGGAATTCGGCTGGGACATATGCACTCCGTTGCGATGACTTCCGGCTAGGTGCGCTTCTTAGTGGGGCCTTGGCGTGCGAACAGACGATACCACGCCGGGATTCCGGCTGCAATGCGGCAATTGGAAGGCTATTTGGCCCGTTCGCCCGTTTTTTGCAGTGGCTTCTTGCGGGCCCTTTTTCAGACAAATTCTACTTCAATGGCGGCACGTAGGGGATGTAACGTGCGAAAAGCCAGCATAGGAAGAAGACGACCGGGATGTGCACGATGAGCTGGAGAACTCCATAGCCGACTATGTCGCGGGCTTTCAGTTTCAGGATGCCCAAGAGGGGAAGCATCCAGAAGGGATTGACTAAGTTCGGCAGTGCCTCAGAAGCGTTATAGATCTGCACGACCCAGCCTAAGTGAACCTGATGTGAGTTCGCAGCTTGGAGGACATAAGGGGCTTCGATGACCCACTTACCGCCTCCGGAGGGAATGAAGATGCCGAGTACGGCGGAGTACATCGCGACTAAAAGCGGATAGGTGTTGTGGGTGCTGATGGCGGCGAAGAGTTTGGCCAGCGCGTCGGAGATGCCCGTGCCGACGATCATGCCGAAGATGACGGCGTAGAAGGGGAACTGGATGAGGACGCCTCCGGTGGCGGGGACGCAGTCGGCGACGGCGCGCATGAAGCGCTTGGGACGCCAGTGCAAGAGTAATCCGGCGGTGATGAACATGAGGTTGTAGGTGTTGAGGTCGAGAGCGGCGAGAGCTCCTTGAGGCGACGTGCGGAAGACGTCGACCAGATACCAGATTAGAACTGCGACCACCAGGATTGTAAGCAGCGGACTGTATTCGAGCCACTCGCCGGGGCGGGTCTTGGGTTCGAGACTGGAGCGGATCGGCTCGTACTGAATGCCGTAGGACTCGGCGGTCTTGGCGTTCTCGGGAGATGGAGTGGACAAGTACGCGACGAGTACGGAGAGCACGATCAGGATGAAGGCGGTGGCGAGGCTTTGCCAGAGGAAGAGTGTCTGGGTGAGAGGAATGAGTCCGCTGATGTTGAAGAGAGCGGGAGGCATTGTGGATTTGGTGGCCATCTGCATGGCGGCGGAGGAAGAGAGGCCGAGGGCCCAGACGGCTCCGAGGCCGAGATAGGCGGCGCCACCGGCGGCGCGATAATCGAGGCCTTTGACGCGGTGGGAGAGTTCGCGGACGAAAAGGCCACTGAAGATCAGGCTCAATCCCCAGGAGATGAGCGAGGTCAGCATGGAAAAGAGCGCAACGAGGGCGACGGCGCCTCTGGGTGTTTTGGGGATGCCTGCCAATGCACGGATCGCACGATAGACGAGGGGTGTGGAGGCGACGACGTAGCCTCCGATGATGATCATCACCATTTGCATGGTGAAGGGAACCAGAGACCAGAAGCTCTTTCCGCCCTGGATGGCGAGTTTGGCGGGGCTTTGGTGGAGGAGCAGGCCAACAACGAAGACGACCACGATGCCGAGGAGCGCGAAGACGAGGGGATCGGGGAACCAGCGCTCGCTCCAATTGGCAAGGGAGAGGCCGAAGCGGGCGAGGCCGCTTTCCTGAGCAGCGGGCTGACTTTGTTCGCGCGGGGGCATAGGGCGAGTCCTTTTGGAGGGGCAGCGGAATTCTATGCGAAATTGGGGCGAGTGAGGGAATTTTCGCGATTGCGGAGATCAGATGCAGTCCGAGACGCAGCATGCTGCGCCTCCACCGCATCATTTTTTCTTATCTTCCTTGCTACGGGTTAGTAGAGGAGCGCCCCAGGCGCTGGCCGCCAGGAACGAGCCGAAAAGGATGATGGCGTCGATGCTGCTTCGTCCTTCGGGCGACCAGTAGACATCGCGCAAATTCAACCAGAGGGCAAATTCGTCGAGCGTTAAGGCGGCACCGACGCCGTAGAGGATGGACATGAGGCGACCGATGAAAAGTGACGAGCCGTCGGTCCCGACACCGATCTCACAAAGCCAGCCGTATCCGACGAGAAGAAGAATGACAATTCCGATGACGAGGTGATGGACGTGGCGGCCCCCCGCTTCGATGAAATGAAAGGGCGGAATATGGTGAAGGATGGCGTAGACGACGGCGCGAACTCCGGTGAAGGTGAGGAAGAAACTTACGGAAGCGACGAAAAGGCGGCGGCGCGGGCGATCGGGGATGCGATCGTGGAGGGCCTGGCCGAGTGATGTCCCGTGGAGGATCAATACCATCACAGTCGTGCCAGCGATCGTGAGGAGAAGGATGAACCAGGTATAAGCCATTACGCATTAGATCGCAGGAAAGCCTGACTGCGCCAGCCTCGGCCGCTTGGCCCAAACGTCATTTCCGTTACGGGGAACCCTGTAGGGGATTCCCTGTCACAAACCCTAAATGCAGGTCTCCAGGGTATCCGCAAAAACTGGGTCGGGGATGGAGGAATTTCTGAACTATCTTCGTTCACGATTACTGAATCGAAACAGCCTGCGATCGCATGATGTTCGGTCTCGGTCGCAGGTCCTCGATAAACGGATGACGGCAAATCATCGAGTCTTAAGCCGTCTCTAAGATTCTAGTCACCGTACGGGTAAATGTAGCTGGCCGGATAATCGTAGGGATCGCCCCACCAGGCGCTGCCCCAGTAAGGATTTGCGTATCCCCAATAAGGATATGGGTAAAAGGACCAAAACGGATCCCACGCATAGCCCCATGCTGGACCCCAGCCAAAACCAAAACCCCATCCCCAGCCGCAACCCCAACATCCAAAGCCGTAGCCGGGATATCCCCAACCACCGCGCCATCCGCCGTAACCGAATCCGCCATGGCCGAATCCGGGATTTCCGAACCGGCCGGTACCGCCAAACGCGCCATGAGCATTGCCGAATGAGTGCCACTGACCATCGGCGATGGCCATTGGGTGAGCAGCACCGGCGCCACCGGTGCGGCTAGCTCCTCCAAAACCCCGGGAGGACGACATTCCTCGCTCCGAGCCCATGCCGCGCGCAGACGATTCGCCGCCTCTTTCGAACCCACTGCCGCGAGGCCCACTATAGCCGCCACCCCCACGGAAGCTACCAATTCCGCCGCTGTGGAAGCCACCACCACCGCCGGAAAAGCCCCCGCCTCCGCCGCCGTGGAAACCCCCGCCACCTCCACCACCGCCGTGGCTGCCACCTCCGCCGCTATGCTGGGCAAATGCCGCATTAGGTATGCAAATCAGAGTGAAAGAAGCAATAACCGCGAGAAGAGCTTTCAGAACGAGAGATTTACGCATTTCAGTCCCTCCCTACGTAAAGCGCCGGCTGCCGGGGTGGCTCTCGACGCCTACAGTTCCTATTATAGTTGGAGTCTTACAGTATCGGCAGAGTTGTCCGCAGTGACCAAGGTGGATGGTCTTTGCGAGTGCTTAGGGGGAAAGGTGATGCTGGGAGTCTGCCGACCCGGTGGCGAGCAACCGGGCAAATTTTCTGGTGATGTTCGCGGCCATCGCCGATCCGTGGCACAGGCAGCCGCGCCTGGTTGTGAAATAATCTATCGATTTGGAAAAACTGTCGCGGCGGTTCTGCTAGCTCCGGGCGCGCGCTGCAGAGTTCAATTTCATTGAAAACGAATGGGGTCCTTCTTGATCTCGGGAGAATTTTCTTGTTTAAGCGGCTTCGCCTCGCGCCAGAGCTTGCTTTTCATTCTCTCGTCTTTTTTTGCGGTAAGCTGCGCGTGGGCGCAGGGTGGACCGCCTTATTACACTAATGACCCGGGCACGCCCGGTCATCTCAATTGGGAAATCAATCTGGGCTACATGCCGTTTTTTTACAACGGGCAATCCGTTTCTCACACTCCTGACGTCGATATTAATTTTGGCGTGGGAGATCGCATCCAGTTTACATATGAGAATGCGTGGCTGCGCGTGAAGAATCCGGATTCCAAGACCAAGCTCGGCATCGGCCAATCGAACCCCGGCGTCAAATGGCGTTTTTACGATGCGGGAGAAGATGGACCGCAAATATCGGTGTTCCCGCAGCTTTTCCTGAACAACCCGAATGATGCCGTCCGGCGCGGGATCACGCCGCCCAGCGAGGGTTTTCTCCTGCCGTTTGAATTTGCAAAAAAGGTCGGCCCCGTTGGCGTGGATTTCGAGGCCGGATATCAATTTACGCACAAAGGGCCGGACGGGTGGATCAGCGGGCTGGTGCTTGGGCATGATTTCACTCCAAAGTTTGAAATGGATTTGGAGTTTTATTCACAGGGAACGTTTGACTCGGAGTTCGAGCCCACATTGGGCATTGGTGCTCGCTACAAGATCCATAAGCCCGTGATCCTGCTCCTAATGGGCGGACGCGCCCTTGAACCGGCTCGTTCCAACCAGTCATATTTCGTCGGCTATTTCGGGCTGCAATTCCTACTGCCGCCGAAATCGTACGATCGCGAGTGATCCCTTGATTACTGCGCTGTCGATTCAAGCAAGGTTCGGCAAAGTTCCTGGCAGCCGCGCGAGAATCAGCGCCGCTCGACGCGCACGGTGTTCGCTCGCATATCCGACAAACGGTCGTCGAGGACTGTCAATTCCGCTAACCGAGTTGTGTATGTGGAGGGATTGCATGCACAAAGACGCCGTTCAATCTCCAGGTGCTTGCGCGCCAATCGTAGTTGCGCCTGTGCCGCTTTCAGGTAGAGCGTGCTTTGCGAGCGGTCGAAATGAACCTTTGAAACAGCGAGGACCATTCGGTAGAGATGTTTCATCGAGCGGATCCTAGCCGCGACGAGCGAATCCTCGCCATCCGCGCCATGGGGGAAAAATCCGGACGAATCGAGCTGCTCGAGCCGGAATGCGGCGTAGGAAAGCATGGTGGTAAGGTCCATCAATTTGAGGGAATCATCGTCCAGGAAACAACTGCGAGTTGACGGGCCGTCTGCGTCAGTTAATTCGGTCGGCTGGCAAGAGCCTTGTGTCATTGCATAAAGCATGCGGGAAGAGAGTCGAATAGACGCAGTCTCCAAACGCAAGTCCATCGCTTCGGGATCCGTATTTGCCGTTTCATGCTGAAGCGAATTTGGATACGCGTGATTTGTTTGGTAATTTCACCCGGCGGAATTCCATTGTCTTGCGGGTTGCGATGATCGGAAACGTGAACGGATGACCGTCTCCAAATTCACGCTACTTTCGCGACGGCGAATCCTTCGTCAGATGCTGGGAACGAGTCTCTGTCTGCCTCTAGCGGAAGTGCTGCCGGCATTTTGCATGGGAAACCCTTCTGCTCCGAGTGGTGTCGCCCTTGGCGGGTTTACTTTGACTGCGGAAGACGATCAGTTTCTAAATGACGTGGAGGCCGCGAGCTTTCAATTTTTCTGGGAGCAGGGCACCCCGAAGACGGGGATGGTCAAGGATCGCTGTAATGTTCACACCAACAGCCAGGGAGTGGCGTCCAGCATTGCGGCCACCGGGTTTGGTCTTACGGCGATCTGCATTGGGGACCGGCGCGGATTTATCCCGGCCAACGACGCGCTGGAACGTGTCTTGGCTACTTTGCGATTCTTGTGGAAGAAGCTGCCCAATCACCGCGGATTTTTTTATCGCTTCGCCAATCCCGAAACAGGGGAGCGCATGTTCGATTCCGAGGTGTCTTCGGTGGATACAGCGATTCTTCTCTGCGGGGTTCTCACGGCACGCCAGCATTTTCGCCATGCGGGAGTGGCGGAACTCGCGAACCTGATTTTCAACCGCGTGGATTGGTCGTGGCTCTCGGAGGATACTTCGTTGTTAACGCATGGCTGGACGCCGGAGATGGGGTTTCTGGCATCGCGGTGGGATTACTATAGCGAGCTGATGATGATGTACCTGCTGGGGATGGGATCGTCGGCGCATCCGCTGTCGCAGGAAACCTGGAACGCCTGGAAGCGGCTGACATTTGAATATGACGGCATGCGGTATATCGGTTCGTTCGCGCCGCTGTTTGTGCATCAATATTCGCAGGCGTGGTTTGATTTTCGCGGCCGCCGCGACAAGTACGCAGACTACTTTCAAAATTCCATAACCGCCACGGAGGTCCACCGGCGATTTTGCCTGGAGTTGGGAAAAGAGTTTCCTGATTACTCGGATGATCTATGGGGAATCACTGCTTCTGATTCCGAACATGACGGGTATGTGGCGTGGGGAGGGCCGCCGGCCACAGGGCCGATTGACGGGACGGTTGTCCCAAGTGCGGCCGGCGGTTCGTTGCCCTTCCTGCCTGCGGCGACTTTGCGCGTGCTAAAGACGATTCGAACCCGTTATCCAGCGGCGTGGAGCAAGTACGGGTTTGTGAACGCGTTCAATCCGCTCAAGAACTGGTATGACTCCGATGTAATTGGCATTGATAGGGGAATCATCATGCTGATGGCCGAAAATCTGCGCACCAGTTTTGTGTGGGACACCTTCATGACATCGGCAGAGGCTCAGCGGGGTATGGAACGGGCGGGACTCAAGAAATATTAGGCACGCCTGTAACAACCAACCAAGCGACGAAGAGCCGGAAAATTCTCCCCGAAGTTTTCTTATCCGGCCCAACCGGAAACGGCGTTTGCTCATCCAAGACTCGTTCGATGATTTAGACAGGCCGTCGTTTCCAACGAAACGATTCGGTTGGGTCCAAATATCCGCCTACTTCGATTGAACCCGAGCCGCGCCGTTTTCGCGCGCTGAAGGCGAATTCCTTCCGGCAGATGGGCTTGTATTGATCCAGTCATGACAGAAAAGCAAGAGTTTTGGGGCGGATGGCGGGAGCGAGTGTCAGCGCTCAGGAATGTTCCGTCTGTCCTGCGTTTTGTGTGGGAGTCGGGGCGAACGGTCGTGGTTCTGGGGTTGCTGGCGCGAGTCCTTGCCGCGCTTCTCCCTCCTGCGTTGTTCTGGGTTTCGAAGCTCATCATCGACGCGATTTTTCACATTATCACCACTCACCAGCCTGTCGGACCGAGGCTGTGGTGGCTGGTCGCGGCGGAGTTTTCGCTGGCTGTGCTGGCCGGAGTGCTCAGCCGGATTATCGATTACCTCGATGCGCTACTTGCCGGAAAGTACACACACCACGTCAGTGTTCGCGTCATGGAGCACGCTGCCGGGCTGGATCTGCTGGCCTATGAAGATCCTGTGTTTTACGACCGGCTGGAGCGTGCCCGGGTTCAGGCGACAGACCGGCTTTACATGATCCAGGCCATCGGGCGCCTGATCCAGCAGATCATCACGACGATCACATTGTCAGTGGCGATCATGGTGTATTCGCCATGGCTTGCTCATGCTGATCGTGGGAGTGATTCCTGCGTTTGTGGGAGAGACGCACTTCGCGTTTCTGGGATATGCCAAGAATTTTCGTCAGACTCCGATCCGTCGTCAACTCGATTACCTGCGCATTCTGGGCGGCAGCAAAGAAGCCGCCAAGGAACTGAAGCTATTCGGGCTGAGAAATTTCTTGACTGCAAGATTCAAGGGGCTCTCCACCCAGGTATATGAAGAAGACATTGCTCTGGCGCGGGGAAAAGTCGCGGCGGGGTCAGTTCTCTCGGCCATTGGCACTGCCGGTTACTACACGGCTTACGTGTTCGCGGTGTGGCGGACGGTAACGGGAGTTTCAGCTTTGGCACTTTGAGTTTGCTGGCGAACGCAATTCGAGAAGCCAGTTCGAACCTGCAACAGACTTTTTCCACGTTGTCCACGATCGCCGACCAGGCGTTATTTCTGACCGACCTGATCGCATTTTTCGAGATGCGTCCCACGATCCAGTCGAAGCCGAATGCTTTGCCGGCGCCGCGGCCGATCCGACGGGGGTTCGAATTTCGCGAGGTTTCATTCCGCTATCCGGGAAGTTCGCGGCTGGTATTGAACCGGCTGAATTTTCATCTGCGCCCGGGAGAACGCGTTGCGCTGATAGGCGAAAACGGGGAAGGGAAGACGACGATCGTGAAGTTGCTGACGCGTCTCTACGATCCGTTCGAGGGCCAGGTCTTGCTCGATGGAGTCAATCTGCGCGAATACAACCTGGAGGATTTGTATCGCGAAATTGGCGTCATTTTTCAGGACTACATGCGTTACGAAATGACGGCGCGCGAGAACATCGCAGTCGGCCGGATCGAGCAGATCGACAACCTCGACCTGCTTCGGCACTCGGCCGAAAAAAGTATGGCAGACGACGTGGTTGGAAAACTTCCCTCGGGATACGAACAGATGCTGGGACGGCGCTTTGATGGCGGCGTGGACCTATCAGGCGGTGAATGGCAAAAAATAGCGCTGGCGCGAGCCTATCTGCGAAATGCGCAGGTGCTGATTCTTGATGAGCCGACTTCGGCGCTGGACGCACGCAGTGAGTACGAAGTCTTTCAGAGGTTCGCCGAATTGACCGCCGGGAAAATGGCCTTATTCATTTCGCATCGATTTTCGACGGTGCGGATGGCGGATCGAATCGTGGTGCTTGAAAAAGGGCGAATTGCAGAAGAAGGCGACCACGACGCGTTGACTCAACTCGGGGGACGCTACGCGGAAATGTTCGAACTGCAGGCCGCCAGTTACCGGTGACGGCAGCGGATCGACGGTCACGGAATTGCCAAGCACCAAGGACACGTGACCTCAATCATGGGGACACATACGCAGACTAACCGCATCATCCGAGAAGAAGAGCCGCGGTTGTCTCGCCCGAGCAATCCGGTTGAGGCACGGGCGGTGCACCTCGCCGCGACGGAGCTAGCAGTAAGCCTGAGCTGGCTGCCGGGGCGGTCGTCCGCGGAGACGTTTTCGGAACGTTGCAAGAAGCTGACAGCAGACTTCAAGAACTTGTTCAAAGACGTGGATGAGGCTTACACGAAAAATCCGAAATCGGAAGATCTGCTCTGGCTTCGAAACAACGCGCAGCAGTTGTCTTCGGCTGGGCGCCTGGTGGCAAGTGAACTTGTACCGTTGCGTGATCTCCCGGTTGTTTCCGACAAAAACGAAATGTTGCCGAGAGTATTGGCAATCGCAGAGGGTGTTCTTGAGAATACGAACGCGACTTTCTCCAAGAAAGAATTCACAGCATTTTGCACTGCATTTGAGGAGACCACGCCTCTTGAATTTCACGAAATTGGAGCGCTTGTGCCGACGCTGAAGCTGGTTGTGCTGGAGCGGATCGCGACCTGTGGGCGCTCTGCCGTGGACGATCCGACAAGTAAGGCCGGTAAAGGCGTGGTACCCAACATCCGCATCCTGCAGCACGTTACGCAAACCTCTTGGAAGGACGAGTTGGAAACCCTGATTCCTTTGGACAGGATTTTGCGGGAGGATCCAGCCGGTGCCTATACGGCGATGGACATCGAGAGCCGAAAATATATATCGCGAAAAAGTCGCGAAGATTGCGCAACGCTCCGATCTGACCGAAATGGAAGTCGCAAAAGAAGCGCTTGCATTGGCGCGGGCGACACGGAAGAAAAAGTTTGCGGAAGCGAGGGCTGGGCTACGCGAATCTCATATTGGCTATTACCTGGTCGCCGAAGGAGCGGATGTCCTTTGCCGAAGGGTCGGGTTCCACGCCAGCTTTGATGAACGATTTCGAAACTACTCGCGGAAATATCCTGACGAATTCCTGCTGTTTTGGAGTTGCAATTCTTACGCTTGGCATCGTCACTAAAGTTGTGTGGCTGTTAACTTCGCCTGCAACTTCCCTGCAGTTTGTCCTGCTTTCGATTTTGGTTTTGTTGTTGCCAGTTTCGCAGGCTGCCGTGCAGTTGATGAACTATCTGACCACCAATCTGATGCCGGTGAATACTCTGCCCAAGCTGGATTTGTCGGAGGGCGTCCCTGAGGATTGCGCGACGCTGGTAGCGATTCCGACTCTTCTACTGAACGAAAAGCAGGTTCATTCTTTAGTCGAGAACCTCGAGGTCCGCTATCTGGGGAATCACGACCGGAATATTCATTTTGCGATCGTGTCCGATCTGCCCGACTCGCTCCAGCTCGCTCCGGAAGAAAACGCGCTGGTGGAATTGTGCTCGCGATTGATCAGCGAATTGAACGATCGCTATGGTGCGAAGAATGCGGGCACATTTTTTCATCTCCATCGTCATCGGGTTTACAACCCGCGCGAACGCGGATGGATGGGCTGGGAGCGCAAACGGGGGAAGTTACTCGATCTGAATCACCTGTTGCGCGGGCAATTCGACAGCTTTCCAATAAAGATCGGAGACCTGTCGGTTCTTCCGATGGTGCGGTACGTAATTACGCTCGATTCGGATACGGAGTTGCCGCGCGGGTCGGCGCAGCGCATGGTGGGGACGATTGCCCACCCTCTGAATCAGGCGATTGTCGATCCTGACGACAATATTGTGGTGGCCGGATACGGCATTCTGCAGCCTCGCGTAGGGGTCAGCGTGCAGAGCACTGCGCGGTCGCGACTGGCGGCGATCTTCGCGGGAGAGACTGGCCTTGATCCATATACGCGCGCTCTTTCCGATGTTTACCAGGACTTGTATGGTGAAGGAACATTTGCCGGCAAAGGCATCTACGAAGTCGACAGGATGATCCAGGTGCTCGATCGGCGCTTTCCCCGAAATTCCCTGCTCAGCCACGATCTGATCGAAGGCGCATATGCACGAGCGGGCCTGGTCACGGACATTATGGTGATCGAGGACTATCCGTCGCACTATAGTGCCTACAATCGGCGGAAACATCGCTGGGTGCGCGGTGACTGGCAGATTGTGCAGTGGCTGACAGACCGGGTTCCCGATGAATCGGGTGCGCAGGTGCCGAATCCGATTTCATTGATCTCGCGCTGGAAAATATTCGACAACCTGCGGCGCAGCCTGGCCGAGCCAGCAACATTTGGTCTGCTGCTATCTGGCTGGCTCGCGACGGACCATCCCATTCCCTGGACGGTCGCAACCATTTGCATCTTGTTTGTTCCGGCGTGTGTCGAACTTGCTTTCGGTCTGACGCGCGCTCTTCTCGCTGGACAGCACCGGATGGCGCGCGACGCCTTCGGCAATCTGTTCGCGACCAACGTGAATGTCTTGCTTACGTTGACCCTGTTGGCGCACCAGACTCTGCTGTCGCTGGATGCGGTGGTGCGGGCGCTGGTCCGGCATATAGTAACGCGGGAGCGCCTGCTTGAGTGGCAAACTGCCGAGGAGGCGGAACTGGCGGAGCAGAGGACTCCGATTGACCGCTATCTTGATTGGATGCCCATTCTCGCAATCAGCCTGGGGGCGTTGATCTGGTGGTTGCGTCCGCACTCGTTGTGGGCAGCCGTTCCGATTCTTGTATTGTGGGCGTCCAGTAAGCGGGTTGCCCTTTGGTTGAACACTTGTCCGATCGAACCACCGCCACAGATCAGGCGCCGCGATGCACTGCTGCTGCGCAAGTCAACCTTGCACATCTGGCGTTACTTCGCGGAGTTCTGCACGCGGGAACACAACTGGCTGGTGCCGGATAACATTCAGGAGAATCCACGAAAAGTAGCGGCAAGCGCGTCGCCGACAAACATGGGGCTTCTTCTGAATGCGAGACAGGTCGCGGCCGAGTTGGGCTATCTCACGGTGCCTGAACTGGTAGAACTCACGCAGAAGACCTTGAATACGGTGGCGCGACTGCCCAAATACCGCGGCCATCTGATGAACTGGTACGACACGCGCACGCTAGAGGCTAAGCCTCCATTTTTTGTTTCTTCCGTCGATAGCGGCAATCTCGTGGCGTCTCTGTGGACATTGCGGCAAGGATGTCTTGCCCGCCTGCGCGAGCCTATCTTTTCTAGCGCCTTGGCCGATGGGCTGGTAGATCATCTGCGTGAACTGGTCAACTTGCGCATGCTTTCGAAAAGAAGTCTGTGGCGGTGGGAGAGTGAATCTCGAGGGAGGGACTGGCAGAATTTATTTTTTAGTTTTCCAGAAGAAGTTCTGAACGAGGGACAATCCCCGGCGAAAGCTGATGCCGCTGCCGACGTTGCGTGGTTTCGCGACGAGGCGCGCCTGCGCATCGAAAGAGTGCGTAGGCAGGTGCTAGCGTATATGCCTTGGATGCTGCCGGAATTCGAGGTCCTGCAAAAGGAATTAGGCGACAAGGCAAACTCGTTCTACAGCACGCCACTGCAGCAACTGCCGGACTTGATTTCAGAGTTGGAGACACGCCTTGAGAACACGCTGCGAACTGCGCAAAATGGGAATGCAGCAAATGGCGGGCGTCTGCGATCCTGCTGGCAGAAGCGCGCCAGAATGTGCTGCGACTAATCGCCGACTTGCGACACATCAGCGAGCAGGCACAACAACTGGCGAGTGCTATGGACTTCACGTTTCTGCTGGATGAACAGCGCCAGCTGCTGTCGGTGGGATTCGATGCACAGTCGGAGACTCTGCAACCGTATTGTTACGACTTGTTGGCCACAGAGCCACGCACGGCTGCGTTTACCGCGATCGCGAAGGAGGAAATTCCACAGGATTGCTGGTTCCGTCTGGATCGGCCGTTCGCGCGCGATCACGGCCGCATGGTCTTGCTCTCATGGACGGGCACCATGTTCGAGTACCTGATGCCTTCGATATGGATGAAGAGCTATCGCAATACACTGCTCGACCGCGCGGGCTTGGCCGCGGTGCGATCACAGCAGGCGTATGCGACGGAGAAGGGCATTCCCTGGGGCATTTCCGAATCGGCCTGCGCAAGGCGCAACGATGCGGGAGACTGCCATTACGAAGCATTCGGAGTGCCCAGTCTTGCGCTGCAAAAAGGTAAGACGGAGCCGCGCATCGTTTCACCCTACTCCACATTTCTGGCTCTGAATGTGGATCGCAGAGCCGCGCTTGATAATCTGCATCGTATGGATGCGCTCGGATGGTTCGGCTCGTACGGCTTCTATGAGGCGGGAGACTACAGCTCCCGCGGCCGCTTCGGTTGGCGACGTTGTGAGTTGGTTCGGGCGTGGATGGTTCATCACCAGGGCATGAGCCTGCTCTCTTTAGGCAACCTTCTTTGCGATCACGTGGTACAACGTTGGTTCCACTCAGACCGGCGGGTGCAAGCCACGGAGCTACTGCTGCAAGAAAAGCCGGTGTCCCGCGCCGGCGCTTTGTGAATTTCAAAGACTGATCTTTTCCGCTCGAATCTCAAGAAAATAGCGACGTGCGGAGGTTGTCCGCTTTGCCTGCGTTGCCCGCCTCAAGTTCGGGCAAGTTCTGTCCAACAATCTCAAAAGTTCGAATGCGATTCCGGAACCCGCTCACTCCGAATTGTCACGTACGTACGTGCTGTAGGTCACAGACTCGGCAGTTCCCTAAGTTTTAATGTTTCTTGAAATTGGATAGAAACAGTCCGATTTTACTGAGTCATGCAGATTACGCGCGCTACCGACTACGCTGTGCGAGTGATGGTCTACCTGGCAACCTTGCCGGAAGAGACGCGAATTGCAGCGCCAGCGGTAGCGAGCGGCATCGGAGCGCCAGTAAGTTTCGTGTCCAAGGTGCTTCAGAAACTTGTGCAGCGCGGCATGGTGACATCGCATCGAGGTGCTGGCGGAGGTTTCGAGCTGGCCATCGATCCCAAAGACGTTTCTCTGTTGAACGTGGTCGAAATGGTGGAAGGGCCGCTACAGATAAACCTGTGTTTGCCAGGAAAAGCGAGTTGTGATCGGGCTTCATGGTGTGGAGCGCATCCGATCTGGGCCGACGCGCAGACGGCGCTAAAGAGCGTATTGGCGAGCGCCTCGATTGCCCAGTTGGCGCGTAAGTCGGTTGCCAATCTCGCCAAGGTTGCGCAAGGCACGGCTCAGAATGCCGTCAGGATTGAGACGACTCAACCGGGGCGGGGCAAACGGTCTGGTTAGGGGGCGGGCGATGGAAGTGACATGGATCGCTATTCTCGCCAGTTTGTGTATGGGAATCGGGGCGGCGTTGGTTTTTGTTTTTGCCGTGAAGAAGAACTATTTCAAGGACCTGGAAGACGCGAAATATCACGTTTTCTGGTCGGACGTGGAAGACCTGGTGAACTTCCAGAAAACGGGAGACGAGGAGAGGGAAGATGAAGAATCCGGTGAAACCCGCGGTTGAAGAGAGCGGAGACGCCATCACTCGCCGGCGCATGCTGTCGTGGCTGAGTGGCTTCGGGCTTTTCGGTTCGCTGGTCATTTCGGCGATCTCAAACCTAATTTTCATCAAGCCGCGCGCTACGTACGGTCAGCCAAACCGCTTTTCGATCGGCAAACCGGAAGATTTTCCATCGGGCGCGCGGATTTCGCTCGACACGCGCCGCGTATGTATTGTGCGGGATGGCGACAAGATCGCGGCGATTTCAACGACCTGCACGCACCTGGGGTGCATCGTGGGCGTGGCGGAGACGGGCTTTGCCTGTCCTTGCCACGGTTCGCGCTATGACCAGGACGGAAATGTTACGGGCGGACCGGCTCCGCGGCCTTTGCCTTGGTACCAGGTGACGCTGGCTCCAAATGGAGAAATCGAAGTCGATAAAGATACGGAAATCGAAGCGGGGAAATATTTAAGGGTATGAGCAATACGACTGCAACAAGTCCGTGGAAAAGCCTGACTGCCCTGCCGGAGAGCATCTGGCGTTCAGTATTTCGGAACCCGCTGCCTTCCTCCGACCTGGGGCGCGCCTCCACAAGCTTTACGAACTTTTTCCTGCATATTCATCCCGTCAAGGTACATCGCCATAGCCTGAAGGCGACCTACACGTTCGGGTTAGGGCTGATGGCGGTGTTCCTGTTTCTGATCCTCACCGTCACCGGAGTGCTGTTGATGTTCTATTACGTTCCCTCGACCACGCAGGCATACGACCGCATGCTTGACTTGAGAGGAACGGTTGCGTTCGGCATTTTTCTGCGCAATATGCACCGGTGGTCAGCACACGCCATGGTTGCGGTGGTGTTTCTGCACATGTGCCGTGTGTTTCTAACGGGTGCCTATAAGCCGCCGCGGGAATTCAACTGGGTTTTGGGAGTTCTGCTGCTGCTGGTGACGTTTTTCCTGAGCTTTACCGGCTATTTGCTGCCTTGGGACCAACTGGCATTCTGGGCCATCACCGTGGGTACGTCGATCGCAGGATACGCCCCGTTTGTCGGCAAAGACGTCAAGTTCCTGTTGCTGGGAGACTCGACGGTCGGACAGGAAGCGCTGCTGCGCTTCTATGTGCTGCACGTCGCGGTTTTGCCGATCGTGCTGGCGCTGCTGGCGACGATCCACTTCTGGCGGATTCGCAAAGATGGGGGCTTGGCGCGGCCGGCTGAAGAGGACGATGCGCCGGAAGGTTCTTTTGGTGCAGGCGGCGTGGCCGTCGTCAGTGCTCCTGCGGTCGTGATGGCGACATCGGCAGCGGCGGCAGCGGCCGCTGGGCCAATTCTGGAAAAACGACAGTATGGGATCCAGGGATTGGTGCGCGGACCGCTCACCAAAGTCGGTAAGCTCTCGGATCGCTTCAAGTTCAGCTGGCCGAGTTTGTTTCAGGCGGAGTTGCTGGTCTTCGTGATCACTGTTGCGGCCATTCTGGTGGTTTCACTCTTCTTTAATGCGCCGCTGGAAGAGCCGGTGAATGTGATGCATCCACCGAATCCGGCGAAGGCGCCGTGGTACTTCCTTGGGCTGCAGGAGATGGTCAGCTACTCGGCCTTCTGGGGAGGCGTTGGAATTCCGACGATCGAAGTGCTGATCCTGCTGCTGGTGCCATATATCGACCGCAAACAGCTTGGAGTCGGCAAATGGTTTTCGAAGGATCGGCTTCTTGCTAATTCGTTATTCATGACATTTGCCGTGGTCAATGTCGTGTTGATGGTGATCGGAACATTCTTCCGCGGAGCCAACTGGGAATTTGTCTCGCCCTGGTGAACAGAATGATGAGGAGAATCTCGTGAGTACGCGTCTATCACTGGCAATTGCGAGTTTAGTCGTGCTGGTTGTGCACGGGATCGTTTTCTACGATCAGTTCTTCAATAAGTGGGAGAAGCACCAGACGGCTTACCTTGAGCAGGCGCGCAGCCTGGCGAAGACGGATGCGGAACGGCAGTCGATTGACGCACAAAAGCCGCGCATCGAGCAGGTGATCGTGACGCAGTTTGGCGACTCGCGCGTGGACCGCTGCACAACTTGCCACATCGCCAGCGACGATCCGCGCTTCCAGAATCATGCGCACCCGCTTCGCACGCACAGCTATTCGGCGGCTCTGGGCGATGTAGAGCGGGACGGGAAGTGGGAACGCCGGCACAAATTCTCCGACTTCGGTTGCACCATCTGTCACGACGGACAGGGGCGCGGGTTGGACACTTTCTACGCGCATGGCGAGGACGAGAATTGGCCGCAGCCGATGCTCGGGTGGATCGTGCAGGCAAACTGGAAAAAAGAACTAAAACCGAAGCTGACCGGCGCGGAGTATATGCAGGCCAACTGCGCGCAGTGCCATACGGAAGAAAACTTTGCCGGCACGCCACTGGTAAAGCGCGGCCGCCAGCTCTTTTTCGAGCGAGCCTGCTACGGATGTCATCGCATTGAGGGCCTGTCGAATGGAACGCTCGGGCCTGATCTTACCGAAGTCGGAAAAAGATGGCGCATTGATTATCTGTGGGGCCACACGCTCAATCCCCGAGCCTATAGCGCGGTTTCGTTCATGCCGAAATTCGATCTGACCGACGATGAGATCAAAGCGCTGGTGGTGTTCCTGAAGAGTCGCAGAGGAGTGAATTTCTCAGAAACGTCGCTGGGAGTCTACCGGGCTCGGTTGCAGCAAACCAAGGCGAGTGTTGATGAAAAGGGCGCGGCGACGAACGCACCGTCTGCGACTCGCGGGGAACAATTGATTACCGAGCGCTCTTGCACGGCTTGCCACAAACTGGGCGACCGCGATGGGCACGTCTCTCCCGACCTTTCCTATGAAGGGCTGATCCGCGATGAAGGCTGGATGATGGATCACTTCCGGGCGCCACGCTCGCGAATCCCGGACTCGATCATGCCGGTCTTTGGATTTGCGGATGCTGACTATCGCTCTATCACGTCCTATCTCAAGACGCGCAATGCGCCGCCGAACTTCAAGACCGCAGAGGAAATCTACAAGGGGATATGCGCGCGTTGCCACGGAGAAAAAGGCGACGGCAAAGGCGTGACGTATCTCTATCTTGATCCCGCGCCGCGCGATTTGACGAAAGCTGCGTTCATGAACAGCAAGCCGGACGACCGGTTCCTGCAGTCATTGAAGGAAGGTGTTCCGGGAACGTCGATGCCGCCCTGGGAGCACGTGCTGAGCGAGCAGCAACGCAAGGACGTGCTGGCATACGTCTTCCAGAATTTCGTGAAGGAACCGCGCAGAGAGCTCAAAGAGCGGAAGGTTCCGGAAACGAACCCGGTAGCGTTCACACCCGAGTCGGTTGGGGCGGGCGAGCAAATTTTTCTGACGCGCTGTACCGGATGTCATGGGCGCAAGGCGGACGGAAAGGGGCCGAACTCGCTCGATATCAGCCCGCGGCCGCGTAATCTGCGCAACAGCGCATTCATCAATAACGTCACCGATCACCGGCTGTTCACCTCGATTACTTATGGGGTGGAAGGAACGGCTATGCCGTCGTGGATTGACTACGGGCTGACCCAAACCGATGTAGGCAATCTCATCAACTTCATCCGCAGCTTGAATCAGAAACCGGCGCCACCTTCACCGAACGACAAAATGCCGAAACTCACATCGCAACTTAACCAGGAGGCTCCATGCCAGAAAAACTGCAAGTGAACCCCGCCCGGATCCCAACGGATGTCGGCTCTGTTTCGCCCGCAGAGTCGATTCATGAGGACACCACCGCCAAGTGGTTTCTGTTAAGCTCCATTACCTATTTCTTCATTGTCGGCATTATCGCCTTAACCATCGCGGCGAAGTTTGTCTGGCCAAGTCTGCTGGGCAGCGTCTCGCTGCTGACCTACGGACGTCTGCGCCCGCTCCACGTCAACGGCATGCTCTTCGGCTGGCTGCTGGCGGCTGACATGGGGCTCGCCTACTACATTGTTCCGCGGCTCTGCGGCGTCAAGCTGTGGAGTGAGAAGCTGGGCGTCGCGACCGCCGTCCTCTGGAACATCATCGTTCTGGGCGCGGTGGTGGCACTGCCTTTGGGCTTCAACAAGGGGTTCGAATATGCTGAGTTGCCGACCCCACTCTCCGTCCTGGTGGTCATTGCCTGGGTTTGTTTCGGCATCAATATTTTTGCCACCGTCGCCACGCGCAAGTACGAACAGATGTATGTGAGCTTGTGGTACATCATGGGCACCATTCTGTGGACCGCGTTCGTATATCTCACGGGTAACTTTGCGGTGTTCACCACCACCGGCACCAACCAGGCCAACTTAAGCTGGATGTACACCCACAATGCCGTGGGTTTGATCTTCACTCCGATCGGGCTCTCGCTGGCGTACTACTTCATTCCGAGGGCGGCGAACACGCCGCTTTACAACCACAGGCTGTCGATGATTGGGTTCTGGTCGCTTGCCTTTGTCTACGTGTGGACGGGCGCGCACCACATGCTGCACGGGCCGATTTCACAGTGGCTGCAGACGATTTCGATTGTCTTTTCGGTGATGTTGCTGATCCCGGTATGGGCCGTGGTTTACAACCTCCTCGCTACCATGAAAGGACAGTGGTACCAACTGCGCGAGAACGTTTCGCTGAAGTTCCTGATGTCGGGCGTTGTGTTCTACCTGCTGACTTGCTTCCAGGGACCGATGCACAGCCTGCGTTCGGTGAATGCCATCGTCTCGAAGACGGACTGGATTCCAGGCCACGCGCACATGGCGGTGCTGGGAGCGTTCTCGTTCTTCGCCATTTCCGGCTTCTACTGGGCGATTCCGCGGCTGTTCCGCACGGAGTTGCACTCAGTGGCGCTGGCGAACTGGACTTTCTGGTTCTTCTTGATCGGCGGCCTGAGTATGTTCGTGACTTTGTGGCTCGGCGGACTCTGGCAGGGCTGGCAGTGGAACAACACGTCGATTCCATTCATTGACACGGTGCGGGCGCTGAAGCCGGTCTGGACGGTTCGCTTCTTCTCCGGGATTCTGATTTTCCTCGGAATTACAACATTTCTTTTCAACATCTGGGCCACGGTCGTGGACAGCGGCAGCGAGCCCAAGACTGCTGCTGCACCGGTCAGGGCCTGAGGCCACAAGGAGAATGCCATGCTAGGAAAAACCGATAAAAGTGCTGTGGGCTTCGTCGTGGCCGCGCTGATCTTCTTCTTCATTGGAGGATTGCTGACCACGGTAGCGCCGCCGCTCATCGACAAGAGCTGGGGGCAACCGTTCGCGAATGACGATCCCTCGAAAGGGCCGACCGGCAAGCTGATGCCCTATACCGAGCTGCAACTCAAGGGACGCGCCATTTACGTGCGGGAAGGCTGCAAGTATTGCCATACGCAGCAAACTCGCACTTTGCTCTCCGACACCAAGCGTTCGGGATGGAAGGGCGTCGATTCGCCCGTCTCCACGCCGGACGAGTTTGTGTATGACAGCCCGCACCTGTTTGGGACCAGGCGTATCGGCCCGGATCTGTCGCGGGTCGGTGGCAAGTACGACAAGCAATGGCACCGTACGCACTTCCGCAATCCGCGCGATCTGACGCCAGGCTCGGTGATGCCGCCGTTCCCCTGGATTGTCAACAACCCGGACGAGTTCGACGCGCTGGTGGCCTACATCCAGACACTGGGCCGCGACAAGAACTGGCGTCCGGATAACGATTACGAGAAGTGAGGCCGGTCATGCATGACTACGTATGGCCGAGCATCTTTCTTGCGTACTTCATGTTCTTCCTGTTCGTGGTGGGCGCGGCGTTTTTTCTGGTGCGCTCGGCCCGCCACGGATATTGGGGAAAGAGCAGTGAAGAGGCCAAGTACCGGATGCTTGCCGACGACAACGGGACCGATGCCAACAGAAGGGTCAGCTAAGGAGACAAAAATATGACGGAATCAAAAGCAACCAACGAACTCAAGGACTACGCGGGCGGATGGATCCAGGAAAAACAGAACACCACGGTTCCGACGTTCCTCAAGTTCGCTTACATCGTGATCGCCGGGGGCGCCTTCGTGTACCTCTTCATCTTCATGAATGGCGAAGTCGACCATGCCACGCGGGGCACGTTCGTGCGGCAATTTAACGCTGCGACCCAGTCCTCTTCCGGTTTTATGTATTTCGTTGCGGCGTTGATTGCGATTTTTGCCATCATCACCATCAAGTTCGCATTCAGCAAATCTCACGAAGACTAAGGCAATGAGCGATCAGTGGAACCAATTCGAAGCAATTGAAGGGGCGGACTACTGGATCAAGATGGTGAAGTGCCAGCATGCCTGCCCCGTGCATACGAATGCGTGCGGCTACGTTACGTCGATCGCGGAGGGACGCTACGAAGATGCCTACAAGATAGCGCGGGCGACGAATCCGTTTGCATCGATCTGTGGCCGCGTCTGCGGGGCTCCGTGCGAGCTTAACTGCCGGCGCGGCGACGTCGATGAACCCATCTCGATTCGGGCGTTGAAGCGTTTTGTGACAGACAAGTACGGGCCGGAGATGGGAAATGCAGCGACGCATCACGCCGGGTGCGACCAGCGAATGTTGCCGCCGAACCGCGGCGACTATGAAAAAGTCGCAGTGGTTGGCGGCGGTGTTTCGGGACTGACGGTTGCGCACGACCTGGTCCAGATCGGTTACAAGGTTACGGTTTTCGAAGCGAATCCGGAACCGGGCGGCATGCTGACGGTGGGCGTGCCGGTGTTTCGGCTTCCGCGCGAATTGGTGAAGGCGGAGATCAATGCCGTCGTTTCGCTGGGCGTCGAACTGAAATGCAACCTGCGCCTGGGTCGCGATTTCACGATCGCCGATTTACGGCGAGATGGCTATAAGGCCATCTTCCTTGGAATTGGTTTACCGAAGGGGCGCAAGCTGAACCTGCCCGGCGGCGACCGCGAAATGGTCTACGACGGGATGGATTTCTTGCGCGCTTTCAACGAAGGCAAACCGCTCGTCTTGGGTCGTCGGGTCGTCGTCATTGGCGGCGGGAATGTGGCGTACGACGTGGCGCGGTCGGCTGTTCGTCCGGAGATGTCGTCGATGAGTGAAACGCTTTCCGAGATGGGGCGCGGAGAGCAAGTTGCCTACGACGTGGCCCGTTCCGCACTGCGCATGAGCAGCGACAAGGAAGTTCATGTCGTTTGCCTGGAGAGCCGCGCGGAAATGCCGGCCGACGAAATCGAAATTGTCGAGGGAGAGGAAGAAGGACTAAAGCTGCATGACTCACGCGGCCCGCGCGAGATCCTGGGCCAGAACGGCACGGTTACTGGGTTGCGCACTGCGCGCTGCACGTCGGTCTTCGATTCCGAGCGCCGATTTAATCCTGAGTTTGACGAGAAAGATATAGAGGATATTCCGGCCGATACGGTCATCTTCGCGATTGGCCAGACGTCCGATCTTTCTTTTCTCAAACCGGAGGACGGTGTTGAGAGCGAGCGCGGACTGATTAGAGTCAATCGCGAAACCTACCAGACGACCGCGCCCGATGTGTTTGCCTGCGGTGACATTGCGCACGGGCCAAGGCTTTTCATCGATGCGATCGCATCTGCGCAGGTGGCGGCGCGTTCGATGCATGATTATTTGCGGGGCACTCGGACTGAAATTGCAGTGCGGAGCCAATGGGCTCCGGCCGTGTACACCATGGCCGAGGGTTGGGAGCGCACGCCGCGCAGCAATCCGCCAGTAATTGACGCGACCAGACGTTCGGCGTCGCTCGACATCATCGAAGAATCCTATCCTGCGTTCGAGGCACACCGGCAGGCTTCGCGCTGCCTGCGGTGCAACATCAACACCGTGTTCGATACTTCCACCTGTATTGCGTGCAACGGATGCGTGGATGTGTGCCCGATGAGCATCATCAAGCTGGTCGGGTTGAGCGAACTCTGCAAAGAGGACCGCTGGCTCGATATGGTGTCGAGCACGCTGAACGTAAGCCGCGACGAACTGCGCACCATGGACAAGCGTGAACTCGATTCCCTCGGCGGCGTCATGTTGAAAGATGAAACGACCTGCATCCGCTGTGCGATGTGTGCGTCGCGTTGTCCCACGCACGCCATCACCATGAAGAAATTTGAGTTTTACCGCGAATGTGTGACCGTGCCGACCCGCAACGAAAAGATCAGGTACTAACCGCGGATCTGGCGCACTGACGAACCTGGGAGCCTCGAGTGACTGGAATCGAACTATGGGTAGTGTTCACGCTGGGACTGGTTAGCAGCCTGCACTGTGTGCAGATGTGCGGACCGATTGTCGTCTCCTACAGCGTGGCGATTGATCGTACCCAAAGCAATCCGGGTCGCTTTTCAGGCGCTCTTCTCTCTGGGCATCTCGCTTACAACGCCGGCCGCATTCTCACCTACGCGGCCCTGGGTGCAATTGCCGGACTTGCTGGAAGAACAGTTGGTTTACTCGGCCGGTTGACGGGGGTGGGGAGCATGCTGGCAATTGTCGGCGGCAGTTTGATGCTGATTGCCGGTCTGGTCATGTTCGGGACGTTTCGCACCGCGAAGGTTTTTGGCAGTAACTTCTTCAGGATTACGTCGCGTTTCCTTCGGCCGCTAGCCGGGCTGATCGCCTCGGCCAGCATCGGAAAGCGCTTTCTGCTTGGGCTGTTATTGGGCCTTCTTCCGTGTGGCCTGATTTACGCGGCGCTACTACGGGCGCTTGCAACGGGGTCGGCGCTCTGGGGAGCGGCGACCATGGCGGTTTTCGGGGCGGGGACGGCAAGTGCTCTGCTCACAGTCGGAATTTTTTCGTCCGCCATTCGCGGAACATTTCATCGCTGGGGAACGCAACTGGCCGCTGCTAGCGTGATGGCCATGGGTGTGCTGTTGATCGTGCGGGGCACGATGCCAGGAATTCTCGGAGGAGCCCATGCTCATGCCTGCCATTGAACCGGGAATCGAATCCGGAGGGGCATCTGCCGTGGCCAACGAGAAACCCCGTCCGAAGTTGAAGAAGCCGAGACCGGTTCCGATTGATCCGGGGATCCACTATCACCCATTGCGCAAGACGATTCATGTGGTCTGCGTCATCATTTTTGTTCTTCTGCCGCTGTCGAACCTGATGCGCATCGACATTCCGCGGCAGCGCGCCTTTTTCTTCGGCTACGAACTCTGGATCAGCGAGTTTTCCATCATCTTCTTTTCGATGATGTTTATGATGTTTGTCGTGGCCGCCATGGCCATGCTTTGGGGACGCGTGTATTGCGGATACCTCTGTCCGCAGATGATCTTCAGCGAGGCTTCGCTTTCGCTTGAAGGCTGGCTGCAGCGCACCGTGAATAAGCGCGTCAAGTGGGTCGCCACGAAGCGCAACCTGCTGAGCAAGACCTTGTTCTATTTAATTTCTGGAGCTGGCTCGGTCGTACTCGCCTTCGTTTTCATTTCCTATTTTGTTGAGCCGAGGGACCTGCTACATCGCCTGCTGACGTTTGACATCAAGACCGCTGGCGGGATTGCCGGGGTCGCGACCACGCTGTTGACGTTGCTCGATTTCTTGTTTCTGCGGCAACGTTTCTGCACCGTTGTCTGTCCCTATGGCTACCTGCAGGGCATCCTCGCCGACGACGACACGCTGCTGGTGCACTATCGCGACGAAAATCGCGATTGCATCGAGTGCAAAAAGTGCATTCGAGTCTGCCATATGGGCATTGACATCCGGAACTCGCCCTACCAGATCGAATGCGTGGGCTGCGGCGAATGCATTGATGCCTGCAACGATGTGTTGGCGCGCCTCGGCAAGCCGGGCTTGATTCACTACGTCTGGGGCGAGGATGGCGACCGACTCGGCGCCGGCGACAAGACCTGGTACCAGAAGATAGGGCTCCGCAATGCCAAGCGCGTGGTGGTGCTGCTGGTGCTGCTGTGCTATGCGGCGGGACTGTTTACAGCGCTTTCGATGCGGCACGCCGTTCTGGTTCAGATTGCTCCAGTTCGCGCGACCCTCTATCGCCGGGACGGGAGCGGCATTGTTTACAACCAATTCCGGCTTAAGATTGCCAACCGCAGCAGTAAGCAGCAAACGGTCGTGTTGGCGATTGATGGCCTGCCGGGGACGAATTTCGTGTCGTTCGAAAAAGCCGTTGTCATCAATGTCGGCCAGACCGTGGAGAGGGAATTCGAAATTGCGGCGCCGTCCTCTGCCGGTCTAGGTCCCGGTATCAATCACTTTCGTCTGATAAGCCGCGTGGATAACGAGCAGGATTCATTTGACGAGACTTTCATTATGCCGTTCCAGGATTCACGGTGAAGTGAAGTGTTCTTCGCCGTGTTTATGTAAACCGTGCACCGTTTGAACTGAAGTGCTCCGATCCAGCTCACAGAGATTGGGTCGGAAATCATAAAGGAGGAAGAAGTCATGCTAAGTGGAATAAAAAGCTGCCTGATCGCGGGTGCAATCTCGCTCGTGATTATTGTCATTGCATCCGTTGCCGCTTTTGGACAGGCGGCGCAGCCCGTCCAAATCGCCGCCAACACCGCTCCCGCCATTTCGCAGCCAGCGGCAGAAATCACACCATCAACTTCCGCTCTGCAGTCCAGGATCGACGCGCAGCAGCAGGAGATCAACAAGCTGACTGCACTCGTTGAAAAATTGCAGACCATGCTGGAGCCGGTGGCTTCCAGTCACGCCATCCTTCCGAACAGCAGCATCGGCTTCCTGCCCTATCCGGCAGGCTCGCCGTCTCCGTCGCCTTCGCCGGCGGCTCCCGCACCAACGTCTGCATACATGGCGCCTCGTGAATTGCTGCCGGATATCGGGCAGATCGGCGCGCAACTTGGATTCTTTGTGGGTGGTGCGACCAATCCTTACAAAGACAACACGGGCTTTGCTTCTGGTGGCTACATCGATCTGCCTTGGAAGAATGTTCCGGGCGGCAAGCTCTCATACGAAATCATGGTCGGTCTGCAACGCTCAGTGAGCACGCAACAGACGACATCGGGCGTGAATGTGCTGGTCAACGCGGCCACCATGAATTATTTGTGGGATGCAGGATTGTTCGAAACTCTTCCCAGTCTCACTTCCTACCTTGCGGGTCCGTTGCCGATCACGAGTAGCGTTCAGGAGCGATCGAAAGTGCTGACCGTTGCGCCATTCGAGTTGAAGTACGCGATTACAAAACTGGGCAGATTCCGGCCGTACGCGGTCGGGGGTCTGGGCGCGTACGTCTGGATCGGATCGGACAACAATGCGGGCTCTTTCAACGCGGTCTCCGCGCTGAATACCTACGGAAATACCATCGGGGTATCGAACCTGTCGGGCCTGGCGGTGGGGAACTCAACTCTCGGCGCCACGCTGAATGCACTTCTGCAGGGATCGCAAATCGGCGGCCTTGCTCCAACGGCGCCGGAACTTGCGGCGCGCGGCGTTCCGCACGGCCAGGGCAACGTACTTTTCGGCGCACAGATTGGCGGCGGCGCTGAGTTCCGCATCACGCCAAAACTCACGATTGGAGCTGACTTCCGCCACAACTTTGTCGAAGGCGCGAACGCCGGCTTCAGCACATTTGCATTCAAACAGGGCTTGACCTGGTAAGAAACCGGAGGCGAGAACATGTCCAATAAAAATGACAACGTGAATTCGCAGACGGTTTCGCGAAGGCAGGTTCTGCGTGCAGGAGGGCTCTCTGTGGCAGCGGGCGTTGTGGCATCGGCCATACCGGCAAACGCGGCCAAGGAAGCCCGGTTTGCTGGCGATCTGGCGATTCTAAACGTGGCGTTAGGTCTGGAGCATCAGGCCATCGCCGCATACGATGCCGGGGCCAAAAGCAAGCTTCTGAACGCGGATCAACTCAAGCTGGCCGTCAGTTTTCAAACCGATCACAAGCGTCACCGCGACGCACTGACGAAGTTCATCCATCGCTTCGGCGGCTCTCCAGTCGCGCCGAAGGCGAGCTATGACTTCGGCACAATCACTTCGGCAACCGACATCGTCAAACTGGCCCAAAGCCTGGAGGACGGTGCGGAGGGCGCGTATTTGGCCAATGCCGGAAAACTCGAGAACCGCGAAATTCTGAACGCCGCGGTTCCCATCCTTGAGGACGAAGTGCGCCACAACACCGTCTTCAAACAACTGCTCGGCATGGATGTCACCGAGCGGTTGAAGTATTGAAGGCGGAAGGAGGAGAGTTCATGACAGAAGAAAAAACAAAAGTGAACTTTGTGGAGCCCGTTCTCGAAGAAAAAAATGTTCGTCGGGAATGGCTCCGACTGGCCAGCACGGCAAGCGCGGGAGCGATCCTGTTCTTGCTGACGGGCAACACGAAGCAGTTATACGCGCAATCGCTGGGAGGCGATCTGGGGATTCTCTCGGCCGCTCTCTATCTGGAGCAGGAGGCGATTGTCGCTTATCAGGCTGGAGCTGAGAGCAAGTTGCTGTCGCCCGGCGTGCTCAAGGCTGCGGTTGCCTTCCAGAGCGATCACAAATATCACCGTGACGGAATCAGCGGTGTGCTCAAATCGCTTGGTGTTGAACCGAAAGGGCCAGAAAAGAAATACGACTTCGGAAGCTTGCACAGCGAAAAAGACATTCTTCGACTGGCTCGCGACCGGGAGAACGGCGCGGTGCTCGCCTATGGCACGCTGGCGTCGAACATCCTAACCAAAGCCGTACTGAACTTTGGCGCGAATGTTCTGGTGGATGAAGTCCGCCACCGGACGATTTTGAACGCCGCGCTGGGCATACCGAACTACTGAGGTAATAAACGGAACGGGCCGGGAGCGGCTTCCGGCCCACATTCCGATCTCTCGGGCTACACCGGACGCCAGAGCCGAGGCCCTTAACGGAGCAGGATCATGAGCACCTTGGCTATGCAAGCGAATCCCGCAAGCAAGAAACAAGCGCCACTCACCTACTTTCTTGGCGTTGTCTTCGTGCTTTTTATCGGCATTTTGATCTTTTGTTATATCGTGACGAAGCGTACGAACCCGATCTTCCTCGACGAGCATGGTAAGCCCGTTTCGTCATCGTCGGCGCACGACCATGCCGGGCACTGAGACTCAAACCGGCCAGGGGTGGAGCTGCGATTTGTGCGGGCTGGCCTGTGGCCGGCGTCCGTACACGCAGCGCGTTCATGATCAGGAACGAATGTTCTGCTGCCTGGGCTGTATGAACGTGTACCTGATCCTTGACGAAAGTAGCGAACCGGGTCAGGACTTCCGAGACACCGAACTCTTTAAGCGCAGCCTCGCGCTCGGGCTGATCTCGCAGCCTGTTGCGGCGTCGCGCGCGGCTGCCAACAGTCCTCAAGACACCAGTCCAAGCGAAGAACTCTTGCTTTATATCCGCGGGATGTGGTGTACGTCATGCGCGTGGCTGATTGAGTATGCGCTGGCGAAGATTCCGGGCGTTACCGGAGTGGAAGCATCTTTCGCTACCGATCTCGTCAAGGTGAATTACCAGCCGCAGCGTGTTCCGCCGGCGCACATTAAGAAACGGATTCAGAGCCTGGGCTATGAAGCGCGTGACTTCCGCGGAGGGGAAGAAGCGAGCGACGCTGAAAAGCGCGACCTGCTGCTGCGTTTTGGCCTGGCAAGTTTTCTATGGATGAACGTCATGTACCTCAGTATGACGTTCTATATCAGCTTTTTCGAACGCATTTCCGATAGCATTCGCCATTACATTCCATTTATCGTTTGGGCGCTGGCCACGCCGGTCGTCTTCTACAGTGGGTATCCCATTCTGCGTTTGGCATGGGGTGGGCTACGCAACCGTACGATTCGCTCGGAGGCGCTGCTTAGCCTCGGCATTCTCGTCGCGTATTTCTATAGCATCGTGCAGGCATTTCGCGGAGACCCGCATATCTACTTTGACACCGCCTGCGTTATTGTCACGCTGGTGCTGGCCGGCAAGTTGATCGAACGCAACGCGAAAGAACGGGCCGCGCGCTGGATCACGCTGCTGCATCGCTGGATGCCCAATAAGGTCCGACTCCTCGCGAACGGCCAGGAACGCTTTGTCAGTATTGATGCGCTCGAGCCGGGGCAACTGTTCGTGACCAAAGCTGGAGAACATTTCGCGGCCGATGGCGTAGTCGCAGAGGGGGAATCGCATGCGGATGAATCGCTTCTGACAGGCGAGTCCACTCCCATTCGCAAACGGCCTGGCGATCCCGTCGCGGCGGGCAGCATCAACCTCGATGGCGTCCTTCAGGTTCGGACGTTTCGCTCCGCTAACGAATCTACGCTGGCGAGGGTCGTTGCGCTGGTTGAACACGCGTTGAGTAGCCGATCGCCGCTCGAAAAGACTGTCGATCGCGTATCCCGAATTTTTGTTCCGTGCGTAGTTGCGGTAGCCATACTGGTCTTTGGAGCGCTCTGGCTCTCAGGAGCCACAAGCATGGGCACTTCGTTGATGCGCGCGATCACGGTGCTGGTAATCGCGTGTCCGTGTGCTCTCGGGCTGGCGACCCCACTGGCCGTCACAGCCGCTATGGGATCCGCGTCGCGACGTGGAATTCTTTTCCGCGACAGCCAGGCCCTCGAGACCGTACGCAGGATTGACGCGGTTGTGCTCGACAAAACCGGCACAACAACGGAGGGAAGTTTTTCGCTGCTTGACTTTGCATTGTGCAACCAAGTGTGCCCCAAACAAGAATGCCCCGAAGCCGCATTGGTGAATGCCGGGAGTCAGCTGGGGCGTGCTGCATTTACAGGCGCGAGTGAGATAGCTCTTGCAGAAGCGCGGATCGATGCACTTTCTCTCGTCGCCTCTCTTGAGCAGTATTCCGAGCATCCACTGGGTCGTGCATTTGTGGCTTATGCCAAGGCAGTGGGCGTCGCACTGACAGACGGGGTTGATATTGAGGTACGAAAAGGGTCTGGCGTCACAGGAAAGTTCGGGAGCAAGAATGTTTTCGTCGGGAATCGTCGCCTGCTGAAAGAAAAAGGAATAATTCCGGCTGCCGATACAGAAGAGAAGGCGCACATTTGGGAATCCCAAGGTAAAACCGTGGCATTCTTTGGGTGGGATTGCGAGCTTCATGGTCTAGCGGCTTTTGGCGACCGCGTTCGAGACACGGCGGCGGAACTCGTTGCCAGGTTGAAGCAGAAAGGCATTTCGGTTTTTGTGGTTTCTGGAGACTCGAAAGCTACGACGGGATGGGTGGCTTTGTCGATTGGCGCGGATCATTACCGGTCTGAGGTTCTTCCGGAAGAGAAAGCTGATTTTGTGAAGAGCTTGCAGGAGAGCGGATCCCTTGTAGCCATGGTCGGCGACGGCATCAACGATGCGCCCGCGCTGGCACAAGCCGATCTCGGGATTGCCATGGGATCCGGGACGGACATTGCGATGAAAGCCGCGGCCGTCGTGCTGATGAAAAGCTCTCTTGGGCAGATTCCGGAGATATTTGAATTAGCGTCCAAGACGATTCGAGTGGTGCGCCAAAATCTTTTTTGGGCTTTTTTCTACAATACGCTCGGCATTACGCTGGCGATCCTCGGCATCCTCAACCCGATTCTCGCGGCGGGCGCCATGCTGCTTTCAAGTGTTTCGGTGGTTCTTAATTCTCTCCGGTTGACCAAATCGCCCAACAAATATTGAAAACCTTGTCGTTGAAGAAGCAGCAGATAAGCCACAAAAGGCCACCGCCCGGTTCGCGTCCGGGCGGTGGGAGTGTTGAGGGGGTTTAGATTTGGCGAGAGCCTTACAGTGCCCTTTCGCATGGTCCTTATTTATTTACTGCCCCCACGCACAGGGCAGGATTTTTTCCACACTCCTCATCGCGCATGGTCTAGGCTAGCCTGGGGACAAACAAATCTCATGACGAAGAGTCTTTATATGTTCTTAATCCGATCAATCTGGCTGTTGGCTATTTGTTTCGCTGTATCGGCCTCGGCGGTCGGCGACAATATTCTAGCCTCGCAGGCCGTCGCCGAAGCTGAAGAGGTCTATGCCGACATGGCTGATACCTACGGCATCGCCTCCACGATCGATTCCGGTCTGTTTTCTGACTACCAAAACAAGGATCTGGCTGCATGGCAACGTAGGTATCAGGAGAAACGGGAATTATTTGTAGGCAAGCTTGGCAAGATCCCTGTTTCTGGCTTGTCTAAGAGCGATGCCCGGGCCGTCGAGGTAATGCGTCGGCACCTGGAGGATTTTCCCGAGCGGTTTAGGTCTGAGATGCTTCCGCCGGGAAAGTGTGGGAACGCAGCGCGGAAGGACTTGCCGCTGGAAGCATTAAGTGATGCGCTTTACGCCTGCTTCACTGAACTGGGCAATAACCTGGACTTCGAAGGCAACCATGTCACGAGAGTTTCAGCCTTCGGCTTGCTCGGGGAGATGAGTGAAGAGGAGAGACGAAAGAGACTCTTTTATGCCTTCGTTCCGCTCTGGCAGGCGGTCAATGGCAACAGCGAGACGAGCAGCCCGTATCGTCGTCTGATCCCACTGGCCGCAACGGCAGCTGCCGGACACGGTTCAGAGATAGATTCCGCCGCTCGCACGATTGGTGCGTCGCCCGCGGAAATTGAACGATGGCTTGAGCAGATCCTCGAAACGTGGCGACAGGTGGACGGTGGGCAGATGGTTGAGCCATGGAACTACTACTACCGCGGTGGAGAAGCGGATCGGTTGCTGGAAGCGGTGACTCCAAGAGATTGTTTTCTTTCCGTGAACGAACGCTACTACCACGATTTGGGCGCGAATCTGAAGAACCTCGGGGTTCTCTATGATCTCAACCCGCGCCCGGGGAAGGCGCCCCTCGCTTACACAGATTTTGTAACGCGGGGCCGCGTTGAAGACAGCAAATGGCATCCAAGCGTAGTTCGCATTTCGGGAAGTTATGCGACGGGCGGGCTCGGCTTGCTCAACGAACTGGTTCACGAGAATGGTCACGCCGTGCACATGATGGCGCTTCACGTCAGGCCAGCATTCATGGATCTTGGCGACTCGCTCTTCGTCGAAGCATTCGCGGATGTGCCTTCGTGGAACACGTTTGAACCTTCCTGGCAGCGCAAGTATCTTGGCAAGTCGGCGCCGGAGGCGGCATCGCTGCGAAGCCTGTTCTCCGGGGTAATGCTGGATGTCGCGTGGGCGCTGTTCGAATGCCGCATGCTGCGCGTGCCGACGTCGGATCCCAACGTGGTCTGGACCGAAATTACCAGCCGCTACTTACACATCGTTCCGCACCCGGAACTTTCATGGTGGGCACTGCGGGTTCAGCTCGTGCAGACTCCGGGTTACATGGTGAATTACGGTCTGGGGTCTGTGCTCACTGCCGACATGAGGCAGCGTACGCGCGAAGCATCTGGAGCCTTTGATACGGGCAATCCGCAGTGGTACCCGTGGCTGAGCGAACATCTGCTGCGCTTTGGAGAGGAGATCGAGACGTCGGAGTTATTGAGACAGTTCCTCGGGCGTCCCGTATCTCCGGAGGCTCTGCTCGACCAGATCCGCAGAGTTGCCGTCAGGCCAGACAAACCGGCGTCGCTAACAGAGAGCGACCCGTTCCGCCCCGCGGTGTTTTAACGACGGATGGGCCGATTACGGCGTTACCTTAAACACTACGCCGCATCCCACTTGGCAAATCGAGTTGAAATTACCTCCAAGGAAGGTTGTTCCGTAAAGATTGCCCTGGGAATCGATCACCAAACCAGCCAACGGGGAACCACCATCTGCGCCGCCAGTGAAGCTGTAGAGTTTTTTTTCAACTCCACCTGTAGTGAGCTCAAATACAGTACCTTGGCCGTAGGTGCCACCATAGGACGTGGTGCCATAGAGATTGCCTTGCGAATCCATGACCAGATGGCCAGCCGGAAATCCACCGTCCGGCGTTCCACTAAAGCTGTAAAGCACAATTTCTTGCCCCGCGGGAGTCAGTTCAAAGACTGTTCCCTGGCCATAGGTGCCGCCGGCATATGTGGTGCCGTAAAGATTGCCTTTGCTGTCGAGAATCAAGCTGTCAAGTGGCGCGGCCCCGTCACCTTCTTTGGATCCCTTAAAAGCATACAGGACTTTCTCGCTTCCGGCAGCCGTCAATTGATAAACCACGCCGCATTCCCGCGTGCAGGGAAGGCCGGGACCGTAGTCGCCGTTCACCCCACCATCGATAGTCGTGCCGTAGAAATTGCCATGCTTATCCATGACCAGGCCTGCGTTCGGGAACTCTCCATCTTGTTTGGAAGCTGCGAATCGATGGAGCACCGTTTCGGTTCCAGTCGGGCTCACTTTGAAGATTGTGCCGTTCGTGGCAATCCCCCCGACGCTCCCACCGTTATAGGTCGTTCCATAAAGGTTGCCGGTTTTATCGAAAACCAGGGAACCATTCGGTTCATCGCCATCGGTGCCACCAAGAAAATCATAGAGAACGGTTTCTGAGCCATTTGTCAGTTTGTAGAGCAGTCCGCAACCTGCAAACTTCTTGCAAGGGCGTTTGTCGTATCCACCGCCTGCAGTGGTGCCGTACAGATTGCCGGCCGAATCCTGAAGGAGCCCGCCGTTGGGACCAAGTCCCGCCTGCAGGTTCGTGAACTCGTAGAGCAGCGTCTCCTGGCCTTCCAGACTTAACTCAAATACAACGCCGCCCGCGAAATCGCCACCGCCGCCGCCCGCAGTACCGTAAAGACTTCCCTTTGCAGTCAGGAACAGGTTCGTGGATGGTGTAGTGCCGTCAGCACAATTTTGCAGGGAGCAGAAGGTGTACAGAGTAGTCTCGGTTTGTGCGGCGGCATTTTGGACCGAAGCACCCACGAGCGCGCAGAGCAAAACGAACTTCAGAGGGGTGCCCAGGATCGACAGCAATCCCCGGCGCAGAAGATCCGCATGCGCTCCTGATGGCTGGCGAGGCATCTCCTTCACTTCGGGCGAGTTCATAGTGCTTCCTCCTTCACTGCTCTTTAATTGTCTGAGGTCTTGTTCCCAGGCTTGTGCGATGAAGGCAAGCCATTCCCACTGAGGTTTCGATTTTAACGCATACCAGAATTATGTGCTCTGCCACGACAAGGTAGTGATGCCGGTGCAGGCTTTAGATTGCTGGAAGAACATTTTCGTGACGTGCGATGGTGCGTGGACAACAAAAGCCTCCTGGCCGGGAAGGCTCTTCCTTCAAGCGGCATTTGTCTACTTTCATCAGCTTGACACTGGAATGTCTGCTATGTAGCATCGCTACATAGACGAAGGCGTCAATGGCTAGTGTTCCAAAATTGTCGTACACCTCGGCAGTTGTCCTCCAGACAATCAGTGCAGGATACAGCTATGGTTTCGACATTATGGAAGTTACGGGCCTGCCGAGCGGTACGGTTTACCCTGCTCTTAGGCGTCTTGAGCAGCAGGAATTGATCAAGTCCAGGTGGGAGACGGAACATGCTGCTTATGCAGAGCAGCGGCCCGCTCGCAAGTACTACCAACTCGTCCGCCGAGGCAAAGATGCACTCGCTGAGGCGCTTCAGCGTTACACGCTCCTTGAGAAACTCGCAAAGGCCGAGTACCGCTAGGGAGGTTCCGTGAATGCACGGCGTCTAAAGAAGTTGTTGCGGGGGTGCAACGTCGTCCTACACGTAGCAAGCTGGCTTGTTCCGCACCGGCAGCGGGTCGAATGGCTCCGCGAATGGCAAGGTGAGATCTGGCACTGGGCTCATTTTCTTGTCGAATCGGATCGGCTGAACGCGCGCACCGAGCAAGAACTTCTAGGACATTGCTGGGGATCATTCGTTGACGCACTGTGGCATCGATTCAATCGGGTCGTTGTTCTGGACTTCGCGCACTCGTATCCGCTGACGCCGAGGTTTTGTCTACTTGCCATTCTCTTAGCTGTTTTCGCACTTCTCGCAGCCAGTCCTGTATCGCTTTCCTCGTGGATCCTCAGTCCCACCGCTTACGTTGATTCGTCCCATCTTTTGACTGTTTCGCTAAGTGCGAAATCCCACTGGCTGAGACCTGAACTACTGCGTGAGGCGGCCGGGCGCTGGGCACGAAACAATTCGTTGGTTGCGAAAGCGGAAACCTATGCGTGGAGACCCAGCGTTGTGCGAGGACCGGCAGGGCGGGAAAGCGTGCTGTTCGCGAGAGTCACACCAGGGATATTTGAATTGCTTGGATCTCATCCCCTTCTCGGCCGAACATTTGAATCAACGGACGCTTCGTGTACGGACTGCGTGGTTTTGAGCAACACGGTTTGGAAAAGTCAATTCCACGGCAACAGCCAGGTAATAGGCCGCTCATTATCTCTTGATAGTCATCAAGTGAAGATTGTCGGCGTTCTTCCTGCGCAGTTCCGTTTCCCTGGGCTAGATATTGGCTTGTACGGTCCGTTTGGAACGGTGTCCGATCCTTCCCTGCTGAGTTTCGAATGGCCGGGCGCTCTGGTTCGCCTGCCCGCGGGAGTAGAGAGCACAGAAGCAAAAAGACAGTTGGTGGCGTACGTAAACCACACCGGTGGATTATCTTCAAACATAGTGCTGGAGGTCCTTTCCTTGAGAGACATCCAGTACCAGTTTTTCGAATCCTGCGCAGACGTGACTGCGCTTGCCCTCCTGCTGCTGATCCTTTTGAACCGGCAGACTGTAGTGCTCCTCCTTACTACTGGACCACGTCGAACTGTGGGTGAGTCCTGCAGGTGGTGGCTGTTCTTTGCTGTTAAGAACAGCTTGTTGCTGCTCCTGGTTTTAGCGGCTTCCGTCGACCTCGTGCAAACAGTTGTACTTAGATATCTCAATGCTCAGGAATATGCGAGCGGCTCAGTCATTTGGCTTTTCCTGGTTGGACTGACAGTCGCTCTGACTTGGTCCATTCGTGACCAGCTGTCTCGCTGCCGCACGTGCCTCAGTCGGTTGAGAACACAGGTAGATCTTGGGAACTCTGTCGGCACATTTTGTGAGCCAAGCGGAGTGGAATTAGTCTGCAACGGAGGCCACGGCATATTGCACCTGCCAGTTATGCAGTTCAGCTGCGTCGATTCCGAGCGCGGGACGGATCTGGATGAGTCGTGGCGAGCCGTGTCAGAACCACAGGCGAGTGTAGCCGCTTATTAGCTCGGCCTGGCTCACCATTCGGGAAGAACGTGAAAGAGCAATTAGGCTGACGTTTCGTATCCAAGAAGGAAAAGGCGTTCTCGCTTTTGCAGAACAGGAGGTCTCGTCTTGCGTACCACCCCGGCTTTTCGATCGCTGCTTTTGCTGTCAGCACTGTTCTCATTCACAAAGGTCACGGTGGCGCAGTCACTGGACTATGCCATCGAGCACGTGACTGTCATTAACCCTGGCACTGGCAAATCTCAGCCCGACACAACCATCGTGATCCATGGGGCCGGTATCGTCTCGGTCGTGCCCTCGAATCACCTCAAACTGCCCGCTTCGACCAAAGTGATCAACGGAACCGGCAAGTTCGTAATTCCCGGATTGTGGGATATGCATATGCATTTTCGCGATGCGGCCCGCGATCTGAAGATGGACGTTGCGAATGGCGTACTCGGCATTCGTAACATGGGCGGTGTCGCCAAAGAGGTATTTCCTCTGCGCGACGCAATCGCTCGCGGCCAGCAACTCGGACCTAAGATTGTGGCTTGCGGACCGATTATTGATGGCCCGGACTCCTGGTCCAATCCGGATTTCACGATCTCTGTGAAAACCGCGGACGAGGCGCGGGCTGCCGTAGTTTCGCTGAAGCAACAGGGGACGGACTGCATCAAGGTATACGACGGGCTCTCGCGAGATTCGTACTTCGCCATTATCGATGAAGCGAAGAAGCTAGGCCTGCCAGTCGTCGGGCACCTCCCCAGAGGAATCAGCATCGCGGAAGCATCCAATGCTGGACAGCGGTCTCTGGAACACGGTATTGCGCTCGCGGGCGGATCAACGATGGAAAGCGAGTACATCAAGCGAGGCTTGGATCTATCTGTTTTCCAGGAAGCCCTCAGCACAAAGAACTTCGCGCTGATCCCGGCAGAGATTGCGCGCGATAACACAATGATGCTGGACACTTTTAGCCAAGCGCGCGCGGATGCCACCTATAGACTGCTGGCAAAGAACAATACCTTCATCACTCCTACACTGGTGACGCAGCGCTCGCTTACATTCATCGATGATCTCAGCGTAAGACCCGACCCCAGAATGCAGTACGTCTCAGCCGAGGAACTGCAATGGTGGAAGCCGGAGAACGGCTTGTTGAGTAAATACCGGACGCCGGAATACATCGCGATGAAAAAACGGGAATATGCAAAGATGCTTGAAGAAGTTCATCATGCGCAGACGCTCGGTTTGCGGCTCCTGGCCGGAACCGACATCACGATTCCGTACACTTATCCAGGCTTCAGCCTGCACGACGAACTCAAATTGTTTGTTGAAGCCGGCCTAACTCTAATGCAGGCGCTCGAAACCGCCACGACCAACCCGGCCCTCTTCCTAGGATTGTCGAAAACGTGGGGGCGTGTCGAGCCCGGCTACACGGCTAATCTCGTTTTGCTCACCGCTGATCCTTTGGCCGACATCTCGAATACGGATAAGATCGACGCAGTTATTCTGAATGGTAAATTCTTGGACCGTGCACAACTCGACCAAATGCTCCGCGATGCGAGAGAATCTCCAGCTGCAGAGAAGTCCGCAAAGCGGTAAGTTGCAATGTCAGCATCCTCCGAGCGTTCGAGTAGATGCCCGTGAAGCTCGCATGTTAAAGACATCCAATCTGGATGCGCACGGGCCTGCAGTGTCTAACCGCCTGAATCGCGGGTTTGTTCAATTATGTTATCCCTTCGCTCGCTGAGGCATAGTGTCTGTGCCGATCTGACTCTTCACACAACATAGGTATCTCCGCAACATAATATGGTTTATGTTCTTAAGAACATAATTGGTATACATAAGAACGTCCTTTGCTGACTGTCGCTGATTCTACCGATTTGCCACGCGCAATGTGGTGATCATCGCAATGCGCCGTTCAAAGCTGGGGTCGGGAGTCAGTTGTCAGCGCCCAACCGATGATTCCTGGTTGAGCACATGCGATCGGGCCCCTGATTCAAGGTTTTGGGGTCAGAAAGTGAGAACAAATGACCTTCTGACACCGACCCGTAGGATGTATGAAATCGACAAAAAGACTTATGGCATACCGGCTTTACCCGTAAACTACGATTGAATCCACGTTTCTGGGGAGATCGATGATGCCTCGCCGAGCTGTCGCAATTGTTTCGAAAACCATGCGAAACCTTCTGATCGTGCAGGTGGTGTTCTTATTTGCAGTCTCTGTTGCAGCGCAATCCCATCCCCAACTCAATCTCATGCCTTGGCCCTCCAGTGTGCAACTTGGGACTGGGCAATTACCGATCACTCAATCCTTCTCTGTTGCAGTAATGGGATCTCAGGATCCTGCGCTGGATCGCGGCAAGCAGAGGTTTGTCGCCGAGCTCTCGCTGCTGACCGGAATGCCGCTCAAGGGCGACTCAGCCGGTGCGGCCAACCCCAGACTGTTGATCCATGCGGGTCATGGCCGCGAGGCTGTACAGATGTCGGGCGAGGATGAATCCTACGAGCTAGTGGTGACGGAGTCCGGCGCGAGGCTCACCGCACCGAATCCCCTAGGGATCCTTCACGGGCTGCAAACGTTCCTTCAGCTTGTTGAACCCACGGCCAGTGGATTTACCATCCCGGTCGTGACGATCAAGGATCGACCCCGGTTCGTCTGGCGCGGCTTGCTGATTGATGTCAGCCGCCACTTCATGCCGCTGGACGTCCTCAAACGGAACCTGGACGGAATGGCTGCGGTGAAAATGAATGTTCTGCATTGGCATCTTTCCGACGACCA
>Ga0187867_10000305_pt1 | contig 44286 bp, 42 predicted proteins | sample June2016WEW_13_1_FD_132976 | JGI IMG/M metagenome (GOLD analysis project Ga0187867, IMG submission 132976) | Peatland microbial communities from SPRUCE experiment site at the Marcell Experimental Forest, Minnesota, USA - June2016WEW_13_10 | ecosystem: Environmental > Terrestrial > Soil >...
CGGCCGCCGCCGCACCTGCTGCGACTGTCAGCACACCTGCGGCCGCTGCCGCCACACCCGCTGCGGCCGCCGCCGCACCTGCTGCGACTGTCAGCACACCTGCGGACGCTGCCGCTGCACCCGCTGCGGCCGCCGCTGCACCCGTCGGGACCGTAAGCACGCCTTCCGAGACCGCCAGCATACCGCCTGCGGGCGCTCCGGCCGTTGCCACGACAAGCACAGTTGCGGAGAATGCCGTCACGCCCGCTGCAGACGCCACTCCACCTGCGGCGACTGCTGTCACACCCACCGCGAACGCCGCGACTGTCAGCACGCCTTCGGAGACCACTGGCACACCTGCTGGACGTCCTCGGAGACGGTCAGCAGCACCTGCTGCCGCCACCATTACACCCGTTGTAACTGCCAACTCGTCCTCGGAAACTGTTAGCACACCTGCTGCCGCCACCACGACACCCGCTGCGACTTCCAGTACATCCTCGGACCCTGTCAGCACACCTGCTGCAGTGGCCACCACACCTACTGCCACTTCCAGCGGCTGGTCCTTATGGCTCTGGATTGCGTTTGCCGTGTTGGTCGTCGTCATTGGCGCAGGGTTCCCTTTCTTCAGCAGGTGGAGAAAACGGAAGAGTTTGGAGCGGACGGACGCCCCAAATCTTTCTCTTACCCGCGAAGTGATCTCTGACCAGGGGAAAAGTGATGAACAACGACCACGCAAAGCTGCCTAGGATGAGTGCGGAGTAAGAATGATTCCGGAACATTGGCGCCGGTGGCGACCGCTGCCGGCGCTTAGGCCGTTTAGCGCCCAGTAGTCTAGTCACCACCCCTCATTTCTGCTGCCTCAGCGAAGGCAGTCCAGGCAGAATCCAATCCCCCAGCAGCCGCCCCGTCTAGCGGGCTCATCTGGCAGCCGAGATGAACAACAGCCACACCAAGACCTCGCAGTATAGACCTCACCAATGACCCCGAGTTACAAGCGATTCTAGGCGGGCATCAATACTGGAAACCTCAGTCGGTTCAAGAAAAGGACTTAGCAGGGTGGTCTTGAGGTCGCACCTGACCTTATCATTATCATTATCATTGCGCCATGAAGGATCGCTTCCCGCTGCCGACTCTGCTGTCGCACGCACTGGTTGCCTTTACCATCGAGTTCGACAACGAGTCCGAACATCAAATGCCACATCGGACGACAGACCACGGATCTACGCCCGGCTCTCTCCACGCTCCCTGGTTGGTGTCACTGGCGATGTGGGATAACTGTATGCGGTTCGTCGGCGAGCAGGGTGTGCGGGTCAGTGAACTTGAGGGTCTCGCCCGCACAGCAACGAATCTGAAAGGCATGGAAAGGTGGGGGTACGTTGTCGTCGAACCCGACCCGGCTGACAGCCGGCCAAAGCCGCCACGCCGCGACTGGCTGATTCGCGCCACGCCCGGGGGCCGGACCGCTCAGGAGATATGGCGACCGCTATTCGGCACAATCGAGAAACGCTGGCTGGCACGCTTCGGCAAGGAGGAGGTCGGCCACCTTAGGGAATCCCTGTGGGCATTGATTAGCAAGATTGAAATCGAACTACCGGACTGCCTCCCGATCCTGGGGTATGGGCTGTTCAGCAAAGGGCCCGATCGAGAGCGACGGGCGGTGATGTTATGCGACGATGAAGGCGAATCCGGGCTCCCTCTCTCGGCTCTATTTTCCCGCGTGCTGCTTGCATTTGCTATCGAGTTCGAGCGCGATTCGGAATTGTCGCTGGCGATCAGTGCGAACGTCGTTCGAGTCCTCAATGAAGAAGGAGTGCGCGTCCGAGACCTTGCGCACTTGTCCGGCGTGTCGAAGGAGCTGATCAAAACTTCGATGGGCTTCCTCAAGAAGCGCAGCTACATCGCCCTCGCGCCCGACCCGACCGCTAAAGGGAGCAAGTTGGTTCGGCTCACCCTGAAGGGCCGGCACGCTCAGGCGGCTTATCGCCAGCGGCTCGGCGTCATCGAAAAGCATTGGCAGGCGCGCTTCGGCGAGGACGCCATCCGCAAACTTCGGCAATCACTTGAGTGCTTGATCGGGGCCGCCGACGGGCCGTCTCCCTTGCTTCGCGGGTTGAGTCCCTACCCAGAGGGTTGGCGGGCGTCGGTGCGCCACCTTGACACGCTACCCCACTATCCGTTAATCACGCACCGGGGCGGATTCCCAGATGGCAGTTGACCCGAGCGTGCAGAATGCGAAACCAATCAATGAGCATCATCACTCCCATCCTCGCAAAGTTGAGCGAGTAGTGCTCCTCTTTTGGCATCAGGAACACTGAACGATTCCTCACGTAGATGTGCGTCCGCGGCGACTTCGTCTCATTGGAGAGTTCGCCGTCACCCACCCAAGCCCTATGCTAAGCTTTCGCGATGCGTTTACGAATGCGCCCTGTGCCGTTACTTCTCCTCGCGGCAAGCGCCCTGTCGGCCAATATGGTCGTCATGCCGCATGAGATTGGCGTTGCCTGTCTTAAGCACAAGCCCTTTACCGCCGTTGCCCGGACGACCCTTTCGCGGGTGTTTACAAGCGGAACTCAACGGACAGTGACTACTGAAGACCGGATTGCCAGGGACGGGGAAGGACGGATCCTGCGCGAGCAACACTTACCGTGGACTGAAGATCCAAAGCTGCCTGTTTATTACATCAACATTCTCGACCCGAAGAGCATGGAGAATATTCACATTGATCCTCAAAAACATTTGGTAGTTGAGCGACCAGTGGATCAAAAATATGCGTGGGATTATGTTCCGTACGATGGGACTCAATATCGACTCGCCGTGAAGCCCGGAGTCTCGGTGAACACCAAGCTACTAGGAAATCAGCAAATCAATGGTCTGAAGTGCTGGGGACAGCGTACGACATATCTCTTTGCGCCTGGGACCTACAAGGGAAACCAGCAACCTGTCACACGCACCTGGGAGGTTTGGTATGCCAAGGAAATTGGATCTGATGTCCGCATCGTTGCTCACGATGCTGACCCAGAAGCTGGCGACCAACAAACAGATTTAATCGACGTAACGTATGGCGAACCTGATCCCGCGATCTTCACCTGGCCCGCTGGATATGCTACTCAAGCAGACCGTCCATAGAAGTCGCGAGCATCGTCTGATCTTCGGAACGCGGTGGTCCCCTGCACAACCCACGACGGAGCCTGCGAAGGAGGATTCTGGAACCATGAAAAGAGACGAACAGGAGTACGGGAACGTCAATCCCAACGCACCCCCAGAACTTTCTCGGTTCGCCTTTCTTATTGCCAAATGGCGTTGCAACGCAGCACTAAAGCGAGGTGATAGAACGTGGGAGAGTCTGAAAGCGACATGGGAAGGACGTCTCATTCTTGATGGCTATGTGTGCTGCTAGTCCACTTCGCAGACGAAATGGACTCGGAGAGTAACCACCTGAATAGAAATTCTCGTTGACGGCAGCGAGTCCGTTATCAGCAGGCGTCCTCTGCCCGAGTTCCCAGAACCAATCCATTCCGAAACCGAATCCTTCCCGTTTGCCGGCCCGCTGTAGGTTCTTTTCATGCTGGAGTCTTCCCTGTCCTGGGGCGCCCACCGAGCCCAGTTGTGGAGGTTGTTGATGAGCGTAAAGACCCTTTCGGGAGGAGCGTCAATACCTACGGTTCTCTGGATACGGAAAGTTTTCGGCTTCGTAGCGGCGACGATGAAAACGGTGGCAAGGAAAACAGCGATGACGATCATGATTCTCAAAATCATGCCCGGCTCCACGATGATTCGGTTCCAAATGCTTGGGTCGAAACAGAATAACTCGAAGTAACGCGCTTCGCTATTTCCACCAGCCGTGACAATCGAAAATAGCGAACCCTGCTACTTGCGCTGGGGGAAACAATCAGAAGCGACGATCACTGGTCAGCAATTCATCCCAAGTGATCGCCGTAAGAGCATCGCCGAAGCTCTACAGTCTGGACCGGAGTACGGACCGCCAAGGGCTATTTGTTTCGGCTCTGGCAAATGGAAGATCCGCGCTGTTGCATCTGCCTATTCGATGAGAGTCTGCGAAAGTCGTGCTCGCGGTTGAGTGATTAACCGCGAGGCTTTTTTGGCGAATTGTCTGCGTAGTCGGTGAACGCAGGTGCCTGCGATAGATCCGAAGCTGCGGATGCCGGTTGCAGTGGAAACTCAATGAGAAAGTTAGATCCGTTACCAATCGAACTTTGAACGGTAATCGTTCCCCGATGCTGCTGCACGATCCACTCGGCAATCGCGAGGCCAATGCCCGCTCCGCCAAGCTCACGGCTTCGTGCCCTGTCAACACGGTAAAAACGTTCGAAGATCTTGGTTTGATCCGGCTCGGCAATTCCGATTCCTGAATCGCGCACCGTGATGACGGCCTTATCGTCCCGCGCCTCCAGCCCCAGTTCGATGACTCCTGGCGGCGGTGTGTACTGGACGGCATTGTCGAGCAGGATGGCCAGCAATCTCTTGACGGCCCTGAGGTCAGCTAATACTGGAAGCTCACAATTCGCGAACCGCTGCGTGAACTGAAGATTCCGGGCCTCCACCAAGAGGCGCCATTCGCTCGCTATTTCCGTGATCTCCCCATGTAGTTCGACCAACGTCAACTGCAAGCGCTCGCGACCGGAATCAGCACGTGCCAGGGATAACAGTTCTCCAACCAAGGACGAGGTTCGTTCTGCTTCCAGGAGGATGTGCCGTAAAGCTTCGCGATACTCGCCATCCCCCCTCGACTTCCGGAGAGCAATTTCAGCTTCTGTCCGAATGAGAGAAATGGGCGTTCGCAGCTCGTGCGAAGCATCCGCGGTGAACTGAGTTACGCGTAGAAAGGCACTCTCAATTCGTGCCAGCATTTCGTTCAACGTGTCTGACAATCGTTGGAGCTCATCGCCAGTGGCAAGCTTCTCCAGGCGTGCGCCCAAGGTATTGCCGCCGATGCTTCGTGCAGTTCGGGTGAGCGCATCGACTGGAGACAAAGCCTTGCGGCTGAGCCAGTACCCTCCGCAGGCAGCGGCGAGCAGCAACAGCGGAGCCAACATCACGAGGTAACGCCTAAACAAAGACAGCGTAGCGACGATCTGATCGGTGGGAACGCCTGTCTGCACCATGTAAGAACGGCCATTCACCTCGATCCTCTGCATAACGAAACGGAAGGGTTTGTTTGCCAGCTGGACGTTTCGAAATGACCGGCCTTTGATCGTTGCTACCGGAGCAAATTGGTTTTTCTCCAGCAAAGGAGCGCGGAAGATCCAGTTTCCATCCGCATCGTAAATCTGCAAAAAGTCGCCAGAGTGTTCCAGGTCGTAGATTTCGGAGACTTCTTCCCGAAGTTTCATTACTGTCATATTTTTTTTCTTCTGCGACTTCAGGAAATTTGCGAGGTCTTCGATCTGGGCGGTCAATGCACCATCAGCGACGCTGTAGAGTTCTTGTCGCAGAGCGAGCCACATTCCGGCGCCAAACAAACCCTGGGCAACCGCAAAGATTGCCAGGTACCACAAGGTAAGCCGGAAGCCGATGGAGCGTCTTCTCACGATTGGCCTTCCGAGCGGATCACATACCCAACGCCGCGCACGGTGTGAATCAGTTTTTGCCGATGATCACAATCAACTTTGTTTCGCAGAAGCCGTACAAAGGCTTCCAGCGTATTGTCGCCGATCTCCCGCCCCACAGACGCAATCAGTATCTCCCGAGGAACAACCTCCCCGGCGTCACGCATGAGCCGCTCCAGTAAAGCATATTCGGTGCGCGTCAAGCTTATGCTCGCCCCGTCGCGGCAAGCTGCGTGCGTGGAAAGATCCAAAAACAAATCATCGACGTTAAGCTGCGTTCTTCGCGGCGGAGCCGCACGTCGGTTCACTGCGGATAGTCGCAGCAGCAGTTCATCAAATGAGAACGGCTTCGTCATGTAGTCGTCCGCACCCAGGTCCAGACCATGCACGATGTCTGGAACAGAGTCTTTCGCCGTGAGCATCAACACGGGCGTGCAATTGTTCTCGGTTCGCATGCGACGAGCCAGTTCAAATCCGTTCATCTTGGGCATCATCACATCAAGAATCACAACGTCGAAGTCGTGATCTCGAACCATCTGCAGTCCTTCGTTGCCATCAGCAGCGCACGAGACCGTGTGCCCTTCTTCGCGGAGTCCCTTTCGCAGCAGCTCCAGCATTCGCCGCTCGTCTTCTACCACCAGCAGTTTCATCGACAGCCCTGTCCGGTTCCGGTTGGCCGTTGAGAGTTCAGCACTAAGACTAGAATGTGAAAGGGCTCGGAGAATAGAGTCTGAAAAAGTATTAATCTCCCTTTAACAAAGGCTTCACAAGCCCTTCCTAAAATTGGCAGTCACTTCGACCGGCTCAACTTTCTGTTCAGAGAGCGCGCGAGTTTCCTGATTAGTTTGCATTCCGTCAGGAGCCCGCCTGAAGACTTTCCGGTTCGAGATGCCAGTTCTCAAGGAGCTGAAGCCAATGAAACCAAAGCATTCATATCGCACTCTTTCCCTGTTTTCGAAATACGCTACTGCGGTAATCCTCGTCCTGATCTTAGGAACAACGGCATACGCACAAATCGATCGCGCGGAACTCGAAGGCACGGTGACCGATGCATCGGGAGCCGTTGTCTCCGGAGCCAACGTGAAGGTTGTGTCTACAGACACGAATATCGCTCAAGAACAGAAGACCAATACGAATGGCTACTACCGCTTTCCGGGCCTAGCAGTTGGCAGCTACACCGTGACCGTTACCAACGGCGGCTTTAAGACCAAGATTATCGAGGGCGTAATACTACACGTCGGTCAAACCCGAACTTTGGACGCTTCGCTTGCGGTGGGCGCGCCTGCCGAAAAAGTCGAAGTGAAAGCGTCGGCGGCGCCTGCGGACCGCAGTTCCGCAGAAGCGGCAACCGTCATCCGCGGGGACCAGATCGCAAGTTTGCCCAACAACGGGCGCGACTGGTCAAGCTTTACGCTTCTCGCGCCCTTCGCTCAAGATGATGGCGGCGGCGATCAGCGGACGATTCGTTTTGCGGGCCGGGCTCGCGACGACAACAACTTTCAGATTGACGGAGTCGATGCCGGCGGCATTCAGGAGCAGGCTCAGAAATCACAAACCCGTCTGCAAATCTCTCAGGACGCCATCGAGGAATATCGCGTCAACAGCGCGTTGTACGATGCAGAGTACGGCACGCAAGCCGGCGGTCAAATTGACGTCGAGACCAAGCATGGCACCAATGATTTCCACGGTTCCGTTTTTGGATACCTCAGGAATTCCGTATTCGATTCGCGGAATTTCAACGACTTTGACGTAAACGGCAATCCTGCCATTCCCCCCTTTCGCTACGGACAATATGGAATGTCGCTTGGCGGCCCGGCCGTCAAGGACAAGCTATTCTTCTTCGTGAACTACGAGGGTCTTCGTCAATACGGAGCAACGACGAATCAACTCCTGGTGCCCAACCCTGTCACTCAGCAGGCCACTCTGGCGACATCACCGCAGATGTGTTCCATCCTGCAGGCCTTTCCGTGGCGGGCATCTGCCGGTACCATCGAAGGCTGTAATCCCGTCCACGTTTATCCCGACGGCGCGTTTACGGATCAGACCAGCAATGGGTTGCCAGACTCCGATCAGCTTACAGCTCCTGCCCCGACAACGGTCCATGAAGACACGTGGCTTGTCCGAATGGACTACCAGATTAACGCGAAGACCATGCTGTACGGAAGCGCGCACCGAGACATCAGCCTGGTAAGCGGGACCAACGGCAGCAGCGCTCTTCCCTACGACCTCCTGCAGACGATTAATCATCCCGCCGGGTACTACGTTGCCCTTCAGGACACTTTTTCGCCGCGGCTGCTGCACGAGGTCAAGGTTTTTATAAACCGAGCACCGTTCATCAATCCACAGACCCCCCCTCTGCCCTATTCTGTCGTGACCAATAACTGGGCCACGATCAACAACAACCAGACGGATCACGAAGTCGGGACCACCTTCGGCATTGTCGACAACCTAACCTTCGTGCGCGGCCGCAATACGTTCAAGACAGGCATGGAGATTCGCCGGGTTCGCCTGAATCAAGGTTTGACTGCCGGCAACACCCTTTCCTTTCAGGACAATAGCAGCACGTCGGATACAGGCTTTGAAAACGCGGACCTGTACGGAATCTCATACACTTCGACATGGTGTTGCCACAAGCTGCGGCGCACATTCTATATGCCCTATTTCCAGGATGAGTGGAAGGTCACTCCCACCTTGACCTTGAACCTCGGATTGCGCTGGGAATACTACGGAGTCGCCCACGAGGCCGACAATCGTACCACGGTCTTTGATGTCAGCGAATTTCACGGAGTCTGCTTCGGCTCGGCCTCGACTTGGCGCTCTACCCTTCTTACTCCGATTCCAACCCCTATCAATACTCCGGCGTGTCCGAAGGAGCCCGCTCTTTACAACGCTGACTACAGAAACTTCGATCCTCGCGTCAGTTTTGCTTGGGCTCCAAGCATCTTCCATGGGAAGACGGTGATTCGATCGGGTTTCGGAATTTATCACGGCGCAGCGCAGAACGACGATTTGAACGCCGGCCTGGAGAGCGACCGGTATACCGCGTTTGCCACTTTCGATCCGTCGTCAATCGGCACGCCCCTCTTGCCCGCTTATCAGCAGACCAACCCGGACCTCAGCAGCCTGCCCATCACCCCAGCCCAGCAACCTCGCGCCTTGCAGCGACACGGTCGCCGCGACCTTTATGTCGAGACCTGGGGTCTGACCATCGATCGCGAGCTGCCCGCTAACTTCCTGGCGTCGGCGCAGTATCTTGGATCGCGCGGAGTACGCCTGTTCTCCCGTGGAGGCGTGAACTTCTGCGCGACCCAACCGCAGGGGACTGACGCAAGCGGCAACATCAATTGCACGCGCCCGCTTGACCAGTACTATCCCGGGGGAGATCCGTACGGTTCGGTAGACTACAAATCCGACATCGGATCCAGCACGTATGATGCCCTTCTTCTCAGCCTCGAACGGCGCTTTTCCAATGGCTTGTCCTTCCAGAGCCGCTATACTTGGTCCCATTCCATTAATGACGGATCTGTCGGCGGCGGCGAGTCGAATGGTCCTGAAAACGTAAATTGCCTTCCCTGTGACAAGGGGCCAAGCGTCTTCGACGTGCGGAACAACGTCACAGTGAATACCGTCTACGAACTGCCTTTTGGGCCAGGCAAACCGTTCTTGAATAGCACCGGAGTGCTGGGCAGGATCGTCGGCGGCTGGGAATTGGGCAGTATCGGCGTCTGGCACACCGGTCATCCCCTCACGATCACGATGAATATCTCTCCCGACCAGTTGCCGGACGGGAACGATCAAACCACCCAGAGGCCCGACCTTGTTCCTGGAGTTCCCATATTTCTCACGGGAGGCGTGCACGACCACACACTTCCCATCAATCCGGCTGCCTTCGCCCCACCCCCGCTCGATCCCACAGGGCTCCTCAACGCCAGCGGGAATTGCATCAACACCTGTGGGCTTGTAAGCCGCTTTGGCGATGCTCCCAACGGGTTGATACGGGCTCTTGATGTTTGGCAGATCGACCTGGCATTGACCAAGGAAACCAAGCTGACAGAGCGCGTGTCCATGAAATTTGGTGCGCAGGTATTCAACATCTTCAATCACGTTCAGTTCGGCGATCCAAATCCCAACAATATTGCTTTCAACTACACTAACGTTCCGGACAATCTGGGAAACCCAACCAATAACTGGATACTTCAACCGGCTGGCAGCCTCGGCCTGATCGACACGACGGTGAATTTCAACAATAATAACGACAACGCAGCATCGCCAAACACAGGAACCGGTCTACCGAGGCAGATTCAATTCATGCTTCGCTTTGAGTTCTAGCTTGCAGCCGCACACTTATACAGACCGCGCAGTTTGCCGCTACGGTCATTAGTTGAATCAGAAACAAGTTGAGTTCAACATTCTTCGGGAGGAGCCCATTGAAAACGCTGTGCATCTTCGTCCTGTCATTGAACTTTCTCGCTGCTTCAGCCCAGACAGCCGGGAGCTATCACATCACCAAGAAGATTCCCGTCCCCGGCCAAGGTAGCTGGGATTACCTTGCCGTCGATGAGGGCGCGCGCCGGCTGTACGTTTCCCACGGAACCCAGGTCGAAGTGCTGGATGTCGATTCCGGAGCAATCGTCGGTAAGATTGAGAACACTCCCGGCGTGCATGGCATTGCCATCGCCCCGGAACTAGGGCGGGGATTTGTAAGTAACGGCCAAGCTGCAACGGTTACGATCTTCGATCTGAAAACCCTGAAGAAGATCGCGGAAGTCCCCGTAGGCAAGAAACCCGACGCGATCATTTACGATCCTGCAACCTCAAGGGTCTTCGCATTCAACGGTGACAGCAACAGTGCCACAGCAATTCAGGCGGCGGACGGAAAAGTGGCGGGAACCGTCGATCTCGGCGGCGGTCCTGAATTTGCCGTGGCCGACGGTTCAGGGTATATCTACAATAACCTGGAAGATGCGAGCGTGGTCCTGAAGATCAATGCCCGCTCCCTGAAAGTTGAGCAGCGCTGGCCGACGGCTCCTTGCTCTTCACCGTCGAGCATAGCGATGGACCGGCAGAATCGGCGATTGTTCATTGGTTGCCGGAGCAAAGTGATGGCGGTCATGAATGCGGACAATGGCCAGGTGATCATAACCCTGCCAATCGGCGACCACGTGGATGCGACCGCTTTCGATCCTCAATCCCGCCTCATCTTCAATTCCAATGGAGAAGGCACGATCACGGCGATTCGCGAAGACACCCGGGACAAGTACTCGGTTGTGGAAACGGTGAAGACGTTGCCCAAGGCGAAGACCATGGCACTCGATCCTGAAAAGCATCAACTTCTCTTGTCGACGGCGGAAGCGGGACAGTTCGAAGTGCTGGTGGTGGGAAGGTAGCTGGGCTCCGTCGAGGGTTTAATTGCGCTCTCACAAACGAAGGTCTGCGTCATTCACCCGGCAGAGCACGAGGTTAGGCAGGCGGCGAGAGGACGTATCAAACTATGCGCCTTTCTGTTTGCCAAAATCCTATTTGGGAGCCTCCTGTGTTTGACGGCTGCAAGTGCTTACACGGCGTCTCACTCTCGTTGCCGGCTGGCTGGCGATGGACAGGCCCGGATCGCTGGGGAGATCAGCAAACTACCTTGTCATTGCGAGAGCCGGAAACGCACCAGGAAGTCCTGCTTTACGTGAACATTCTCGGCACTCCAGAGGTTATTCCAGCACCGGAAATGGACAAGATCTTGAGGGGAGTCAAATACAAAATACGCCAGCGGATCGAAGAGGGATACAAAGACTATCACCTTCGCGACAACAGTTGCCAACTGCGTTCGATCAACGGACGTTCAGCCCTGAGCTGGGTCTCGGAGTTCACAGATCATGGCCACAACATGGTGGACTATCTCACTAGAGTCCGTAGCGAGAACACGAACGCACTGTTTTTCGTTAAATTGCCCGCCGGGCATCTCGATGATTTCAAGGGACGCGTCGATCCGATCATCGAGACTCTGCAAATCCGCTAGGCAGGCTCTGGCGTAACTGTATTTCCAACGGAATCTTGCAGTTTTGAAGAGCCGGTTATGGGAGAGTGAGAAGAAGGAGTTGGTGCGTCTAGATGAAATTTATCCAGAGACTGACGATTGTCGCGCTTCTCGGCTGCACTGCCTGTACGCGCTCGAACTTGCAGACGCAGCGGCAAAGTTCTCCGCCGCCGCAGCGGGTAGAAATACGACTACCAGTGAGTGCGCCTTTCCACTTCGTCGTGTATGGAGATTCGCGCTTCCATGATCCCAAAGATACGGAAGCGGCGAATCCTGCGGCGCGGCAAGGTCTGGTGAAGGCAATTGCACAGACAAATCCAGCGTTTATCTCTTTCGGCGGAGACATCGTCTACAACGGCTACGATAAAGACGACTGGAAAGTCTACGATTCGGAAACCGCGGTATGGCGGGAGAAACAGATTCCCGTCTACCCTGCATTGGGCAACCACGATCTGCACGGGAATGAGGAAGTTGCCCTAGGCAACTACTTCGAACGCTTCCCAGAACTTAAAAATAGTCTCTACTATTCGGTCCGCGCCGCTAATACGCTGATGCTGGTGCTGGACAGCGCACTCGACGAAACCTCCGGTCTCCAGGGGCAGTGGCTGACACAAAAGTTAGACAATCTTCCCGACGACGTGGATTTCGTTCTGATCGTTCTTCATCATCCTCCCTACACGAGCTCGTCCGACTTCAAAATGTTCGGTGGAGGCCACTCCCCCCGCTGGCAAGAGATAAATCTTGCGGAGATGCTGGAGGCGCGACAACAGAGCCTCCGCGCTCGGATTATCGTCTTCTCGGGACATGTGCATAACTATGAACGCCATGAGCACGGCGGTGTCACTTATTTCGTGACTGGTGGCGCGGGAGCGCACGCTTATCCGATTGAACGTGCCAAGGATGATCCATTCCAGAGTAAGGAAGTGAACTACCACTATCTGCAGGTAGAAGACGATACCGGTAGGCTGAAGATCACAATGAACCGTTTGGATTTGACCAGTGGCACTGCCGCGTGGACGCAACCTGATTCGGTGATGATTTCGGTATCGACAACAAAGGCTGCCGCGCCAGGCCGATAATCGTTTCGGACTCCAAAAAGGAAGCCCCGAAGACAACTAATCTGGTTGCGTTGCTTCACGCAAGTGTCTCCATCTCATCTGCGGAACGCAGCTGTTTTTCGTCTTTTGGGCGCTGGATTCAGGGCGATGAGGGGTTTTCCAAACGGGCGGCAGATTTGCGAAAACTGCGGCCACATTGTTGTTTCCCGAGCGACACAGCTGTTAAGTGCCCGTGCCCAAAACGCCTAGAAGTGAATTTTTCGTCAACGATTCGCCGCTCGCGGAGGACCTAGGCCAGTATCTCGAAAAACTCTGCGAGCGGCTTTACCTCTTCGCGTTTCGCTCGCGCCCAGACTTTGGGTTCATAGAGCGCGCACGACCAACACGACCAGCGCAAGTACAATAACTGTTCCTAACAAGCCATACCCCAGCATAGTTCCTCCAATCCTCGATGCGGGAGATCTGGACTAATTATGTTGAAAGATGACAGTCTGCACTGCTCAGTTTTGCTCACTCCGTCGAAGAAACAAGTCCTGGTGGTGCGAATCGTTCCGTGCCGACACGAGACGTCGGATAATCAACCCCATTGCGAACCTGAATGAAAGCGGCGCGAATCCGGTACTCGGACTCACGCCGATGAAGTTCGCTACGCAAACGCCACACAGGGGCAGCCGCTATAGGTTGACGCTGAGTGCAATGTTGACGCCTGGATACATCGGGTTGCACAGGTAATACACGCCGTCAATGTCGATAACATAGACGTTCTGCGTGTAGAGCCAGTTGCTGGGCCACGCGCCAACAAATCCGAACGAATAGCCGCCGTATTGGAAGCTGTGATTACCGTAATCGCCTTGGGTGACACGAAACGTGTGTTCGCTTCCAAAATTGGCCTTATAACGGTCGTCGGGAATGCGGCCATTGCTGTTACCACCGGCGCGCTGGGCCTGTTCTCCAGGCTTCGCCTGCTGCTGTTGCTTGGCGTTTTTCTCTTGGGGCTTGCTGTTATTGTCTTGCTGCTGTGCATTTCTCTCTTCGGGCTTTGCATTCATTTCCGGCTGCTGCACGCTCTTCTCGTCCGGCCTCGCATTCGTTTCCGGCCGCTGCGCACCTTTCTCCTCTGGCTTTACGGGTTTATCGGGTTGCGTCTTTTTCTCGTCCTGGGAAGGCTGAACTTTCTGGTCTTCCTGCTGGTCGTGCTGGTCCTGCTGTGCATATACCGGAGCAGCGGCTCCTAGGGTCAAGGACAAAACTGCTGTGCTGATCACTCCTACTAGTTTCATGGGTGTTACCTCCATTTTCTATCGATCGTTACCTACCGTCGTTTGCTGCAAGCTTCCTGTCATCGTTTTACTGCATTGAGCAGAATTAAGAATGACAGGTGGGGATCTTTCGCGTCTGAGCAACACAGCTCATATGTAAAGAATTGGCCTGCGATGCCTGGACGGCAGGGCCAAATTGCGGAAACGTCGGAGTAATTCGCGGTCCTCAGCGTGCGTCGCCGTTGCAACTTGTTCTGGACGCGCCACTTGTAAAATTCTGGTTCGGCCGTTTGCAAGCGCAGGATGGCGAGCATCGCCGCCATGAGGCCGAATGACATCATTCGCCTTGTGTTCGCCACCAAGATTGTGCAACTCTTCGCCACGGTTCTGAGATGTCAGGAAGAATCGCCCGAGACCATACACCCGGTAACCGTACAATGGGCCCGGACCTAGTTCCGGCAGATAGCCGTGCCAGCCCACATCAGTTTGCTCGGGAAGCTCTCATGTTTCCCAGAACCGTCGAACAGTCAAAGTTCCACATTCTCCGCGTGCTCTGACTAGAGCACGAAGTTGACCCCCTCGGCATCCCACGTTGATCCTCGGGGATAAGGTTGGCCAAGCCAAACCATGGGCTGAGGTTCGTTGGACATCGATCTTGGATTCCTCCGACGGTACCAGAAGGAAGCCTCTTGGAGCTTAGGATATATCCGTAAGGATCCAAAATCACAATACTGGCGGAATCGATCTGCCGTACCGTCTGCGTGGGCAGCGTCGAGCGCATACTCAATCTCAATTTTCCTCGGCAGCGCTGTGCAGTATCCGCTCACTTATGAGGAAGTAGGTCTTGCGGGGCCTTCGGGAGTCTCTCTGCACTCCTCCTATTCTCTTACGTGCCGTAGCGTTGATTCAAAAAGACGGTCAATTTTGACCAGCTTTCCGGAGCCTAAAGCTTGATGCTGGCGATGACAAGGTTCTGACGAGAAAGAGAATCTCGTGAACCGACTTGGTTTTGTGGAGGTTTCAATGAACCTAAGTCCGCTGGATCCAAAGCTGATTGTGCTCGCCGCGGTGGTGGTTCTGATCATCGCAGGGCTTGCTTGGCTGTATGTGCGAAAACGCAGGACTACTAGTGCATACCTGCGAAAAAAATTTGGGCCTGAGTACGATCGGGCGGTGCAGGTGCATGGGGCAGAACGAGAAGCAGAAACGAAATTAGCGGATCGCGAGAAACGGGTTGAAAAGCTCAACATCCGCGATCTTGATTCGATGGAACACAAACGCTTTTCACAACAGTGGGAGTCCTTGCAGTCTCGTTTTGTCGATTCCCCAAAGGGGGCAGTCGCAGAAGCTGATGACCTGGTGTCTTCGGTCATGAAAACTCGTGGCTATCCCGTATCCGATTTCGAGCAGCGTGCCGCGGACATTTCGGTCGACCATCCCCGAGTAGTGGAGAACTACCGCTCAGCGCATCAGATTGCGCTGCGGGTTGGGAAGGACCAAGCAACCACCGAAGAACTGAGAACGGCGATGATTCACTACCGCTCTCTATTTGAGGAACTGGTACAGGCGCCAGTGGTGATTGAGAGAAAAGAAGTGGCGTAATGCGCGGCAAATACACTCTGGCAAGGGAGTGGAGACACGATCGAACTTTATTGCAGGAAGAAAGGCAAGAACGATGAAACCAAGCACGCAAGACCGGACCGAGGGCAAGCTCCACGAAGTGAAGGGGAAAATCAAGGAGGAGGTCGGAAAGGCGACGAACGACCCAAATCTGGAAGTCTCAGGGAACGCAGAAAAGAACGCTGGCAAAGTTCAAAAATGGATCGGCCGTGCTGAAAAGGCCGTCGGCGAATAAAGGGCTTACAACAGCGGCTCGCAAAACGCACAGGAGGGTACCGTGTCACAAACCGTAGTGGAGAGAACGGCTGAACAAATCGGCAAATCGGCTCGCCAGGCTTCTCGCGCAACTAGTGCGATTGCTGATGCGATAGAAGATGGCGTCGGAGTAGTGAGGCGTGCGGCAAAGCAGGGTGGTGATGCTGCCGAAGAATTCTTGAATGAATCAACTGAGCGCCTCCAGCGACACCTCTTCTTAACCGTTGCGACGACGTTCGCGGTAGGCGTCACCGCGGGAGCACTGATCGGCTGGATGGCGAAACGAAGGTAGATCAGCTACCCCATGAAGAACAACCAGCGAAACACTTCTGGTGCGTGGCCTCGTCCATCAGCCGGCGTGGCGCGAGATTGTCACATGATCCGGTGTCCGCTCATCCAGCCCGATCTGCAAGAACTGCCGCAAACATAACGAATCCGCAACCCGCCACGCGATGCCTCTCTCGCTCTCGATCCCTTCAAAGAACCCGATCAGCATTACCCGGAAATACATCCCAGGAGGCAACGACGGGCGGCCCAACCTCTCGTGATAGAAGTTAGGGCAGCGGGCTTCGTGAAACTCATCGAAACCCTGCGTGACCCAGCAGCTCGTTCAGCTGCCGATAGAACTGATTCCGGAACCTCCGCCAGATCCCTGCGATACCACAGCTCCTCTTGCCGCTGACGCCGCCTGCGTGCGCCATCACCATGCCCCAAACTTAACCGGAGACCGTCTGAGCGCAAAGTGATTAAATTGCAGCGTACACTTACGCGGCAGCCCGGAGGCGGAGGATGGAGGAAGAGCGTTCTTTTGCTACTCGCGCTTTGAGCATCATCGGCTTTGGACTGTTGGCGTTTGCTATCACAATTCTCGCTGGCGGTATATGGAGTGCCCTGCTCGTCGCCAATCTTCGTAGCAGCCCTGCAGTACCTTGGTCCGTTCCCGCGATGGCGCTTCTGTTGTGGCTGATGTGGGGCTATCTTGGAGGAAAGGGATGGCCACGGACCACTTCCTATGCGCGACGCCACTCCCTGCGGGCCAACAGAAGATCTGCTCGGACGTATCTGTGGTCCTTTAGTGCACAGTGGCGGCATCTGCATCAGTTCCTGCACTGGACGGAATGCTGGCAAAGTGAATCCCACATCTTCATGGTGAGCGTTCAGGAGCACGAGGAAGTTTTCGTCGCTGGAGTTTCCGACCGCGTTCATCGGTCTCGTCCTGATTGGAGCCGAGTTGATTGAAGCTGCCGCGGGGCGCGGCACAGGGAGGACGCCGGCCGACTGCGACAGTGGGCGCGCGGGATACGCGAAGAAAAGGACCTACAAATCGCACCCGGCCGCTTTGCCATGATGCGTTTTCCCTTTTCTTAAACGCTGCTGGAAGATTCCGGGCGAAAAACCACGATCCCAAGAGGAGGAAGGGTCATATTCAGGGAGAAAGGCCGCCCATGAATCGGGAGTGGCATAGCCGCTAAGCCACCGAAGTTTCCCTGGCCGCTGCCGCCGTACAGGGCTGCGTCGCTGTTCAGGATCTCTTTCCAAAGACCGTCCAACGGTACACCAACGCGGTAGTTCTGACGGACGACCGGCGTGAAATTGCAGACAAAGAGCAGTTGCTCATTCGGATTCCGTCCTCGGCGAAGGAAGCTAATGACGCTTCTCTGCGCGTCATTGCAATCCAGCCATTCAAAGCCGGCAGGATCGCAGTCCCGTTGGAGCGAGGGATCGCTGCGGTATAGACCATTGAGATCACCCACCCAATGCCTCAGCCCAGCGTGCAGTGGAATTCCCAGCAGGTGCCACTCCAGGCTCGCATCGTGATTCCACTCCGACCACTGGCCGAACTCATTGCCCATGAACAGGAGCTTCTTGCCGGGATGGCCGAACATAAACCCGTACAGGAGCCGCAGATTCGCGAACTTCTGCCACTCATCGCCGGGCATCTTGCGCAGCATGGAACCCTTCCCGTAGACCACCTCATCGTGAGAGAAAGGCAGGAGGAAGTTTTCCGTAAAGGCATACACCAGACTAAACGTGATCTTGTTATGCTGATAGCTTCTGAATACGGGATCTTTCGATACATAGTCCAGCACGTCATGCATCCAGCCCATATTCCATTTGAGACCGAATCCCAGTCCTCCAATGTAAGTGGGCCGCGACACTTGCGGCCAGGCGGTCGATTCTTCCGCGATCATCATGACGTCGGGAAATGTTGCATAAACCTGCTCATTCAGCGCTCTCAGAAAGTGAACCGCTTCTATGTTTTCTCTTCCGCCGTAGCGGTTTGGTATCCACTCTCCTTCGCGCCGTCCATAATCGAGATAGAGCATTGAGGCCACGGCATCGACCCGCAGACCGTCCGCATGATATTTGTCGAGCCAGAACAGGGCGTTGCTGATGAGAAAGCTTTGGACTTCGTTCCGCCCGTAGTTGAACACAAAAGTGTTCCAGTCCGGTTGTTCTCCTTGCCTCGGGTCGTCGTGTTCGTAGAGATGAGATCCATCGAAATAGCCGAGACCCGTCTCATCCTTCGGGAAGTGGGCCGGAACCCAATCGAGGATGACGCCGATTCCGTTTTGGTGAAGACAGTCCACAAAATACCTGAAATCGTCTGGCGTACCGAATCTGCTGGTAGGAGCAAAGTAACCGGTGGTCTGGTATCCCCAGGAGCCATCGAAAGGATGCTCCATCACTGGCAGCAATTCGACGTGGGTGAAACCGGTCTCCCGGACGTAATCCGCCAGGAGCGGCGCCATCTCCCGATAAGTCAGCCAGCGATTTCCTTCTTCAGGCACGCGCCGCCAGGAGCCTAAGTGCAATTCGTAAGCGGAAATGGGAGAGTCCAAAGAGTTGCTCTTTGCCCGACTCGTCATCCACGAACCGTCATTCCAGGAATAGTTTTCTAGATTCCATACGCGAGAAGCCATCTGGGGACGAACTTCAGCGGCGAAACCATAGGGATCGGTTTTGTCGACCGTATAGCCTCGGTGGTTGGACGCCACGTGATACTTGTATACTGCGCCTTGACCGAGAGCTGGTATGAAGCTCTCCCACACGCCGGCAGGGCTGGAGCGCATCACGTTGGCAGCGGGATCCCACTGGTTGAAGTCGCCCACTACCGAGACCAGCTTGGCATTCGGCGCCCACACAGCAAACTGCACGCCCTGACGTCCATCCCGCTCCGTTAGGTGCGCACCGAGTTTCTCGTAGGCACGGCCAAACTTTCCTTCGGCAAGTAAATACACGTCAAAGTCGCTCAGCGATTGCAAGGTTGGCTCCATGGTTCTCATCCTTCCATGACGAAGCGAATTGGAGAATGCGATTCCATGACACTTAGAGGTAATCGTCGAAATCGCGTTCTGTCCGTGTTCTTGTTTGGCAGGTTCATTCCCACATCATCCGCGCAACCATGACGAAGGCAACCGCTTTATGCTCCTCTGACGCGAATGGGGAGGCGTGGTGTGCTCATGCGGTGCTGCGCTCTCGCTACCGCGCCGGAGAGACCTAACAGGGTTCGCGAACTGAAAAAGCTTCTGCTGTGTGGTCAAGCTCAACCACTGCTATCCGGATCGACAAACATTCCCCAGCGCTTCAACAGCCATTCCGGGATATAGCATCGATCTTTGTTGCGCTCGCACCATTGCTTCAGCTCGCGTGAGGTTTCGCAAGTCTGCTCGTTCAATCCGAGTTGTTGGACCTGCTCTTCAAAGCCGGTAGGCTCTGCTGGCCGATTCTCAGGCGGCCCTGCGCTGGCCCGGTTCGCGTTTCTCGTTTTGCGAGTCATTACGGAGCCGCCTCTTTTCTCGACGAAATCATACGTCCTGCGACTCCATCGTTACAATCACGTCAAGAACGGGAGGATCGTTTGCTGGCCTGAAAAAGGCCACTCTTAAAACTGGTCAATTTTGACCAGTCTTCCGCTTGGCCATCGCCTATCGTGTCTGTCACCAGCCTTGGAGGAAGTCATGGAAAACTTCGCCGAGTTGATGCAAAGGCTACTGGAAATCCAAAGTGGCGAAACACAAAGAAGCCAAAAACTGATCGCGGAAGATGAGCGATTGATGGATTGTCTCCAGAAGAGAACCCTAGGAGGAAAAAAACCTGCGCAAACGGTAACGCTTAGCCAAGACGGTCCGATTGGGGAGATTTAAGGCTTAATTTTTTCCCCTTGGACCTTCGACCATTGCATGGCTGGTGTCGATGGGCCTTTACATCCCTTGTAACTGCCGCTGAGCTATGAAGGCATGACTGTGGCGACGGACGAGATGCCTGGACTTGTGCTGTGGCTGCAGACTGCTAGTTGGAGGCTGTCTTTGCCCATCGCGCTTTCTGCACGATTACAGTAGCAATTGAGCCTTACGAGCTACGTCGCTTATTTCGGCTGTTCGGAAGGCGCTATCTGAACCTGAATGGCATGAATGTTGTCGGACTTTGTGGTGTCCACGGAGACTACTCCAAAACTGCCGCTCGCGTCGCGCACTTGAATGGTTCGCGTAGCCTGCGCTCCGGAAGGGCCTGGGCGCACCGTGTCGGTGGTTAGTGTGGTCACTCGCACACCGGAGCCTGGATCACCAGGGTCAGGCCGCTCCACTTCCTGTTGGGTGGCTTGCTGGCCACTTGGGCTAGTCTGCTGAGAGGTGGTTGCACGCTCGATAAGGTGCAGGCTGCCGTCCGGAGCCGATCCTGGGAGATCGACGGAATAGGTTTCCAGTGTGTTGCGCTTTTCTCCTGAAGCGCCTTCGGACTCCTTGCTCACGGTACGAGAGACTTCGCCTAGCTTGCCTTCAGAGTCGAGGCGGGAGACCCGCTCCTCGGTGCTGCTGTTCTTACCATCGTGCTTGGCAGTAGCTTGCCGTATTTCGCTCACTTGCCAGTTTCCGGCGCCGTCGGGAAGCAGCGTGGTTTTCTGAGATTCAACCGTGTCATTCGCGCCTCGTTCGCGGCGCTCTTGAACTTTCATGGAAGGAGCCATACCACCATTGACACTGGGGAGCATCACCGTGGTTTTCGTCTCCTCCACATCCTTATTGATCCTTTTCGTCTCTTCGATTTGGCGCTGAACCAGCTGAAGCGTGCCGTCGCCATCGGGATTCGAGGTGGAGCGTACTACGTTCGAGTTACCTCCGGGCAGAGTGTGCTTTTCTTCTTCGGTTACCTGCACCAGTGTTTTCGCCCCCTCGGCATCTCGACCGAACGTGCGCGTGGTGGTTCGCACGGTGGTAGCGTCGACTTGCACCGTTTCCTTTTCGATATCCTGGTAAGGTTCGAAATGTCCGTCAAACCCGCGGTGCTCGACCGAGTGCTTGTCTAGGGTGCGATTGCCGGTCTGGGTGTGGCTTTCGATGGTGCGTGTGGGGTTTACGTTGTCGCTTTGCGACTCCGTTGTGTCCGTCCAGGCCTTGTTCGCATCGCCGGTTTGGGAATCGGATGTCTGCGCCCAAAGCACAAGACTGGAACAGAAGTATGCCGCAATCGCGAGTAGCATGAGCTGGCTCAAACGCGCAGTGCGTGACGTGCGAGGACGGCCGTCACTCGATCGACGGCCAACGCGTGCGGATCGCTCATGTCCATACCGTTCGGAGATACCTGAGCTTGGCATGCCTATTATTCTAATCATGTGTCCTCACCTTTTTCTAGCAGTGCTTGCTAGGCGCGATGCATTCGGACGTACGCGAGGGGGTTGCACTCGGGGCAGATCGGAAACGGTATCTCCCAAGTTTGTCCACCATAGGAAAATACGAAGTTCCGGTATTCCGCGGGTGACTCGCAATCAGGGCAGAAGACGGTAGACAAGGGAGCGCTTGCGGAGCTAACAAAATCTGTGATTGCTCGGCGAATGGGATTATCGACAGCCATTTGGCGACCTCTCTCGAAAGCGCAGATCAATCCGCACAAGAGGCCGCTGACGGCAGCAAGTTTTGTGCTAAGACTCTCTCAGTATGACCACGTGAGCCTCAAGAAACTGTTCAATACGGCACATTACGCTTTCTGAATTAACAACGCGCAGTTTGCGTTTTAGCATCAAGTTGACTCCGTTCTGCTGCGGCCCTCACCGCATAGACCGAACCGAGGGCGACCGTGGTTACGACCTGAGCGTATCCGGCGAGTCCACGTGACAGACGCATCATCCCTTTTCTCGCGACCCGCAACAACGAGCATGGCAGCGGACTGGGGGCGATGGCGATGCGTGGTCGAACGGACCTTCGCTCGGCTGAACCAACTCCGGCGATTGCGCGTCGCGCTACGAGAAGCGGGCGGACATTCACGAGGCATTTCTATCCCTGGGATGCGCTCTGATCTGCTGGCGCTTCCTGCGAGTCGATTGGGTGGACTGGTTGAAGGTTGAAGTTAGCTTTGCCTGCAATGCTTTGCCCGCAATGCATTGACTTGCCGCAGTTTGGCCCCTACTATGGTCGCTCACCGGAGCGGCCTCCTTCATTGATCGGCGAAACTATCTCGCACTACCGCATCGTCGAGAAGCTGGGCGGCGGAGGCATGGGTGTGGTCTATAAGGCTGAGGATGTCAAACTCGGTCGCTTTGTGGCTCTCAAGTTCCTGCCCGACGATGTAGCCAAAGACCCGCAGGCACTCACTCGCTTTCAACGCGAAGCCAAGGCGGCCTCTGCACTGAACCATCCCAATATCTGCACCATCCATGAAATTGACGACCAGCACGGCGAAGCGTTCATAGCTATGGAGTTTCTGGATGGGCTGACGCTGAAGCATCGCATTGCTAGCCGACCGATGGAAACCGAGTTGATTCTGTCGCTCGCCATCGAGATCGCCGACGCGCTGGATGCCGCACACGCAGAAGGTATCGTCCACCGCGACATCAAGCCCGCGAACATTTTTGTGACCAAGCGCGGACACGCCAAGATTCTCGATTTTGGGCTGGCGAAGGTCATGGTTACGGCCAGTTCTTCGAGCAGGAGCAGGAGGAGGCAGCCAACAAGGAAGGCGTGTTGAAAGCACTGGGTGAAGCAGCGTCCAGCCTGCGCGGGAAGCTGGGTGAATCGCTGGCCACGATCCAGAAATTTGACGTCCCGGTTGAGGCCACGACGCCCTCACTGGAAGCCTTGAAAGCCTTCAGCATGGGAATGACGACCTTCCGCGCAAAGGGAAATGCTGAGGCTATTCCGTTCTATAAACGCGCTCTCGAACTCGATCCGAATTTCGCCGTGGCCTATGCCGGTCTGGGCATTGTCTACGGCAACCTGGGACAGGCCAGTTTGTCAGCCGAGAATATCAAGAAAGCCTACGCCCTGCGCGATCGAGTCAGCGAGCGGGAAAAATACCGCATCTCTTCTCTGTACTACAGAACTGTCACCGGCGAGTTGGAACAGGCCACCCAAGTCTACGAACTCTGGGCTAAGAGCTACCCGCAGGACTCGATACCTCCCGGCAACTTGGGAGTCATTTACGGCGAGCTTGGACAGTACGAGAAGGCTTTGGCCGCAACACAGGAGGGCCAACGCCTGCTGCCGAACGCGATTGGTTACAGCAATCTCGCAGATTGCTACCTTCAACAGAACCGGCTGAACGACGCCCAGAAAACAATTGAGGAGGCGCAACAGCGTAATCTCGCAGGCGATTTTTTGCACCTGGCAATCTATCAACTAGCGTTCCTCAAAAGCGACGCTGCGGAAATAGAGCGGCAGCTCGCCTGGGCGGCGGGTAAACCCGGAACCGAAGACTGGTTACTATCGTCGCAATCCGACACCGAGGCCTATTACGGACACCTCAACAGCGCACGGGACTTTTCCCGCCGCGCGGTGGACGCCGCAGTCCGCAACAACTCAAAGGAAACGGCGGCCATCTGGCAAGTGAATGCTGCTCTACGGGAGGCGGAATTCGGCAACCCCGCAGCTGGGAAGCAGGACGTTGGGGCGGCATTAACGCTGTCTCCGGGCCGGGATGTGAAAATGCTTGCTGCCTTGGCGCTGGCACGAAGCGGTGAAACCACCCGCGCCAAGACCATCGTCGAAGAATTGGAAAAAGAGTTACCCGTCGGAAACGGTGCTGAAGGTCTACTGGCTGCCCACCATCAAGGCGGCGATCGAACTGAGCGACAACAATGCTGCGCAGTCCTTGATGAATCTGGAGGCCGCTGCGCCCTATGAATTAGGGGAGCCGCCACAATTTCAGCTGGGGACTCTGTATCCCGCGTACATTCGCGGCCAAGCCCAGCTCATGGCGCACAACGGCGCGGCGGCAGCCGCCGAGTTCCGGAAGGTGCTGGATCACAGGGGCACCGTGCTGAACTTTGTGACGGGAGCAATGGCTCATCTTCAAATCAGCCGTGCATATGCGATGGCAGGTGACACTGCCAAGGCGAAGGCGGCGTATCAGGAGTTCTTTACGCTCTGGAAACACGCCGACCCCGAAGTGCCCATCCTGAAGGAAGCCAAGGCGGAGTACGCAAAACTGCAATGAGCGGAACTAAGCTGCCGGGGTCGAGGTTTTGTTAGGCGCTCTTCGTCCAAAAGGCGACTCATCGGATGGGAAGGTCGTTTTAGCCTAGACGGTGGATTCGTCTGTACAGTAAGGCACGCATTCGGGTTAAATTTCGCCGCTCCGCGGTCGCCTGAGAACATCGGGAACAGATTTGGATGGGACGCGGTTGTCGTTCATGCAGCGCCATGACGGCGACAAACAATCGCCGATCGGGCACTGCGTAAAGAAATCCGCGGCCAGACCTGCTCTGGGTCGTTTTCTTTTGGCATACACCCCATGTCATCAGAATGCCCTCGGCGACTCGGTGATTCTCCAGAAAATGGGGGGCTGCCCGTCGCATGATGTAACCGTTGATTCCAGCCGAGAGGATGCGGGCTTTAATCTCCGAGTCCATCTCGTCGGCGAAGTGGTCTAGCAGCACCGTGAAGACCCCAGTCAATCTCGCAAAACGGACCTCGGAATTGATGACGAGTGGTAGGCGGCGAGTCTTGGCGGCCCTCGATTGTCAACGGCACGAAGGCGACGGATTCGAGCTGAGGTTCGGCAGTTCGTGCAAGGCGCGCTATCCGATGGTATGCTTTTCGGGTTGACGACCTTGCGTCGGGCGCACTGGCGGGCGCATTTGGAAATGACAAAAGCGTTTTCACTTTTTGGTTCAGGTTCCGGGCCTCAATTGGGTCCCTTCGAGCAGCAAGTGCTACAAAGGCTTTGGTCGCATGGCAGCGCCACAGTTCGCGAACTGCTTGCGGATGGCAAGATCCATCAGGCCTATACGACGGTGATGACGACCATGGACCGTCTTTACAAGAAAGGCCTGCTTGATCGCGTCGCCGAAGGCAGGGCGTTCCGCTACACTCCGCGCCACACTCCCGAAGAACTGCAACGGGTCACGGCGCTCGAGAGCATCCGGCAATTGCTGGGATCCGGCGATGCTTCGTCGCTGGCTCTCTCGTATCTGGTGGAAGCGCTCAGCAGCCAGGACGCGCAACTGCTGGATGAGCTGCAACTCCTGGTCGAACACAAACGTTGCGAACTCCAGAGCCGGCAAACGAAGGAGCAGGAAACCAGGGGCCGGGAAACTAAAGATCAGGAACCAAACTAATGTTTGCGCTGCGCGGAATCGCCGTCTCGCTTGCTTTCTTCGTTCTGCTCTACTGCCTGCTATCGGCGCTGGTGGCAGTGGCATGGCGCTCGCTGAAATTGTTGCACACGACGGAACAGAGACTGGCTGATCTGCTCTTCGCGTCGCGCGTTTTTCCTTTGGCGGCTTCCGTTGGCATTACATTCGTTTTTGTTGTGCCGTCGTTTCAGTTGCTGGAACCGCGCTCAATTGAGGAAGGCATAGGCACGATACCGCTCGCGCTGGGCGTTTGCGCTCTCATGTTGATCGCTTGCGGCTGCTTCCGCGTGATCGCCACCCAGACTCGCACGTCTCGCGTTGTGGCTCGCTGGCTGGAAGGCGCGCATCCTCCGAATGTAGATGCCGCAGTTGAGACGATAGGCCAGATCGTGACGTTCCAGTCCACACGCGAAGCTCCGCCGCTCACGCTGGTGGGTGTCCGCAAACCGAGAGTGCTGGTTTCAGTGTCTACGGTTACTCTGCTGACCCACGACGAACTGCACATTGCGCTCAAGCATGAACTCGCGCACAGGCAGTCTCGCGACAACCTGAAAAAACTCGTCTTCCGTTTCTGTCCTTTCCCCGGCATGGCCAAGCTGGAAAGCGCCTGGTCCCAGGCGGCGGAATTCGCCGCTGATGATGCCGCGGTTTCAAATCTGGACGACGCCGTCTACCTGGCCGCAGCCCTAGTCAAGCTCTCCCGCCTAGTTCCGGTCGAGGCCGCTCCGGTCTGTACCGTGCGCTTCGTGACTGGATCCATCGGCGCCCGGGTGGCGCGCCTGCTTGTCCGGAATGAAGCCGCGGTCGGCGAGGCCCGGCAGCTACGGATGCGTCCATGGTATGTGATTCCTACCGTTCTCGTGGCTATGTTGTGCGTGTTTGCCACCTATGGCCCGGCCCTGGCGCTGGCGCATGAAATGACAGAGTGGCTTGTCCGCTAGGCTGCCTGTGAAATGTGCCAGTTTCTGTAGGGCCACGTCCTTCAATATCAATCACCCGTTAGGAAATGGTACTGTCTTTCGCCCGGAGTAATCTTTCCGCCACCCATTTGGACTTGACTATCGCTGGTAGTAGTTAGGGCGTCTCGATACTCTCGATGAACTCGCCTGTTTCGCCGCGCGCGGGCCATTTTTCCGAAGCAGTTTCGAACAGCGGCAATCCTTATCCTTCGTCGGATGGTCTTTCATGCTCGCGAGTTTTCGGTTGTCTGAAGTTCGCGGATCGAGGTCGCCGCTGCGCGCTGTCATTCTCCCGATTTTACTGTGGCTTATTGTCTCCGCATCTTCTCTCATGCCGGCCCAGAATCCGAACGGTGCGCTTCGGGGAGAGGTTCAGGACGCGAGCGCCGCGCGGGTAGCAGGTGCTCAGGTCACAGTGCAGTCAAAGGGTTCTTCCATCACCCGCGAAGCAACGGCGAATGAGCGGGGAGAATTCCGCATTGAGGGACTGCTCCCCGGTTCTTACCGTGTCACCGTGACCGCCAAGGGTTTTGCCGAGGCTACTGCCGATCTAGAGGTCGCCGTCAGCGTGGTGCGCGATATCGCTGTCACGCTCAAACTGGAAACTGGGCGCGAGACCGTCAACGTGCAGGGAAATTCATCTTCCATCACGACCGAAACGATTGACACGTCGAGCGCCGTGCATGGCGGCGTCGTCGGCAGTCAGGACCTCGCAACTCTGCCACTCCCGGCGCGCAGCTTCGCCAACATCGCTTATCTCGTGCCCGGAACCGAGCCCGTCGAGCCTTCCGATCCAACCAAGGCGCGCATCACCGCCGTCTCCACCGGCGGGAGCTCCGGTTTGAACAACGAACTGTCCGTCGATGGCGCCGACAACTCCGACGATTGGATCGGCGGCTTCCTGCAAAATTTCTCTCCCGATGGCATTCAGGAATTTGCCGTGCGCACCTCAAATGAAGACGCGGACACCGGGTGGACCACCGCCGGATCCGTCGTGATCACCACCAAGCACGGCACCAACGAGTGGCATGGCGACGGAGCTTTTTACGAGCGCGCAGCACAGCTCAACGCCCGCTTCCCCATCGAGAATCCGGCGCCCAATCCCAAGCAGCCATTCTCGCGGCAGAACTATGTCGGCACTCTCGGTGGGCCCATCGCCAAAAACAAAGTCTGGTTCTTTACTTCGTTCGAACATGTGCACGAGAATGCCAGCATCGCCTACAGCCCAGCCAGCATTACGCAATTCGATGCGCTAGCGCAGTTGGCTGCGGACGGCCTGATTACTGGCATTCCTTCGATAGCTGTGCCCGCGACTGTTCCCATTCCTTTTCGCGACTACATCGGCTCGCTGCGTTTTGATTGGGCCCAGTCTTCGAGGTCGCAGTGGTTCCTGCGCACCTCCGAGGACAACTACCTCACGCACAACGCCCTGGTGCAGCAGGGGACGCTGCCCTCGACCGGACTGCTCACGCACAACAACTACTGGAATACGGTGATCAGCAATACTTATACCTTCAGTCCGACGTGGCTCAGCAGTCTGGTTCTCGGTGCCAGCCTGTTGCACCTTACCCAGACGCGCAACTCGGATCTGGGCTTCGCGCTGGCATTTCCATTCAGTTCCACGGCGCTTACCATTTCCGGATTCGAAACTTTCGGCGACAACCAGTTCGCCACCCCCATCACTCTTTTCCCTGACCTGCGCAATCAGGACAAATACCAGATCCGCTACGATCTAAACCACGTTGCAGGAAGTCACGCGCTCAAGTTCGGAGTCGACTTTATTCACGAGCCGGTACTCAGCGGCGCGTTTGCATCCACGGCGGAGACCCTTGCTAAGTACGTCAATAACCCAGTCTATTATGGACAGAACCCGGGTGTCTTCGGACGTTTCAGCCCGCAGTGTGTCGCCTTCACCGCTACGGATGGCTCGACCTGCAGCGACACTCCCACCGGCGACGGCAATTTTTCGCAGAACGTGCAAAGGCTGGGACTCTACGCCGAGGACTCGTGGCGCGTATCGAACCATCTCACCGTCAACTACGGTCTGCGTTATCAGATCACCTTCGGACTCTTCGAGGGATCGGGTCGAACTCAGCTTGAGAACAATGCGTACATAACCCTGCAAGCGTTGCAGATTCCGATTGTGCCCAGCGTACCGCACGATTACCGCCGGCAAATTGCGCCTCGTCTCGGGGTCGCTTATTCGCCGGGTCGCAGCGAGAATACCGTATTTCGCGCGGGATTCGGTATGTTCTACGACGATCTGGCGCAGAACGGATGGGCCACTGCATTTCAAGGGATCAACGGCACGAACGCAACCACAGGCACGTGCAGTTTTAGTCAAAGTACCTACGCGCTCACTGGTGCGGGTTGCCTGCAGGGCGGTGCCGGCAGCACCGGCAACCTCATCGGCTCCGACTACAAGACCCCTTACGCCATTCACATCACGGGCGGGGTGCAGCACGCTTTCAACGAACACTGGCTCGTCAGCGCCGACTATACCCACGAGCAGGGAAATCATGGTTACCGCGCTTTCCCTTACAGCGGGGGCACGAATCTGTTCACTCCGCTGATTCCCAGCACTGACACGACCGATCAGCAAAGCGTCGTGCCCAACGTCAATGTCTTCCAATCCGACAACCGCTCCAGTTACAACGCCCTGATGTTGCATTTGCAGGGCAACATGCGCCGCTTTAATCTGGTCGCGAACTACCAGCTCTCCAAGGCGCAGACCTGGGGTTGCCTGCTCGGCGAACTCTTTGACTATGTGGATGGCGTCTGCCAAGTACCGTATGGATATCCGAATGCTGGAGCTCTGAATGCCTTCGGACCCGGCGACTACGGTCCCTCCGGCGAAGACGTTCGCCATCGCTTTGTGCTCGCGGGTACCTTGCATCTCCCCGGTGGTTTTGAATTGAGCACCATCAACCAGGTCGAGAGCGCTCGGCCAATCACCATTACCAACCAGAATAATAGCGGGCGCATTTGGGTCCAATTCAGGGGTGAGTCGCAGCCGACGTATACGGGTCTGGATGTATTCCGAGGCACCCCATACGTTCAGTCGGACCTGCGCATCACCCGGCCGTTCAGGATCGGCGACCGATGGGTAATCAACCCATTCGCGGAGTTTTTCAACATTTTCAACCGCAACAACCCTGGCGCCAACTTTGCAGTCAATGTCGCCCAGCTCCCGGTCCCCGCCCCCCAGATGGTGCCAAATCAATACGGTCAGACCATCGTCAGCAGCATTTGCACGGTTGCAGATTGCTCTCAAACTGTGCCCATCACCAGCCTGAAGCAGCTCGAGATACCCGAGGGTGCTTTGGGAGACTTCTTCGGCCCCGGTACCACGGTTGGAATTCCATTCGCCGCCCAACTCGGCATGCGGGTAACATTCTAAGTGGAGACGGAGCTGTCCTCGTCTCTACGGGAAATCGGTGGCTCCTCAGAGCGCATCAGTCGGCTGTGGATTCGGCCCAACTACTGGCGGAAAATCGCGTTCAGCCCGCCGGTCGTTTGAGTCTACGAAGAACAGCCGCTCGCCTGTGAGTTTACATGGGCCCGTTGCGTTCTCTCCGGACGGGAACTACATCTACTACCGGGAGGCCCTGAACGGCATCGCCAGCGATTTCAACGTCTATCGCACGCCGGTCTTGGGTGGCACGCCCAAAGCCGTGGTCCTCGACGTGGATACAGTTTTGTTATCGCCGCCTGATTTGGGGTCTTTGAAACCAGACTACCAATGGGCCTCCAGAGAAACGGGCCACAAGGCCCCCCTGCGAGGTGCGTCCATCGCGGCCGCCCATTGGGCGTCCCGTGGCCTCGCTGCCTGCCACCATTTTTCCCCAAGCTTCTGCAATATTTGCGTCGACCGGCAGCATTCTGTCCTCGAACCTCAGCGTCAATTCGCGCCCCAGCCATTTCTCGCGTCGACGCCGACGCGCTCCGATCGGCAAGTGTTACGCCACAGCGGAGCTCTACGAGCGTGACGGCACTCATGAAAACCCGATCCTCATCCGTGGATTCCATCCAGCCGATGAGGCCGGAATTGGGTCGCGACACAAACAACATGAATGGCCTTGTGGCCTGGGCGGGCGAAGTGGGAACGAGCACCGGCGGCATTTTCAATTGTGCAGCATGGACGCACAAGTCCCGCCCGATGCGGAAGGGGAAGCTTCAGCCGCCTTTCACCGAAGCAGGTGCGGAGCTATGACACTGAGAAATTCTCTAGAAGTGATAATCTTGGTGGTCTTCCAGAACTTTGGGAAATGGCGTTGGTTGCCCGTCACGAAGTAATCTGCACGAGCGGCATCGGCGCATTCGACGAACATGTTGTCAGCGGAGTCATAGGTGACTTGAGCCAGACGTGAGGGCGAGACAACGCGTGTATGATTCTTGATTAACTGAACCAGTTGGTGGCGCAAATTCCGGCGAATCTTGAGTTCAGGACGCGCCAGGACCATAGCATATTCGGAGACAATAGCGTCGGCAACATACCAGAGAGCAGGCTTTGTCATAGCGAGCAATACCACCGTCCGCTGGAGCCCCTCTGGTTTGAGTGCTGCGGACACGACCACGTTGGTGTCGATCACAAGCCGAAGTGGGATCATCGCCGTTTGGATCTGCGGGCGGCTTTGACGATCCGATCAATTTGTGTGGTGCTTAGGTTATTTGTACACTTTCGTATTGACTCTTTTCCGATGGCCCGAAGGACCTCGGGCTCGGGGGTAGCGAGGCGCACATAGTCCCTGATGCTAAGTAAAACCGCTCGTGGACTGCCCCGTTTCTCTATAACAAGCGACCGGCCCTCATCTTCGACACGGCGAAGAAGCTTGCCGAAATTGGCTCGCGCGTCCAGTGCGGTAACGACAATACCATCATTCATAAACTCTCCACTTAAATTATTTAAACTGTACAGTTCGTCAGAAGAGGTGTCAATAACCTTCAGCTTTTCTCCCAGTATTTAGTATTCCTGTCATCGAGCTAATTTGTCCCAACCGGCTCGGCAGCGTCGAGTGGCCTTCCGATGAATTCGGGGCGCGAAGCTTGCGACACCGTTCTTAGTTAAGATGGTCCGGTTTATTTCGATGTATTGAGAACCAGGACCGTGGCAACGGGGTCGAGTGCTTGACTGGGCAGTTGCACGTCCACGCTGTCGCCGGTCTGGATCAGCTTCAGAGGCTTGTGAGTGGAGTCGGCGAGTAGATATGCGCTGGTGACCTTGCGCGGGGGGTTGGCAAGGCGGAAGGTGCCGCTGCCAGGCCAAGTAAAGATCTCAATATAAATCTTGTCGGCCTTGGTGGTGGAGCGCCAGTTCCATGAAGGGATGAACTTGGGGTTGCCGTTCTTATCCTTCTCCAGGGGGCTGAACGCACCAGCTTCAGGGCCGAAAAGTGTTGGCTTGGTGTTATAGATGGCTTCGCCGTTGACGGCCAACCACTGGCCCATCTGATGGAGGCGTTCGGCCTCAGCAGCCGGGACGACGCCTTTGGAGTCCGGGCCGATATTGAGAAGATAGTTGCCGCCCTTGCTGGCGATATCGATGAGATTGCGCAGAAGCGTCTCGACGGATTTGAAGTTGGTATCGTAGGACTTGTAACCCCAAGTGTCGTTGAAGGTCATGCAGGACTCCCAGTCGCGTCCTGGGAAGCCCTGGGGAGGGATGTACTGTTCGGGAGTTTCCGTGTCGCCCTGGTAGCCTCCACCGAGACGGTTGTTCCAGATGAGATTGGGGTGCTGGTTCAGCAGGGTAACGATCTCGGCTGCCCGGTCCGGGGTCATATTGGCGGTGGGCGTATCGAACCAGACCACGACTGGAAACTCCGCATATTGAGTGAGGAGTTCTTTGATTTGTGGGATGGACTTGGTGTGGAGATAGCTGTCGAAATCACCGTCCTGTGCCGAATCCCAGTGGTGGGTTATGGAATCATGATTGCCGGTTTTATAGGCGGACCCACCCGGCGCCGTCCAATCCTGGTCCTGGGAGTAGTAAAAGCCGAGCTTCATTCCCTGCTTCCTGCACTCTTCGGCGAGTTCGCGGAGTGGGTCGCGCTTCAAGGGAGTTGCGGCAACGATGTTGAAAGAGTTTGCTTTGGAGTCGAACATGGCGAAGCCGTCATGGTGCTTGGCGGTGATGACGATATACTTCATCCCGGCGGCCTTGGCGAGGGCAACAATATCCCGAGCACTGAAGCTGGTGGGATTGAACCGGGGCGCGAGGGCCTTGTACTCCGCAACTGGGATGGAGGCGTTATTCATAATCCACTCGCCGATGCCTGGGATCTGCTTGCCGTCCCAGGTGCCCGCCGGGATGGAGTAAAGACCCCAGTGGATGAACATACCGAAGCGGGCTTCGCGCCACCATTGCATCCGGACATCGCGCTGGGAGGGGCTCTCAGTGTCCTGAATGGAGGGGAACGGATGACGAACGGGCTGCGTATCCCGCGTGCTGCCCTCCAATTGTGCATGACTCAGAGGAACCGTGACGAAAATGACAACGGCGGCGATGCTGTGGCAGACTAGGTTCAAGGCGGTTCCTCACAGAACTGAGATACTGCGAGATTGTATGCGAAAAGGTATTCTCGAAAATGCAATTTGCTGCGAGTTGAACGCCGTGGAATGGTTGACCGTCTTACCTGAAATCCAGTCTCACCTGTCTCTACGCGGGTGTGTAACCGGCAAGAAGAAACCCCAGAGAAGTTGGGCGGGGTAGCCGCCGTTCCTAGAACGCAAAATTTGCAGATGAACTGCGCCGCGATCTGCTGCTGTGCACTCCTGAGATGCCTATGGGTTTCGCGGACCCAACAATTCGAGGGGAGGAATCGAGAAGGACGTCGTCAAGGAATGTTCAGGCGGTTGGGTTCCGTCCTGAATGGCTCTTGCGAGAATCTCCATCGCCTGTCCCGTGAGCGGCGGAATGTGAATCGTCGCCATGAGCTTTTTTTCGCGTACCCAGGCTTGGCCTGTCGCCGGCTGACCATCACATCCGATAAATGGTAAGCTCAGCCATCGCGACCGTTCCGCCTCGTTGATAATCTCCTGAAAAGCTTTGCGAGCGCCCATGGCCATCGAGTCATCCTGGGCGCCGACCAGGTTTATTGACGCGCTTTGCGAAGTAGCCATTTTCAGCCAAGACCGTACCGCCCGCCCGGCACTCTCCTCTGTCCACGACGCCTTTAGCATCCTCACTTGAATGTTTGACGGTTTTGTCTCCAGCATGCCGGACTTACGCTCTTGGGCCGATGAACTCTGCGACGGTCCTTCAATGTACAGAACAGAACCGCCTCGGGGCAGCAACGCTTCGAATTGTCTTCCTTGAATGTGTCCAATCTCGAAGTTATCGGAACTGACAGCAAAGATGGGTGCAGTTGCCGCCATGCGGAGATCCGCCAGGTAATCCGGCCTCCGGTTCAGGACCGCCCATCCGATTCCCGCAGCGCTGGCGGCTCGGGCCACCTGAGGTAGGGCCGTGCCCCCAACCGGTTCCACCACAATCGCGTCGGGTCGGGACTCGACTCGGCTTTGGATTGCCGTCAGAAGTTGCATGCTCTGATTCACCGCGTCGTTCTCTGCATAGACGATCTCCGCTTCGCTCCCCAGTTTGCGCGCGGTAACTCGTGCGGCTTGGGCTTGCGCCTCTTGGTAATCGTTATCGAGGGTCTGAAGAGATACCAGGAATCGGAGCTTTTTCATTTCGCGACCGTACCCTGACCACATTTTAGCGATACGCATTCTCGATGGTCGAGCCCGCCGCCTGCGGATCGCAAACCCTCCGCAATCAACGCTGACAAGGCGTTGTCCACTAGGAACTTCAAGAACCACCGACAACGGGAAGTTCCCCGCTCGCGGACGGCCTCAGCCGCGTAGCGCAGCGCTTCGCGAACATCCTCGACCTCAAGGTCCGGATAAGCATTAAGGATTTCGGCTTCCGCCATGCCTTCGCTTACCATGCCCACAACATAGCGACAGGGATGCGCAGGGCGCGGATGCACGGGAGGCCGCCCATTTGGTTGGGGTCCACGGTAATGCGCGTGAACATTTTCACTTCTACCTCCGTTAGGATGGCCGCACAAATTGCGCTCTCAATACGTTAGTTAAAAGATAGCATGTTCGGTAAAGCAGCCACTACTTCAACTGCACACGAAAAAGCGCGTGCTCCCTGGATATGGCCATCGCATTTGGCTTTTTTGAACATCAGACCTTTGGGGGAACGCGCGCTGAGAGGGCGGGAGCAGCATCGGCGCCGCTTCTGCATCAGCGAATTCCAAGCAGCACCGCGAGGTATTGCCGCACCCTCGGGAGCAGCATTGCCTCAGCTTTGGAATGAAATTGCGCCCGGCCTGCCCAGTCCAAGGTTTTGAGCTGATCGACTAGAATCGCACCTTCTACCTCGTCGACTTTGACGGGCAGAGCGAAGGGATATGGTTTGCGCTTACTCGTCAAGGGACAAACCACCGCTAGCCCGCTGGCTCGGTTATAGCGTTGATCCGTCAACACCAATGCAGGCCTCCGCTTGGCTTGCTGGTGGCCAACCTGGGGGTCGAAGTCGATGAATACTGGGTTGGATCGCAGACAGCCGGTGGATTGAAGCTCACGCGCCCGATGGCGCGGCGTGACTCGGGCGCTAGCCCTGACTCCTCACCAAATTTATTCCGCCACTTCTGGGGCTGCGTACCAGAAAGAGGGTTCCAAGTACCTTCAGCGCCTCCTTTCAAAACAGAGGCCTGACGGAGTAGTAGCCAAACAATTCCTTTTCTCTCACTCGCCTGACAAGAGAATCTCCGGGTGCTTATCCGCGATCGTCAGAAACTTCAAGGTCGCTTCCTTTGGGTGGCGCACTCCCTGTTCCCAGCTTTCTGTCCAGCAAATACAACAGGTGAAGGCTAACCGCAGCAAGGCCGACAGTTTCAGAGCCGGACAGGATCCTGGCGAGACACAGGCTCCTCTTCTGTGATTAGTGTTTGGGTCATGATATCCATTTTTAAAGTAAGGAGTACCTATGATAAGGTAAGGAATATCGGAGGCAGTATTGGAGAAACAGGCAAAAATCACGAGCAAAGGGCAGATTACGGTACCGCGCGAGGTTCGACGTGCTCTCGGGGTTCACCCTGGCGACAGGCTGTTATTTCAAAGTGATGAAACTGGCATGCGAGTGCGACCCATCAGGACGAAGAGCCCCTTCGCGAAGTTTAAGGGAATCGGGAATCCAGGGATTGGCTCCGGCAGAGAGGAAATTATTCGCCGGATCCGCGAGATGCGCGGGCGATGACGACAGCTATTGACACCAATGTAATAGTGGCGCTCTGGGATCGGGATCCAAGCCTTAGCTCCGCTGCCCAGTCGGCGTTGGACGCTGCACTGGGGCGTGGAACCTTGGTCACTACTGCCAGCGTCTTCGCTGAGTTGATGGCTGCCCCTGGTCGCAGTGAATCGTTCTTGGATTCGTTCTTCAAAGAAACCAGTATCAGCATTGACTGGGCCTTGGGTGAATCGATTTGGAGGACAGCTGGTCGAGCCTTTCAGGCTTATGCTGCGCGTCGAAGGAAACAACCAGACGCGGGCCCCCGCCGCATTCCGGCGGACTTCCTGATCGGCGCCCATGCTCTAGAAGGCGGCCACTCACTCCTCACGCTGGACGATTATCTCTTTCGCACAGCCTTCCCGCATCTCACTGTAGTAAAGCTCTAGCTGCCTGTCGGGCAGAGCGGCACGCTAAGAGTCCAAGGATTGAATACCGCTTTAAGCACCCGAAAATCCGAAGGCCAACGGATCGCAGCAACACATCGCCGATTTGCCATCGAACTGGCTCGGGCACTGGACGCGGGCGGTGGATTCTCGCAGGATGGCAAGAGAATGTTCGTCGCTGTTGGTTCGGGATCAAATGTGGACGATCCCGACAGAGTCGCCGCATGATAGACAGTCCCGATCTCCCTTACTCGGTGCCTCTCACCACCGGCCGGCGTGGTACGTCCTTCTTGCCCCCAAATCAGCCACCCGTTTCCAATTTCGCCTCAAACTCTTCGCCCCGACCCCACGCAACCTAAAACCAAACCCATCCTGCTTGCGCTCTTCTTCGCTCCACTACCTCTTCTCGAAGCCTTTCTCCTAACCCCAACACCATTGAATTTGCATAAATGCCTCCCCACGGGCGGCTTCCTTCAAACAGCTTTATCGGACGCGCCCCGCACGACTTCCCGAACCTACCGGCCCACTTACTACGGGCGCATCCGACCAGGGATAATGTGCAAACGGATGCGCTGGTCGGTGGCTGCACGAGAAACACTCTTCGTCTTGCCGATTGAAAAGCAGCGCATAACGTTCTTTAATGTTAGCCACCCACTTGCTCACGGCAACCCTAGGATTAGGGAGGACGAATGTACGCATTCGCACAGGATGTCCGCTGTGCATTTCGCCAACTGCGGAAGGCACCTGGCTTTACCCTGACGGTCGTCCTCACCCTGGCTCTCGGTATCGGCGCCACCACCGCGATCTTCTCGCTCGTCGAAGGCATCCTGATGCGTCCGCTTCCATTCAGCAATCCGGACCGCCTCGTTCTGTTGGGAGATCACCTGGGAGGAGGCCCGAACACCCCCGTCACTGCCCGCGAGATCGGCACATACTCCAACGCAACAGGCACCTTTTTTTCTCTTGGCGGCTACATCTCCACCACCTATGAGCTTTCCGGCGGCGCAACTCCGGAAGAAGTCTACGCCGCCCGGTTCACCGCAGATGTCTTCCCAACCTTGGCCGTTCCTCCGATCCTGGGCCGCGTCTTCACGCAACAGGAAGAGGACGCGCATCAATCGCTCGCCGTGATCAGTTATGCCCTGTGGATGAACCGCTACCACCGTGACCCACACGTCCTCGAAAACTCGATCGTTCTTGACCGCAAGGCATACACGATCATAGGCGTGATGCCGCGCAGCTTCGAGTTCCCGCTGGAAGACGGACAACTCGAGCAGGCACAGTTGTGGGTGCCCATGAGCCTCACACCCGACGAACTTTCCGACCAGCACGCCGGCTTTTGGGGATACCAGATGGTCGCCCGCCTCAAGGATGGCGTCACCCTTTCGCAGGCAGCGCAAGATGCCGACCGCGTCGCCAGGCAGATCATGCGCAGTTTTCCCGCCAGCATGTCTGCCATCCAAATCCAGGGAGACGTCACGCTGCTGCGCGAGCACGCCGTCGGCGATGTCCGACCTTTGCTGCGAACGCTGTTCTTAGCCGTCTCCATCGTCCTGCTGATTGCTTGCGTGAATGTCGCCGGTCTGCTGTTGGTCCGGGCCATCCGCCGGCGTCGCGAATACGCCGTTCGACTGGCTCTGGGTGCGGGTTCCGGCGTCATCATCCGCGAATCTGTCTTCGAAGGCCTGCTGCTCAGCCTTGCCGGTGGCCTGCTGGGCCTGGCGTTTGCGGCGACCGCTATCCGCACCGCGTTGCACCTCCTGCCAGAGTCCATGCCGCGCATCGACTCCATCTCCATGGACGGACGCGTCGTGACATTTGCCCTCCTCGTCGCCCTGGCAACTGGCGCCCTCTGCAGCCTTGCGCCAGCCTTTGCGGCCTTGCGAACCAATCTGACAGAAAGCCTAAAAGAGGGCGTCCGGACCGGCACGGGCGCTTCAAACCATGCGTGGTTGCGCTCAACCCTGGTGGTCTCGGAGATCGCGATTGCCCTGGTGCTGCTCACCCTATCGGGCTCCTTCCTTCGCAGCTTCCAGAAGATGCGCGCCGTCGACCCCGGCTTCCGTCCCGACCACGTCCTCGTCGCCGGCTATCAACTGCCCCTCAACCAGTACCCCACCGATGCTTCCGCCGACGCCTTCAATCGCGCTGTCGTCGACCGGTTTGCGAGCAAGTCTGGAATCGTCGCCGTCGGCATCACCAACTCTCTCCCCGCATCCGGTTCTTACCACGGATCTGCGTACACCATCGAGGACGAGCCCGTAGACAGTTGGAAGCTGAAATTCTCCATGTTCGCGATTACCTACGGCGACTATTTCCAAGCCATGGGCATCCCACTGATCGATGGCCGGTACTTCACCATCGAGGACCGCTCCAATTCACCCCTGGTAGTGATCGTCAGTCAGTCCATGGCCAGACATTCCTGGCCGGGTCAGCGGGCCATCGGCATGCGTATGCACGTCGGCAACCCGCACAAGCGACTGCCGTGGGCAACCGTGGTTGGCGTCGTCGCCGATACCAAGATCGGCTCACCGGATGAGCCCAGCAGCGATCAGTGGTATATGCCTGCGCAACAGCCTGCCACTCTCTTCGGCTCTGAATCTGCAGGAAAGCTCACCGAAGCCGCCGGCGGATACATCACCCTCCGTTCGGCCCTTCCTCCCAAGCAGATGATTCAAACCCTGCGCGCGAGCATCGCCGAAATCGATCCGCTGCTCGCCCTGGAGCAAGTGCAGCCCATGGATGACGTGATCTCGAACGTGGAAGCGCCGCGCCGTTTCAACACCGATCTCATCACCGCATTTGCCTTGGGCGCTCTCTTGCTCGCCATCACTGGGATCTATGCAGTGGTTGCGTTCTCGGTCTCGCTGCGCACCCAAGAGATTGCCATCCGCATGGCACTCGGCGCCCAGCGCACCGGCATCGCCCGACTCGTGCTCATTTCAGGCGCGAGACTGGCGCTGCTCGGATGCGGCCTCGGTGTGCTCGGTTCGCTCGCTGTGTCACGCCTTGTCAGTTCTTTCCTCTTCGGGGTCACCGCGACCGACCCACTCATCTACATAATGGGTGTCCTGATCATGATTCTTATGGCGCTTCTCGCATCAGCGCTTCCCGCAACCCGTGCAGCATCTGCGGACCCAATCGCCGCTCTACGCTCGATTTAGAGACTTATCTACGTGGCGAAACGGGCCTTTCGGTCGACGCCCGTGAAGCCACATGGCGGCGAGGGGTTTCGCGTGCAAATGACGCCGCCCGCCCACGCGGAGTCGGCCAACCTTCCCTTACCGGGTTAGGTAAGAGTAGCTCGTCATCCGCCAGGAATCGGCGTCGGGAGCACTCCGGGACAGATGATCAGCTCAACCTGCTTGACGCCGCGGAAGACGGCTTGCAAACGTCCCGATCCGCCGCGGCGTCTTGAACTTAGGCTGCTTCGGAGCCTTTCTGAGCTTTGCCTAAAAATTCCAACAGGTCGGCATTGATCTGGTCCGCGTGGGTTGTGGGCATTCCGTGCGGAAAGCCCGGATACACCTTCAGCGTGGCATTCTTCACCAGCTTCGCGGATTGCAGGGCCGCCGCGGCGATGGGCACGATCTGGTCATCGTCGCCATGAAGAATAAGAGTGGGCACGTCGAACTTTTTGAGATCTTCCGTGAAGTCGGTCTCGGAGAATGCCTTGATGCAGTCGTAGCCCGCTTTCATCCCTCCCATCATTCCTTGCAGCCACCACTTCTCCCGGATGCCTTCCGAAATCTTCGCGCCCGGCCGGTTGTAGCCGTAGAACGGAAGGGTAATGTCCTTGTAAAACTGCGGCCGATTTTTTGCATATTGGGCCCGCAGGTCGTCGAACACCTCGATCGGCGCGCCCGCAGGATTCTTATCCGTCTTTACCATCAGCGGCGGTACTGCGCTGATGAGCACGGCCATGGCGACGCGCTTCGAGCCGTACCGCCCGATGTATCTGGCAACTTCTCCGCCGCCGGTGGAGTGCCCCACGTGAATTGCGTTCTTCAGGTCGAGCTTTTCGGTGAGCGCTGCGAGATCATCGGCATAAGTATCCATATCGTTGCCGTCCCACGTCTGGCTGGAACGGCCGTGCCCGCGCCGGTCAGCCGCGATGACTCGGTAGCCACGCTGGCCGAAGAACAACATCTGTCCGTCCCAGTCGTCCGCGGTGAGCGGCCAGCCGTGACTGAACACTATGGGCTGGCCCTTCCCCCAGTCCTTGTAGTAGATTTGCGTTCCGTCTTTCGTCGTGATTGTAGGCATGACATCTTCCCCTTCGGTCTGATTTGAGTTAAGGATTTCCGTTTTTCTTGCCAAGTCGCGAGATCTCCTCCCGGAGCTTCTCGTTCTCTTGCTCTAATTCGTGCATCCTGTTTTCTGCGGGGGCGACCGCCCCTCGGATTTCTTCCTCCGTGTACCGAGGAACAATGCGTTGTTGGCAATTCCAATCGAAGGCTTCGATTCGGATTACGTATACCCTTTCGGTAAATGCCTTGTACTCCGGGTCGCGAACTTTCTTGGTCCACTCTCGCGCCTGCTCTCCTTCGAAAATCTAACACGACCCAGGATTTTGAGACTTAGCTGTCTTGGATAGTCGACCAGGATGAGCGCTACCCGGTTGTCGGTCAGCAGGTTGCCGGTACTGATGTATTGCTTGTTCCCGCGAAAGTCGGCGAAAGCAATGGTACTTTCATCAATCACCTTCAGAAAGCCCTTCGGGCCGCCTCGGTGCTGAACGTAAGGCCAACCGGTCGAGCCTAGCTATAGCTAGAGTCGCCATATAGAAGGCGTCGCGTTCACCGATGAACTCCGACTCCTGCGGGCCCAGCCGAGCGGGCGATGACCCAGATCCCTCAAGCCTCGCGTACTGCCGACGGCTGCCGTACCGCTCTTGCAAAGCCATAACGGCTGGCGTGAACACTAACGATCCAAAGTTGTGGGACAGGTTCTCGCTTCGGCTTCGGGCTGGCCCAGCGCCGGCCTGAAGCGTACCCGGCATCTATGGCGCTTTGGATTGCCGCTTGAGAAAGAAAGATTCGGATATGACTTGCTATTTCTTCCCCGTGCGTCTCAGGCGCGAAGTGGCCGGTATCCAGCATGTGGATCTCGATGTTCTTGAGATCGCGAGCGTATGGAGTCGCCCCAGACTTGCTGGAACAAACGCCCGAGTTGTTGCAAAATATCGCTGTGGTCGAAACTTTGGCGGCGAAGGCTGCGGAATAGTAGCCCGCCAGACCAAGAGAGGAACTACGGCAGGGAAACAGGAGGCGCAAACAAATAAAGCCGCGCCATCGGGGCAGCGGGCATCATCTTCAATCCAACAATCTAACGCTCGATATCACAATGAAACCCTGGCATAGAACATGACAGAAGCGGCAGAAGCTAAGAAACGCGATTTTGGAGACGGATTCTTCGTCGGTGATCTGGCCGATGCAGCGATGGCCCTCGGCCAAGTAACCGGCGAAGACGTGATTCTGGTGCGCCGCGGTGACGAGTTTCTTGCGGTGGGTGCAAACTGCACTCATTACCACGGAATGCTTTCGCAGGGTCTTGTGGTTGGGGACACCTTGCGATGTCCCTTGCATCACGCCTGTTTCAGCCTGCGTACCGGAGAAGCGTTGCGCGCACCCGCACTCGACCCGATCCCGCGTTGGCGCGTAGAAAGGGTCGGCGACAAAGTGTTCGTGCGGGAGAAACTCGCCGGCCTTGAGCGAACACACCTGCGCGCCTCCGCGGCGGGGCAGAGCCTTCCTGCTTCGGTTGTGATCATAGGTGGTGGTGCCGCCGGCCTTGGAGCGGCGGAGATGCTGCGCCGGGAAGGCTACGACGGCACGCTGACCATGATCAGCGCGGATGATTGGCCTCCGTACGACCGGCCGAATCTGTCTAAGGATTTTCTCGTGGGCGCCGCACCAGACGAGTGGATGCGATTGCGACTGCCTGATTTTTACCGTGAACAGAATATCGATCTCGTGCTCAATTCGCGAGTGTCGGCACTGCACATCCCGCAGAAGCGTGTCCAGTTGGAAAACGGCCAGACGTACGGGTTCGAAGCCCTCCTGATTGCGACTGGGGCCGAACCCGTCCGCTTGAAGATCGAGGGCGCCACCGACTCCCAGATTCACTATCTGCGAACCTTTGCCGACGCTCGCGCGATTGTCTCCAAAGCGGCATCTGCCAAGCGGGTCGCCGTCGTGGGCGCGAGCTTCATTGGCCTGGAGGTTGCAGCATCACTGCGCACACTTGGAATCGGGGTGGACGTCATCGCGCCCGACCACCAGCCCTTGGAACGCGTGATGGGCCCAGATGTCGGCCGCATGATTCGTGGGCTTCATGAAGCCCACAGCGTTGTCTTCCACTTGGAGGAAACCGTCAGAAAGATTGACGGCACCACATTAGCGTTGAGTGGTGGAGCCGCTCTTGAAGCAGACTTCGTGGTTTTGGGCGTCGGCGTGCGCCCTTCACTGACGCTGGCCGAGCAAGCGGGTCTGGCGATCGATCGCGGTATCGTGGTCAACGAATACCTTGAAACCGGTGTTCCCGGGGTATTTGCGGCAGGCGACGTTGCGCGGTGGCCCGATCCGCACTCTGGGGAGAAAATTCGCGTAGAGCACTGGGTGGTGGCCGAGCGCCAGGGGCAGGTGGCGGCAAAGAACATTCTGGGCCATCGCGAGCGATTCGATGCTGTGCCATTTTTTTGGAGCCAGCACTACGACGTCGCTATTAACTATGTCGGGCACGCCGAGCGTTGGGATGTGGTCGAGATCGACGGCAATCTTAGTGCTCGGGATTGTGCGGTGTCGTATAAACGCGGGGGACGCATCCTCGCATTAGCGACAATCTCGCGGGATCTGCAGAGCCTACAAACCGAGACGGCGATGGAGGCCGGCAAGATCTAAAGCGGACATGTCGTTGGGGTCCCCATGCTCGGGAAGACGGGGGATCTATCTGGTGCGACGAACTTTCTGCCCGAGTCAGCGCAGTCGAAAAATGGAGAGGAGGCGGGATGCCAGACATTCTCGGCGTACATCGCGCGACTGCGATTGCTGGTGATCCTCCACAGAATATCGATTTTTACGCAGGGGTGCTTGGCTTGCGCCTGGTGAAGCAGACCGTCAACTACGATGATCCGACAACATACCATCTCTACTACGGAGACCGGCAGGGACATCCCGGAACGATCATGACTTTCCTTCCCTGGCCGGGCGCGAGCCGCTCGCATCGGCACCGGCCCGTTGACGGCCACATCTTTTGCGGTCCCCGAGAACTCACTTGCCTATTGGAAAGACCGCTTGATCGAGCACGAAACCTCAGTTCAGGAAGCGAGATCAGAATTCGATGAGCAGCTTTCGTTCTTTACCGACCGGGACGGACTCCAGGGAAAAAAGCGCGCGATGCAGTCAGGAAAACTATGTCAAACCCAAGATACGCTGAGGACATTTTCCGGCTGGACAGAGTCTATGACCCTCGCTCTGTTGTCAGCAAGGAGTCGGTCTTCGTTGTAGTGGGCACGAGTCTAGTCGCCGAACTGCTTGACCGCCCCGTAGCGGAACTCCTGCGTGATCAAATCGACCAGCGCGGAGGCAAATCTCCGTTTCGGCGCGGTATTGTGATCACCGATCAGGGTTGGTACGCCGAAGCTGCCTTTGTCGCCAATAATCCGGTGATCGCCGTAGGTGGTCCGGCCGTAAACAAGCTTTCTGACGAATTCGATAAGTGGGAGCCCCCACCGGGATCACCCAAGAGTAAGTATCAAATTCCTGGGACGGGGAACCGTATCGGATTTTTCCGAAGAAACAAAGTCGGTTTGCCCCAGGTAGGACTGTGGGGCTGGGGCGCCAACGCGACGCGAGAAACGGTCGAACATTATTTCAACAGTGCCGAAGGGCTGACCAAGTTCTTGGAGATGTCCTGGCACTAGATGGCTGGAGTGGTCCGGCCTGTCAAGCATCCGCCGAAACACCCGTCAGTTCTACCAGCGCGTCCCAGTGCCTCGGATGCGGTCGGCGTCGGTTCGCGCGGATCGCGACGCATACGAAACAGAAACGCCGAGAGCACATGATGAAGAACTAATAGATTCTAGGCAATCAGTATGCGTCAGCCAACGACCGACGCGGCATGGCTCGATATGGCTCGATACGTTTCACGTCGATACGTTTCATGTCGCGCGACTTTGATAATGTCCCCATGGGGCGACATTAGAAATGTCCCCTTATGGCGACGTTACGACAATAGAAATGTCCCCTAATCTGGAGGTCTCCACAGGAGGCCAGATTGGGAAGGACAGCCATGAGCAGCAAGGA
>Ga0187867_10000306_pt1 | contig 44273 bp, 42 predicted proteins | sample June2016WEW_13_1_FD_132976 | JGI IMG/M metagenome (GOLD analysis project Ga0187867, IMG submission 132976) | Peatland microbial communities from SPRUCE experiment site at the Marcell Experimental Forest, Minnesota, USA - June2016WEW_13_10 | ecosystem: Environmental > Terrestrial > Soil >...
GCGCGATGCCGGTCTCCAGCCCGAGCAGATCGAATACATTAACGCGCACGGCACGTCCACCGACGTCGGCGACCGCGCCGAAACCGCCGCCATCAAACGCTGCTTCGGCGAGCATGCCCGCAAAGTGGCCGTAAGTTCCACCAAATCCATGACCGGACATCTGCTGGGCGGCGCAGGGGGCCTGGAAGCCGGCATCACCGTCCTCGCCATTCGCGACCAGGTGGCCCCGCCCACCATCAACTACGAAACTCCCGACCCCGAGTGCGATTTGGACTACGTGCCCAACCAGGCGCGTCCTATGCGCATCGACTGCGCCCTGTCCAACTCATTTGGCTTCGGAGGAACCAATGGCGCCCTCATCTTCAAACGCTACACGGAATAACTGGAGGGCGGGCAATCCTGCCCGCAGCCGCCTTTCAGGCGGCTCTTCTTCTTTCTTATGAAAATCATCGTATGTATCAAACAAGTCCCCGCCCGCGATTCGCAATTGCGCATCGCGTCATCGGGCGCCTGGATTCAGGATGCCGATCTCAGTTACGAGATCAACGAGCCCGATGCTTATGCCTTGGAAGAAGGCCTGCAACTGAAAGAGAAACATGGGGGCGAGGTGGTGGTGCTGTGCGCCGGACCCGCGCGCGCCGCGCAAACCATTCGTGAAGCCCTCGCCAAGGGCGCCGACCGCGCCATCCACATCGAAGAGGAAAACCTCGGCGCATTCGATCCGCTGGGCGCCGCGCGCCTGCTGGCTGCCGCGCTCGCGCCCGAGAACCCCGACCTGGTCCTCACCGGCCTGCAATCCGACGATCTGGGTTACGGCCAAACCGGCGTGATCCTGGCCGAACTGCTGGGCCTGCCCCACGCCACCATCATCATGCAGGTGGAAAAGCAGGATGGCTCCATCCGTGTGAAGCGCGAGCTCGAAGACGGCTGGTTCCAGCACGTCGAAATGCCCCTGCCCGCGCTGCTCACCATTCAATCCGGCATTAACAAGCTGCGCTACGCGACCCTGATGGGCATCAAAAAGGCCAAGAACAAGGAGATCCGCAACGCCACCGCCGCCGGTTTAGGCGCCGGTTCCGCGGCGCCCTGCATCCAACTGAGCCGCGTGTATCTGCCGGGCCGCTCCAAGCAGACACAACTGTTCGACGGTCCCCCCAAGGAAGCCGCGGCGAAACTGGTCGAGAAGCTGAGATTCGAGGCGCGCGTCATATGAGCATCCTGGTGGTAATGGAACAACGCGCGGTCCAGGGCCCGCCGGCCTGGAGCCGCATGTCGTGGGAGACTCTGGCCGCTGGCCAGCAACTCGGGCGCGAGCTGCAACAGCCCGTCTCGGCCGCTGTGCTGGGTCAGGGGATCGAGGGTCTCGCGTCGGAGCTCACTGACAAGAAGCTAGACCATGTTTATGCCGTCGAGCATGACTTACTCAAAGACTACACACCGGATACCTACACAGCGGCCGTGCGCCAGTTGGTCGAAAAGACCCAGGCCGGGATCGTGCTTTTCCCGCACACTTATCAAGTGCGCGATTTCCTGCCCAAGCTCGCCACCGCGCTGGGCCGCGTAGCTGTAAGTGACGTGGTTGCCCACCGCGTCGAAGATGGCAAGCTGGTCCTGGTGCGCCAGCTCTTTCAGGGCAAGCTCAACGTAGACGTGCGCTTCACCGGCGAGCCACCCTACTTCGCGTCGTTGCAAGCCGGCGCATATCGCGCCGATACGATTGAAGCCGGATCGGTTGCGGTCGAGAAATTCACGCCGCAGCTTGCGCCCAGCCGCATCAAACCGCTGGAGCTATTCCGCGAAGCGCAGCGCGCCGTGGATCTGACCGCCGCCGAGATCATCGTCTCCGTCGGCCGCGGCATTAAGGAGGCCGACAACATTCCCATCGTGCAGAAGTTGGCCGACGCCCTGGGGGCCGAGCTGGCAGCCTCGCGTCCCATCTGCGATTCCGGCTGGCTACCCATGGAGCGCCAGGTCGGCAGCTCCGGCCAAACCGTGGCCCCCAAGATGTACCTGGCTGTCGGCATCTCCGGCGCCATCCAGCATCTGGTCGGAATGAAAGGCTCCAAGACTATCGTGGCCATTAATAAGGACGCCAACGCGCCTATCTTCGAGGTAGCCGATTACGGCATCGTGGGTGACTTATTCCAAGTGGTCCCCGCCCTGATAGAAGAAATCAAGAAAGCGAAGGGTTGACGTGGCGCACGCACTCGTGCGTGCCGTGTCGAGACTCGTCTCGACACCCGAACTTGACCCATTACAATAGAAGTTCCATGCCGCACCGCCTTCGTCACGCCATCTGCAACGAGGTCTTCGAGAGTTGGGCCTTCGCCGACGCGTGCCGCGCCATCCGCGACGCAGGTTATACCGGCATCGAAATCGCCCCGTTCACGCTGGCCGAAGATCCGGCCAATATCTCGCCGATGCGCCGCCGCGAATGCCGCGACATCATGGCCTGCGAGGGCTTGCAGTTTGTCGGCCTGCATTGGCTCATGGTCAGCCCCAAGGGCCTGCACGTCACGACGCCCGACGCCGATCTCCGCTGCCGAAGTTGGCAGCACATACGCCATCTGATCGATCTCTGCGCCGATCTCGGTCCGAGCGGCATCCTGGTCTTTGGCTCGCCCAAGCAGCGCGGTACCACCGGCGGGCTCAGCCGCGCGGAGGCCACCCGGCACTTCGTGGATGGCCTGGCCGCCGTAGCCCCGCACGCCGGCCAGCGCGGTGTCACCATCCTGATGGAAGCCCTCCCTTTGGGACAGTGCGATGTGGTCACTTCGCTCGCCGAAGCTGTGTCACTCGTGCGCCAGATCGATCACCCAGCCGTCCGCACGATGTTCGATTGTCATAATGCCTTCGACGAAACCGAGCCGCACGCCGCGCTGGTCGAGCGTTACTACGATCTGATCCGTCACATACACGTGAACGAACTCGATGGGCGCCATCCCGGAACCGGTACTTACAATTTCAAGCCGCTCTTCGATGTATTGCGCCGTCGCAACTATGACGGCTGGATCTCACTCGAAGCGTTCGACTTCACGTCGGGCGCCCAAGCCATCGCTCGCGAGTCGCTGCGTTACCTGGAAAACAAATGACTAAATACGTCGTCACCGGAGGCGCGGGATTCATCGGCTCGGCCATCGTGCGCGGCCTGCTGCGGGGAGGGGCGCGCCAGGTGGTCGTGCTCGATAACTTCCTCACAGGCCGCCAAGAGAACCTCGACGAAGTCCGTTCCGCCATCGACCTGCAACGCGCCGACATTCGCAATTATCAAGAGATCGCCCCTATCCTGAAGGGCTCCGCAGTGGTCTTTCACGAAGCCGCCATCCCGTCTGTGCCCCGTTCCATCGACGACCCCGTCCCATCGCACGAAATCAATATCGACGGCACGTTTAACGTGCTGCGCGCCGCGGCGGAAGGGGGCGTTGGGCGCGTGGTCTACGCCGCGTCTTCGTCCGCCTATGGCGACACCGAAGTGCTTCCGAAGGTCGAGACGATGACTCCGCGCCCTAAGTCGCCCTACGCGCTGCAAAAGCTCGTAGGCGAATACTACGCCCAGGTTTTCGCATCCTCTTTCGGCATCGAGACTGTGTCACTGCGCTACTTCAACGTCTTCGGCCCGCGCCAGGATCCCTCCAGTCAGTATTCCGGCGTGTTATCGCTCTTCATCAAAGCCGCGGTGGAACGGAGCGCCCCGACTATATTTGGCGATGGCGAGCAGTCCCGCGACTTTACTTACGTCGAAGACGTGGTGGATCTCAATCTGAAGGCCGCCCGCGCGCCCGGAGTCTCGGGCCGGCTGTACAATGCCGGCAATGGCGGGCGCATTACGCTGAATGAGGCATGGCGCCTGGTGCAGCAAATCGAAGAAGTGACGATCCCCGCGAATTACGGCCCGCCGCGCGCCGGCGACGTACACGATTCGCAGGCCGATATTACCTCGGCCGTCAGCGATTTGGGGCATGCGCCGCGCTTCTCCTTTGAAGAAGGATTGCGGCTGACACTGGCATGGTACAAAGCGCAACCAGCCCGCTAACTCTGACACGTGAGCCGCTTTACCTCCGCGGCATCGAGTTATACCGCGCGGGAGAGTTCTTCACCTGCCACGAAGTACTGGAGGAACTGTGGACGCCCATGCGCGGCCCGCACCGCCTGTTTCTGCAAGCCCTGATTCATTTCGCGGTGGCGTTCTATCATCAGCAGCGGCGGAATCCCTTGGGCGCAGAGCGGCAGTTGCGCAAAGCCCTGCGCAAGCTGGAGCGTTACCTTCCAACGTACGAAGGTGTAGACACGGCCACCCTTTACCGGGAAGGGCAGGCTTGCCTGCTGCGCATCCTGGCGGGCGAAACACCCGCGCCGCCGCGCATGTTACTGCAGGGCCTTCTCGATGGCTGACTCGGCAACCGGCGCCATCAACTCATAGCCGTTCAGGTTAGGATGCAGCCCATCCTCCGAGTAACCCTCGCGCAACATACCCTTGTCATCGACCGTCGCCGTGTAGTAATCGGCAAACGTGGCGTGAACCTTGGCCGCATACTCCTTTAGCCACGCGTTCAGTTTCAAGATGTCCGCCGGCGGACGCGAGACAGTCTGTTTGTTCTTCGTGTAATCGCTGACTGGCGTGAGCGAACAGAGGATCACCTTGATGCCGTGCGCCTGCGCCAGTTCGGTCATCGCCTGGAAGTTCTCTTCGATCATGGTGAGTGTCTCCGGGCCTGTGTTACGCGAGATATCGTTAGTGCCGGCCAGGATAATCAACGCGCCGGGCTTCAGGTCGATCACATCCGGATACATGCGCACCAGCATCTGCGGCGTTGTCTGACCGCCGATGCCGCGATTGACGTAGGGCTTCTCCGGGAAGGACCGTGCGAGCCTCCACCCGTCGGTGATGGAGTCGCCGAGAAACACCACGCGGCGTGGTTCGGCGGGCAGTGACTTTACCCGTTCGTTGTCCTGATGATAACGGCCGAGCTGATTCCAGTCCTGAAGCTGATCGGCGAGATTGTGCGCGGCGAATACCAGGCAGCAATTCGCTTTGGGCGGATTGTATTCCTCCACCAACTGGCAGCGGGCGGCGGCCGGCAGCAACAGCAGCAGGGGGATCAGGAAGGTTGAGACGTTTCGAGACATGGGTTCTCCTTGGGCTTACGGAGCCAAGCATAACCCACTGCGCCGATGACCCCCAACAGGGCCGCACTGCCGAAGTAAAGCTTACGGATGCCCAACTGCTGCGCCACCGGCCCGGCCACGAACATGGCCAGCACCTGCGACATGGCCAGTAGCGACATCAGGCTGCTCATCACGCGGCCCAGCAGGGCGTGCGGCGTCTCCTGCTGCAGCAGCGTCTGCGAAGGCACCATGATGAATGCCGCGCAGAAGCCCAGCCCCAGCATGCCAAGGGCAGTCGTGGCAACCTTGCCAAACAGTGCCGTGACGAGAACCGCTACGCCCATGCCGCCGAGGCCATAAACCACCAGAAATTGTTGCGGCACACGCGATGCTATCCGGTGCAGGAATTGCGTCCCGGTAATCATGCCGACGCCGATCAGCGAGTTCAGCGTGCCAAACAGCGCCGCGTTCGAACGCAGCACGTCGCGCACGTAAACCGAGAGCAGCGCGCCGAAGCAGCGCACCGCGAACATACCCGCGGTCATGGCCAGAATCACGAACGAGATCGCGGCATGGGTGAAGATGAAGCTGAACCCCTGGCGCATCGAAGAGAGCACCGAACTGGCGGCCGCGCCCGGCGAAGGCGTCCGGTGTATGGCCAGCGTCATCACCATCGACGCGGAAAAGAAGAAGCTGAAGCTATCGAAAAGGAAACAGGCATTCGCGCCGAACCATTGGACCAGCAGGCCCGCGATGGCCGGACTGATAATCTGCGATCCTTGCACGGCTTGCGTCATCAGCCCGTTGACGGCCAGCAATCCGGTGATGGGCGCCAGCGCGCGCACCGCCACCGACTGCGCGGGCACGAAGAAGCTGGACACCGTGCTCATCGCCAGGAAGATGACGTAGATGGCGTTGAGGTCGCGCACGAACATCAGGGCCAGAACCAGAATTCCGCGCACCAGGTCGCTCGCGATCATGGTCCATTTCACGTTCCACTTATCGACGAAGACGCCCGCCAGCGGACTCACGACCGCCAGCGGCAGCATGTAAGCGACCAGGATCATGCTCACTTGCGTGGCGGTGCCATGCAGTTGAAATGTTACAAGGCTGAAGACCGCGAAAATCGCCAGGAAGTCCCCGAAGATGCTGACAAGCTGGGCAAGCCACAGCCGCCGCACCTCGCGGATCTTCAATACGTTGCGAAAAGTCAGTTGTGGCGCAGGACTGGCCATGCTGGAGGAACCTCGGTGGGTTCAACCATCATAGCAAACGGGCGCGCATCTTTTTGGGGACCTTCTCCAGGACCAGATCGTAGGAGGCGCGCACCAGGCGCTTGAGCTCGGCCGCGGTGAGCGCATCTTCCGTCTCCAGCGCGACCCACTGATTGCGCGCGAAGTACGGCGCCTGGATGATGCCGGGCCGCTCGACTAAGTCGGCAAACTCTTCAGGCGTGCATTTGAACGACAGCCAAGTCTTGGCCGGTTCCAGCGCAAGTACGCCAAATATCTTGCCGCCGATCTTGAATACCAGCGCGCCCCACTGCACGGTCTCGGTGGCGTGGGGCAACGACATGCAGTAACGGCGCACCCACTCGATGTTCATATGGCCTTAACCCGACCATTATGCCACGTGACGCGCGGGGAGGGCGCATCGATGGTAGAGTTATAGCAATGGGGCGTATACTCGTCCTGCATAAGAAATGGATGGACGTACCCTCCGATCGGGAGGCGTATGAAGTGCTTGAGGAGCGGTTCGTGTTGGATGCCGCGGCCATAGGTGCGAACGGTGCAAAGGAAAGCTGCCAATGACTCTAGCGACAGGCGCGCGTTTGCCGGTAGCGGAAATCGGCGAGATCTGCCGCCGCTATCAGGTGAAGGAGTTGTCCATATTTGGATCCGCCGCGCGCGGGGATCTGCGCCCGGAAAGCGACGTCGACTTTCTGGTGGACTTCCTTCCGGATGCGAGGCCCGGATTACTGGGTCTATCGGCGATGGCCCGCGAACTGTCGGGCCTGGTGGGCCGGCGCGTCGATCTGGCCGTCAAGCCTGGGTTGAAGCCGCTCATTCGGGCGAAGGTGCTCGCCGAGGCATTGCCAATTTATGCGGCGTGATTGCCAGAGGCTACAAGACTTTATCGATGCGTTTAACTGGGTAGCCAAGGCACTCGCGGGCCGGACGGATCTCCAATCGGAATTCCCGGAGCTGTGACTCGGGTCACGGCTGCAACTCACTCCCCCTCCTCGCTCCCCACCTTCAGCACCGCCAAGAACGCCTCCTGTGGAATCTCCACCCGCCCCACGCGCTTCATCCGCTTCTTGCCTTCCTTCTGCTTCTCCAGCAGCTTGCGCTTGCGGCTGATGTCGCCGCCGTAGCACTTGGCCAGCACGTTCTTGCGCATCGCCGGAATCGTCTCACGCGAGATGATCTTGTTGCCGATGGCCGCCTGCAGCGCTACTTCGAACATCTGCCGCGGGATCAGCTTGCGCATCCGCTCGATCAGGATCTTGCCGCGCTCATAAGCGAAATCCCGGTGAATGATCATCGAAAGCGCATCCACCGGATCGCCCGCCACCAGCACGTCCAGTTTCACCATCGGCGACACGCGGTAGCCCGCCAGGTGATAGTCGAGCGAAGCATAGCCGCGCGATGAGGATTTCAGCCTGTCGTAAAAATCCAGCACGATCTCATTCAACGGCAGCTCGTATTCCAGCAACACGCGCCCGCTGCCGATGTGCTCGAATTTCTTCTGCTCGCCGCGCTTCTCTTCCAGCAGTTTCAGAATGCCGCCCAGATACTCTTCACGCGTGATCACCGTCGCCAGAATGATCGGCTCCTCCACCTGTTTGATCCCCGAGGGATCGGGGAACTTAGTCGGGTTATCCACCTCGATCACTTCCCCGGATGTGTTCGTCACCCGATAGCGCACGCTGGGCGCGGTCGTGATCAGGTCGATATTAAACTCGCGCTCCAGCCGCTCCTGCACAATCTCCAGGTGCAGCAGGCCCAGGAAGCCGCAACGGAAGCCGAAGCCCAGCGCCACGGAGTTCTCCGGCTCGAAGTTGAAGGCGCTGTCGTTGAGCCGCAGCTTCTCCAGCGCATCGCGCAGCAACCCATGCTCGTGCGACTCTATCGGGTACAGCCCGGCGAACACCATGGGCTTGATCTCTTCAAATCCGGGCAGTGGCTCAGCGGCCGGATCGTCATGATCGACGATCGTGTCGCCGATCTTGGCGTCGGAAACCGTCTTGATGTTGGCGAACATGAATCCGACTTCGCCCGCAGAAAGCTCATCGCATGGAGTCGCCTTAGGCGCTTGGTAGCCCAGGCCCTCCACCTCGAAGACTTGCGAACTCGCCAGGCTGGACCATAGCCGGATGCGCTGTCCCACGCGCAGGCGGCCATCCACCACGCGTGTCAGGATGATGACGCCGCGGTAAGGATCGAACCAGGAGTCGAAAATCAGGGCGCGCAGCGGCGATTCCGGCGCTCCTTTCGGCGGCGGCACCAAATGCACGATCGCTTCCAGCACCTCGTGGACGCCGACCCCCTGCTTGGCGCTCACCAGCAGCGCGCCCGAAGCGTCCAGGCCGATCACGGATTCGATCTGCTCGCGGATGCGCTCCGGCTCCGCGGCGGGCAAATCGATCTTGTTGATCACTGGAATGATTTCCAGGTTGTGGTGCAGCGCCAGGTAAGTGTTGGCGAGGGTCTGCGCCTCCACGCCTTGCGACGCGTCCACCACCAGCAGCGCGCCCTCGCAGGCTTGCAAGCTGCGCGACACTTCGTAGGAAAAATCCACGTGGCCCGGCGTGTCGATCAGATTCAGTTGGTACATGTGGCCGTCGCTGGCCGGATAATTCAGGCGCACCGCGTGAGCCTTGATGGTGATGCCGCGTTCGCGCTCCAGGTCCATCGAGTCCAGGACCTGCTCCATCATCTCGCGCTGTTGCAGCGCGCCGGTAGCCTCCAGCAACCTGTCGGCCAGCGTCGATTTTCCATGATCGATGTGCGCGATGATGGAGAAATTGCGGATGAATTCACGGTCCATGCGGTATGATGTTGTGGGGGCAAGTGTGACCTGCCTCTCAGATTATCCCATATGTCTTACAGCAACATCCGGTTTGAAGTGGGTGACGCAGGCATTGCGCAACTCACTGTAAACCGGCCGGAAAAACTGAACGCGCTGAATAGCGAGACAGTAGCCGAACTGCGCGACGCAGTGTCGCGCGCGGCCGGCGATGCGGAAGTACGCGCGCTGATCGTGACGGGCGAGGGCCAGAAAGCCTTCGTGGCGGGTGCGGATATTAACCAGCTTGCGCTGCTTACTCCCATCGAGGCGCAGGCTTACGCGGAGCGCGGCCAGCGTGCCTTTCGCGAGATGGAAATGCTGGCCAAGCCCACTCTGGCGGCCATCAATGGCTATGCACTAGGCGGCGGTCTGGAACTCGCAATGTCGTGCGCGGTGCGCGTGGCGTCGGAGACTGCGCGGTTAGGACAGCCGGAAGTGAAACTCGGCGTTCTGCCGGGATATGGCGGCACGCAGCGGCTACCGCGCCTGGTGGGCCGCGGGCGCGCGCTGGAAATGTTGCTCACGGGCGAGCCCATCACCGCCGCCGAGGCGCACCGTATCGGGCTGGTGAATCATGTGGTCCCTCTCGCCGAGCTGTTGGAATTCAGCCGGCAATGGCTGTGCAAAGTGCTGGCGAACGCACCGCTGGCGCTGGGACTGACCATGCAGGCGGTGGATGTGGGCCTGGAGGCCGGCTTGGAACAGGGATTGAGATTCGAAGCCGCGGCGTTCGGCCTGACTACCGCCACGGAGGACAAACGCGAAGGCACGCGCGCGTTTTTGGAGAAGCGGACGGCCGCGTTCGCGGGAAAGTGAAACATGCCGAAAGTGATTGAAGGTCAACTGACAGCCGCGGGTCTGAAGTTCGCCATTGTAGTGAGCCGGTTCAACGGATTCATCAGCGAGCGGCTGCTGGGCGGGGCGCTGGACGCCCTGACGCGCACGGGCGCGCAGCAAGACGATATCGAAGTGGTCAAGGTTCCCGGGTCGTGGGAACTGCCGGTGGTGGTGCGCGAGCTGGCGCGCCAGAAAAGGCACGACGCCATCATTTGCCTGGGCGCGGTGATTCGAGGCGACACGCCGCATTTCGACTATGTCGCAGGCGAAGCGGTGAAGGGCATCGGGCACGTGGCGGCCGAGAGTGGCGTGCCCGTCTCGTTCGGCGTGCTCACTTGCAACACGCTGGAACAGGCCATCGACAGGGCCGGCGCCAAGAGCGGCAACAAGGGATTCGACGCCGCCATGGCCGCTATCGAGATGGCCAACTTGATGCGGCGGCTGCGCCAGGCGGAGTGATGCCGTCCCGCCGCCGGTCGCGTCAGAGGGCCTTGCAGATCCTGTTTTTGTGGGATGCGCGCCGGCAGACCGTGGAGGACGCCACCGCCGCCTACTTCGACACGCTGTATTCCGAGGAGAGCCGTACCCAACCGCAGCCCGACCCGTTTTTGGACGGGCTGGTCCAGGGCGCCGTCGCGCATGTGGAGGAGTTGGACCGCCGCATCACGCGACATGCCGAACACTGGCGCATCGAGCGCATGCCCTTGGTGGACCGCAACATTTTGCGGCTGGCGATATACGAGATGACCCAGACCGATACGCCCCCGCCGGTGGTGATCGACGAAGCCCTGGAACTGGCGCGGCGGTATTCGAACGAAGAGTCTGTGCAGTTCGTCAATGGCGTGCTGGATGCGGTGCATCGGGATTTAGAGCGCCACAAGGCCAGCGGCGCGGGATAACATGGCGCGCGCGCTCCGCGTGCCGTGTCGAGACTCATCTCGACACCGGCCTCCCATTTTACGCCGTGACTGTCACCATCGTACTCGCATAGTTGACCGGCCCGCTAAGGGTGTATTGCGCTTGCACGCGCGCCAGGTATACCCCGGGAGCGGCCACAGAACCATCATCGGTGGTGCCGTCCCAAACCGTGGTTTCCACTCCCGCCGGCCGCTGGGTCCAGTCGTGCAAGGTTTTCACCGATGTCACGCCCGGCGTCACGTCGCTGTCCTGTATGATTTCCAGCAGCGCGTAGCACGCTTGCGGCATTTGGTAGGAAATGCTCGCCGATTGCCCCTGCGTCAGCCGGTTCGGGACCGATACCGGATGCCACACCGTCGGAGGGGTGATGGCCGGAGTGAACGGCACCGGCGAATAGGCATCCCCTTGCACGGTGACGCCGTCGACGTTGGTTGGTCCCATGCCGAGACTGCCGGCGTAGTACAGATACGGTACGCTGACCTGGGGAATCTGTATGGCCTGCAGGGCCACCAGGTCCACGGCCGTCGGATTGAGTCCGGCGAACACCAGGTCCGCTTGGACCGCGGTCCCCGAAGTGGGTCCCTCGCCTTCCATTCCCCAGATCCCGTCGATGACCGCGAAATGGATCGGCCGGGCACAGTTGAGGTCGATGATGGATTCCGCGATGCCGCGGTAGTGCAGGTCCTGCCGCGGCCACTGGTTCGCCACCGTGTAGATGCTGGGCGGCGCCATCCCCACCAGGCACTTCATCGAGAGCGTAGCGCCCACCGAGAGGTGCGTCTTCAGCTTGGCGGCGCTGATGAAGATGGGGTCGGAACCGGTCACCGGGTCCGGCAGCCACATCTGCTGGTAAACCATCCCACCCGGCTTGCCAACCTTCACCAATCTGTCGCTCTGCTTACACAGATCGACCAGGCTGATGACTCCCGCTGGGCCGTAGGTCTGGAAGAAGCCGTAGCCGCAAGGGCCGAACGGACAGGGCTGGACACACGATCCTTCGGCGATCAGGATACGCGCCGCGCCGGCGTCCAGCGCCAGATCCACGATGGCTCGCACCACTTGCGGGTCGGTGGTGATACCGCTGGTCGATGGCGCCGCGATGACCAGGTTCGGCTTGATGATGACGGTCTGGCCGGCCATGGCAGCCGACGGAAACTGCCCACTGGCGGCGATGGCCGTGCGCGTGGCTCCGTACGGCTTGCTGGAATTCCCAACTCCCACCACATACCCGGAGGACGCAGCCGCCAGGGTTCGCCTGCCGGCGATCAGGGCGGTAGGCACGGCCATGGATTGCAAGAAAGCGCGGCGTTTCAACTTCGTATGACCTCCATCCGTCTGCGACCGGATTCCAATTGTACACCCAGTACATCCATAAGCAGGCCTGTTTGTCTCATTTTGAGTACCGGTACTTGACCGTGCGATACTGAAGTTAGCGCATGCCAGCTACTTCCCAGATCCCGGACGAAACCGCGGTCGTCCTGCAGGCTCGCGAAGGCGATGCCAAAGCCTTCTCGGAATTGGTGCGCCGCTACGAGGGCAAGATCTTCCGCCTGGCGATGCACATCACCCAGAACCGCGAAGACGCCGAGGACGTGTTGCAGGAAACCTTCCTCAAGGCCTACGAGCACCTCGATCAGTTCCAGGGCAACTCGAAGTTCTATACCTGGATCGTGCGCATCGCCGTCAACCAGGCGCTCATGAAATTGCGCAAGCGCAAGACCGATAAAACGGTGTCGATGGACGAAACCATCGATACCGGCGAGGACACTGTGGCGCGCGAGATCGCGGCTTGGGACGAGAATCCGGAACAGCGCTATTCCCGCGAAGAGATGAACCAGATCCTCAGCTCGGCCGTGGATAGCCTGGCGCCGCCCTATCGCGCCGTTTTCGTACTGCGGGACATCGAGGAGCTTTCCACCGAAGAAACCGCCGAGGCGCTCGATTTGTCCGTTCCCGCGGTGAAGAGCCGCCTGCTGCGCGCCCGCCTGCAGCTCCGCGATAAGTTGACCCGTTTTTTCAAGCATAAGGAGGATGACGCCTTTGCTTACATGTAAGGAGTTTTTGCAGGAGCTCAGCGATTACCTGGACGAGAACGTCGATGCGGAGATCCGGGCCAAGTTGGAGCAACACATTACCGAGTGCCCCAACTGTTGGGTGGTCTGCGACACCACCAAGAAGACCATCCGCATCTACAAAGGCATGGAGACGCATCCGATTTCGCCCGAAGTCGAAACGCGCTTATTAGCCGCCCTGGAAAGGAAGATGGCGGCTCACCCCAAGTAGCCCGGTGTGTCCGGCTGCAGCCACTTCAGTAACTCATCGCGCAGTGTGTTCAAGCTATTCGTGATCCTGTCCGTCTCCACGTTTACCAGTGCATAGCGTTCCGTCGCCGGATCTCCGGAGTGCGCCAGCGCGTGATGATCTTCGCGGAGGTCGGGCACGTCGGTGCGCCGGAGCGGCGATCCGCGCAGGGCCCCCGCCAGGGAATTGATCGTCAGCTCCACGTCATTGGCATACCGCCGGAACGCCTCGCGCGCGGGCGCGGGACGGCTGCCGTCGAGACCCGCCTCCAACGCCATGATGGCGTGAATCAGCCGGTGCGAACTGGCCAACATGCCGCTGATCGCAGCGATGGTGCGCGGGGTGGTTCCAGGCTCCGCCCGCAAACGGTCGAAAGAGGCCTCCAGGGTCGAGCGCGCCCGCCGGGCCGCCAGCCGCGCGCGATCCAGCGCGTCTTGGAAAGACGCGTCGGGCTGGATGTAGCTCTCGCGAATGGCGCTGAAATACTCGCGGTAGGCGTCCAGCATTTGCGCCATGGCGTCCTGCACGCGGGTGCGCTCCCAAGTGGGCCAGAGCCAGTACGCCGCCAGTGCAATCGCGCCGCCGATGGCGGTGTTCAACCCGCGTGCTGCGATTACCTCCTTCGGGGAGACGCCGGCCATGGCGATCAGCAACACGATCATGCCGGTCACGGCCGTGACGAAGATGCCGTAATTGGCGGGACCCCAGCAGCGCAGGACGAACATCAATACCACGATCGCCGCCACTTGCGCCACGGGCGATGCGGGCAGCAGGTGGAACAAAGCCGTGGCGAAAATCAGGCCGGCGAACGTGCCTGCCAGCCGTAACACTCCGCGGCTGAAAGTGGACGCGAAGTCCGGTTTCAAAACGATGGCCACGGTCATGGGCAGCCAATATGAACGATGCAAATCGAAGCCCCGCCCCAGCGCATCGCCGAGCGCCACACAAGCCGCCAGGCGAATGGCGTGACGGCACGCGGCCGACCGCAAGCTTAGGTTGGCGCGCAGCGTGGCCAGCGTTCCGCCGAGCCGCAAGCGCCAGGGCTGGTGAACCTCCTGGCGGGCGAAGGCCGTCAAGCCCGCGACCGTAGCGGAGATCGCCAAATCCCGAGCTGTACGCAGTTGGCCGGTGACTGCGTCCATCTGCAGGCGTGCATCCTGCAACGCGGCCGCAGCCGGCCGCAACTGTTCGGCGAGGGCTTGCAGTTCGTCCAAATCGGCGCGCACGGAGTCCGCGGCCTTCGCGGCCACCAGTGCATCGGCGATCGAGTGGAGCACGCGCGCGGCAATTTCGAGATAACGCTCCAGCAGCGTGGCGGCGGCGTTGCCGTGAGCTTCCCGCGCGATCCGCACCCGCAGCCGGCTCAATGCGAACAGGCCCAGGCGGGTGCGCTCCGCCTGGCTGAGCAGCATCCGGTAGCGCTCGCCACCGATCGAATAATCGCCGGCCAGCGACGCCAGCGCCGTTTGCGCCTGGGTACTTTGCGCGCTAGCCGGAGGAGCCTGCCGCACATCCAGAGGCGCGACCGCGGCGCGCGCCAGTTCCGCGTATAAAGCGGCCAGCGCGCGGCGCTCCGGCACGTATTTGCGAATGGGCCAAAAAGCCAGCGCCAGTGCGGTTTGAAGCAATCCTCCGCCGAGCGCCAGCAGGCCCGAGAGCGCGGCCGATTCCGGGGGCAACGGCTTGGCGGCGAACACCACCAGCGTCACCAGGCTAATGATGCCCAGATCCGCCGCCGCTGGGCTCAGCGCCACCAGCATGCCCGCGGCGAATGCCCAGGCGCCGGCCGCCGGCACCGCCAGCAGGTGATGGTTGCCGCACACCGCCCCCGCGAATACGGCCAACCCCACCAGCACGCTAGCGGCCAGCATGCGCCTCGCGCGCTGCAAGTAAGGATCGTGGCTATCGGAGTAGGAAACGTTGAGCGCCCCGATGCTCGCGATGAGAGCCGCTGGAATGGACCCCAGCGCGATGCCCGCCGCCAGCGGCAGAGCGAAGCCTAGCGTGTTCCGCAGCGCGATGCGCGGAGCGATCTTTTCCTTTTGGAATTGCAGGACCGTCCGCCAGAAGCTCACTTGGGTGGCTGCTGCTGAGGCGGCTGTTCCTTGGTCTTATCGTCGGGCAGCGGCGGCATATCCTTGTCGTCGAACTTGATCACCGCGTCGGCCGAGAACTTCCGGTACAGCCGGAATTCCTTCTCGTTCTTGGTCCACAGCCTGCCGCTGTGCATCTGAATGTTGGCCATCAGCGGCAGAAAGAATTCGCTGTCGCCAATCTTGATGTAGTCGTAGTCCAGTGTTTCCTTGGCCTGCTGCACGGGAAACGAAGGCGGGATGTTGTCGGCCTCCTGCGTGATGCGCACTATGGTGTTGAACTCTTTGTCCACGAAGACCGATCCATGGTAGCCCACCGTGATCCTCTGCACATCGTCCTTGTTCTCGCCCTGGTACTCGATGGTGTACCTGGAAAACTCCAGCGGCACGCGGAAGGAAAACACGTGTGTCCAGCGCTTGCGCAGGCCGGTCCATCGCTCCCACGCAAAGGTGGCATGACTCTGAGGGTCGAAGATATCGCGCATGGTGGTGCCGAAATCGCCCATCGACATGGCCCCACCCACCGCGGTGTACGACCCGTTGGTGGACACCTTGTCGTTCTGCGAAACCAGTTTGTAATCTTCCTTCTGGTTGAAATAGCTGAGCCGCGCCGTGAGGACATCCAACTGCCGCCAGGAGTCCCTGCCGGTGGTGTCGACATAGCGGCGGGTCTGCTCCAGACAGATGAAATCCGGCAGCCGTTTCGTATAGTTGACGGCGTAATCGCGCACCTCGTCCAGCAGCTTGGCCTGCTCCTCGGACGATGGCGGCGGCGGCAGCACAGGCGGGGGCTTCGGAACGGGCGGCTGCGCCACGGGCAGGCTGGCGGATTCGGTCGCCAGCGCCTTCAGCACCGCCACGGTTTTCGGACCGGCGCCCTCATTTTGCAGCGCTTCCACGGTGTCCAGATCCAGACGTTCCGACAGCTTCATCTTGCGCAGCATTTCGGCCACGTCCTTGTCGGGGTTCTTGAGCTGAATGGCGGACGTGATGAACTGCTTGATCTGCGCCACGGTGTAGCCGGATGCGGCCCATACGCCTAAGCACATCACATAAAAAGCAGCGATGCGGTAAAACCTCATAAAATCCATTGTCCTATAACCTGTGGGGCAGGCTCGCAGCCTGCGCGGGGCTCCCAGCCCCGCCCGTCAGAGTCCCGCTTGGTCGGCCAGCAGCGCGATCGAGCTTCTGGGAAACGCGAACTTGTGCCCGAGTTGATCGATCACGTTCACCTGGCAGATATACTGCCCAGCCGGCAGGCTCTTCAACAGCGTCTGCAGCCGCAACGGCACCACGCCTTGCCGCTTGGCGTTGACCCGGTTCACCCGCACGGGCGGCGTTTCCAGCACCTTTTTGTCGCCCTGATAGAAGGCCACCGTAGCCGTCACACTGGTGATGCCGGCGCTTTGGCTCTGACCCTGCGCCTGACCCGCACCGGGGAACTGCATCACGCCGGGATCGTAAAGCTCAAGGTAGACCGACAACTTCTGCGCGGGCCGGAAGACCCGCGTCACATTGGGCATGATCTTCTGGCCGGACTCGTCGATCAGCGGATCCTCCGCCACCAGCTTCTTGCTGTTCTTCGCGCCGGCGATCTGTTCCTTCACCGCCTGCACCTGGTTGCTCAGGATCACCGAGCTCAGGCGCAGCGCGCTCCCCGAACCAAGATCCGGAATCACAAACGGCGCTTCAAAGGTGCCGGTCTTGCCCTCCCCGTTTTCGCGCGCCACGAACTTCAATTTGTACTTCCCCGGCCCCAGCGTAAAGCCGGTGTCGTATTGGATCTGCTTGCGCGTGACTTGGCCCGCGGTGGTGGAAGCCACCTTCAGCGGAATCGTGTCGCGCACTACCGCGGCTTGCCGGTCGCGGGAGTCCAATATCTCGCCGATGAAATCCAGTTCGGTGGCCGCCTTGGCGCCTTTGCTGGTGAACGACAATGCCGAGCCGGGGATGCGCACCGAGATCGGCACAAAGTATTTGCTCTTCGCCAGGCGGAAGTAATCCACCTCCACGGCGATAGGCAGATCGGTCACCGGATTGTCGCTTTGCAGGGCCTCCTGCAACTGCGCTTCCTTGTTGGTGCCGGTCATCTTGGCGAAAGTCGTGGGAGCATAGTAGCCCTGCTTGAACTCCAGCTTGGCCTTCAAGTCCGCCAACTTGGGTGCCAGCTTCACCTGGATGCGGCGGTACTTGCCATCCTCGGCGGCGTTACTGCTGGCATAGCTCAGCATGTAATAGCTGGTCATATCCTTCTGCACCTGGGTCATGCCCAGCGTGAGATCGTTGGAATCCAGCAGCGCCTTGCCGCCGGTATCCGCGGCCAGCGTATCCAGGGTCTCCTGCGTGTTATGGAAGTTATCCATCAGGGACTGTTGCGCGGAACCGGTGTACAGGTTCGACCCCACCGACGCCGCCGTGGTAGCGTCTCCTCCCGGCGGCGTGGCCATCAAGCCGCGCGCGTCGATGGGATAGAAGGCCACATTTGCCCGGATCGCCGCGTTAACTGTGGCTTGAAGCTGCGACTGATTGTCCACGCCGGTCTTCTGGATGCCGCTCGAGATATAGACCAGCGCCTTTTTCTCGGGATAATGCGCCAGGCGGCGGGCGGCGTCTTCCAGCGCGGCCAGCTTGCGGTCCGAATTGAAGATGTTGAATTCGGTCTCGTCCGCCACGAACGACCCGCTGACATCCTGTGTGTCGGCGCCGGTGCCCGCCTGGCCGGACAACTCGCTGGCTTCGCCGATGTGGAAGGCATGCAGCGTGGAAATCAACTGGTCGCGGTCGCCCGTGAAATCCAGAACGGTCTTCAACTCGCTTCCGAACGTCATGATGGAGACCAGATCGCTGGTGGTCATCTGGGTGCCCAGAAATTTGATGGCCGCGTCCACGGAGCGGATCTGCTCCTGCTGCTGCATCGTCGAGATATCGAACAGCATCACGATCAGGCGGTGGTCGCGCAGTTCAGTCTTCGCCGGAGGCGTCTCGGGCGGCGGCGCGGCGGGGGCAGCCGGCTTGGGCGCCTCGCGGATTTGCAAGGTTTTCGCCGGTTGAATCGGCTCCAGCGGCTTGGTGTCCAGCTTCTGCAGCTCGCAGCTTTGCAAGGTCTGCAATTTGCCGTCTTCATAAACCAGAAAGTCGGCGGCGGTCAGGTTGGCGATGCTTTTGCCGTCGCGGCCAGTCACCGTTACGTCCACCACCACCACGTTGGCCGTGGTCGAGAAGGTCGCCATTTGCTGGGAGCTCAACTGGGCGGCCAGTAGAGCCGCCGTCACTACGATCGCAAGGTATTTCAAAACCGGAACCTCATGACTACGTCCAGGGTGCGCATGGAGGACGCGGTGGTGGGAAGACCATAATTCACCGAATTCACCACCGTGGCCACATTCGTGTAGTTGACCTGATTCAAGAGATTATTGGCTTCCGCGCGGAACTCCAGGTGGCGGCGCGTATCGCCAAACTGGAAGGACCGGCCGAACGTAGCATTTACCGTGACTAGGCTGGGACCCGGAATGGTGTTGCGTCCGGCATTGCCGAACTGGCCCGCCGGCGGCACGCTGAACGCCGCCGGATTGAAGAATCCAGCGCCGGATTCGATCGCGAGCCCCGTAGCATTGGCGCGCTCGCTGCCCGTGCCGTTGGTCTGCGCCAATTCTGTTTCGTTTCCCAGAACGCGGGCAGTCAGCGGCGTCCCGCTCTCCGCGGTCAGGCCGCCCGTCAACGACCAGTTCCGCAGCAGACGCCCGGGCCAGCCGCTTGCAGCGTAACGCGAGTTCGGGTTGCCGAATGGCGATGTGTAAACCCAGCTAAGCGTGAATACGTGAGTGCGATTGAAGCTGGACAAGCCGCGCTCCGCCGCCAGGTCCAGCCAGTTCTGGGCCACGGTGCCGCCCACGCCCCCGAAAGTGGAGGCGTCGTCGATGGACTTCGAGAAATTGTAGCGTGCATTCATCGACATGCCTCCGCGGAAACGCCGCATCAGGTGGGTCTGCAGGGCATTGAAACTGGAGTCTCCAATGGGCGCGTCGTAAGTGAATCCCGTGGCATTCGCAAGCTGGTTTCCGGAAGAGCTCGCGGTTCCAGGAGGTCCTTCGTTGGGCAGCATCAGAATATCCAGGTGGGTTCCCTTGGTGCCCAGATAACCTACCTCCATGAAGAAGCCCTTTCCCAAGTCGTGCTGAATGGTGAGATTCCAGCTCTGCGCATAAGGCGTGCGATAGAAGCGATCCACCGCGAACGTGTTGGTGATCTCCGACGGATATTCGCCGGGCTGCGGCAAACTTGCCAGCGACAGAGGAGTGTCGACGCCGTTGTTCACGCTCGCCGACACCGCGAAAGGCGGCAGGCCCGCCGGTTGCGGCTGCTGCGCCAGCTTCAGCCCGAATGGAATGTAGGACTGCCCGTTGTAATAGATCCCATAACCGGCGCGTATGATGGTGGAGCGCTTGATGAACGGAACTTTATAAGCCAGTCCCAGCCGGGGCGAGAAGTCCCTGTAATCGGGATTAATCAAACCGGCCGGGAATGGCCCGGAGTACGGTCCGGGCACCGTAGGCGCCACCGTAGCCACGTTAGCGAAGCCGGGTGCGATGTCCAGGTTGGCCATCTCGTTGTATTTTTCCTGCAGCGGCGCGAAAAACTCGTAGCGCAGGCCCAGGTTCACAGTCAGATTCGCGCTCAGTTTCCAATCGTCCAGCAGGTAACCGGTCCAGACGTTTTGCGTGAAATACATGGCTGGACTGTAAGCCACGGAGGCGGATTGCGGCATCCCCAGCAGGAAATCGGCCAAATCGAAACCGGTTCCCTGGATCGGCACGCACTGCGCCGAACCCAGGCAGGGTACGCCGTTGTAGCCCAACTCGCTGGTGGCCTCGCCGTTGAAATTGAAGGTGCCGCGTCCGTTTTGCTGGGTGGTGGTGCTGGTGTCGTTGCGGCTATACTGCGCGCCCAGAGTGAGGGTGTGCTTGCCTCGCGAAAGGATCATGCTTTCCGTCCCGCCCTGGCTCTGGTTGCGCGTCAGCACCGGCTGCCCATCGCTTAGCGCGCCGAAATTCGTAAAATTCAAGTTAGGCGGACCGAAGTCCACCGGGTTTGTGGAGGTGCCCGCGATGCCTAATTCCGCGGCTACGTCCGCTCCGTTTGCAAAAAACGGAGTAGTCTGGTTGCGGTTGCGGTTAAATGTGACCATCGAGCTGAGGATGGTGGTGGGCGTGAAGTTGTGCGACCACGTAAGGTCCGTCTATATGCCGTACCCGGCGACGGTATCGAAGAAGGTGTAGGGCTGTGCGTTGTCGGCGTCGCGGCGCTGGTAGGAGAGATGGTATGCCAGGCGGTCTTTCTGGTTCAAGTTCCGCATCACGCGCCCGTTAAAGTTATCCGTATTGTTGGGCGGCGATGCGAAATATTGATAGTTGCTTACCGTGCCGGGCTGGTTCGGCAGCGGAATGTAAGCGAGCAGTTTGGCCGCAATCGGATTCAGCAGCGTGGACGGAATCATGTTGCCGGGGAACGGCGTATTGGTGCCTGGCTGGAAGATTTGCACAGGCGCTCCCGCGGATTGCACGGCTTGCGAGAAGTCGCCTCCCCGCTCCAGCGCCGTCGGCACCGTCTCCACGGCGGCGTATGGCTGCCGCGAACGCGTGCCGGTATAGTTCAAATAAAAGAACGTAGCGGTATCCTTGACGATCTTCGGGATCACCAGAGGCCCGCCCACTAGAAACCCAAAACGCGCACTGGCGTAAGGCGGTTGAATCGTTTCTTGCCCGGTGAGCGAAACCGGCTTCGCGTTGACCACGGAATTGGCCAGCGTCATGAACACCATGCCATGGATCTGATTGGGGGCCCGGCGATTGCCAAACTGCGCACCGGGACGGCCCTGGCCCTGTCCGCGATTGCCTCCTTGGCCGCCTGGGCCGCCGTATCCTCCGCCTCCGCGTCCCCCAAAACCGCCGCCGCCCGGCCCGCCGAAGCCGCCACCACCACCCGGAGCGCCACCTCCCGGACCGCCGCCCCCGGGACCGCCCGGTCCGCCGAACTGGCCGCCTCCCGGACCTCCGGGCCCGCCCATCATCATGCCGAAGTCGGGCTGCGCATTCTGCGCCATACCCTGGCTCAGGCTGCCCGAGACCTGGAAAGCCTCCGTGCTGTTCTGGCCATCGACAGGCGCTGCGCCGGGGGCCGCGGCCTCCGGGGCAGTTATCTCGCTCTGCAATTGCGATTCAATCTGATTCCCGCCGGCCTGCGCGCCGCCCATACGCGCCAAACGCTGCGTCACCGGCGATTCCTGCAATTGCAGGGCAAAATCGATCTTCGCCGCGTCCGCGCAAGTCAATTTCTTGGTGGCGGCGTCGAAGCCGAACATACGCACTTCGATGGAGCAATCGCCGGCCGGCACGCCGGAGAAGGCGAAGTGGCCGTTCTGGTCGGTGATGGTAACCACCTGCCGGCCGCCTATGGTGGCTGTGACGGTAGCGCCGGGAATAGGCTGGTTCGCCGACTTGACAAAACCGCTCTGGGCATACAGCCCTCCGCCAGCGGCGAAGAGCGCTAGAAAAAGAAGATGGTACTTCGGCAAGATTTCCAAATGCCTCAAGAAGCAACGACGACCGGAAACCGCCAGCCGTTACCCTGTTAAGACATTGTAAACCATTGCCGGGGCGTAACATTCGCCGTTTCGGCAGCGCCTTTTGTGCATGCGTAAACTATTCACCACAGGCTTGCTTCTCGTCCTGCTCTCGATCGCGGCCCTGGCTGCGGACATCAGCGGAAAATGGACCGCCCAAGTTCCAGGCCGCGGCGGACAAACACGGGAAGCCACATTCAATTTCAAAGTCGACGGCAATACCCTGACCGGTACGGTGAGCGGACGCGGGGGGGATATGCCGATCGCCGATGGCAAGATCGACGGCGATTCGATTTCTTTCACGCAGACCCTGGAGTTCAACGGGAATTCGATGAAATTCCTGTATAAGGGCACCGTTTCCGGCGACTCGATCAAGTTCACGCGGGAGCGCGATGGAGGCGAGGGGCAGGCCCAGGAATTCACCGCGAAGCGGGCGTCGTAGCCTCTTCGTTGAGAAAAATCACCACGGCATCGCCGTGACAGACCAGGCGGGCGGGAGACGACTCTCCGTATCCGAAGCCGTTCTTCCGCTTTCCGCTACCCGTCATCGTAACCAGGTCCTTGCGGGTTTCGATGCGGCCATACACCACGGCCCAGTTGTCGTAATCGGAGCTGCCGAAACGGAACTTCGTCAGCGACGTTCCAACCTTCACGGTGCGCAGTTTTTGGGCTAGAAGCGTGGCGTCCACCGCCAGGACCGCGGGCGGCTTCGGCGCGTCCGCCGGATCGTACGCCACCCAAAAGGAGTTGGGCCACTCCTGGTCGCCGGTGACCAGCTTGTGGTCGCACTTCTGCTCACCCAGCCAACGTCCGGTTTCGCGGGAGGAGAATCGTCCCACAACCGCGGCCATTTTGCCGTCGTAGGCAGAGAGATCCTGCAGCACTTCGCAGACGGTGACCGGCTGCAGCGGAGGCGCCGCGCCTTCGATGCGCGGACACACCAAGATTAGAAACAATATTGCGAGTCGCACGGCTCCTGAAGCGATAATTCATTATAGGCGTGCGGGCGGCCGGGCGCGTTACAACGTGGCGGCACGCACTCGTGCGTGCCGCGTCCCGACTCATCGGGACGCCTGCTTCGCTTCCAAGAGGTGTCCCCAGGAGCAACGGGCGGTCCCTTCGGGACCCTCTCTGGCGCCAAAAACCCACGCCAGGCGCGTTACTAACCGAGGTTCGATCTCACGCGCGATGCAGCTTGTCCATGGCGTCGACCCGCGTGGCGCGCCAGACGGGGATGGCCGCCGCCATCATAGCCACGGCGATCACCGTCAGCGCCGCGGCTGCCAGGGCCGTGAAGTTGTCCGCGACGCCAAACACCAGATTCTCCAGCCAACGCGACGCGCCCCAGCCGGCCAGCATGCCAATCGCCGCGCCGGTCAGTGCAAGCCGCAAAGCCTGCCAACCGGCCCAACGCAGAATGACGGTCCGCGGCGCGCCCAAGGCCATGCGGATGGCGATCTCGTCTTCGCGGACGCGCACCCAATAGTTCAGCAGCCCGTATATGCCGACGGCTGCGAGAACCATCGCCAATCCCGCGAACAATGCCAGCAGCAGGGTGCTGAAGCGCCGCTCCGAGAGCGAGGCCGCCACCGTCTGCATGAAAGGCCGCAAGCTTTCCATGGGCAAGTTACGGTCGATGCCGGCCACGCGGCGGCGCACGGCGGGCGCCAGCAGCGAGGGATCGCCGCTGGTGCGGATCATCACCACCATGGCCTCGCTCGGCGACTGCGCGAAAGGCAGGTAGATTTCCGGATAGGGTTCGGTGCCCAGGCCCATCTGGCTGACATTTCCGGCCACCCCCACGATTTCGTAGATGGGCCCGTCGCGATACGGGCCGCCCGACTTGATGCGATGGCCCACGGCCGATTCCTTGGGCCACCATCTGCGCGCGAAGGCTTCGTTCACGATGGCCACGCGCGGCGCCGCGGGAAGGTCGGCCCCGTTGAATGCGCGCCCCTCCCGCAGTGGAATGTGCATGGCGCCGAAGTAATCGTCATCGGCAGTATTGAAAAGAGCGATGGGCACTTCGGACGGCTGCGGCGCAAGCCGGTCCAGGATGGAGTAGAACCAGTCTCCGCAATCGCCCACCGACGGCGGGCAGTGCACCGCTCCCACTGCCGTGACACCGGGCAGGCCGTGCAGGTCCTGTTCCAGCCTGTCGTAGAAGCCGCCGATCGCCTGCGGGCTCTTGTACGGCGCAGACGGCAGCACCAACTCCAGCGCCAGCAGATGCTCGGGAACGAAGCCGGGATCGGCGGTCTGCGCTTCGATCAGGTTGCGCAGCAGCAGTCCGGCACCGAAGGCCAGCACCAGCGTCAGGGCGATCTCCGCCACTACCAATGCGCTCCGCGACCGCTGTCCGCCGCGGCCCGTGGCCGAGCGGGAGCTGTCTTTCAGCGCCGAAACCAGGTCCGCACGGCCGGCGGTGAAAATTGGAGCGATACCGGTGAACAGTCCGGTGAGCAGGGTGATGGCGGAGGCGAACAGCAGCACCCGCCAGTCGAACGTGGTATCCGCGAGGCGCGGAATGTCCCGGGGACCCACCGCGATCAGCGCCCGCGATCCCCATTGCGCCAGCAATCCGCCGGCGGCTCCGCCCAGCGCCGCCAACAGCAGATTCTCGGTGAGCAGTTGCCGCACCAGCCGCGTCCGTCCAGCGCCGATGGCGGCGCGGATGGCGATCTCCCGCGCGCGGGCGGTAGAGCGCGCCAGCACCAGGCTGGCCACATTGGCGCAGGCAATGATGAGCACCAGTCCCACGGCCGCCAACAGGATCAGCAGCGTGGGACGGACATCGCCGGTCGTGTATTCGGTCAGAAAGACGCCCGCGGCGCGGTGCTGGCTCTCCGGTCCGGGGTCCGACTCGGCCAGACGATGCATGATGAGGTCCAGGTCCGCGATTGCCGCGCGCAGCGCGACGCCGGGCTTCAAGCGAGCCAGCAGCCGCATGGTTCCGTGCTGGGCGCGATCGATCATTTCGCCTTGGACCCGGTGCAACGGCAGATAGAAATCGATGGATTGCTGGAAAAAGTGCAATCCGGGCGCCAGGACTCCGATGACTTCGTACGGCTTGCCGTCGAGCGCCAGCGTGGCCCCCAGTACGGCTGGGTCGGCACCCATTTTACCGGTCCAGAACTGGTAGTCGAGCACCGCAGTGGGGGCCGCGCCGGGCTGGTCGTCGCTGGCGCTGAATAGGCGGCCCAGCACCGGATGCGCGCCCACCAGGCTGAAGAAGCCGTAGGTGACCAGTCCCGCGCGCGTGAAGAGAGGGTCGCCGCGGCCGGTCAGGGTGAGATGCGCAGTCTGGAAACCGGCCATGTCTTCAAAGCTGCGATTCTCACTGCGCCAATGCTGATAGTTCACCCAGGTGACGCTGATGCCTTCGGCCTTGGGATCGGATTCGCCGAGCCAAACCAGCCGTTCGGCGGCCGGATAAGGCAACGGGCGCAGCAGCACGGCATTCACGACGCTGAAGATCGCGGTATTCGCGCCGATGCCCAGCGCCAGAGTCAGGACCACGACCAACGAAAACCCCGGGGACCGGCGGATACCGCGCACACCGTAGCGCACGTCTTGGGCAATCGTTTCAAGCGGGGGAAAGCTCCATGCTTCGGCCGCGCGTTCCTGAATCCGGGTGAGATTACCGGCGTGCCGGCGGGCCGCGGCGCGGGCCTCATCGGGCGGCATGCCGCGCGCCATGTTCTCCTCGACTTCGAATTCCACATGAGCTTCGATCTCGGCGCTGAGATCGCCCGCCAGCCCTCGCCGGCCCGTGAGGATGCGGTACAGTTTGGACCGCCATTCGCGCAGCATCGTTTAACCCTCGGGCGCCAGGATGCGGCCCATGGCTTCCACGAACCGCTCCCAGCGGGATGTGGCGGCGATCAGTTGCTTGCGGCCCGCGGGCGTGAGCCGGTAATATTTGGCCCGGCGGCCGTTGGGCGACATCTTCCATTGCGCCGCGATCCAATTGCGCTGCAACAGGCGCTGCAGGGCGGGATACAGCGATCCGTTGTCCACCAGAAACTCGTCGCCCGACTGCCGCTCCAGAAACTGCGTGACGCCGTACGCGTGATTGGGGCCAAGCTGCAGGCTGCGCAGGATCAGGACTTCCAGCGTGCCCTGCAGGAATTCAAGGCGTTCCCGTGGATCGTCTACCGTAGGCATACTACCTATATAGCATGGGGACAGCCCGTTGTCGAGGCAACTTTCGTGGCGCACGCACTCGTGCGTGCCGTGTCGGCACTCCTGCCGACACGGGCGAGCGTAGTTCGCCCATGGACAGGCCGGAGGCCTGTCCTACCGCAGATTGTGCTTCTTGATCTTATAGCGCAGCTTGTCGCGCGTGATGCCCAGAAGGCGCGCGGCGTGCACCTGGTTGCCGCCCGCGCGGTCCAGGGCTTGCTCGATCACGCGGCGCTCCTGTTCGTCGAACGATAGCTCCCCGTCCGCGCTGGCGGGTTGGGCGGCCGGCGCCGGTGTGGCGCTGGAGGACCCGCCGGGGACGCCCTGGCGCATGTACTGCGGAAGGTCGGCTATGTCGATGGCCTCGCCCGCCGCCAGCATGCACGCGTGCCCGATCACATTCTCCAGCTCGCGCACATTGCCCGGCCAGGCGTGGCGCGCCAGCAGAATCTGCGCGCGCGGCGTCATCGACTCCACCGGCTTCTTGTACTGCGCCGCGAACTTCCGGATGAAGAACCGCTCCAGCAGCGGCAGGTCCTCCTTGCGGTCGGCCAGCGCGGGCGTCGCGATCTCCACCATGGAGAGCCTGTAATACAAATCCTCGCGGAAGCGTTTCTCGGCGATTTGCGCGCGCAGGTCGTGATTGGTGGCGGCCACCACGCGCACATCCACCGGCCGCGCGCTTAGCGAGCCCACCCGCTGCACTTCCCGGTTCTGCAGGACGCGCAGCAGCTTGGCCTGGGTGGAGAGCGGCATATCGCCGATCTCATCCAGGAACAGGGTGCCGCCGTGCGCGTATTCGAACAGGCCCATCTTGTTGCTGTCCGCGCCGGTGAATGCGCCTTTCACATGTCCGAACAACTCGCTTTCGAACAGCGTTTCCACCACCGCCGAACAATTGCAAACCACCATCGGACCGGACGCCTGGCTGAGCTTATGCAGGGCTTGCGCCACCAGTTCTTTGCCGGTGCCGGTGGGTCCGGTTACCGCGCAGGCGCGGTAGTGCGGCGCCACGCGGCGGATCTGCGCGAACATCTCCCACATCAGCGGACTGCGTCCGATCATGCCCTCGAACTGGCAGGTGTCCATCAGCTCGCCGTCCAGTTGACTGGCGCGCCGGCGGCGCCGCGCATCGGTGGCCAGCTTGTCGATGCGCTCGCGCAGCACGGGGATCGAGATGGGCTTGGTCAGGTAATCGCAAGCGCCCTTCTTGATGGCTTCCACCGCGGCGTCGGTGGAATAATGGGCGGTCATCAGGACCACGTCGATGGCGGGATCCACTTCCAGAATCCGGCTCAACAGCTCCATGCCGTTCATCTTCGGCATCACGATATCGCTCAGCACGATTTCCGGGCGCCGCAGGCGCACCAGTTCCAGCCCCCGCTCCGGATCGCCGGCGGTGAGGATTTCGAGGCCATCGTCGGATAGCGCTTCGGAAACCAGCTCCAGGCTTTGCGGATCGTCGTCGATGGCGAGTAGCCTGATGCGGGGCGTGGCGGGCATGGTGAGCCTACAGGATTCTCTTGATTTCCTGCCGCAGCGCGGCGATTTCCACGGGCTTGGTGATATAGCCGTCGAAGCCCGCGTCCAGCGCGCGCTCCCGGTCGCCTTGCATGGCGAAAGCCGTGAGCGCCACCACATGCAGACCGGAGAACCGCGGATCGGCCCGCAATTCACGCAGCACGCCGTAGCCGTCCAGGCGGGGCATTTGGATGTCCACCAGCACCAGGTCCGGCGCGTGCTCTTGCGCCCGGCTCACGGCGTCCCGGCCGTCGGCCGCCTCAACCACATCGTAGCCGCTCGATTCCAGCACCTCCCGGATCAGCTCCCGGCTGGCGGCGTTATCGTCCGCCACCAGAATCCTATGGCTCATGCGCGGCCCGCCTGAGCGCCCACCGCGCGGTGCAGATCGGACAGCAATTGCTTCTTCCATTCGCGGTCTTTTTGAAACAGGCCGATCGTTTCATGGCGCAGCATTTCGATTTCATTATCGGCCAGATCCTTCGCCGTCAGAACCAGCACCGGGATATTACGCAAACCGGGGTCTTCCTTCATGCGCATCAACAGCTCGAAGCCGTCCATCTCCGGCATGATCAAGTCCAGCAACATGGCGCTCACCGGGATGGTCGCCAGCGCCTCCAAGGCCTCCTTGCCGTTGGCCGCCAGCACCGGGAGATAGCCATCCGATTCCAGCATTTCCTTGAGCAGCTCGCGCGTGCCGGCCTCGTCGTCCACCACCAGCACCTTGGCGGGACCGTTGGATCCCGGCCCGATATACCGGCGCACGCTTTCGAGCAGCACGTCTTTGTCGACCGGTTTTACCAGGTATTCGGCTGCGCCCAGCGCCAATCCGATCTTGGGTTCATCGACCACGGTGACCACAATCACCGGAATACCGGCGGTGACCGGCGTCTTCTTCAGCTCGTAGAGCGTGTCCCAACCGCCTTTGCCGGGCATGAGCATGTTCAACGTGATGGCGTCCGGCACGTGTTCGGCGGCTTTGGCCAGCGCCTCCGCCGACGAACCCGCCATGATCAGTTGATATCCCTCGGGCTCCAACCAGCTTGCCAGCAACTCGCGGGCCGGAGCTTCGTCGTCCACTACCAGAACAAGCGGGCGTTCGCGCGGCGCTCCCATCCCGTCGACGCCGGCATCCTTCAATGCGCCGGCTTCCGTCAAAGCGCGGCCGGCCGGCATGGTGAAGCTCAGGCGCGCGCCTTTGCCCGGCTCACTCTCTACCCAGATTCGACCGCCGTGTTCCTCCACCAGGCGCCTGGTAATGGCCAAACCAAGGCCGGTCCCTTCTTTGATGCCTTTGGTGGTGGCGCTCGCCTGGTGGAACGCGTCGAAAATAGCTTCCTGCTCTTCGATGGGAATTCCCAGCCCCGTATCGCTAACCGAAACCGTCAGCCGGCCGCGGCGCTCGGTGGCCTCCACCCAAATCCTGCCGCCATCGGGCGTGAACTTGACCGCGTTGTTCAGTAAGTTGAACAAGATCTGCTTGAATCGGATGCGGTCCGCGAAGACCGTCACATCCGGCCCAATGCTGCTGTGTACCACGATATTTTTGGCCGCCGCCGAGGCCCGGATGCCCGTCAGCACATCGGCCAGGACCGTGCCAACCGATACGTTCTCGCGGTTCAGTTCCAGACGGCCGGCCTCCACCTTGGAGAGGTCCAGAATATCGTTGATCAGCGCCAGCAGATGCCGCGCGCCCTGCTGGATGTGATTGACGAATCGCTGTTGCTTGGAGGACAGCGCGCCGGCGGTCTGTTCGGCGAGCAGGTCCGAGAAACCGATGATGGCATTCAGCGGCGTGCGCAACTCGTGGCTCATGCTGGCCAGGAATTCGCTCTTCATGCGATTGGCGCGTTCCACTTCGCGGTTGCGCAGTTCCAGCTCTTTGTTGGCGGCTCCCAGCTTGGTATTTAGCGCGCCGACGGCTGCTTCAGCTTCTTTGCGCAAGGTGATGTCGCGATTGGTTTCCAGAACGGCGACGGGCGTTTCGTCCGGCGCCCGGACCAGGATGTGGCGGCTTTCGACGGCGATGCGGACGCCATCCCGGCGCGTGTGCCGCAGTTCGCCATCCCAACGGCCTCCCAGGTCCAGCGCCGACTCCACCTCTTCCAGAGAGACGGGGAACCCGGTCTGAAACAACCGATGCGTGACTTGGCCCAAGGACTCCGCGGCCGTCCATCCGTAAATCTCCTCGGCGCCGGCGTTCCACTGCAAAATCCGTCCGCCGGGCTCGCGCACGATAATGGCATCGTGCGACGCCTCGATCAATTGGGCCTGTCGCCGTAAGTCCTCCTCGATGCGCTTGCGTTCCGTCATGTCCCGGATGACGCACATCACCTGCGGGCCATCCTTGGTGTCCAGCGGGCTCAAAGTGATGTCCACCGGGAATTCGCTCGCGTCGGCGCGCCGGGCCCACAGGTTCAGGCCGGATCCCATGGGCCGCATGGCCGGTTTGGCCTGGTAATGCTCGCGATACCCCGGATGCCGTCCGCGAAAACGGACCGGCACGAACTCGTCGACGGACTTGCCCAGCAACTCGTCCAGCCGGCATCGGAACATTTCGCCAGCCAGCGAATTCGCCAACACGATATGGCCCAGCCGATCCACCTGCAGGATGGCGTCCGGAGAGGCCTCGAACATCTGGCGGAATCGAAGATCGGCCCGGACCACATCGCGTGCCCCCGGATCGTGGCGGGCCGCTCTGAGCTCCAGGACTTGTTTGGCGGAAATCGGCAGGCGGAAGATCTCGCTGGTGTGCAGACAGTCGGCCGCGCCTTCGAGGACGCAATTCATCAGCACGCGCGGGTCCGGGTCCCCGGCCAAAACAATCAGGGGGACCGGTTTGGGAAGGCCTCGCAAGGCTTCCAGCGCGGCGCGCCAACTCCAGCCGGGAGCGGCGTATTCCGTCACCACCAGATCGTACCCCGTGCCACCCAGAATCCCGTACAAATCGTCCGGAGTCTCGGCGGTCGCATGGCCTGCGTCGAAACCCACGCGCGCCAATTCGCGCATGCACTGTTCCGCGATTTCAGCCTGGGTTTTAAGGAATAGAACGCGCAAAGCGCCCCCTCACTTGTCTAATAATATACAATTCGGGGAACCACTCGCTAACGTTCGTCGCTCGGTACGGGCGCGGTCTCGGGCGCAGTGGCGAAGGCTTGGTTGCGGCGCCAGGCCAGGATGATGAATCCTCCCAGGATGCAGAAAGGCGGCAGTCCCAGCAGTACGATGCCCATGTTCAGCAGGTGGGCGCGGGCCGCATTTTGGGCGGCGGCCGTACGGTAGCACATCACGCACTGCCCCCAACTGTTCGCGGCGCCCAGAAAAAGCGCGAGACCCACGCGTTTCATCGCGGCCTCATCATCATCAGCCGGCTGGAGTCGGGCATGAACATTAACAGCATCAGGACGATGCAGAGAATCAGCATGGGGAATAGCGTGAAGAACAGGCTTAATTTCTCAAACTTCAAATGCATGAAATAAGCGATAATCAGCGCCGCCTTGATCACCGACAGTCCCACCAATGCCGTCAAGAAGATGAGCACCGGAATCTGCTCGTAGGCCAGAAAGACCTCGACGCCGGTCATGAACAGCAACGCAAACCAGACGGTGACGAACGCCTTGGTGGTGGCGCCGGCGCCGGCAACGTGTTCGACTGCTTCGGAGTGAGCGCTCATGGGTAAGTTCCTTATATCTTCGCCGACATCAAATAGACCAGCGGGAAGATAAACATCCACACCAAGTCCACAAAGTGCCAATACAGGCCGCTGACTTCCACGTCTTCCGCCTTGAATTTGCCCCGGCCCACCGCAAACGCGACGATGCCCAGGTAAATCAGCCCGATCACCACGTGCGTCATGTGCAATCCAGTGAGCGCGAAAAAGGTCCCGCCGAACAGCGGCACGCCCCAGGGGTTGTCGAAAGGAGTGACATGCTCGTTGTGGATCAGGTTCAGCCACTCCGTAAGGTGCAGCGCAACGAAGGAACCGCCGCCCACCATGGTGGCCAGGATCCAGCCGACGGCCGCCTTGCGGTTGCCGTGATTCATGGCGTGTACTCCCATCACCATGGTCAAGCTGCTGGAGAGCAGGCAGAAAGTCATCACCGTGGAAAAAATGATGCTCGGCGAAAAATGAAACGGCGTGGGCCAGTTGGGCGTGGCTAGCCGCACGTAAGTGTACGCCATCAATAGCGCGGAGAACGTCAGGGCGTCGGAGATGATGAACAACCACATCCCGAACTTCTTCGAGTTCACCGCGTATGGCGAACCGCCGCCTGCCCAGACTGACGTCATAGTCGACATCGACAAATTACCCCCAAACGAGAAATAGAGCCATCAGGTAAAGCCAAAGGCCATCCACGAAATGCCAGAACAGCGCGCTGACATCCACCGCCGTGCGCTTGCTGGGCCCCAGGCGCAGGCTCAGCGCCTGAACGTCCACATAAACCAGCGCGGTGAGGCCGCCGAGGATGTGCAGGCCGTGGGCCGCCGTCAGCAGGTAGAAGAACGAACTGCTGGGATTCGAGGCTACGAAGATACCGGCCGCATTCAACTGCCGCCACGCGAATGCCTGACCCAAAAGAAACAACGTTCCCAGCACCGTGCCCGCGGTCCAATAGCGGTTGAACGCGGTACGCCTCCCGCTCTTGAGCGAACGCCGCGCCAATTCCAGCAGCAGACTGCTGGCCAGCAAGACTCCAGTATTCGCCCACACGATCGGCGGCAGCCGCAAGGCCACCCAATCGTTGGATATGCCGCGGCGCACTACGAAGGCGCTGGTGAAAGCCGCAAAAGCCATGGTGGTGGCGGCCAGCAGCACCATCAACCCGGTCATGGATGCGCGGCGCGATGCGCCCCGGCCATCCGATCCGCCGCCGCCGTAGCCGCCTCCACGCGGAGGGGCCGGCGGTTTGATGATGTCCGATGTGATGGAGCCGGGCATTTATTTAGCTAGCAACAAGCATTATTCCGCATGGGCAACGTCCACCGGATCTGTCTGCATGATGAAGTCGCGCGGCGCGCCGGGCACACTGTATTCATAGGGGCCGTGATTCACCACCGGGTGCTGCCCGCCGAAGTTGTCGAAGGGCGGCGGCGAGGGCACGGTCCACTCCAGCGTAGTCGCGTTCCAAGGGTTTATAGGCGCCTTCTTGCCGTATTTCATGCTCCAGAACAGGTTAATGAAGAAGACGAGTTGGATCGCGGCGGTCCCGTAGGCCGCTTGCGTCATAAAATTATGCACCGGTAGCAGTTTGCCCAGGAAGTCGAAATTGGTGAAATCGGAATAGCGCCGCGGATTGCCGGCGATTCCCAGATAATGCATGGGCGTGAAGATCGCATAGACGCCCAGAAACGTGATGTAGAAGTGGATCTTGCCCAGGGTCTCGTTCGGCATGCGCCCGAACATTTTCGGGAACCAGTAAAAGGTGCCCGCAAACATGCCGAAGATGGCGGCCACGCCCATGATCATGTGGAAGTGGCCCACCACGAAGTAGGTGTCGTGGAAATACAAATCCAACGCCGGCTGCCCCAGGAAGATGCCGCTCAGCCCGCCGGTGATGAACAGCGAGACGAAGCCCAGGGCGAACATCATCGCCGTGGTGTAGTGGATCTTGCCGCCCCACAGGGTGCCGATCCAGTTGAAGGTCTTGATGGCCGACGGCACGCCGATGGCCATGGTCAGCACGGAAAACGCCATCGCCGAATACGGGCTCATGCCGCTCATGAACATGTGATGGCCCCACACCAGGAAGCCCAGAAAGCCGATACTCAGGATGGCGTATACCATGGCCCGGTATCCGAAGACGGCTTTGCGCGCGAAGGTGGCCAGGATCTGCGAAGTCACACCCATGCCGGGCAGAATCGCGATGTAAACCTCGGGATGGCCGAAAAACCAGAACAGGTGTTGCCAAAGCAGCGGCGATCCGCCCTTATGACTGAGAATCTGGTCGCTGACCATCAGGCCGGCGGGAATGAAGAAGCTGGTGCCGGCGGAGCGGTCGAGAATCAGCAGAACGCCGGCGGCCAGCAGCACGGCGAATCCCAGCAGGCCCAGGATCGCTGTTACAAACCAAGTCCAGCAGGTGAGCGGCAGGCGCATCAGCGACATTCCCTGGCAGCGCAAGTCGATCAGGGTAGCGATGAAATTGATCGCGCCCATCAGGGACGCTCCGCAGAAAATCGCGATGCTCACAATCCATAGCGTTTGCCCCAAGCCTTCGCCCGGGCCGGCCAAGGGCCCTATGCCGCTCAACGGAGGATATCCCGTCCAGCCCGAAAGCGGCGGACCGCCCTGCACGAAGAAGGCGGCCACCATCACCACCAGGGCGATGAACGTGGTCCAGAAGGACAGCATGTTCAGCACCGGGAAAGCTATGTCCTCCGCGCCGATCTGGATGGGCAGGAAGTAGTTCCCAAAGCCGCTCTGGGGCGCGGTGGTCAGCACGAAGAAGACCATGATAGTGCCGTGCATGGTCATCAGCGAAAGGTACAGTTCCGGCGTCATGATCCCGCCTTGCGCGGCGGTGGGCCAGAGGTGCGCGAACCACGAAACCTTGGCGTCCGGGTGGACCATGTGGAATCGCATGAGCAGCGAAAGACTCATGCCCACCAGCACCGAAAACAAGGCCAGGAAATAGTATTGAATGCCGATGACCTTGTGGTCCAGGCTGAAGATCCACCTCCGGATAAAGCCTTGCGGCGCGTGATGCGCGTGAACTACGGGCGAAGACATATGGTTGTCACCGTGAATGAAATCGTCAAAACGGGGTCGCGTGGAGTCATTACTTGTTGGCGGCAGCCTGCTCCTGCTTCCACTTCTCAAAATCCGCTTCCGCCATTACCTGCATGGTGCTGCGCATTTGGAAATGGCCGAGACCGCACAACTCCGAACAGGGAATTTCGTAGGTGCCGGGCGTGTCGGCCTGGAAGTACAGCGGGATCTCCATGCCGGGCACGATATCCTGTTTGAGCCGCAGCTCCCGGACGAAAAAGTTGTGAATCACATCGCGCGAGTGCATGATCAGCTTGATGGGCTTGCCAACGGGCACTTTCAACGATGCGCTCACGATATCGTCCTTGCCGGCCGGATCTTTGTCGATCAGGCCGAAAGGATTCCCCGCAGCATCGTTCACCTGCTTCAGGTCCGTCTCGCCAAACTTGCCGTCCGGACCGGGATAGCGGAAGGCGAAAGCGAACTGTTTGGCCATCAACTCGATGGGGACGGCGTTAGGGTCCGGCTCGGAGAGATGTACGGCGACCCAGATCTTGGTGCCGGTCAAAACCAAGCCCACGAACAGAACCGCGGTGGCGGTGGTCCAAATGGTTTCCCACTTGTTATTGCCGTGCGAGGAACTGGCGCGCCGGCCATCGTCGCGGTAGCGGAAGATCACCCAACCCAGCGCGTACTGCGCGAAAAAGAAGATGACGCCGGTGATTACCAGCGTGCGCATGAACTGGGCGTCATAGGCCAAACCGTGCTGGTTGATGGGTGGTGGAAACCACCACACCTTGGCCGCGAAGAAGTACATGATGACGGCGGTCAGCACCCAAATGATCGGAGCAAGCAGCATGCGATGGATGTCCTCTGTCCTTGGGGAGTGCGCCCCAGGTTTCGATGACGATAACATACTCGCCAAGAGTTAGCAAGTGGAGCGCGGCCAATCTTGTCCGCAGCCGGCTTTTTAGCCGGCTCCTGGAGTTTGGACATTTGCCGCGAGGCAGCTCTCGTGGCGCACGCACTCCTGCGTGCCGTGTCGGCACTCCTGCCGACACAGGCGAGCGTAGCTCGCCCTGGACAGGCCGGAGGCCTGTCCGCAGCCGGCTTTTTAGCCGGCTCTGGCCATCACCCGCTCTTCTCCGGCTTCATCACCGCCACATAAGTCAAATTCCTGTAAAGCTGATTGTGATCCAGACCGAAACCGATCACGAAGTGATCGGGAATCTCGAAACAGCGGAACTCCACCGGAATTTGCACCAGCCGGCGGGAATTCCGGTCCAGCAAAGTGCATACGGCCAGCGAGTTGGGGCCGCGGCTGGAGAGCGTTTGCAGCAGGTAGCGCAGCGTCAGGCCGGTATCCACGATGTCCTCCACCAGCAGCACATCTTCGTTCTCGATGCCGTCGTCCAGATCCTTGGCGATGCGCACGATGCCCGGCGCGCTGGATTTGTTCGAGAAGGTGGAAATGGCCAGAAAATCGATCTTCACAGGAATCTGGATGTGCCGCGCCAGGGCCGTGAGAAAGAACACCGAGCCTTTCAGCACGCCCACCAGTTTCAGGGGCTTGCCCCGGTAGCGCTCGGTGATTTCCGCGGCCACTTCCTGGATGCGCTGCGCAATCTGCTCCTCGGTGAAAAGGATTCGTTCGATGGCCGGCAGCAGATCTTTGCTGGTGGCTTCGCGGCTCATACTTTGGCCGGCCGTTCCGCCAGGCTGTACTTGAAGATCAGGTTTTCGAAATCCTTCTGATAAAAAATCTGCACGTTCAAGTGCGGATACAGTTCCCGCAACAGCCGGATCTTGCGGTTCTTGCGCGTCACCAGCGACTGTTTCATGGTGGTGAGCTCCACGTACAGGTCGAACTCCGGCAAATAGAAATCGGGCGTGAACGATTCGGAAATGCGTCCCTCCGCATCCCACTGTACCGGAAAATTACGCGGCTCGTACTCCCACGCGATGCGGTAGAAATCCAGCAGGTTGGCGAAGATCTGCTCGCTCTGGTGGGCGAAGCTCTTGCCGGGCAGCCGCACCACGCCGGGTGGCACAATGCCGTGCCGCGCCAGGCGCAGGCGGATCTGGAATTGGATCTGCGCCTCGGCCGCCGCCGACAGAAATCCGCGCTCCTTCAGGCCCAGCGCGCGCACCCCACCCTGAATCATCTCCACCATCTGCTCGGAGTCCATGGATTCCGCGTTCAGGATCAGATCGAACCAGTGCGGCAGCGCCGTGGCCCGGCCCGATGTGCTCTTGTACTGCGCGCGCTGTCCGGCATCCAACTCGCGCAGCAGTTGGCGGACCGCGGGGCGCTCCAGCCGGCGGTCCAACATCAGATTGCCGATGCGCACGGAATCCGGCGCCACGATGTGTACGCGCAAGGTGCCGGGGAACTGGCGCGAAAGCATCTCCGCGCCCGCCGCGCAATATACCATGTGGTGCTCGGTGGCCAACCGCGCTAGGATGGATGCCACCAGGTCCGGACGGGCCTTCCGCGGCACGTCCGCATCCGCGCCAAATTCGTTCTCGATCAGCGAATGAATCCGCGATTCGTTCACCAACTCGAAGCCGAGCCGGTGCGCGGTGAGGCGCGCCACCTCTTCGAAACGGCAACCGGGTTGTCCGGAAACGGCGATCAACGCCATGTCATCAGCTCATGATATCAAGTGTCTCTGAGTGGGGCGGCGCCGTGCGCTGCCGCCGGCCTCCCAGGCCGGCATTTTTGTGGCGCGCCGCGTTGTAACATCTACCATTACCTCTCGCCTATGAACAAATTTCTCGGGTTGGCCTTGTTCCTGGCCATGTCGCTGATGTTCTTCATCGCCAATCGCGGCGCGTCCCGGGGGTTTTTCCAGGGCGACGAGCTGGATAGCCTGGGCTGGGCGCCCCGCATGCCCCTTGCCGCCTTCGCCCAGGACCTGGTCAGCCCGGTTTATAACGCGCGGAATTTCCGGCCGGTGGGCCACCTCTATTTCCGTATCATGGGCAGCGCCTTCGGCCTCGATTTCCGGCATTATCTTCTGCCCTTGCACATCCTCCATTTGCTCAATGTATGGCTGCTGTGGCTGGTCCTGCGCAATTTGGGAGCCTCTCCCTTCGCGGCCGGCGCCGGCGCCTTGTTCTTCGCGTTTCACATGGCTGTTTTCGATGCGTATTGGAAGCCCATGTACGCCTTCGATCTGTTTTGCGCCGCGTTCTGTCTGCTCAGTCTGCTGCTCTGGATCGAACGCCGCTGGGTGCTGTCGTTCCTGGCCTTTTGGCTGGCGTATAAATCCAAGGAGCTGGCCGTGATGCTGCCGGCCGTGCTGGCGTGTTACGAATTTTGGTTCGGCAAGCGCCAATGGCGGCCGCTGATTCCGTTCTTCCTGGTGTCGCTCTCGTTCGGCTTGCAAGGCATCTTCAGGAATCCCAACCAGGCCAACGACTACGCCTTCCATTTCACACCCGCGGCGCTCGGCGCCAGCGCGAAGTTCTACGCGGGCGAGTTGTTCGGCGTCCCTTTTGCCGGCTTCGCGCTGCTGGTGCTTCCCGCTCTCAAACGCGATCGCCGGATGTGGCTCGGCGTGGCGGCTACGGTGCTGTTTTTCGTGCCGCTGGTGTTTCTGCCGGGGCGTCTCTTCAGCGCGTATTGGTACGTGCCGTTGATCGGAGTCGCCATGATCCTATCTTCGCTGGCCGATACCCGCTACGGTTTCCTGGCCGCCGTGTTCCTGGCGGCATGGCTCCCTTGGAACTACCTCGACTTGCGCGACTACCGCCGCCAGAAGTTGGCCGACGACGAAGAGAGCCGCGATTACGTAGCGCAGTTGCGCGCCTCCGCCGCTTTGTTCCAGGGTATTCCGATATTCCTCTATCACGGCCTGCCGGCCGCGTTCCCTCCCTGGGGAGCGGCGGGCGTATTGAGCTATTTGCTGCCGGACCTGAGCGTCAAGCTCTATCCCATGGATGATGCCGCGGCCGAAAAGCTGTTGCAGAGTCCTGCCCTCGCCACGCTCGTATGGGTGCCGTATAACCGCAAGCTGTGGATAGCCGTCCATGACCCGCACACCCCGGATAGCACCTACATCATGATGAACGAGATCACTCCGGTCTGGCAGTTGACGGATGGCTGGTTCGGACTCGAAGAGGGCTTTCGCTGGGCCGCGCCGCACGCCACGGCCCGTCTTTACCGCGCGCCGCGGGCCACGCAATTCGAAGTGGTCCTGAACATCGGGCCGAAAATGCTGACAGCGCTGGGGCGCTCCGATTTCAGCGTGCGGTTGAACGGCGCGCCGCTGGGCGCCGCGCACGTCACGGAACTGGGTGTCCGCACCCTGCGCTGGCCGCTGCCGCCCGGGCCGGCCGGAACCGTCGATGCGGAATTCCAGGCCGATCCCCCATATCACGCCGGAGACGATCCGCGCACGCTGGGCGCCGCTGTAGTGTCTTTCGGATTTCTGCCGTCGGGGCGGTGAGGGCGGATGGCCCGGGTCTCAGCTAACCGCCGGACATGGCTGGAAGGACTGCCAATCAATCCCTTGCTGGAATTTCTCGTCTGGCGGAAAAATCGCCTTGAAGGTGAATGCGAACTGCGTCGGACCATGCGCATCGAGGTAAGCGAGGCGCTTTTTGGCCTCGTCGATACTGGGAATATGTCCGGCCGGCACCCACCACAACCCGGCGTACGCGCCCGCGAAATTTTCGAACCACGCGTGCCGCTGACGCAGCAGTTCCGCATGCGCGGTACGGTACACGTAAAGTTTCAAGGCGTCGATCGTCTCCCAAACGGACATGTTCAGCAGGAGTCGATCGTCGGCATAGGGCCGCAGATAGGTCGCGTTTCCCTCGGATGTCTGAAGCCGCCAAATGAAACCCGGACTGCGATCGGCCAGGGCGTTGATTTCGTCCAGCCGGGCTACGAATCCCGCCATCACAGGGCCGTCGAGCGGCCCTTTCATTCGACCAATATTAACCTGAGCGATGTGATATTTGGCCATTTCCACCTCCCGCGCTCCACAAATCCGAGTTTACCAGCGTGCGTGCTACAATTTAGACGCAAACCTCTTCTTCAAGGAAGTCCTCGATGGCACATGACAACGATGTCACCCGCCGCGATTTTGTGAAGGCGGCCAGCGCCGTTTCGGCTGTCGCAGCGGCCCTGCCCGCGGCCCAAGGCGCGCCCTTCATCCAGAAAGTGCACGCCGCCAACGACCAGGTGCAGTACGGCTTTATCGGCACCGGAAGCCGCGGCACCTACCTGCTGAAGCATCTCCATGAAACCGACGCCGGGCGCTGCATAGCGGTATGCGACAACTGGGACGTCAACCTGAAAAAGGGCGTGGACACGGCCGGCAACAATCCAGCGGCGTACAAGGACTATCGCGAGCTGCTGGCGCGCAAGGATATCGACGCCGTGCTGATCGCCGTGCCGCTGTATGAGCACTTTCCGATCACCAAAGACAGCCTGCAGGCGGGCAAGCACGTCTTCTGCGAGAAGAGCCTGGTGCACAAACCGGAAGAAGTGCACGCCCTGCGCGCGCTGGTGGCCGAGCATCCCAAGCAAGTGTTGCAGTGCGGCCTGCAGCGGCGCTATAGCCAGTTCTACCAAACCGCCAAGCAGATGATCGATCAAGGCGTGCTGGGCAACGTCACCCACATCCGTGGCCAGTGGCATCGCAATTCTGACCAGCGGCGTAAGGTGCCCGACCCCTCGCTGGAGCGCAAGATCAACTGGCGCATGTACCGCGAGTACGCCGGCGGCAACACCGCCGAGCTGGCCTCGCACCAGATCGATGTGGCCGACTGGATGTTCGGCTCGCCGCCCGAATACGTCATCGGCGTCGGCGGCATCGATACGTTCAAAGACGGCCGCGACGTCTACGACAACATCCAGTTGATCTATGTTTACCCCAAAGGGCGCAAGCTGCTGTACAGCTCCATCAGCACCAGTTCGCACCTGGACCTGCTGCAGGCGCAGCGCCAGGAGTTCGGCGAAGTGATTATGGGGACCGCCGGCGCTATCGAGATCACCATCGGCGACGATAACCATCCGGCGACGGCGCTCTGGTATCGCGAACCTAAACCGGTGTCGGCGCCGGAAGTGAAGAAGGCCACCGACAAGAAGGAGGCCTTTCAGGCCGGCGCTACGATGACCACGGCAGCGGCTTCCCGCGGGATTCCGCTGCTGCTGCCCAAGGACTCCCAAGGGTCCGGCGATTCCTTCCTGACGCGCGAAAGCAAGTTCGCCCGGCGCTGGCTCTATAGCAAGGGCATCATGGTGCCCGAGGAGGACCGCAACCCTGTGACCGTGGAACTTGAAGACTTCTTCCTGTGCTGCAAGGACCCGGCCAACCACAAGCCCAAATCGAACCTGGAAATCGGGCTGAACGACTCCACCGCGGTGATCCTTTCCAACCTGGCGATGGACGAGCACCGGCGCGTGGACTTCAGCGAGATCCAGACACTGGGCCTGGGCCAAAGGAAGGTGTAGCGCACGTTCTTAACGACGTGGCGCAGGCACTCATGCCTGCCGCGACCGCACTCCTGCGGTCGCCTGGCGCCGGTTCCTGGCGCCAGTGAGGTTCCCAAAGGGACCGCCCGTCGTTGCGTCGAAAATCATGTTTGTCACGGGCAGCCCGCGCCTCTTGCAGTAATCCGCATAAAGCCCGCCATAATTCGCCGTGCAGTAATCCGCCTCCGCAAACCCCAGCCTTCGCGCACTGCGGTCGATCCACCGCGGCTCGCCCTCCAGCTCCAGATACACTCCAACAGGCGTCTCATCGAGCATGGCCGAACCCGCTTCGCCGCGGCGCCGGTATTCGGTGCGGTACTTCTCGTATCGAAACGCAGGAATGAAATCCAAACGCGCCAGCATCTCGCTCAGCCTCCGCGGATCGGACACCTCAACTTCCATTTCCTCGCGGTCCTTGTACTTGCCGATAGCCTCCGCCCCCTTGAAGGTCAAAACACCCCGCTTGCCGGCCTCGCGCACGCGCAACAGGCGGCCTGTGCGGCTAAGCGCTCCGCTCCCGGTATCGAATAACGTATTCGCTTCGAAAACGCGGCGCTTCGAAACACGGAAGCCCGCACCACGCAGCAACCGCCGGCCCGTGGCGGCATCCGGTAGCGCCAGCTTGATCTCGATCTCGTGCGGCGCGCCGGAACGCGTTATAGCTTCCTCCCGATAATCGCGTAATCCAGGCCGCCGAAGAACGCCTCGCGGAAATCCTCCGGCAACCCAGCCAGAGCGGGCATGGATTCAATCGCCGGCGACAACCGCCGCACCTGGATCAGTCCCAGCCCGTACTCTTCCATATAAAACGTCAGCAGCGCGTGCGGCACCGGGCGGGTGTGCGTCGGGTCCAAATAGAAGTGACTGGCGAAAATCGCCAGACACTCGGGATTGGGGGTTTCAATGGCCAGCACACCGTCGCGCTCCAGTCGCGACGAAGCCAGGCGGATCATATCCGGCAGCCGTTCGGGCGGCAGATGTTCCACCACCTGCGCGCTGAAGATGCCATCCAGAGAGGCTTCCGGCAGATCGGCCAGGTACTTGAACAAATCGGCTGTCTCCGCTTGCAGTCCCTTGTGGCGGCACAGGTCCACGGATTCCTGGCTCAAGTCGATGCCGCGCGCCGTCACGCCGGCCTCGCGCATCAACTCCAGAAACTCGCCGCGCCCGCAGCCGATATCCAGCACTTCGCGACGGCCGGTGAAAAACGGCAGGTAAAACCGCTGGCCTGTCCTGACGTACTCTTCGGAGCCGCGAAAGCGCTCGGCGAAGCGGCCGTAATCGAATTCGAGCGGCGCCGGGGATGGCGCTGGACGCTGCAGATCCGCTGGCGCGGCCGGCGCGGCAACCGGCGTGGCGCCTACGGCCGCGCGCTGCCGGATCACGCGCAGCTCCGCATGAATCAGGCGCTCGTACTCCAGCCGGACGCGTTCCAGGTCCGTCCACAAAAGCTTCAGGCTGCGCTCCAGCGCCGCCGTAAAGTCGGCATGCTGCGACCTGAGCTGATCCCGGAAGCTGGCCTCCAACAGGCCGGTGCGATGCTGGAAAGCGCCATTCAGCTCGGCGACCCCATGCAGCAGCTTCGTTTCGTTGATCGCCAGCCTGTGTTCCCAGCCTTGGCGCCACTCCGCCCAATGCGCTCGGATGTCCTTCAGTTCCTGCACTTCGCCCCGCAACAGCGTTCCCAGTTCCTGGATCTCTCCTTCGGTTTTCACCTTATGTTCATAGAGCTCTCGCTCGGATTTCACCTTCAGTTCAAGGATCTCCGCTCTCAAGATCTCCTTCAACTCGTGGTCTTCCCCGCGCAACACCGTCTTAAGCTCCAGAAGTTCGCCCTGCTGCTGCGCGAAGAGCTGGCGCCACTGTTGATCCATTGCGGCCAGCAAGCGGCGGGACTCTTCCAGCGCCTCCAGCGTGGCCTGCACGCAGGCTATCGCGTTGCGGTTGAACTCCACCTGCTCGCGCACATGCCAGTCGAGCGCGCGCGCGATGGTCTTCTTCGCCTGCTGCGCCAGCCAGTTGAGCGGCCCGCCCGCGCGCGGATTCACCGTACCGATGGCCGCCACCTTGGCCTCCGCCGCATCGCGCGCATGCAGCAGCGGCATCAGGTCCGGCAGCGGGGGCAGCGCCAAAGCCGTGGCGGACTCCGCAACCTCGGTGGACTCCGGATGGCGCACGCGCACCCGGTCGCGCACCTCCTGCAGAATGGCGCTCAATTCATCGGTGTCCACGTGGCTTGCTCCAACTGGCCGTGATCTTGGAATGCAGTCCGCCGCGCGGCGTGAATTCGCCGGTGACCGTCGCGCATACGGGCTTGGCGGCCGCCACCACGTCGCGCAAAAACCGGTTCACCACGTTCTCGTAGAAAATGCCCAGATTGCGATAGGCCAAGAGATACATCTTCAGCGATTTCAGCTCCAGGCATTTCTTATCGGGCACGTAGCGCAGCGTCAGTTTACCAAAATCCGGCAGGCCGGTCTTGGGGCACACGGAGGTAAACTCCGGAATCGCGATCTCGATCTCGTAATCCGGAAACTGGTTGGGCCACGTCTCGATTTCGGGCAGCGCGGCGTCGATTCCCGCCGCGGCATGTTCGTCTGTGTAGGCTCGCTTCATGATTCGACTGCGGCGGCCGGCTGGGCCACAGGCTGCGCCAGGACCTTCGCCAGCAGGTCCAAGAACATGCCCACGTCCGCCACCACGCCGACGGCCTGTCCCGTCCCGCGATCGCTCACCTTGGTGGCCACCGCCGGGTTGATATCCACGCACACGATCTTCACCCAGCTTGGCAGCATATTGCCGGTGGCGATCGAATGCAGCATGGATCCCAGGCACAGCACCAGCCCCGCGCCCTTCAGGTGCTCGGCGTAGGCGTCCTGCGCCGCGTTCATATCGGTGATGGTGTCGGGCAGCGGGCCGTCGTCGCGCAAGCTGCCGGCCAGCACGAAAGGCACGCCCGCGCGCACGCATTCGTAAAGGATGCCGCTGGGCAGTCGCCCCGCTTCCACCGCCGGGCGCACGCCGCCCGCATGATAAATGGCGTTGATGGCGCGCATGTGGTTGCGGTGGCCGTGCTCTTCCTGCCGTCCATCGGCCAGCCGCACGCCCAGCGACGTACCGAATAGCGCGGCTTCCGCGTCGTGTACGCCCAATGCGTTGCCGCTGAGCAGCGCGTGTACGAAACCGCCCCGGATCAGCGCCGCAAGGCCATGCACGCCGCCTGTGTGTACCACCACCGGACCCGCCACTACGATCACTTTCAGTTTCTGTTCCAACGCCTGCCGGATCAGCGCGGCGGTCTGCCGCACGGCCGTCTCCACCTGCCGCTCCGACGAAATGCCGTTCGACATGAAGGCGAACGCCAACCGGTCGCGCTCCTTCGATTCGGGCGCCACGCGGATGCCGCGCATGCCCACCACCACC
>Ga0187867_10000307_pt1 | contig 44240 bp, 35 predicted proteins | sample June2016WEW_13_1_FD_132976 | JGI IMG/M metagenome (GOLD analysis project Ga0187867, IMG submission 132976) | Peatland microbial communities from SPRUCE experiment site at the Marcell Experimental Forest, Minnesota, USA - June2016WEW_13_10 | ecosystem: Environmental > Terrestrial > Soil >...
AAGCACAGTGTCGTGAACTTCTTTGTCGGTCGCGCCGTGCTGGCGAGCACGGTCGACGTCAGAGGCTGTGACTTGCTTGCCGCCCTTTTGAACTTTGCCCGCAATGGCGAGCAGCGCTTTCATCTTGGCGGAAATTGGAGTTGCCTGATAATTCTGCTTGATCTGCGCGATAAGCTCATAATCTGCGTCGCTTCCGCCGAGATGTTGTGCCGCGGTTGAACCATGGCAGCTCTGGCAGTAAATGCAGTCGTTCTGCGACGAAACATAGGTGGCGATCAGCTCTCGTTCTGCTGGGGTCAGAGTATGCGGACCGGTCAGCAGAACTTGCACAAGATCACACAAGGGCTTGGTGGTTTCAGGGCTGAATACCATCGGGCCACGATTGCCGGGCAAGCCTTCGGAAAGTGAATGTGAGCCATTCGCGATCCTCCGATTTGGTGAAACTAAGCTGCCTCGCCTGTCTTTTCCCAGTTTGGCCTGACATAGCCGACGTGGGCCATGATTTGTCCCATCTCGCGATAGTCGTTTGGGTCGGTCGGCTGCCATGTGTCCAGGCAATCGACGTAACGGTTGAACATGCAGAATGCGGCTGCGATCAGAACGGTGTCGTGTATCTCTTTGTCGGTTGCGCCCTGCTGCAGTTTCCGCTCGACATCTTCGCCGGTCGCGTGTTTCCTGCCCTTTTGGACTTTGCCCGCAATGGCCAGCAATGCCTTCAGCTTCTCCGAAATCTCCGCTGTGCCGAAGTTCTGCAGTTCGTAGTTTCCACCCAGATGCTCGGCTGCCGCCGCACCGTGGGAAAGCTGGCAGAAACAGCAATCATTCTGCGACGAAACGTACGTTGCGATGATTTCGCGTTCCGCCGGAGTCAGCGTGTTGGGACCGCGCAGCAGAACCTCTACCAATTCGCGTAGAGCTTTGGTACTTTCGGGGCTGATTGCCATCGGGCCCAGAATGCCGGGCAGATTATCGGGAACTTTGATGTGAGCCATGACGTTGAGCTCCTCAAAATGGTTAAAACAAAAACTTCAGCGCCACTTGAATCACCCTCGAGCTTACATCCGACTGGATTTGCCCGAAGGTCGGCGATTCGATGTCGCTGACCGGCAACCGGAAATTGGTATGGTTCAGCAGATTGAACAATTCACCGCGGAGTTGAAGCTCTTTTGATTCCGTCAGCCGAATGTTCTTGAAGGCCGAGGCGTCCCAGTTCACGTATCCCGGGCCCTGGACTACGTTCCGGCCTTCGTCCCCGAATACCTCGAACCGGCCTAGAGGATCCGGCTGGAGTTGCTGAAAAGCGCTTACATTGAACCATTCCTGAGGCGTGCGCGGGCCGGAGTTTGGGTTACCAATCAGATTGGGACGGTTCGCGGAGAATCCGGTGATCTCCGGTGCCTGCCCTTGCAGCGAAACGTCGTTCGAGTCGAATACCGTAAATGGCCCGCCACTCATCGCCGTGAATATCCCGTTCAGCTGCCAGTTGCCGAAAACTTTGCCGTACCAGTTACTCGAATGCTGTAAGAAGGGAAGGATCCACTGATAACTCAGTACAAAACGATGGTGGGAATCGAACATGGACCGGCCGCGCTCGGCCGCGAGACCAAAGGGATCCTGAGCCAGATCGTTTTCTCCCGCTACCGGTTGCGAAGCCGAGCCAGTAATGTTGAAGGAAGATACGTCATCGATGGCATGCGACCAAGTATAGGAAGCAAGGAACGAAAGCCCGTGGCTGAAGCGCTTTCGAAGGCTGGTTTCCAGGGCGTTATAGCTGGAATTTGCGATGCTAGCGATCTCCCCGACCGAGCTGTAGATGCAATTGTTCGGGTTCTCTAAGGTACATCCAGAATAGAGTCGCCGCTGGTTCACGTTGTTTTCTGTGGAAATCGGACACGGGCTTGCCACCGAACATCCAGAGCTAGTAGTGTCCACGCCAGGGACAAAAACTGGTGGATTCCCTTCAATGAATCGCGGCAACCTCACACCAGTCGTGCCCACGTACCCGATTTGAAAGAGCCAGTTCTCTCCAAGGGACCGCTGAATATTCAGATTCCAATCCTGCGCGTAGGGCAGATGCAGATTGCGCGCCACTACGAGCAACGTCATCGGCTCGGGGAAAGCCTGACTGAAAGGATTTGGCATATAAAACGGATTGGCGAATGAGTTCACAGGAAAACTTATCTGCTGAGTCTTGAGGTAAGGAGGTGAGCTCACCGGATCTTGCAGTGGACCGCCCTCGCCGGTGTAGTACGGCTCGTAGAAAATTCCGTAAGCCGCGCTGACCATGGTTTTGGAGTCGCCGCGCGGGTCCCAAGCTAAGCCGAATCGCGGAGCGAAGGCCGTCTTCTGCGTTGGAATCAAGCCCGCTGGCACGCCACGATCGCCGGGGTAAAGCAGTCCCGCGGGAGCGTTCGGCACGATTGTCGATTGCGCTCCGGGAACGAAGAGATTCACCTCGTTGTTGTTCTCGGTGGAAGGGAATGGCAACTCGTAACGAAGTCCCAGGTTCAACGTCATGCGAGAATTGACCTTGTAGGTATCCTGGCCGTAAGCGTCCAGAGCTCGGTCACGGATTTCACGGGCGAAGTTACCTCCGCCCTGCAGAAAGACCACCGGATTGCCTGAAAGGAAACTGGCAAATCCGTCGCTGTAGGGGAAATTCTCGAACACAAAGAAGCCGTTACTCGCGATACCCTGCAAGGCGTTGATCTGATCACGCCGGTAGCCGCCACCAAATTTCAGCTCGTGGCGGCCGTGGACCCAACTCAGAGAGCCGGAGAAGTCAAATGTATTCTGATACGTGTTACGCGGTCCGGTGATCGGGTCGCCCACCGAGGCGTATCCGCCGACTTGAATAAATGGAGGGCCGGAAGCTGAAGGCAGAGTTGGAGCGTACTGAAAGCCTAAGTCCGCCGGCGATTCGTGATTCAGGTGCTCGTCGAGAAGGAACGTATTGCGGAGGAAGGAAAAGCGCACGACGCCGATGGTAGCTGGCGAAAAGATGTGCGTCTCCTGAGTGACGAAATTCTGCGCTCGGTCATACTCTCCCACCGGGAAACCGGGAACATTCGCGCCTACCGGCGAAAGCGGATCTCTCGTGGGGCCACTGCTGTACATATAGCGGAAATTCAGAGTGTCCGCGCGCGAAAGATAATGATCCACGCGCACACCGAATTGGTCGTTATTCTCGCTCTGGGTCTGTGTGGCGATGAATCCATTTTCTCCAACGTTCGGCAACGGAAAAAACGGCAAGACATTCGTCGCAGTCGGATCGATGGGTGTAAACAGAGTCATCTGGTTGAACGGAACCGGTGTTCCAAAGAATGTGAGTTGTTGTTGAGCGTTGTTGCAGAGACCATTGGAATCAAAACCAGCCGTGCATTCCTCCGCGAAGTTACCCTGCCTTTCCGCCGCAGAAGGCACAGTTGCAGGCACGGTCTCACCCTGCCGGTTTCGGAAGCCCTCGTAGTATCCGAAGAAAAAAGTTTTGTTCTTAAGAATCGGTCCGCCAAACGTGGCGCCAAATTGGTTTTGCTTCAACGGCTGCACGCTCTGCGTGAAGTAATCGGACGAATCCATTGCATCGTTCCGCAAGAATTCCCAGGCGGCCCCATGAAACGAATTGGACCCTGACCGCGTAAGGATATTGGTCGTGGAGCCCGTGTTGCGTCCGAACTCTGCATTCGCGTTATGGCTAAGAATTTTGAACTCGGCGATCGCGTCGATCGGCGGCTTGAGCACGAATCCACCGTCCACAGAGCTCTCATTGTCGGCGCCGTCAATCATAAAGTTATTCGATTCAGGCCGTTGGCCATCGACGGCGTAGGCCTGGTTCTGTCGGGCCGGACCGCCGGCTTCGAGAAGGCCAGGAGTCAGGGGCACGACCCCGGGCTGAAGGAGTCCCAACTGGGAAAAGTTTCGACCATCCAGTGGCAGGTCGAGAATCTCGTGCTCCATCACGGTTTCGCCGAGGCTGCTGACTGTGCTCTGCACCAAAGCCGCATTGGCACTCACTTCCACCTGCTGCGTCTCCGACCCGAGTTTGAGGCGAATGCCGACCGTCGCAGTCTGGTTCACGTCCAGCGAGATTCCTTGCTGCAAGTACTTCTGGAAACCTTTCGCCTGAACCTCTAACTGGTAATGCCCGATCGGGAGTTCGACCAGCACGTATTCTCCCTGACGGTCTGTGATCGCAACCCGTGTCAATCCGGTTTCGATCTGCTTTGCAGTAACGGAAGCGGCCTGGACAATCGCGCCGCTCGGATCGCTTACAATTCCGCGAATGCTCCCTGTGATTTGCTGTCCGGCAACGTTCAAACTTGTAAGCAGGGCCATCAGGAACAACGTCAGCGTCTTCGCGCTACGCATGCTTTCCCCCATTTGTCCTCAAGAATCAAGATTGATTTCGCAAAACAGTTTCTCGTCGGCGCTTTAGAGAACACGCGCGAGAATTCGCCCACAGAGTGAAGTGCGGCGACTATAGGGACGCTTTGCAGCGGGGTCAATAATCGGAAAGCAGTACTGGCGTCGATCACCAAGTGAAAAAGAAGCCGCTCGTAGTGTTTTCGTATTATTGCGCGCGACTCTTCCCCCAACTAACTTGTCGCCACTCCAATCTCTATTCGTTACTGTCGTATCAGTCGGAGGCGGACAGGAAATCGAGGCGCTGGAGGAGGAGTAACCGGCCATTCCACGATATGAACGCAGACAACGATGCGAAGCCTTCAGGCGCAGATGGCACTTCAACCGCGAAGCCGGCCACGAAGATCAGGATCATTGAAGACGCGAAAGCCACCGGAGAAACGGCTGCGGCTTACGACTTTTGGCGAGCCGGGTCGGGAGACAGCAAGTTCCCGGCATCATCAAGTGCTTCGGATCTCGGCCTGACTTCCTACGTTGCGTTATCGAACTAGGGAACACGATCCATTTCTCGGAAGGGCATCTTTCCCGCCACCATAAGGAGATGGTCGCTAGCTATGTCTCTTACCTGAACCGGTGTCCGTATTGACTGGACAGCCATGCCTACTTCCTGCGGGTTCAGGGAGCGTCCGAGCAATGTGTAAAGGCAATCGTCGAAGGCAAGCTTGACGAGGCGAGCCTTACGACCGCGGAGCGTGCGCTGTTGGAATATGTGGAATTGATCACTCACGCTGCTTATCGATCTACTCCCGAGGATGTGGACAAACTGCGAATCGCCGGCTGGAAGGAAGAACAGATCTCGGAAGCGGTATACATCACAGCCTTGTTTGCCTTTTTCAATCGTGTCGCGACGCATTCGGTGTTCCTTCCCAGGACAACCTCGGAACCGGGAAATTGACACCTTGAGTGTCGATGCCATCTTCCGGACCTCGGGCTGATAGGCTCACTTCCATTCCAGAGACACCGCAGCGATCGTCTCTCTCGATTCAGTCTGGGGTGCCTTACTTACCTTGACGTGGATCTTTGCCTATTGAGTCCCGACCGCAAAAGAATCTGAATAGCGGGGAAGTAAGAGGTTCGTCGCGGCTGCCAGTCCCAGCGCTGTTGCGAGGAGAGTCAGCAAAGAAGCGTAGGAACCAGTCGCATCGAATGCACGCCCCAGGATCACGGGACCGATGGCTCCAGCAGCCGCATAAAACGTCCAGGTGAGACCGTATAGAGTGGAAAAAGCGCGCAGCCCAAAATAGCGCGTCAGCAGGTACGGTGTAATGGCGGCTTCACCTCCGGCGCCGACTCCAATAAGCACAGCAGCAAGGCAGCCCGCAGGAAAACTAGCCGCCCGAGCGAGAAGAAAAATGCCCAGCGCCGTAATCAAGTTGATTCCAAGCGCAACGCGCGGCCCGAAAAATCGGTCCAGCAGCCATCCCACCACAATCCTGCCAAGCAGGCTTGATCCACCGAGTATGGACGCGCAGAGTGCTGCATTTCCGGCTGTGAGTCCTCGATCGGTCAGCAATGCCGACAGGTGAGTGATCGCTCCGTTCATGCTGATCGAACTCACAAAAAAGAATGGCGGTGACAATCCAGAAGGCAGAAGAACGCAGGCCTTGCTGCCATGTCATTCCTGAATGGGCAACCGGAGCGGCCTTGTGCCCGACCACTCCACGCTCTCGGACGTAGCGCCAGCTGAGGGGCAGGCCGAGTAACAATGCAAAGCCGCCGAGAGACGCGTACGCTGCCCGCCAGCCAGACTGGCTGATGATGGATTGAGCAACGACTGGTAACATCATGGCGCCCAAACCCGCTCCGGCCATCACAAAGGCTAGGGCCATCCCCAAGCGTCGCCGAAACCAGGTGGAAATCGATCGCGAGTACGCCAGATGAGCTGCACCGTTCCCAACGACGCCCAGCGCGAAGCAAGTCACGTAAAACTGCCACAATCCGGAGTGCAACAGCGACAATGATGCGATGGCGCACCCGTATATCGTCATGCAGGTAAGAATGATGCGGCGCGGGCCATAGCGATCGATCCACCGGCCAAGCAATGGAGAAACGAGGCCCAAAGTGACGGCGGCGATGGCAAAGCCGCTTGAGATGGCCTCACGGCTCCAGCCGAATTCCGCAGCCAGCGGCTTTACAAACACGGAAAATGTATAAACGAATAGCGAACCGAAGCCCGCCATCACACCAAGACACGCCGCCAACACTACGCGCCAGCCGTAATAGTCGAGGTCGGATTCACTTGGGCCGGGCACGCTGTCCGCGCTTGGCGTCATCGCCGCGCTGACTTCGACACCTCCGGGTAAGGACTCGTCGCTCATTCGTTGATCTCTTGATCTCTTGATCTCTGCGCTTTTGCAGGAGTCGGATGATACACGAAGCGCTTGGCAAGCATCTCTAGCCCTCTTCTAGTATTGCCGCTGTTTGAGAATCGTTGGTAATCAGTACCGTTGAACGCGCTTATCGTTGCTAATCCCCTGATTGTCGGCAGTATTGAAGTTGAAGTTTCCGCGGTTTGGATGTCGGGCAAGCGAGAGGAATTCAATCTGTCACTCTGGTCAAGGTCAGGCTTTTGCACGGGTGAAGCTAGGTACATGATGGCCCTCCATCGGAGATTTCCGAATGGAGGGTTTTCATGCTCGAAGATTATTACGTTAAGCCTTCAACCGTCGACAGAGTCCGTAGTAGTTGGCTAGCTCCGCAAATAGAGAGCTACCTGGAATGGCTGCAAACACAAGGTTACTCTCGCCTTGTTGTGTATCGGCGCCTGCCGCTGCTTTTCATTTTGCCGCACGCAAGAAGGGTTGAAGAGATATCCATTTTTGCAAGGCTTATATAGAGGAGTTCGTATCGCTATGGCTGGAGCAGCACGCGGCCCAGGCAATGACAGCAGTTGCGGTACTGAAGCATGCGATTGATGCTGAGTGTGGCGTACGACAGATGCTCCAACTGGCCTCCAAGGAGCCAGTGACGCACAATCGCCGGCGTCTCCCGTTCCCATTGGAAGCAGCAGTTCCGGGGTTTGCTGAGTATTTGCGCAGCGAACGTGGATTCGCCGAAAGTACCATTCGGAACTACCGTCGTCACCTAAGTGAGTTTGCTCAGTACCTCAGTCAAACAGGCCTCACCTCGTTCAGCCAGTTGTCCCCGCCAGTTCTGGCCGCTTTCGTCGTGGAACACACGCCGAAAATGGCTCCGCGCACGCGCCTCGGTCTCTGCTGTCATTTGCGAGTGTTGTTGCGGTTCTGTCAAGCGAGGGAATCACAAGTCAGCGGAGCCGTGAGGACTCCACAGATATATCGCCTCGACGATGTGCCACGTTCCATTACCTGGGATGAAGTCCGACGTATGTTGGAAGCAGTGGAGCGAAGAACGATTCGAGGACGGCGGGACTACGCCATTTTGCTTCTGTTGGTGACCTGTGGCCTGCGCATGAGGTCGCAAGGCTGACTCTGGATGATGTTGACTGGAAGCGCGAACGACTTCAAGTCCTGGCGCGCAAGGCGGGGCACGCCACGGCCTATCATCCGGGCATGGCTGGGGCATGTCAGCTTAGAAACGACCTGCCGCTATGCGGAAATCACCCTGAGAGGAAAGATGGCCGCTGTTGCCGCCTGCCTTCCTCCCGTTACAACTTCGATACCATACGATCACGCCGAAGTGACGGATGGCGCAAAGATGAGGAACTCCTGAAATGGCTCAACTCGCTGTGATCGTTATGTGCCGTTCGGAACCCGGACCGCCCCGGCCCACGCGCCGACCGGCGCCCTCGGCCACAAAATCACTAACGACACAAAAGGCAACTAATGGTGAGCTCACCATTACCTGTCGGGGCCGGCACTGCCCAAAGTGTCAAGCCAACGCTCGCGACCGTTGGCTCGAAGCGCGTCGTCAGGAACTTCTCCCCACGCGCTACGTGCCGAGTGGCCAGCCCCCATTGCTGGGGGCCGGCCCTCTAAGAACCGGACTTGAAAGTTTCCCTTCATCCGGCTCGAGCATTCAATAACGCCCACCTGAAAAACGAGGACGCGGCTTTATTCCACATCAAATAAAACCTGCTCGATACAGGTCTGCGGCCAACTCACACGACGGTGGAGGAAAACCATCATCGTGTGGGAAGCTGCACCATCGGCTTGCGCCGCCGTCATTTGCTTTGCTTCCGACATCGGTTCCACAAATGTTATCGAGTTTGAACACCATCGCGAAGTCAGCTCCGTTTCTGGTGAGGTAATCTTGTCCCATCGAGGCGACGCAACCTCTATATGCCCGATTACAGGGCGGCATTCGCTTCCTCGCAATTCCGATACCCGCACCGCCATCGATCCGCCTTACGGTTGATCTTCCCCTTGCGGGGAGCGATACGGGCTTACCCTGTTCCGCGGAGATGACCACAAGAAGATAGTTTAGGTGCTCCCTATACGCCGGCAGTGTTGTGTGCCATGTCGACGGAACATGGAGCGTCGTACCCACTGCAAGAAGAGCGCAAAGCAGCTTCCGCTCCTTGAAGCTTACGACGCTTACAAGAGTTTGCATATGCTCACCATGCTATCTACACCCTAGTCCCACCTCCGCCTCGCTGCTAGCAGATGCACCATTGCCTCGCGGCTCCGATGCCACTCTTGCGAGTGGGGGTACATTGTCCGAGGGCTTCGAACGGTCTGTTGCCTCGCCGCTCTGTCTCCCGAGTAGCCGGACCCCATTACTGGGGCCCAGCCCTCTCAGAACCGTACTTAAGACTTTCGCCATATACGGCTCAAGCCCTTCGAACGCCCTTTTGGGGAAGACGCGGTTGAGGAATGGGAAAATGGAGGCGATGAACCTTGTCGCAGCACTCTGGGTGAAGAAGAACGCTGTTCGTGGCGCCTTTCGAGCCACCCATCACCAGGGGAAGGCGGTAGTGAAGCCTCCATCCGGTGAGGCGGGTGATTCTCTCGTGGCATACGGGGCAGCGTCCGTCTTGCTCGCGCCAGAGAAAGCGAAGAGTGGTCGTACCCCGAAATGAATCTCGCATATGGGCCCCTTCCCGGTCTGCGAAGTAGGTTTCATAGACGGGATCATACGGGTTGGCTTCGGCTTTGACTTTAACGTGTCTTGTAATGGGTGTGCGGGAGGCGGGAAACAGCCACACTTTCTGCGGTTTCCCCTCCTCATCGCTTGTTTCCCCAAAGAAGGTCCAGTTCCGCCCCCGGTGGAACGTAAAGTATTTCGCTTTGGTCCAACCGAGGTTTTTATCTGGGTGTCTTCTTCGCGCCCATCGCCACAAACACGAGAAGATGGCTGTATCGACGCGGTTAAAGGTACGCTTGCTGACCACGTGCCGATGATAGTTGGCCCAGCCCCGAACCTTGGGGTTGAGTTCCTCAATCAGATCGGCGGCAGACATGCCAAGCGCGGCTTTGATCGTGGTTCGGATGCCCGCCAAGAAAGTTTTGACGTTTTTCTTGGAGGGCTTAGTGAACAGTCTCCCGTTAGGGTAACGGCGCACATTTTGCCCGAGGAAATCAAAGCCTTTCTCCACTGTGATGACCGTCTTCGTAGGAGAAAGTTCGAGCCCTCGTTCTTGCAAAAATTGCATAACGATGGGTTTAACCTCTCCTTCCAGCAGTTCTTTCGTCCTGCCGGTGATAACGAAGTCGTCCAGCATAACGGATGAAATTCACAGAGGGACATAGACCTCCAAAGGACTTGAGAGCTCTTCCCGTTGGATACTTATCCTTCAGGATTCGCTCAAGTCCGTCCAACGCGCAATTAGCGAGCGCGGGGGAGATTATTCCACCCTGCGGGGTTCCGTCCGTTGTTTCATGGAGGACGTGTTTATCCATGTAACCCGCGGTTAGCCATTTTTCTAGAATGACTTTGTCCATGGGAATATGGCTCAAAAGCCAATCTTTGCTAATCGTGTCAAAACAGGCTTTGATGTCTCCCTCTAGAACCCACTGCGTGTTTGCGCTTCGCAGTGCAAGATAACACTGTTCAATCGCATCGGCGCAGGACCGTTGCTCACGAAACCCATACGAGTTTGGATCCGCAATGGTTTCACCAACGGGAGCGAGGGCGAGCAGATGTAGTGCTTGCATCGCTCTGTCCTTCATGGTGGGAATTCCGAGGGGGCGCATCGTTTTGCTGTCTGACTTTTTCGGGATGTAAACACGTCTGAGCGGTTGAGCTTGATAACCGTTCCGCTTCAGTGCATGGACTGCCCGTGCCTTCTTCTCCGGAGTGTCCCAGATTTCTCCGTCCACTCCTGGGGTTTGTTTGCCAGCATTTTCCGTCACTCGTCGAACGGCAAAAACTTTGCCGCTATACGAGCAGGTCAGCAGACGTTGCAAGGCTTTCACCTTGTTCCATCGGCCGGCCTTCCACGCCTGCACGATACGCACTTGAAGTCGTCGAACGTTACGGTTGACGGATTGCCAATCGATGGCCAACCATTCCGCCGCAGCGCCGGAGACCGCACCAACGGTTTGCACCGTCGTCATTTGCTTTGCCTCCTGAGTCGATTCCTCGAGTTCTCTCGTGTGAAGGACCAAGGAAACGTCTGCCCGCTTTCGCGTCCGGTGATGTTGTCGGTGTAGCTGACGCAACTGGTATCCACGTCGTTACAACGTGGCATTCGCTTCTTTTCCTTTCGCACTCCCGCAGCGCTGTGGATCCGCCTTGCGGCGTTTCTACCCTATGCAGGGAACGTTACGGGTATTACCCTGCTTCCGTCGGAGTGACTCGATACGTTAGGTGCTCTTAATACGCCGGCAGTGTTGGATTGCCCATGAGGGAGGACCTACGAGCCTCCCTACCCACTTGCAACAAGAGCGCTTAGCATCTTCCGCTCCTTCACGTTGACGACGCTTACGAGAGTTTGCTTATGCTCACCATAGTATCGACGCTAGCCCCGCTCCACGTTGATGCTGGCAGAGATATCGGTTCCTCACAGTTCCGATGCTAACCTTGCGGTTACGGGATTCATTGTCGGTGCGCTTTAGACAGTTTGTTGCCGCCCTGCCGTAGCACCTAGCGTACTGGCCATGGGAGACCAGGTCTGATCTATTTGTTTTCACCTCCTGTCAGACAATCATCTTCAACAGCCTGCAGTTCGCAGACGTAGGCTACGTTCGATGGGACGAACGGTCTGCTCCTTTCACCAGACATTCATCTCCGTAGCTGTTCAGGTCACAGCCATGTTGTCTTCACCCTGCCCCATGAACTGGCGCCACTCGCCTTGCAGAACAAGAAGATCCTGTACCATCTCTTGCTGCAAACCAGTGCCGAAACCCTCCTCGAAGTCGCTCCCCAACATCTCGGCGCCGAGATCGGCTTCTTCAGTGTGCTCCACACCTGGAATCAGAAACTCGAACATCACCCGCATGCCCATTGTGTGGTGCCCCCCGGCGGATTGTCGCTCGATCACTCCCGTTGGGTTCCATCGCACGCCCGCTTCTTTCTCCCCATCCCGGTGCCCCGAAAGGTTTTTCGCCGCGAGTTTGTCATCGCCCTGAAACGCAACTTCCGTCAGGGCAAGATTGGCTTCCATGGCACCCTGAAACCCCTGGCTCACCCCAAAGCCTTCTCCGCCTGGTTGCGAACCCTATACCGACACCACTGGCACGTCTACTCCAAACGCCCCTTCGGAGGAGCCGAACAAGCACTGTGCTATTTAGGCCACTACACCCATCGTGTCGCCATCTCCAATCCTCGACTCGTTTCTTTCGTCGATGACCAAGTTACCTTTCGCTGGCGCGACCGTGCTCATAACAATCAAGAAAAACTGCTGCCCCTATCCCTCGACGAGTTCCTCCGCCGCTTCCTGCTGCACCTACTCCCCCGAGGCTTCGTTCGCATCCGCCACTTCGGCTTCCTCGCCAACCGGCGGCGGGCAACTCTCCTGCCCCTCTGCTTTCAATTACTCGGCCCCATACCACAACCGCAGATAGAACCAACAGCATCCGCCGCCCAGCAACCCGGTCCTCTTTGCCGCTGTCCCAAATGCGGCGGGACAATGGTCATCATCCAGACCCTCACCGCCGCTCAGATCCTGCTCCGTTCTCCGCCTTTGTTCCTCCGTGCCGCATGAAACCAACTTCCAAAAACCGCAAATCTCGATCCGTTGCTTACAATCCATCCAAAAGCAGGTCCGGATGCCGGTCGTGGTAGCTGAGCCGCGGTCTGGTCTTGCGCCGCCGTCTTCGGGGTGAAAGGAAAGATTTCGGTTGACACTGCTCTGGGTCGTTTTATAATTACTCTCATCCGATAATTATGCGCCTCACCCATGAACAGTTCCGTGAGCTGGCCACGAAGCACGGTTTGGCGGTTACGCACCAGCGTCAAGTGGTCTATGAGGCTGTCGTCGCTTCCCACGGTCACTATTCTCCAGAAGACATTTACGCCGCGGTCCGGCGTCGCATTCCGTCCATTTCTCTCGCCACGGTCTACAACAATCTGCGGCTTTTCATCGAGTGTGGGTTGTTGCGTGAGGTCACTCCTCATGCGTCCACGTTGCGCGTGGACGGCAATCTCGAACCTCATCACCACCTGGTCTGCTCCCGCTGCAAATCGGTGCAGGATATCGAAGGAGAGTTCATCGATTTCAACCGGCTGACACGGCAACTGCCGGATGGCTTTGATCTGACGCAGCCGTTGATCGAGGTCTTTGGCCTCTGTCGCCGGTGCAGCGCCAAAAAGTAGTTTTTTTTACGCAGTACGCAGTCAAGACTCGAAGGACGAAAACATATGGAAAATACACTCGCGACTTCATCGGGGAGTGTTGTCCCCGAAGCTAAGGAAAAAAACACCGCAACCGAATCGAAGTGCCCAGTAGGGCACGGCGCTCGCAAATCCTACGCAAATGTTGATTGGTGGCCGAATCAGGTGAACCTCAAGGTTCTGCACCAGCATTCCCCGCTGTCCGATCCGATGGGTAAGGAGTTCAATTACGCGGAAGAGTTCAAGACGCTCGACCTGAATGCCGTGGTCAAAGACCTGCATGCCTTGATGACGGACTCGCAGGAGTGGTGGCCCGCCGACTTTGGCCACTATGGGCCACTTTTCATTCGTATGGCGTGGCACAGCGCGGGTACGTACCGCATCGGCGACGGACGCGGTGGGGCTGGAGCCGGTCAGCAGCGCTTCGCGCCGCTCAATAGCTGGCCCGACAACGTGAACCTCGACAAGGCGCGCCGGCTGCTGTGGCCGGTCAAGCAGAAGTATGGGAGGAAAATCTCCTGGGCCGACCTGATGATCCTCGCAGGCAACGTCGCCCTCGAGTCGATGGGCTTTAAGACGTTCGGTTTTGGCGGCGGGCGCGAGGACGTCTGGGAGCCCGAAGAGGAAATTTATTGGGGACACGAGGGCACGTGGCTGGCGGACGAGCGTTACTCCGGGGATCGTGACCTCGAGAATCCTCTCGGCGCGGTGCAAATGGGCCTGATTTACGTGAATCCGGAAGGGCCCAATGGAAAGCCCGATCCCATCGCTGCGGCACGGGATATCCGAGAGACTTTCGCCCGCATGGCGATGAACGACGAGGAAACAGTCGCACTCATTGCCGGCGGACATTCATTCGGCAAAACGCACGGCGCTGCCGTTCCCGCTCAATATGTAGGCGCGGAACCAGAAGGTGCCGACATCGAGGATCAAGGCTTCGGGTGGAAGAATAAATTTGGCAAAGGTTTTGGTGGTGACACCATCGGTAGTGGCTTGGAAGTCATTTGGACCACGACGCCTACGAAGTGGAGCAACAACTTCTTCACGAACCTGTTCAGCTACGAATGGGAACTGACGAAGAGCCCGGCCGGTGCGCATCAATGGACGCCGAAAAATGGCGGAGGCAAGGGTACGGTGCCGGATGCGCACGATCCGTCAAAGCGTCACGCGCCATCTATGCTGACCACGGACCTCGCCTTGCGGTTCGACCCTGCTTACGAAAAGATTTCGCGGCGCTTCTACGAGCATCCGGATCAGTTTGCAGACGCGTTTGCGCGGGCGTGGTTCAAGCTGACGCACCGCGACATGGGGCCGATCGCGCGGTACCTTGGCCCGCTCGTTCCGAAGGAGCCTCTGGTGTGGCAAGACCCTGTTCCCGCCGTGGATCATAAATTGATCGGGGAGCAGGACATTGCCGCTCTGAAGGCGAAGATCCTCGCATCCGGGCTGTCGATCTCCCAACTGGTCACGACTGCCTGGGCATCGGCGGCTTCGTTCCGCGGCTCCGACAAGCGGGGGGGAGCGAACGGGGCGCGCATTCGCCTTGCACCGCAAAAGGATTGGGAGGTGAACCAGCCGGCCGAACTGGCGAAGGTCTTGCAGAAGCTGGAGGCGATCCAAAAGGAGTTCAACAGCGCGCAGTCCAACGTGAACAAAGGCAAGAAGGTCTCGCTGGCTGACCTGATCGTTCTGGGCGGCTGCGCAGCCGTCGAGGAAGCTGCGAAGAGGGCCGGGCACGAGGTGAAGATTGCTTTCTCGCCGGGACGCACGGATGCTTCGCAGGAGCAGACCGACGTGCACTCATTCGCCGTAATGGAGCACGCTGCGGACGGGTTCCGCAACTACCTCCGAAGCGGACAGCCCCTGTCGGCTGAGGAGTTGCTGCTGGATCGGGCGCAGTTGCTGACGCTGACTGCCCCCGAGATGACGGTTCTCGTCGGCGGCATGCGCGCCCTGAATGCGAGCTTCGGGCAGACCAAACACGGCGTCTTCACCAGCCGGCCCGAAACGCTGACGAATGATTTCTTCGTCAACCTGCTCGACATGAATACGAAGTGGCAGGCCTCCTCTACATCCGATGGCGTGTTTGAGGGGCGCGATCGGGCGACGGACAAAATCAAGTGGACCGGCACGCGCGTCGATCTCCTCTTCGGTTCGAACTCCCAGCTTCGAGCAATCGCAGAAGTCTATGCATGTGACGACTCGAAGGAGGCGTTTGTGAAGGATTTCGCGGCTGCGTGGAACAAAGTAATGAATCTTGATCGCTACGACCTTGCCTGAGCTCGGCTAAGAAGAAAGCTGTCCACTTCGTGCCGTTGCTGGATCGGCTAAACCGAAGTCGTCGCTTCTCCTGACTCGCGGGGGCGCATCGCGCGACCCCATGCCGCCTTTACCAATAAGCGCAACAGTTTCACACGGACCGAGTTTGTCGCCGGGAGAGAGCGCCATCTGCGTGTCAGAGCTAAGGAACTGCGCATAAATAACTTGCGCAAGCGACGGGTCTGTCTCGTTCCACGGTCCATGCCGGAATGCGCGAGTTGAGCAAAGGTCCCGGCAAAGCGATGGCCGCGGGGCGAGTCCGTAGAATCGGAGGTGGACGCAAGTGCCTGGTGGAGCCTAAGCTTCTCCAGGCATTGGAAGGGTTGATGGCACCGACGACACGGGGGGACCCGGAATCGGCTTTGCGTTGGACCTGTAAGAGCACGCGCAAGCTGGCGGAAGAGTTGCAACGACAAGGCTTCCGCATTGGAGAATGTACCTCGTCCGGGGAATTTAGAGGTAACTGGCGGGCTCAGCGCTGAGGTTGGCTGAGAAAGCGGTGGAGTTTGCGGCAGGTTGAATCGAGGGAGCGTTGCTCCTCTTCCGAGCCGTTGTGGATCAGCGGGCCGCCGTCCTCGTGGATCACGTTGCGGAGAAGTCGGTCAGCAGCCATCTTTCTTAGAGCAAGGTCGTAGTTCAAGTCGCGGATGATTTCTCCACCCAACAACCAGAGGTTGTCCACGTGCCGGCGAATGGTCTTCGGGGAAAGACTCGAGGAGGCCAGATGCTCGATGAAGGGGCGGAGGCAACCCACCAGTTCTTCCCCTGGCGGCAGGTCTTTTTCCAGCCCCATCCATGAGCGCGGCCAGTTGTCCAGATCAGGGCAGTAGGCGGAAACATCGGAGGACGGCGCCGAGAGAGCAGCGCGGTTTACTCTGGCAGTCTTCGCCTTGAAAATCGTCTGTACCATGGAATTGTTCACGATTCTAAACCACTGCCATCGCCAGCGCGGATTCGTCTATCAACATGCGCGCTTCGGTCCCGGCAAGAAAAGCATCGAAGTGGACATCCGGCCGCGGGAGGGCTCGGCGGCGGTCGGTTCGGGGTGCCACCAGCCAGCGCCAGGTTACGATCATCTCCCCGAGGTGTGGTGGTCGAGCAAGTTCCCTGGGGCGATGGCAAGCACCAGTTGAGCCGAGCCTGTATGCTCGCCATTGGTGTAGATGAGATCCAGTACGCTAAAGGGCACAAATACCTGCCCCTGGTCTACCAGATCGACCAGGGGCTCACCCGCTTACTTTGGGTCGGCAAGGAACGCACCATCAAATCCTTCCAAGTTTTCTTCACCGTCATCGGAGAGCAGCTCGCGGCGCAGATCGAATTTGTATGCTCGGACATGTGGCAGCCTTACCTGGACGTGATCCGTCAGAAATGTTCGGGCGCTAGACATGCTCGATCGCTTCCACATCGTCGCCAAGATGAATAAGGCGCTGGATGAGGTCCGCGCCGCCGAGTCGCCAAGATGGCCCAGGAGGGTTATCCACCGCTGCTGAAGAAGTCGCGTTAGTTGCTCAAGCGCAAACAGAATCTCACCTCTCAGCAGAAGTCCCGTCTGCGAGATCTACTGCGCTACAACCTCCAGACCGTCCGTGCCTATCTCCTCAAAGAAGATTTTCAGCAGTTCTTGGGAATACACCTCGCCCACCTGGGCCGGCATGTTCTTGGATTTCTGGTGCTATCAAACCCTGCGATCCCGTATCGAGCCCATGAAGAAAATCGCCCGCACCTTGCGCGCTCACCGTACTCTGCTGCTCAACTATTTCAAGGCCAGTAAGCAATTTTCCAGCGGTGTGATCGCGGGCTCAACAACAAGGCCAAAGTAACCATGAGAAGATCCTATGGTTTTCGCACTTTCCGCATCCTGGAACTCGCGCTCTATTACTCACTTGGCAAACTACCCCAGCCGGAGCTTACCCATGAATTCTTCTGACGAGTCTTCCTTTGAATGGTTTGCAGGATGCCCTTGCGGGCATTTTGAGTTTCCCCACAAGCTCCCCACAAATCGACCGTACTCTAGTTCGGACGATTAAGGGGCTGCGGATGGCGCCAAGCGGCACGCCGCTCAACCATCTTCGGTTTCTGGCTTGGGTTTCCGTCGATCACTTTCAACTCTTTCTGCAAACCGAGCGCAATCGCTCAGCGGCTACCTCCGGCGTGATATCACGTTGCGGAGTGCCCAAGAGTTCGAAGCCAACCATGAACTTTCGGATGCCTGCAGATCGCAACAAAGGCGGGAAAAAATGTGCGTGGAGGTGCCAATCGGGATGCGCCAGTCCGTCCGTGGGTTGTTGGTGAAAACCCATCGAATAAGGAAACGGCGTTTCGAACAAGTGGTCGTAGCATACGGTTAACTCGCGCAGCACTTCCGCGAGTTTTTCGCCCTGATTCCCAGTTACCTGTGAAATGTCTGCCAGGTGTTGGAAAGGCAGAATCAGCGTCTCAAAAGGCCAAACCGCCCAGAAAGGCACGATTACAGCAAAAGCGTCATTTTCAAATACCACGCGCTCGCCCGATGACTTCTCGATCCGCAGGTACTCACAGAGCAGGCACTGCTGCCGCGAGCGCATGTGATTGCGCAGCGACTTCTGCTCTTTAGCCGGTTCGTTCGGCAAGGAACTGGTTGCCCAAATTTGGCAGTGCGGATGCGGATTGCTCGCGCCCATCATGACTCCACGATTTTCAAAGATCTGTACGTATTTGATGAAATCAACCTTTCCAAGATCGGCAAACTGCTCGCGCCACATTTCAATGACGGTGACGATTTCTGCTTGCGACATTCCGGAAAGAGTGAGGTCATGGCGCGGCGAGAAGCACCCTACACGACAAATTCCTCGTGCTGGCTGAGAGATTAATAGATGGCTGTCATCCATCGCTTGCGGAGCAGTCTCTGATCGGATCGCGGGATAGTCGTTGTCGAAAACGTAGGTCGATGCGTAGGAAGGGTTGCGCTTCCCGCCAGCACGGGTGTTGCCGGGACAGAGATAGCAAGAAGGGTCATAGGCAGGCTCGCTGTGTCTGGACGCCGTCTCGACTTGCCCTTGCCACGGCCGCTCCGCGCGTTGCGGCGAAACCAGGACCCACTCGCCCGTCAGCAGGTTTAACCGGCGATGAGAAGCATTGTTAAGAGGCAGCATTTGTCAATGCGCGTGAATTGCAACCGAGGAAAACGCTTCTTCGGAGGCGCGAATCCAAGTGACTTTTCGTTACCCGATTGTAAAAGAGATACCGTGCCGGCGTTGGCAAGTGCTTGTGGAAAACGACAAAAGACGACATTAACCCACATCAGACAGCACGCAACATTTCACTATCTCATTGTTGTCAACACAAGGCATTCGCATCTGCGGGATCTGCGGGTTCTCAAGTTTTCACATTTTCTTCCTGTCCTTTACAATCGAGGTTCCATGTAAAAAAGAAATTTCATGTCCCTCAAGGAGTCTGAAGCGATAGTTCTCCGCACCTATCCATTGCGGGAAGCCGATCTACTGGTCACGATGTTCACTCGCGCGGAAGGAAAAGTGCGCGGCGTGGCGCGATCGGCAAAGAAGTCGAAGCGCCGCTTTGGCGGATCTTTGGAGCCGATGACCTACGTTCGCGCATTTTACGATGTCCGCGAACGTCAGGAACTGGTCCGCCTCGATTCGTGCGAGGTGCTCGAATCTCCGATGACCACGGAGGTCACCTATCTAAGGGCAACGGCGCTGGGCCATATGGCTGAGTTGCTGGACGAACTGCTTCCTGACCGTGAAGTCAATGACGCAATATTCCGGCTAACCCTTTCCGTATTGCAAGCGACCAGAGGTTCCGACGTTTGGATGCCGATCACTTATTTCGATCTCTGGCTGACGCGCCTGGTCGGATTTCTGCCGGAGTTGACTGAGTGCATCGTTTGCGGTCGCAGCTTGAATGGTAGCCGGGCCTACTTCCACGCGCTGGCTGACGGGCTGATGTGTGCCGAGGATAAGCGCCTGGCATCGTCTGAGATCTCAAATGAATCGCGAATGCTGGCTGCGGAAATGTTCCGTGCCGCGGTAAATGTCTTTTCCCGGGAGAAACCTTGGCCGAAGACGCAGGGCGCCGATCTGCGAAAGTTTTTGATTCAAACTCTGCAAAGGCATATCGAGAAGAGGTTGATCACGGCCGGGATGCTGGAGAAGATGCGATTTTAGACGTAAGCTGACGGCTCATCTATACTTATACTTACTTTACAATCAGCAATGGGTCCTGCGCCGCTTCAGAATAAGCCTGTGAATATATCTGACTCCAGTTCGCTGACGTTCCAGGAACTCATCCTGCGCTTGCAGGCGTTTTGGGCGGAGCGCGGATGTGTCCTGCAGCAGCCGTACGATGTCGAGGTTGGCGCGGGAACGATGGCGCCGGAGACCTTTCTGCGCGTGCTGGGGCCGAAGCCTTATAAGGTGGCGTACGTGCAGCCATCGCGGCGTCCGGCCGACGGGCGGTATGGAGAGAATCCCAACCGGCTGTTCAAGCACATGCAGTTGCAGGTAATCCTGAAGCCTCCGCCGGAGAATGTGCAGGAGTTGTATCTGGAGTCCTTGGGGGCGATTGGAATCGACCTCCGCCAGCACGACATCAAGTTCGAAGAAGACAACTGGGAGGCTCCAACGCTCAGCGCGTGGGGCGTGGGCTGGCAGGTGATGCTTGATGGACTGGAGATCACGCAGTTCACTTATTTCCAGCAATGCGGGGGTATAGATTTGTTTCCCATTTCCGCGGAGCTGACCTACGGCTTGGAGCGCATCGGCGCGTTTCTGCAGGATGTGGATTCAATCTACGACATCGTTTGGGCGCGCGATCCGGAGACGGGACACGAAGTGAAGTATGGCGATGTGCGGCTGGCCGATGAACTGCAGTTTTCGGTGTACAACTTCGACGCGGCGGACGTGGAAAAGGCGTGGAAGCACTTCGAACTTTACGAGACAGAGTGCAAGGCGGTATTGGATCGGTATGTCACGTCAGGCAAGGGACGCACGGAAAAGGCGCGCTTTCCGCTGCTAGGTGCGTACGACCTTTGTCTGAAATGCTCGCACTTGTTCAACATCCTTGACGCGCGAGGAGCGATCTCTGTTACGGAACGCGTAGGCGTGATTGCCCGGGTGCGGACGCTGGCGGTTGGAATTGCGAAGGCTTGGGTGGACCAGCAGAAAAACGAGTCCTCCCCTACGGGGCAGTTAGACGAGCCTGAACCTGCGCGTGAAAAGAAAATGCCGAAAGCGAAGCTGTTGCCGGTGGGATAGCGCTTTCTTTCGGTTGCTGAGCGATGTGCGGGCTAGATTTCGAGATTTTGCACAGACCGATGTGATCGACATCACATTCGTCTGTGGTTCGTTTCTGTGAAACTGGATGGTTTGACGGAATGCCAGACTTTCTACTTGAGATCGGCTGCGAGGAAATCCCAGCGCGAATGATCGATGCAGCTGCCCAAGAGTTGCGTGAGCGCGTGAATGCGCTACTGAGCCAGGAACGACTCACGCCAGCCGAGGTGACTTATTTCGAGACCCCACGCCGGTTGGCGATCATGGCTCCCGGAATTCCTTCTTCGCAGCCTGACATGTTGGAACAGGTGATCGGACCCTCGGTGAAAATCGGTTACAAAGACGGTGTACCCACGCCTGCGGCACATGGCTTCGCGAAGAAAGTGGATCTTGATGTCTCGCAACTGGAAAAGATCATGACGCCCAAAGGCGAGTGTCTCGCCGCGCAGATCACTAGAAAGGGCCGAAGTGCGGCCGAAGTGCTCGCGGAGAATCTGCCCAGGGAAATTTCTTCGATCTACTGGCCGAAGAATATGTACTGGCGCAAGCCGAATGAGAGGTTTGTACGTCCGGTACGCTGGCTGGTGGCGATGCTGGACGGGGAAAGTATTCCACTGGAGTTTGACGGAATCCAGGCCGGAAACACCTCGCGCGGACACCGAATCCTCTCCCCTGGAAACGTAACGATTCCTCGTGCCGGTTCTCCATATGTCGAAGCGCTTCGCGAGGCGAAAGTCTTGGGACGGGGCGAGCGCGAGCATCAGATTCGCAAAGCTCTTGATGCTGCCACTCGCACCATTCCAGGGGCGCGCTGGCGCGAAGACGAGGCGCTCCTCGATAGCGTAGTAAACCTGACTGAGTTTCCCTCGGCGATTCTCGGTACATTCGATCTGCAGTTCTTGGCTCTGCCGGAAGAAGTTTTGGTGACGGTGATGCGGGATCACCAGAAGTATTTTGCGGTGGAGGATTCGAGCGGGAAGTTGTTGCCGCATTTCCTGGCGGTCTTGAATACAGATGGAGATCCGCAGGGGCTCATCCGGCACGACAACGAGCGCGTGCTTCGTGCCCGTTTCAACGACGCGCGTTTCTTTTGGGAGACGGATCAGAAGCGATCGCTGCTGGAGCGTCTGGATTCCCTCAAGAACGTTACTTTCCAGAAAGACCTGGGCAGCTACTACGACAAGACACAGCGCGTGCAGCGCCTGTGCAGTTGGCTGAGCGAGATCATCAAGCAGGCTGGCATGGCGGTTCGCGCGGGAGTGATTCACAAGGCTGCATGTCTGGCAAAAACTGACTTGACTACGGAACTGGTGAAGGAATTCACCGAACTGCAGGGCATTGTGGGCGGACTGTATGCGCGAGTGCAGGAATTGGACATCAGCTTGCCGGAAGCAACGCGGCTCGCGATCGCTGATGCGATCTACGATCACTACAAACCTGAGTTCACCGAAGATGACGTGCCAGGGTCCATCGAGAGTGCAGTGCTTTCCACTGGCGACAAAGCGGACACGATCGCCGGCATGTTCTCGCTGGGACTAATTCCCAGCGGATCGAAAGATCCCTTCGCCCTGCGGCGGCAAGCCAACGGAATTGTGAAGGTGATCGCGGAGAAGAAGTTGCCCTTGCATTTGTCGAACCTGATGCGGGATGCGCGCGCCGGGTATAAAGGATCGGGAGCCGAGAAGAAATTTGTCGACGATGCGAAATTTATCGAATCGGTGCGGATCTTTTTCCGGGAGCGTCTCGAGTTTTATTTAAAGGACGTTCAGGGATATGGCTATGACGTGGTTAAGGCGGTGTTGGCGGTGGATTCTGATGACATCATGGATGCCGTCGCGCGCGCCGAGGCCGTCAGGAAGGTCATGCACATGCCCGAGTTTCAGGCTATTGGCGCCGCTTGCAAGCGCATGCGAAATATTCTGAGACAAGCTGCTGAAAAGAATATCGAGGCCGCCGGCAAGTTCGAGTATCTGCCGGAAGCTGCCGATGAAGAAAAAAACTTGATGGCTTACCTGGAGCAGAAAAACCCGCAAGTCGATGAGCATCGGAGCAGGAAAGAATATCTGGACGCCTTGATTATGTTATCGACGGCCCAGGACCCGGTCGACAGGTTTTTCGAAAAGGTCATGGTAATGGTGGAAGACGGAAGAATTCGAGCAAATCGTCTCGCACTGCTGCGAACTGTCCTGAGAGAGTTCTCAACCATCGCGGATTTCTCCGAGATCGTAGCGGAAGGAAATAATTGAAAGCACAAGATATCGTCTAAAATTCATAGTTAAAGACACCGTGTCCACCAAAGATCGAATTGAAGTTTACAAATCTTGAAGCAGAGGAATAATACTCATGGCAACGATGACCCTCGAAACAGAAGTTAAAGAAACAAAGAAAACTCCCACCAAATACGTTTACTTCTTCGGCGCCGGCAAGGCCGAGGGTCACGGCAAAATGAAGGACGATTTAGGTGGAAAGGGCGCGGGCCTGGCTGAGATGACCAACGCAGGTCTCCCTGTCCCGCCCGGATTTACGATCCAGACTGAGGCTTGCCGGGAATACATGCGGCACAACGCCGTGTCAAAAGAAGTCGAAAGCCAAATGGACGAGGCGTTGGCTAAGCTGGAATCCCTACAGGGACAGAAACTCGGTATCGGCGAAAATCCGTTGCTGGTGAGCGTGCGCTCGGGCGCGAAGTTCTCCATGCCGGGCATGATGGATACGATTCTTAATCTAGGCTTGAACGACAAAAGTGTGGAGGCACTGGCCAGGCGCAGTAGCAATCCTCGATTCGCGGCGGATTCCTACCGGCGACTAATCCAGATGTTCGGCAGCGTCGTGCTCGAGATTCCGAAGTCCGCGTTCGATGCGGTCTTCGATGCGAAGAAAAAGCAGAAAAAGACCAAGCTGGACACCGATCTCGATGCGAAGGCGCTGAAGGAAGTCATCGAAGAGTATAAAAAGGTCGTCAAAAAGCATACCAAGCGCGACTTCCCTCAGGATCCGCATGAACAGCTGGTGATGGCGCGAGACGCCGTTTTCCGCTCGTGGCAGAACGAGCGCGCCAAACACTACCGCCGCATCAATAATATTGATGACATGCTGGGCACCGCGGTCAATGTGCAGGCCATGGTATACGGCAACCTCGGTGATACCAGCGGCACAGGCGTGGGCTTCACGCGCAATCCGGCGACGGGTGCCAAGGAGTTTTATGGCGAATTTCTGATGAATGCGCAGGGCGAGGATGTGGTTTCCGGCGTGCGGACTCCGGTGCCGATCCTCGAACTGCAGAAGATCATGCCTGATGTCTATAACCAGCTCCGCGAGATCACTACGCGGCTCGAAAAGCATTACAAAGACATGCAGGATTTCGAGTTCACCATCCAGGACGGCAAGCTCTACATGCTGCAAACTCGCAACGGCAAACGCACAGGTCTGGCTGCGGTGCGCGTGGCGATCCAAATGGTAGATGAAGGATTGATCACGAAGGAGGAAGCCATCTTCCGTGTGGAACCGAACCAGCTCTATGACTTTCTTGTGCCGCGGTTGGACGAGAAGAGCACGAAGGTTGAGGTGCTGGCCACGGGCTTGCCGGCATCGCCGGGCGCGGCGGTCGGTCAAATCGTGTTCACCGCGGAGGAAGCGGTGAAGAAGGCTGGGCACGGGGCGACGAAAAATCCTGTGATTCTGGTGCGCGCAGAAACCACACCCGAAGATATTCAAGGCATGGAAGTAGCTGCGGGTATTTTGACTTCGCGCGGTGGCATGACCAGCCACGCGGCTGTAGTCACGCGCGGCATGGGAAAGTGCTGCGTCGCGGGAGCCGGCGATATCGGGGTCGATGAGAGCCGACGCGAAATGCGCGTGAAGGGGCAAATCTTCAAGGAAGGTGACTGGATTTCGCTCGACGGTACCACCGGCCGCGTAATCAAAGGAAAACTAAGCACGATTCCTCCTACAGCAGACGATCCTGAACTCCTCGAGCTGATGGGCTGGGCGGAGCCGTACCGCAAGATCGGCGTACGCGCCAACGCTGACATTCCACGCGATGCCATTCAAGCACGGGCGTTTGGTGCCGAGGGCATCGGCCTGTGCCGCACCGAGCACATGTTCTTTGCGGAAGACCGCATCGAGCACATGCGGAAGATGATTCTGGCCAACAATGAAAAAGATCGCCGCATCTTTCTGAAGAAGTTACTCCCGATGCAGCGCGCCGACTTTATCGGCCTGTTCAAGGCGATGGCAGGTTTGCCGGTGACCATTCGGTTGTTGGATCCGCCGCTGCACGAGTTCCTGCCGAAACGCGAAGAGCTGATGGTGGAAATCGCGGTGCTCGAAGCCACCAAGCCGAAATCGCCGAAGCTGAAAGAATTGCGCACGCTTTTGGCGCGGGTGGAAGAACTACATGAGTTTAATCCGATGCTGGGTCATCGTGGCTGCCGGTTGGGAATCACCTATCCGGAGATTACCGAAATGCAGGCGCGGGCCATCATTGAAGCAGTCATCGCTGTCGACAAGGAAGGCATCAAGACTCACGCCGAAGTAATGATCCAGCTGATCGGGACCGTGAAAGAGATGGAGAATCAGGGAGCAATTGTCCGGCGGGTGGCGGAAGAAGTGTTTAAGGAAAAGGGACGGCGCGTGCACTACCTGGTGGGAACGATGATTGAGTTGCCTCGTGCCTGTCTGGTTGCGGACGAGATTGCCAAGGAAGCGGAGTTCTTCTCCTTCGGCACAAACGACCTGACTCAGACGACGTTCGGCTTCTCACGCGACGACGTTAACAAAGTGCTGCCCACGTATTTGGCGGAAGGGATTCTGAAGCAGGATCCGTTTGCTGCCATCGACCAGGTCGGTGTCGGCGAACTGGTGAAGATCGGGATCGAACGCGGGCGCAAGACGCGGCCTAAGCTGGAGGTCGGAATCTGCGGCGAACATGGCGGCGAGCCGTCGTCGGTGGAGTTCTGCCACAAGGTGGGAATGGATTACGTATCCTGTTCACCATTCCGCGTGCTGACTGCACGGTTGGCTGCGGCGCAGGCTGGGGCGTCGGATACGCTGAAAGTTGAGGGCGGACGAACGAAATAGCCTTTCGCATGGTGGGCAGAGAGTCGACGACCGACTTTGTGCGCGGTTACTGCACTTTCTGCAATCGCGCAATCAACTTCTTCGCCAGACTTTCCTCGGATTCTGACCAGAGCAAGCGCGAACTGACGCCACTATTCTTCTCAACTTTGACCGAGAATTCCACGAGCTTCGCCACGTTGTCGCGAATCTTGGCCCGTGTCTGGTCGCTAAGCTCGGTCTCCGGCTGCAGAAAGTACGAATCCAAAGCGAAATCGATTTGGATGTGTCCCGTCTGCTGATATGCTCCTTCGTCAAATTTTTCGCCTTGAACGATGAACTCGGCTGCTGCTGGTTTAAGCACCCAGTTTCCGCTGGACAGGTCCGGCGTCCACAAATCCCAGTGAGCTTCAAAGACGTATGCGTAGTCGTCGTGAATCAGTTCGGCGACGATCAGCGTGGCCTGCCCCGCATCGATCCCGGAAGGGAAGCGGCGTTCCAGCACTGTAGCTTCGCTCCAGGAAACCGGGTGCACGGCGAAGTAGCTGATTCCCGGACGTCGTTCCGAAAAAGGGAACTGCTGCAACACCGCGAAGGCGTGCGGTAACATCTCGGGTCCAGAAAAATCGCGAAACCAAAGACTGAGATAAACCGGATCGGACACATAGACCTCGAAAAGTCGCAGAACCGCACGTTTCCGCGCGTTAAGCACAATTCTAAATTGTCTGAGGATTGTGGGGAACAGGAGTGGAAAATAGACGACGCCTCAATTCCACGCGCGGAATTCGAGCATCGTCGTTCTCCATTCCACGCAGGTTTTGACAGAGCTACAAGGCCTTGTTACGATCAACCGTTACGTTAGGTAGCCCACCATTACAGCCGTCCCCGTCGTCTAGCCTGGCCTAGGACATCGCCCTTTCACGGCGGTAACACGGGTTCAAATCCCGTCGGGGACGCCAACCAGTTAATTTATTCTCAACGACTTACTATCCCTGTTCGCCGCAGAACGCTGCAAAAACACGTTCGTGGAGCGTTCGACCGCGTCTCTGGAAGGCGTAAAGGTCACACTGATCGTGCAATTAGCTCCCGCAGCTATGTTCGCTCCGCAATTATTCGTCTCCCCAAAGTCCGAAGCATTCAGGCCGCCAATGCATTTAGGGTTCGTTCACAAATTTATTCCTGCCCTGCCACGTATTCCTCATCCCGTGACGTTGCTCTTGCTGCACGGCACGGGAGGCGATGAAAACAACCTTGTGCCCTTGGGAAATGAATTGTGGCCCGGTGCCGCCCTGCTCTCGTTACGAGGCAAGGTCTTGGAAAATGGCATGCCGCGTTTCTTTCGCCGCTTCGCGGAAGGCGTTTTCGATATCGAGGACCTCAAGTTCCGGGCCGAAGAGCTGGCGCAATTCATTGAGGCGGCTTCTAAGCGATACGACTTCAGCACGAAGAAGCTGATCGCCGTTGGCTATTCTAACGGAGCGAACATCGCGGCTAGTCTCATCCTGCTCCACCCGCATCATCTAGCCGCTGCCGTTCTATTCCGAGCGATGGTGCCCTTCGAGCCAGACATCATCCGGGACTTCAGCAATCTCTCCGTGTTCATCGGCGCTGGCGCACGAGATCCAATCGTGCCGGGAGGGCAGCCCCAGAACTGGCGGCGATGTTCGAGAGCGGAGGCGCCGCCGTAACCCTTTCCTGGCACGAGGGGGGCCACGAACTCGGCGATGACGACGTCGAAGCTGCTAAGAGGTGGTTATCGGAAAGCAGGATCCGGAAGAAAATTGCAGCGTAGGGTCTTTGCTCTGTTCTTTTGAAATTAAGAAAGAGAGGAGTAGAAAACATGCCGCGAGACACGCACCTTCAGTCCTGTATTGACGATTGCACCCATTGTCACGCCCTGTGCACGGAAACCATTCAGTATTGCCTGGAAAAGTCCGGCAAATACGCCGAATCTGATCATGTCCGGCTGCTGCAGGATTGTGCCGAGATCTGCCTCACTGCCACCGATTTCATGCTTCGAGGATCCGACTTGCGCCCCTACACGTGTGGCGTTTGCGCTCAAGTCTGCGATCTGTGTGCCAGCAGTTGCGAGCAGCTCGGCGGGAGTGAGGACGTGCAGATGAAGGAGTGCGCCGAAACCTGCCGACAGTGCGCTCGGAGCTGCGGCGAAAATGTCCGAACGAGGACACAAAGCAGCGTAGGGTGGGGCCAAGGCAACCATGGCGGTGATGCAGGTCTACATTTTTGCGGGGGAGAAACGACGATGCAGTTGGGTAACGCACTGACATCAATACCCTGGGGAACTTTGATGAAGAAGTTTACTTTTCTTCTACTGACGACCACTGTCATCGCGCAGAGACAAGCATCGCGCAAGTCCAAGTCTGATGCGGAGAAAATCGCATCCGCACTTATTTTCAGCCGAACTTTCGAAAGTATGCTATATAGACGATGGACTTACTTGACATTAGCGGAAATGCGCTGTGGCTCCTGGCGACTATGGGGAAGGGCCGAGACGACGCTCATGAATCCGATTAACCGCGAAAAAAGCTTCCACAGCGGGCGCGTGAGCGTGCCCTTCCAAACCATGCCCAACCGGTCTGAGCAGTCGATCCCGACTTTTTCGTTATCCCTAGATTTCCCATAATGGCAATGTCTTAACTTGACATTAGCCTCCGGAAGCGTTACATCTCATCAGGAATTCTGCACGAAGCGAAATTCGTGTCTGATTTCTTGCGTTTAGCGCAAGAGGCAGGTCAAGTCCCAGAATGGTGATGCGAGTCACAGACAATCCCGTCGGCAGCATCTACCGTTTGCAAGTTATGGACGTTGCCTCTGCGCTACCCCACTCCGCAATTCTCTGTGTGTCGCATGTGTTAATCATTCCCCTTTTGGTACTGAGGAGCTAATCCATGCCTGAGAAAGCCGAAGTACGTCATACGCTGAGCGAGCAGCAGGCGCGCCAGCTCGCGAACGTCACCAAAACGGTCCCCATGATGGGGGTGATCACGCCGCGCTGGCTGGTCACTTTCCTGTCGTGGGTGCCCGTTGAAGCCGGCACCTATCGCGTCAATAAAGTGAAAGTTACCCGCCCGGGTACGCGGACCATCGAGTGCAGTCCCGACGAAGAAATCGACCTGCCGGAGATCTACGTCGACTATGAAGAGAAACCGCGCGAATACACACTTAACGCAGTAACCACGGTTCTCGATGTGCAGACTCGCATTTCGGATTTATACCGCAGCCCGCACGACCAGATCCGGGAACAACTGCGCCTCATGATCGAGAAGGTCAAAGAACGCCAGGAGAACGAACTGGTCAACAATGCCGAATATGGCTTGGTCAATAACGTTGCTTCTGAGTTCAAGATTAAGGCAAGAAAGGGAGCACCCACGCCGGATGACCTCGACGAACTGATCGCGAAGGTGTGGAAAGAGCCATGTTTCTTCCTGGCGCATCCGCGAGCGATCGCCGCGTTCGGACGCGAGTGCACCCGCCGCGGTGTTCCGCCACCCACGGTGAATTTGTTTGGCTCGCAGTTCTTGACCTGGCGCGGCATCCCGCTGGTGCCTTCCGACAAGCTGGCAGTCAAGAGTGAGAAGACCAGCATTCTCCTGTTGCGCACCGGCGAGAAGAAGCAGGGAGTCATCGGCCTGTTCCAACCTGTTCTGCCAGGCGAGGTTTCGCCCAGCTTGTCCGTTCGGTTCATGGGGATTAATCACAAGGCGATCGCCTCGTACCTGATTTCGCTGTACTGCTCCATCGCAGTCTTGACGGAAGACGCCATCGGGGTACTGGAGAACGTGAATGTCGACCAATACCACGAGTACAAGTGATCGCTTCGAAGCCGACTCGCTGACATCGTCTCCCGCGCGAGAAGAAGGCGTGCAGAAGGTCGAGAGTGTGTCGCCCTTCGCGGCAAGACTCCCCGATCCGGCAGTGATTGCGCGACTCGCGAATGAGTTTTTCGCAGCGCTGCCGAGCGCGAGCGTGCCAGCAGCCTCGCCGAATGAGGTCGATCTGCGCGTGCCTTCGGGGTCTGTTCCGCGAACTTCCGTCCCGGACTATCCGCGGGAGATGTTCTCCTTTCCAGGCGTGCCAAACTCGGGCTCTGTTCCGGAGCTTCCAGAGCTGCCCTCGACGGTGCCCACAGGCGCGCTGAATGAGGCCGATTTCAGGGCGATTGCCGCCTCATTGGCTGACGTAGTGGCACTCGTGCCTCAAGTTCCAACTCCCGCGTCCCCACCCGCGACACTCAGATCTTCCTCGTCTGTTCTCGAAGAGAAAGGGCCCTGGGCCGCCGCCCCGCAGTTTCCACCTGCCGTGGAGATGTTTTCTTTTCCTGGTGTCCCGGCAATTCCCTCGTCACCGCCGACCGCTCCGCCGAGCGGGTCGGATCTGGCAACAGTCCGGTCTTCACCGGTCGCCGCGGCAGCATCTGTCGCAGGTGCCCCTATTCCGCTGACGGCATATCAGACGCCGGGCAATTCGGGCGACGGGAACAGGACGGATCCATGGGCAACCGCTCCCAATTTTCCGAATGAAGTTTTTTCTTTCCCCCGCGTTCCGGGTGCGTCGGCCCCAGGTGTTCCCGAAACGATTGTGTCGCAACCGAGTGTATCGGTGAGCTCGGCCTCGCCTGACACCCCGCATTCGGATAATGCTCCCCAGTCGATTCACGTGATCCCAAATGCCGTTCAATCGCCTGTGCTTCTGGAAAACACTGCTGATTCGACGGCTGCGGGACGGGCGGAGTATGGAAAAGCCGCGCCAACATTTCCGCCCTTCACTGAGACGTTTTCTTTCCCTGGCGTGCCCGGGGTGCAGTCTCCCCCAAGCGTTCCAGTTCTGCCTTCGTCAGTGCCGACGAGGCCTCCAACTGAAACCGATCTTCGCGCGCTGTCTGCTGGTCTCCCTGGTGCATCCGCAGCCACGACGCGCCCTGGCGTTCCACCGCCCACGGTTCCCAGTGTCCCCGACAATACTTCCTATGAGGAAGGAACACCGAAACAGTCTGCCCCTCTGCCAAAAGGCGTCGAGTCCTTTGAGTTCCGTCCCGATCTGGCCCCAGGGGAGCTTGGCGTCGCCAAGCGTCCGCTCGACCCGCGGCTGATTCGCCGGGATTTCCCGATCCTGCAAGAGCGGGTCCACGGTCGGCAGTTGATCTGGCTCGACAACGCCGCTACCACCCAGAAGCCGAACGCGGTGATCGACCGTTTGTCGTATTTCTATCAGCACGAGAACTCCAACATTCACCGCGCGGCCCACACTCTGGCTGCCCGTGCTACCGACGCATATGAGAGCGCCCGCGAAAAGACGCGCCGCTTCCTGAATGCTTCCTCAACCCGTGAGATCGTGTTCGTCCGCGGTACAACCGAAGGCATCAATCTGGTCGCCCAAGCATGGGGGCGCCGCAACGTTCAGAAAGATGACGAGGTGGTCATCACCTGGCTCGAACACCATGCGAACATCGTGCCCTGGCAGCAACTTTGTTCAGAAAAGGGCGCCCGCTTGCGAGTGGCGCCGGTGAACGATCGCGGCGAAGTGATCCTCGAAGAGTATGAGAAATTGCTGGGACCACGCACGCGGATTGTGTCGTTCAGCCAGGTGTCGAACGCCCTCGGAACGGTCACCCAAGCGCGCGAGATGGTAGAAATGGCCCACCGTCACGGTGCGCGCGTGCTAGTCGATGGCGCGCAGGCCGTCTCCCACATGCGCGTGGATGTGCGGGCCCTCGACTGTGACTTCTACGTCTTCTCCGGCCACAAGATTTTCGCTCCCACCGGCATCGGTGCTGTTTATGGAAAGTTGGAACTGCTCGACACGATGCCACCCTGGCACGGCGGCGGCAATATGATCGTGGACGTCACTTTTGAGAGGACTACTTACCAGACAGCACCAGGTCGCTTTGAGGCGGGTACGGGAAACATTGCGGATGCCGTGGGGCTGGGTGCGGCACTGGACTATGTAGACCAGGTCGGAATGGAAAGTATCGCCGCCTACGAGCATGAATTGCTGATTTATGCGACCGCGGGACTTCTAACCGTCCCGGGTCTGCGGCTGATCGGAACCGCACGCGAAAAGGCAGGTGTTCTGTCACTCGTGCTCGACGACGTCCGCACTGAGGACGTCGGAACCGCCCTGAACCAGGAGGGCATCGCGGTGCGTTCCGGGCACCACTGTGCTCAGCCCATCCTGCGCCGCATGGGCGTCGAGAGCACCGTCCGCCCGTCACTTGCGCTCTACAACACTCGCGAAGAGATCGACGCACTGGTCGCTGCACTGCTGCGGGTGCAGGCGGGTCGGGGACATCGCAAGCTGTAATTTGGGCTTCGAAGCGGAAACACGTCTCCTCGCGCTCCCCCCAATATTTCGCGATCGAACCTGCGTCAGGCTGCAAGCGCCGAAGTCGGAATCTGCAGTGCCTGATTCCGAAGTGTGTCAAAGAGGATACTTGTTAGGTAACGTTCTCCAAAGTCCGGCAAGACCACGACAATTAACTTGCCGGCGTTGTCTTTTCGGGTCGCGACTTTCAGGGCAGCAACCACGGCGGCTCCCGATGAAATACCCACTAGGAGACCCTCTTCCTTCGCGAGTCTGCGTGCCATGTTGATTGCCTCTTCGTTTGTTACCGTGACAATTTCATCGATATAGTCCCTGCGCAGAATGCTTGGCACAAACCCTGCGCCGATGCCCTGTATCTTGTGGGGCGAAGGGTTACCACCCGAGAGGACCGGGCTCTCCGCCGGTTCGACCGCGACGGCCCTAAATGACGGCTTCTTCGGCTTGAGGTATTGGCAGACGCCGGTAATGGTCCCGCCGGTGCCGATGCCAGAAATTAAGATATCGGCACGCCCCTCCGTGTCATTCCAAATCTCGGGGCCGGTGGTCTCGAAGTGAATCTTGGGATTATCCGGATTGTCGAACTGCTGCAGCATGAAACCATTTGGGATGTTGGCGAGGAGTTCCTCAGCTTTGGCGACCGCGCCCTTCATACCGTTCGGACCTGGAGTGAGGACAATCTCCGCGCCAAAGGCGAGCAGCAGGACGCGTCGCTCCAGACTCATGGTTTCGGGCATCGTCAAAATGAGCTTGTATCCTTTTACGGCCGCCACGAAAGCCAGGCCGATGCCCGTGTTGCCGCTGGTCGGCTCGATCAGCACGGTCTTGCCGGGCTGAATCTTCCCGGCTCGTTCTGCCTCGGTTATCATGCTGACGCCAATGCGATCCTTTACGCTGGCGCAAGGATTCGAACTCTCCAGTTTCGCCACCACCTGGGCGGTGCAGCCTTCTGCTACTTTGTTCAGCCGCACGAGCGGCGTGTTACCGATCAACTCTGTGACGTCGTTTGCGATCTTCATGTCACTTCCTCCGGTAATGATCTGCAGCAGACGGGCCTAACCCGACTAATACTACTAGCTTACTAGGCTATCGTCTGTGATACAAATCAAGTGCGTGGGCCATGGTGAACCTACCGCCATGACCGATCGTGTTGATATGTTATTTAGGAATCGATATACTAGTAACTGCCCGGCTCGCCCGTAGGTGCAAACCGCAGTCCAGCTAGATCTGATCCGGAAGCCAGCACGTCGCGAATCCGCTGCGCATTTGGACCAGCGTGCTGTTCAGCGGACACGAAGCAGCGCACCGCCTGCGCCAGCGTCGCCCCCGGTGGCAGACGGAAGATCCACGGAATATTGGTCGAGGTGAGCGCGCGATCCGTGGAGAGCGCCAGCACGGGCAAGAATGACTTCACCGCAAGCTGCTCTGCCAGGTGGCTTGAGTCGCGGTCCAGCGCGATCAAACCGAGTGCATGCTGGTCGAAGATCGCATTCACCAGGCCCGTCGATGCTTTGCCCCAAGAGACGTCCGACGGCACCGCCATCAACTGGAAACGCCGCCCCGGCGCCGCCTTCAGTGCGGCCTGCACTTCCGATGACTCGATGGCCACTTCGGCATGCGGACCGAACACCGCGATCCGCACTTCATCTGTAACTGAGTCAGCTACAGAGGGGCCGGAGTAGGAGACGCCGTCCTCGCCCACCCGGGCGTAAGGCACAGTCACGCCATTCGCCGGAGCCCCCTCCGCAACCGTCGCCGTGGCCGGAACGGCAGCCGAAGCTTTCGAGTGTGCAGGCAATGGATCCATCGAAGCCGGACGATACTCGATCGCTCCGTTATGCACTCGCGCCAGATACATGGGCGCGATGTTCTTGCTGTTCGTATCAAAGACCATGTGCCCGGTCACGCCGTCATATTCATATACTTGCGCGAGCGCGTCCATGATGCGAGCCTTGTTCAGGCCCGCCTCGCACATTGAGGCGAGCAGCACCTTCATTGCGTCGTAGGCCAGCGAGGCAAACTGTTCTGGTTTCTCGCTGTACTTCTGCTCATAGTCGCCGTTGAATTTCTGCCAGCGTGGGTCGTTGCGCGACGCGTCATAGGGAAAGACTGCCTCAAATCCCTCGGCCAGTTCCCCGGCTTGCGCAATCAGGTCGTCGCCAATCGTGCGATAGCTTCCGAAAACTCGCTGCTTCATGCCCAGCTCATGCATTTGCTTCAGGATCATTGCGGTCTGCGCTTCATCGGTCCACAGCACAATGCCATCCACGCGCGAGTCCTGAATGGACCACAGTTCGCGGCGGAAGTCCGTGGTTCCGGCAGGGAAGCGCTGTTCAATCGCCACCGGATGCCCCAGCCGTTGCGACGCATCCTTGAACTTGGGTGAGCCAAAACGGCCATACCGATTGTTGATGCGCAGTAATGCCACTCGCTTCAGCTTTAGCTCGTCATAGATGTGCCGCGCCAGCGTATTCGCTTGCACCCGGTCGTCCTGCAGATTGGTGAAATACCACGGAATGTAAGTCTCTGGAATCGTCGGATCGGTCGAGGCTGAATTGACAATGGGTATTTCCGCGCGCAGAGCCACCCGTAGCAAAATGTGAGTCGACTCCGAACTAATCGAGCCGAAGATCGCCCAGTCCTTGTCGTCGTAAACCATCTTTACCGTCTGGTTGGACGCCGATCCCCAGATATCCTGGGTCATCGGGCGGTTGTCGCCGTAGACCGCCTTCGCCTGCCAGTTGTCATAGTCGTTGCGGGGAAGCAGCTTGAAGGGCTTGCCACAATATCCGCTGTGCCCATTCGCCTCGTCTACTGCAAGCTGTGCTCCGTTAAGCATCCTCTGGCCGAAAACCTGTTCGGGATTTTTGTCGATCGGTCCCAGAAATCCGATGCGAATCTCCGTCAGATCCTTCAGGTCAGGATCAGGAATATCCCGCGCCGCTCCCGAGTAAACATTGGTCTGAATATAGTGACGGTAGTATGCCTCGGCGAATTTCGAGTACGGCTGCATGTCCGTCGGTTCGGCGGCATACGGCGCGACAGTGCGCTCGGTCCGCGGCTTTGGCGGATGGGTCCCGCACGTGCAGGGATCAGCTGCCCTCGCCGAATCAGTGCCGATCTGTCCAACAGCCGTGGAAATCAATAGCGGAGTGAGCATGGCGACAAACGGCCATATAGCTGCAGTGCTGTGCTCAGTGCCAATCCGTGTATTCATAAGCCAACCCTCTCGATTTTGCGAGCGCCGCCTTTGCCCGTGCAGCGCTACCTATCAACCTTCTTGAACATGGCGATCGCTTCGATCTCGATCAGCAGTTCCGGGCGGCATAGTATGGCCTGGATGCCCGTCGACGCCGGCACCGGGTTGAGTTCTTGTTCCTGGTAGAACGCAGTTCGCTCCTCATTGAATTCGGCATAATCACGTTCAATGTCCCGGAGGTAGCAGCTCGTGCGCACAATGTCGTGCCACGTCGCGCCCTCGGCTTCGAGCAACCCCGAGATGTTCTCAAATGTACGCTGGCATTGCGCGCGGAAGTCGCCCATGTGGGCGCTCACGCCATTTTCATCGATGCTCGCCGTGCCCGAGATAAGTAGAATCACGATGTTGCCAATGTCGATGCGCATGCCGCGGGAAAAAGTACTCGGCCTCGCGTAGTCATAGGCCTCGTTCAGAACGTTAAGGTTGGTGATCGCGCGCTTTTCAATCGGCGCGATCGAGGTGGCGGCTTCCTGTACTAATTCCTGTAAGTTCATAAGAGCCTCAACGAATCATTTCTGCCGAATTCCGTGACTCAATCCCTTGCCTGTGGCGACCCACACGTCATCGCCTTCAAAGTCGATACTAAGCATGTAGTTGTGTGCCGGAGCGGTCTTCACCGGGACCGACGTAATCTTGCCGCTCGCGTCGCGGATATACATCTCGGGCTTGCCCGTGTCCAACGCGGGACGGTACACGGCCCAATTCACACCGTCGTAGTAGGCCAGTCCCTTGTCCGTGCAGAACCATGCTCGCGTAGCGTCCAGGCCCTTCACCTGGTTGGTGAAGTTGGACGGCAGCCCGCTGTCCTTGGTCAGAAAGTTATGCCAGCTCCGTCCGTCGTAGTGACTGTCTCCAAAGTAAGTCGCCGCCCAGAGCGTGTTATCCACATAGCTCACTGAGGTCGTGATTTTATGAATCAGTCCTTGGTCCCTGAACAACACCAGTTCGTTCTCGCCGTCGGGATCGGTATAGTCTTTCCAGCGCCCAGTCGCGATGGTGTATTCCAGAACGCCGCTGCCCCATACCGCGTAGTACACCTTGTCTGCGCCTGTGCTTACCGCGTAGGTCCAGATCTCCGCCATCGGCGTGTTGCGTTCGTTGTATAGCGACCACTCTCCCGTGCGCGTATTCAGCCGGCTTGCCCCTGCCGCCGTTGCCGTCCACACAAAGTCTCCCTGCACTCCAACGCCATACACCACGTCATTCGACAGCCCCGAGTTGAGCTGCGTATAGGTATCGATCCGCCCCGCGGATATATGGCTCAAGCCACCCATCGTGCCCACCCAGAGATCGCCCGTGCTCTTATCGATCGCCAGTGAGAGCACGACCCGGTGCGCCAGGCCGTCCCTCGGAGTGAGAACCTTCCAGCGGCCACCTTCGAGGAGAGCCAGTCCGTTCTCAGTGCCTGCCCACACGCGGTCGCCATCCACCAGCACGGCGAAGACGTGGTTGTCGGGCAGTCCATTCGCTGTCGTAAAGTTTTCCCAGCGAAAGAGCGGCATCGAGGTCGTCGATGCTTCTGCCGCATTCTTCGCGGCGGCAGGCTTCACTGCCGCGGACTTCACTGTGCCAGCCAGGGGCAGCGTCACTAAAAGAAGTGCTGTCAATATAGGTGGTTTCATAGCGTCCTCAGATATTCGATCAGGTCGTTAAGTTCATCCTTGGTTAGGTCGTTTGTTGCTCCATGCTGGTCGTGCGGATTGAAAACGGTCCAGATCTCTTCCAATGAGCGTGCGGATTCGTCGTGCAGATACGGCGCTGTCAGCGCAATGTTTACGAGTTGCGGAGTATCAAAGATTGGTGAGCGATCCGTCCATTTGCCCGTGCCCACATCAAACTGCTTCTGGCTGGTGTGCTTCGGCCCGCTATGGCAATACGCGCATTGGTTTGCCTCAGGGATCGCCTTGCCGAATTTATTCACTGTGCGGTAGAAGATGGCCTTGCCCCGCTCCTGGGCCGCGGTCAATTGCCCATCCGGCAGCCGGAAACGACTGGGCCGCGCGGGCAGGCTGTAGATGTAGTCCACTAAGTCGGCAAGCTCTGGTGGCGAGTAACTCTGGGAACGGTAAAAATACATGTCTGTACGCGGGCCGCACTCCTGCGCCATACTCGGATTTCCCCCGTTCCACTTGAAAGGCTCCGTGCCGGACAAGTCCTCGATCAGCCGGTTGTCCACGATGTCTTTGCCAAAGCCATCGGGCTCCAGGTCCCACGTCAAACCGTCAAACGTCGAATCAATGTGGCAGTTCGCGCAGCTGAACTGACCCTGAAAGGCATAGCGTGAGGCGGTGAAGAGCTGCTCCCCGCGCCGCAAGGCAGAGATGTTTTTCGATCCGCCCAGGTCGATCGTTCCCACCGATTTGTTGCTCGCCGTGTCGATGACGCTCAGCGTGTCATCCATCCGGTTGGCCACGTAGAGCCGCATGCCGTTCGGACTCATCGCCACGCCGCGCGGATTCTTTCCCACCGCAATCCGCCCCATCACGTAATTTGCCGAGGCCGACAGATCGTTCACGAACGGCCTTCGGCGGCCGTGCGCGAAGGCCAAAAGACGTTCCGTATCAATCACGGTGACAATATCCGACCCCGAAGCCGTTACGAAGATTCGCGACTTATTTGGCGTGATCGCCACGCCGTACTGTAGTGAGTAGTAGCGTTCCAGTTCGTCCAGAGGTACTTCGATCGTGCCGCCCGCATCCGCGCCAAAGACGGTCAGCGAATGCCCAAAGACCCAGCCGTGCTCCACGTGCGCCAGCGGCAACAGGTTCTTCGGACGCATCTGTGCGACCACGCCCATCCGTCCATCCGCCGAGACAGCGACATGAAACATCCCAGCAACGCCGTCGAGCGGCGTGCGCTCCACCACCGCTTCACGCGCCGTGTCGATGACTGTGATCTCCGACTGCGGCACGGTGCGTTGTGCGCCGATCCGCGGATACACGTGGGTGCAATATACGCGGCTTCCGTCCGCGGAGATCGCCATGTAGCTTGCGCCGTGTCCTGCCATCAGTCGCTTCCGCTGTACACCCGTCGCAATGTCGATTACCGAAACATCGTTGCTGATGCGGTTTGCCACATACAGCGTCTTTCCCGCACGGTCCACCACTACGCCATACGGTTCAGCGCCCGTCGCGATCGTGCGCGTTGCCGCACGGGTCCCGGCGTCGATCGTGGTGGCGTCAATCACGGATACCGTGTCATCCCACGAGTTCGTGACAAAGACCTGCCGTCCATCCGGAGAAACTGCAACCGAGCGCGGAATGTGGCCTACGCGAATCCGTCGCAGAACCACACCTTGCTTCGCGTTCAACACCAACAGTTGATCGCTGCGCTCGCACACCACGTAGAGCAGGCGTCCGTCCGGCGAGAGCGCCATCTCCGACGGCGATAGATACTGGTCGTCAGCGCCCGGAGTGCCGGCCCGTGCGTGTGGCGGAACCGCGGACAGCAGCGCGATCGCCACCGCCGCGGCGCCCAGTGCCAGTGCTATTCCGAGTCCTCGTCTCACCTTGGTTCCTCCACCTTCAGCACTCCGTCAATTTTTGGATCCTCAATCGTCTGTTCTTTGCCGCTCGGCCAGCGAATCAGGAGCTTATCCACTTTCGTCGCCGCACCCAGGCCAAAGTGAATGCGGTCGTCATCCTGCGAAAGATACCCTGAGCCGGCGGAGCGCTCGGCCACCTGCGTGCGCCCACTCGCGGTCAATTCCAGACGCGCGCCCAGTCCGTCTCGATTACTCTTCGTGCCCTTCAGTTTGATGGTGATCCAGTGATTCGAGGTCTGCGTTACGTTGTGCAGCAATGTGCCTGGCGCATTCAGATTCACCATGTAGGCGTCGATCTTGCCATCGTTGTCGTAGTCCCCAAAGCAGCCTCCGCGCGCCACGGTTTTCACATCCAGTACCGCGCCACCCTGCCGCGAGACGTCTTCGAATACGCCACCGCCAAGGTTACGGAACAGCGATTGCTCCTGCCGAATCATGTTGATGAGCCCGCCGTGAAACGACATAATGTCCAGCCAGCCATCGTTGTCGAAGTCGTAGACACCCGTGCCCCAGCTTGTGTACTGCGCCTCCGCCTGGGCTAGCCCGGACGCAGTCGACACGTCTTCAAATCGCCCCTTGCCCGTGTTGTGCATCAACCGGTGGAATCTCGCATCGGTTACCCACAGATCGGGTTTTCCATCGCCGTCCACATCCGCAAACACCGGCCCCATGGAAGAAGTCGCCTCGCCGTTCTGGCCGTATGCAACGTCCTCGTCTAACGCCACTTCTGTGAAGGTTCCGTTGTGATTGTTATGAAAGAGAAAGTTCTGCGTCTTATCGTTCGAAACGTAAATGTCTGGCCAACCGTCTCCATCAAAATCCGCCGAGGTCACGCCCATCGTCCGGCCAATTAGGCTGCCAATTCCGCTCTTGTCGCTTACATCGGTAAAGGTCCCATTACAGTTATTGTGGTAGAGCACATTGGTGTCGCCTTCATAGTCAAGCGGCCCGGGGTAGTTATCGGCGGGGAAGTAGTTGTGGTAAGTCGGGTCAAACTTCACATACCGCCCTATAAACAAATCGACGCACCCGTCTTTGTCATAGTCCAGCCACGCCGAGCTGATCGACCAACCGTCCACCTTGATCCCGGCCTTCGCCGTCACGTCGGTAAAGGTTCCGTTGCCGTTGTTGTGATAGAGCACTACTTTGCCGTAGCCCGTCACCAGCAAGTCCACGAAACCGTCGTTGTCAAAGTCCGCCGCAGCCACTGCAATGGAATACATGTCCGGCGCAACTCCGGCCTCTTGCGTCACGTCGGTGAAGGTGCCATCGCCGTTGTTGCGGTACAGATGATTGTGCGGCGGCGGGTCCGACTTCACTTTCATCGGATGCGGGTGCATGCTGTCTTCGAGCGGTTTTCCACTCACCACATATAGGTCGAGCAAGCCGTCATTGTTGTAGTCGAACCACACACATCCGCCGCCGGTCGCCTCCAGCAGGGAGCCCAGAGCCTGCGAGCCCATGCTGTGGGTGAAGTGGATCCCCGAGGCCTCGGTGGCGTCCTCAAAACGAATTGCCGCTGGCTTCGCCGCCGGGACCGGCGCCGGCTTTGGCGTGACCGGCCCGGGTTTCGACTGCACGCGCAGCGGGTTCTGTGTGAGCTGCGCAGCTTCCGACTGCGCGGCCGGCATCATCATCAGTCCAAGAACCAGGGCCAGCATCTCAGTTCTCTCCTTTAGCGGCTTCGGCCGGCGCACCCGTCAGGTCCGCAGGCGTAGTCGTGTGCAGTAGCACTCCTGGCACCGCGTTGTCCGGCGCACGCTCGGGTCCGGCGTGGCAACCGACGCAGATGCGCTGCTCGCCGCTGCGCGCCCACATCCATCCGTTTTCTCTGCGCACTACGTTCCCTTGTGCATTCAACAGTTCAAACCTCAGAGGACTGTCGCCCGGCGCCTGCACAAAAAACGAGCCGTCCTTCTCCACCGGAGCCGTCCCCAGCACCTTCACCTTGCCGCTCGCATCCAGGGTTGAAACGCGCACCACGGCCAACGTCCCGACCGGAGTTTCCCCTTCGCGCGAGATGTAGCTGTTCAGCGCCAGCAGGTTCGTCGTCTTCCAATCGTGCAGCGCGGTCGGAAACCGGTTCGCCACCTGATGCGGCCTGACTATCACTGGCTCGACAAGGCTCTCGCCTTGCACTGCGGCCACCGTCGCCAGCGCGTGAGTGCCCAGTGTCCATGACGTCAGCGCATAGCTTTGCTGCAGCGTGTTCTTGGCTCCTGCCTGTGCCGGTCGAGACGAGAGAATCAGGGCACCCGTCTCCGTCTCCGCGATGCCGCCGGCGTAGTCGCCTTCAGGAACATTCACCGTTATCTCATGAGCCAAACGAGGAGTGAACCGGCCTAGCCCGCGCGCGCTAGCAAAGAGAATGTCGCCGCTAGCCAGCTGTCTTCCGTTCGAGCGCGCGTGACCGTGGTCGCAGCGATAGGCCTCCACGCCGCTGCCATCTGGGTACACGGTATAGATCTCCGGGTACCCAGCGCTCCCCAGAGGGAAACTCGATTCGAAAAGCACCCGGCCATCTTGGAGCACAGCCGTGGGAAGGAAATCTCCCGGTGCGTAAGTCAGGCGCAGCGCCTTGCCGCTTCCATCCAGCGCCGCGGCCTCCAGTACAAAGCTGCCTCCCGTCTTGCGCGCGTACACAATGCGTCCGTCCGGCAGGTACATCGGCCGGATGGAGTCTTCTGCACCGGAAGTCAGCTGGCGCGGCGTGCCTCCGTTGAGAGCCACTTCATACACCTGCCACGGATCGCCCAGCTTTTCTTTTCCCGCAAACAGCACTGTGGTGCCTTCGAAGTTCAGGCTCGGGTCGACCGCAGCCGCAAAATCGGCAACCAGCGGGTGCGAGTCGTTCCCGCTTTTCACAACAATCGACCCTCCCTGGGGGAACCGCTCTCCACCCAGAATCCAGGCTTGCGCGGAGTACGAAAGAGTGCGCGTGAACATCAAAACAGTGCCATTTACGGCGTTATTCCTGACGCCGATGGCGCCCGCCCAGGCGCTCGCTTCGAGCGCTAATAATCGCGCCGCAAGCACTGCCGCGCACCCCAGCACGAGCAGCACCATCACTCCCGAGATGGATAGCTTCCTCATAAAGCAGTCAGCACTAGATCCAGCGCGCCGTGGCTTCGATCCCAAACCGGACGTTTCGTTTTAAGGGAATACACAAGTCGGTCGTTTGGAAGGTGCAGGGCGCGAGTGCAGTCCTCGGGACAGGAACTAGCACGTCGAGGCTCGCCGCCGGCCAAGCCGGCCGTCAAAATCTGACGCGGACGCGCCTCCCCCTCGCCGGCAAACAGAAGATTTGGCCCGTCGCAGCATAGGGCGGTATCTGCGGATGCAACGAAAGTCAGGAGCGAAGGATGTCGACCGCTTGAAGCTTGAAAAAATATAATGGCGGCTGAACAGAATCGGTCGACACCCGTCATCCACGCCAGTAAATAGCCCTGTTTGGCAATGGCGTGCAGAAAAGGTGGCGACGGAGGCGGCGGAAGACCGAAATCTGTGTGCGAGAACCCTAACCTGCAGAGCAAGAACAAACCGGCCACGATGGGGCGTGCAGTCACTAAGTCTGCACCTCCAGCCACGAGTAGTTGCGGGCGGAGCCTCCAGGTATCTTCTTGGATCGCAAGATAAGGCAGCAGGTCGACCATCATGTTGCGGAACTGTCCGAATGGAAGGGGCTGGTCACCGTCACTCATCGGCTGATCGGGGAAAGGATGCACTTCGACGGTCAATCCGTCTGCACCGACAACCGTCGCCGCCCGCGCCAGCACTGGAAACAAAGACCGAACCCCAGCAGCGTGACTCGGGTCGACGATCACCGGAAGTCGCGAAACGGTTTCCAGTACTGGCACCGCGGCGATGTCCGGTGTATTGCGCGTGGCGGTCTCGAAGGTCCGAATCCCCCGCTCGCAAAGGATGATCTGCGGCTTGCCACTCATGGCGATGACCTGTGCGGAGCGAGTAACTCTTCGAGCGTGGCGGTCAGAGCCCCGCTTCAACAGGACGGGACGTTCACACCGACCCAGCGCTTGGAGCAGCGCGTAATTCTCCATGCGCCGCGCTCCGACCTGCATAAGGTCGACGTACTCGGCAATCAACTCGACATCTTCTTCGCTCATCACTTCGGTGACGATGGCCAGACCAGTGGCTTCTCGCGCCTTGCGCAGAAGCTTGCGGCGGAGACGCCCATGCCTGGAAAAGAATAAGGAGAGGAGCGCGGTTTGTAGGCGCCTCCGCGCAGAATCCGTGCGCCCCCTGCGGCCACAGCTTCCGCAGTCTGCATTAACTGGCGCTCGGACTCGACTGCACAAGGGCCGGCCATGACAACGAAATCGTCGCCCCCCGATTTCGACGTCGCCGATGGTAACGATTGCGCGGGAGCAATCGTCGCTTTTCGCGACGAGATCGAAACACGAAAACTGGCCGTTCCATCGAACGCTCATAAGTGCAACCGGTGATCCTACTCAGTCGCACGCGCTTCGTCATTAGTTCGAACCTACTAGATCGTGCGATTGCGCTCCCGATTGTTTCTATCGGCGGCGCAAACAGATTGATGTGATCCTAATCACATCGTCGTGTTCGCATCTCAGTTGTGGGAGTGTCCTCGATCAATAAGATCGCCGTTGCCAATCCACAGCAAGCGCCCTACGGACAGGCTGCCGTGACCGCTGCAACGTACGCGCGCAGGTAAGTCGCGAGGATCTCGTCAATTCAAATAATGTAATGCCGCTCTGCAGAATCGGTTCAGAGTGCAGGTGGCATGGGTGAGGTGTATCGTGCCACCGACCCAAAACTCGGCCGCGACGTTGCCCTCAAGCTGTAACCCCCGAAATGGCGCGCGATCCGGAGCGGCTCGCGCGCTTTCGCCGTGAAGCGAAGTCCCTCGAAGGGCAGGCCCTCAACGAAGATATTCAGGATATTGAATGCCCCGCCCATCAACGCGGTGATGTTTTCCGGTCCACCCAGTGATATTCGGAACTCGCGAACAATGGCACGAGGTTCTGTGCTCCAAGTTCCATCTGCTCCCGAGTCGCGAAGAAGTAATTAGAATGATGCAGAAAGACGGAATATCACATGCTAGTACGAAGAGAGACCCCCCGGCTCTGCCGGGGAGGCAGTAGAAGTTTGACAGATACAGGAGTCCATCGCGGAAACTCCCAGACGTGAGCCGCCAAGCACACGAAAAGGAGTTTCACGATGGACGAAATGGAAAGCCTAGTGCGCAAACTGGCAGTGCAGAAGGAAAGTCGAATCGAAGAAGGGCATCTGCTGCCCGATCACGTGCACATGATGATCGCGATCCCGCCGAAGTACGCGGTGTCGCAGGTGA
>Ga0187867_10000314_pt1 | contig 43591 bp, 41 predicted proteins | sample June2016WEW_13_1_FD_132976 | JGI IMG/M metagenome (GOLD analysis project Ga0187867, IMG submission 132976) | Peatland microbial communities from SPRUCE experiment site at the Marcell Experimental Forest, Minnesota, USA - June2016WEW_13_10 | ecosystem: Environmental > Terrestrial > Soil >...
CCGGGAGAGCAGGCGTTGGCGGCGGGCCGGCCTCGATCGGCACGGAGCGTGCACGGGGCCCGGCCGGCTCGGCCGCTACCGGCACCACGGATCCATTTGGCGGTACCGACGAAGGCGATGCGGCACCTCGGTTCTGCGACCAGCGTGGCGCGTGCCGATCCCGGCGCAGCATGAATGGCCGCGACGGCAAAGCCCAGGTTTCGATCGCCGGGCCACGGTCCGGACGATCCGTCGCGGCTGACTCGCCCACCAGCATCGGCGGATGCGAAGCGACAGCCCAGTGCGGCGGCTGCCAACGCGAGCGACCGCCAGCGGCACGCCGACCGGCTGGTGGCCGGCTCGCCTGGGCAGCGTTCAGTTCGGCCTGCTCCATCACGTCGAAGATGTCGAAGACGTGGCCACTGCCGAACGGATCCGCTGGTGTCGGGCCGGCGTAAACCGGAACGAGGTCGGGCTGCTCGGCGCCCGGCACACCCAATGGCGACAGATCGCCGTCACGCCCCCGCCCACGGCGCCCGCGTCGGGACCGGCGGCGCGCGGCCTCGTCATCGCCGCCTGCTGGTCCGGAGACCAGTTCGGCCTCCGGTTCGGCGACCGGCTCCATTGGCTCGGCCAGGGTCGCGGCGGGTTCGAACATCTGCTCCGGAGCGGACCCATTTTCCGGCAGCCTGGGCTTATCCTCGCGGCCACCACGCCGCCGACGACGGCGCCGACGACGGCGCTCGGCTTCCCGGCTCTCTTCGGTGTCTTCGCCGTTCCCCACCGCCACCTTGGCATCCGCTTCGTCGGCCTCGACGTCTGCGATCTCGTCGTCTTCCTCGACATCGACCGGTTCCATCGGCACCGCATACCCGGCACCGCTAACCGGAGCCGGCAGCACAGCGGATCGCGGCGCGTCAGGCGTAACGAAGCGCGGCTCCTCACCCGGCGCCAACGTGCGCAGCCGTTCGATGCGGAACCGCGGAGCGATCATTGAATCGTCAGCCGCAATGATCACGCGCATACCATACCGGCGTTCAATCTCATTCAGCCGTTCGCGCTTGTGATTGAGGATATACAGCGCAATCGCCATCGCCACATGCACGATGATCTCGGCGGAGCGGCGCTTGCCGGCCTCTTCCTCTACCCCGCGCAGCACATGCAGCGCAGCGCTTTCGGTGCCGCGCACGTGACCGGTGCCATTGCAATGCGGGCAGATGATGAGAGTGGTTTCCTCCAGCGACGGACGCAGCCGCTGCCGGCTCATTTCCAGCAGGCCGAAGTGGCTGATGTGGCCGACCTGGATGCGCGCGCGGTCGTCTTTCAGCGCCTCTTTCAGACGGCGCTCGACCATCGCATTATGCCGTTTCGACTCCATATCGATGAGGTCGATGACGATGAGGCCCGCCAGGTCGCGCAACCGCAATTGCCGTGCCACTTCGTCGGCGGCTTCAAGATTGGTGCGCAGCGCGGTTTCCTCAACGTTGCGCTCCCGCGTCGAACGGCCCGAGTTGACGTCGATCGCGACCAACGCCTCAGCCTGGTTGATCACCAGATAGCCGCCCGAACGCAACTGCACTGTCGGCTGCAACATGGCGTCGAGCTGGGCTTCCACCTGGTAGCGCGCGAACAGCGACTGCCCTTGATCCGGCCACAACTGCACCTTGCGGGCGTGCGACGGCATCAGCATGCGCATGAACTCATGCGCGGCGCGCCAGGCGTCCTCGCCGTCAACGGTGATTTCGTCGACATCGCGCGAGTAAACGTCGCGGATAGCGCGCTTGATGAGGCTGGCTTCCTCATAGATCAGCGCCGGCGCGATGGATTTCAGCGTGTGCTCGCGAATGTCGTCCCACAGCCGCAAGAGATATTCGCAGTCGCGTTTGATTTCCGGCTTCGGCCGTTGCGCGCCGGCGGTGCGGACGATCAGGCCCATGCCTTTGGGGATGTCCAGTTCGATCATGATCTCCTTCAACCGACGGCGATCCGCGGCCGAGGTGATCTTGCGCGATATGCCGCCTCCGCGAGGCGAGTTCGGCATCAGCACCGAGAACCGGCCGGCGAGCGAAAGATACGTGGTCAGCGCCGCGCCTTTCGTTCCACGCTCTTCCTTGACCACCTGCACCAACAGGATCTGGCGACGGTGGATCACTTCCTGGATGTGATAATTGCGCAGGAACCTTGGCGGGATGCGGCGCTCGGGCCGCTCGTCGCCGTTATCGGCATCAGCGTCGCCACCGATGGTTTCAGGTGGCGCCTCCTCGGGGATTGACCCGAACAAGTCGAGATCGTCGCCGTTATCCGGCCGGTCGTCGTCGGGAAACGCCGGCTCGGCGGCGCTTACCGCCGGGTCGGGAACGATCAGGGCGGGCAGAGAAGCCACCGCCCAGGGCTCCACGCCCCAGGCCTCCACACCGTTGTGTTCGAAAACTGCGGGTGCGGCATCAGTCTGCGCCGATGGGTCAGCCGCAGCGGCTTTGGCAACCAGATCGGCAACCGGCGCTGCCGGTTCCGCCTCAACCGGTGCGAGCAGTCTGGGCAGGTCCGCTTGCGCCCAAGGTTCAGCTGCAAGCAGCGCGAGCGCGGTCTCCTCAGGCACCGCCGCAGCAGCGACGTCCGCGTTCGCTGCGGCGGTCTGGTTCAGCGCGAGTTCGAGATCGTCTTCTTCGTCTTCAAGACGGGCCTGTTCGGCCTGCAGGTCCAGCAGTCGCTGCCGGTCGGCGACCGGGATTTGATAATAGTCCGGGTGGATTTCTCCGAATGCCAGAAACCCGTGCCGATTGCCGCCGTACTCCACGAAAGCGGCCTGCAAACTGGGCTCCACCCGGACGACCTTGGCGAGGTAGATGTTGCCTTTGAGCTGGCGTTTCGCGGCAGTCTCAATGTCAAAGTCTTCGAGGCGGTTCCCGTCCAGGACCACGACGCGGGTTTCTTCCGCGTGCGTGGCATCGATCAACATACGCTTGGGCATTAGCGGCAGAACTCCGGTGCGCCACCCGTCGCGGCCCTAGCGGCCCGCGTCCAGTACCGAATTCTCTGGCACCGGGCGGCCGTATGTCTGGCGACAGATGGCTGGCAAGGCTTGCGGAAAAGGCCAGGTCCGCGCGGACAGGACAAAAGGCGCGCATGACCGGCCGGCTCCGGCTGCCATCCGCTTGGATGGTTACCGGCTTCGGCGCTGGTGATCGCGGCGCGCTGTTGGTCATTAGGTCCTGGTGCACGGACGATGCGCCCCTGCTGGAGCGCGGCCCGGTGAAGAGTCATCGTGCCTCCGTCCAAGGCGGACCGCTCTGGCATTTCCCATGCTCCGAACCGGCTGGTTCGACCTCTCACGGGCGCGTGCCAAGGACGGACGAGTGGCCGAGGCGGCGCGGATCCTCCCCCGATGGGTTGCCTTGCCATTGCGACAGACAATCCCAGGGATCACGCATCCACCTACGCAGGCCATGGCGCACCGGCGACCGGCGCGCCCGTTCGCATCAACGGGGCATACCCAAGATGAAGCATATTAACCCGTCCCGCAATAGTCTCCTTCGCTTCGAGGCGATAAGATAATCCATGTTCACACCCCGAATCGGGCGCCGCAGGGTTCTCCGCCGACTTTCCGGTGGGGGCGCGATTTTCTGGACATTCCTCACCGGGGCCGGCCGCTCCAACGCCCAGACGAGTCTGCCGCATGATACGGCAACGCGGCGGAAGCCGCTTGTGCTCGTCGATCCTGGGCACGGCGGTTACGATCCCGGCACCAGCGGGGCTGCTGGCACGTTGGAAAAGGACGTGACTCTGCTCAGCGCCCTCGCGCTGAAAGCCGTACTGGAGGAAGCCGGCCGATATCGCGTCGAGTTAAGCCGCAGCGGCGACCAGTACGTTTCCCTGGCGGACCGCGTCAGGCTCGCTCAGGAACTTGGTGCCAGCCTCGTCTTGTCGATGCATGCCAATGAGGTGTCTGACCCCTCGGTGCGCGGCGCCTCGGTTTACACGCTGGCAAAATCGGCATCAGACGCCGAGACCGCAGCACTGGCCGACCGCGAGAATGGACAGATTCCGGGTCACGGCGGTCACAGCGGACATGTCGCGCCGGAGGTGTCAGAGATTTTGGCCAGTCTGGCCGCGCGCGAGACAAGGGTCGCCTCTACCCGCATCGCCCATCAGTTGGTGCACGATTTCAGCCACCGCCTGCCGATGCTGCCGGGCCCGGAGCGGCACGCGAACTTCGTCGTTCTACATGCGGCCGATATCCCCAGCGTGCTGATTGAAATGGGCTTTTTGTCCAACGCCGAGGATGAGGCGGCACTGAACGATCCTGACCATCGTGCCCTGATCGCCCGCGCGATGACCCGTGCCGTGGACGCCTGGTTTGCAGCGCCTCATGATGAGGGATTCCTCTGAACGAATCCATTTTGACGGAACCCAGTTTCCAAATTCGCGAAATTCCCATATTTAGGGTTCATGGACGAACCTCTGAGAGCTGGCGAGCCCCTGGTGCCGCCGCGGCGCCGGGCCAAGGCGGGCACGCCTGCGCCACCGCCGGACCAGCCGTCGGCCGAGCCACCAGCCCGGAAGAAACGGCGGCAAAGGCGAAAAAGACACTGGGCCGTCGCAGCGTTCCACGGGTTGATGAGTGCTTTGGTGGGGCTGGTGCTCGCTGCCGCCATCGCCGGCGCGGCGGGTGGCTGGATGCTCTATCAGCATTTTGCCGAAGGGTTGCCGGACGTCGAGGGCCTACGCGGTTATCAGCCGCGGGTCATGAGCCGGGTGTTCGCGAGCGATGGCGAACTGCTGGCGGATCTGGCGACCGAGCGGCGGATTTTCCTGCCGATCAATGAGATCCCGCAGATCGTGCGGCAGGCCTTCGTCTCGGCGGAAGACAAAAATTTCTACAGCCATAAAGGCGTCGACCCGCTGGCCGTCCTGCGCGCCGCGGCCACGGATCTGATGAACCGCGACCGCGGCAAGAGACCGATCGGCGCTTCAACGATCACCCAGCAGGTCGCCAAGAACATGCTGCTGGACAACCAGGTCACCTTCGCTCGCAAAGCCAAGGAAGCCATCCTGGCGTTCCGCATCGAAAAGACGCTGACGAAGAACCAGATCCTGGAACTCTATTTGAATGAGATTTATCTGGGTTTGGGTGCCTACGGCGTCGCCGCGGCGTCGGAGGCGTATTTCAATAAGCCGCTCGATCAGTTGACCGTGCCGGAGGCGGCATTCCTCGCCGCGCTGCCGAAGGCGCCGAACAACTACAATCCGTTCCGCAATCCCGACCTGGCGCGGGCGCAACGCGCCCGGGTGCTGGATCGGATGACCGAGGATGGCGTGCTGACCCCGGAGCAAGCTGCGGAATATAAGCAGGAGCCGATCGTGCCGGTCGCCTTCCAACATCCGCAGGTCGTCTCCGACGCCGACTGGTTTGCGGAGGATGTGCGACGCCAGTTGATCGCCCAGTTTGGCCAGGACAACGCGACGGAAGGCGGACTGCAGGTGCGGACCAGCCTGGACCCGGCGTTGCAGGCCGCCGCGAACAAGGCGCTGCGAGATGGGCTGATTGCCTACGACCGCCGCCTGGGTGGCTGGCGCGGCCCGGTGACCCACATCGACAACCCGGCATTGGATACCGACTGGCCCACACTGCTGGCCAAGGTGGCGCGGCCGCCGGGCATGCTGCCGGCCTGGCGGGTCGGGGTCGTGCTGAGCACCACCGACAATGACGCCCGCGTCGGCTGGCTGTCCGGTCTGGGCGAGCGCGGCGTGACGCCCGAGCCGAAACTCGGCGAAATCCCCATGTCCGACGTCGCCTGGGCGCGACCGGCGCATGGCGACGAACTCGGTCCGGCGCCGAAGCGGATCACCGATGTGATGCGGACCGGCGACGTCGTGATGATTGAGCCGCAACCGGTAACCACCCCGGACACGCCAGTGAAACAAGTGCGGCTGGCACCGGGGGAGACCCTGATGAAGCCGGGCCCCGGGCTGCCCAAACTCACACTGCGGCAAATCCCCGGCGTACAAGGCGCCTTGATCTGCATGGATCCGACCACCGGCCGAGTGCTCGCCATAGTCGGTGGCTTCAGCTACGACCAGAGCCAGTTCAACCGGGCAACCCAGGCAATGCGCCAGCCGGGCTCCAGCTTCAAGCCGATGGTGTATCTGACCGCGCTCGAGGAGGGCATTCCGCCGACCCAGATGATCTCCAACTCGGAGCTTTCCATCCAGGTCGGCAACACCGTCTACGAGCCGGAGAACGACAGCGGCACCTTCGGCGGGCCGGTGTCGATGAAGACGGCGTTGCAGTTTTCAATGAACGTGCCGACCATCCGACTGGCGCAGAAAGTCGGCATGGCAGCGGTCGCCAAGACCGCGCAGTCGTTCCACATGTATGACGCATTGCCACATGTCATATCGGCGGCGATCGGTTCGGTGGAAACCACCCCGATGCGGGAAATCGGCGCCTATGCCGGGATCGACGAGGGCGGCAAGGAAGTCGTTCCGACGCTGATCGACAGCGTGCAGGACCGCAACGGCCGCATTGTATGGCGCCCGCACGATCTGGATTGCGAGGGTTGTTCCGATCCGCGGAATCCGCCAACGATCGTGGATATGCGGGCGCAGATCGCCGACCCGTACGCCGACCGCACGCTGATCGACCTCATGGAGAATGTGGTAACCGCCGGCACCGGCGCGCGGGCAGGCGCCGGCTTCAACCGGCCGATTGCCGGCAAGACCGGCACGACGCAGGACTGGGGCGATGCCTGGTTCTCCGGCTTCACTCCGGACCTCGTGACGACGGTCTGGGTTGGCAAGGACAACAACACCAGCCTGGGTCGCCATGAGGAGGGCGGTTTCGTCGCCGCGCCGATCTGGCACCAGTTCATGGCCGATGCGTTCAAAGGGAGACCCGTCCTGCAGTTCCCGCCGGCCTCCGGGCCCAGGATCGCATTCGCGCCCCCGGAAAACCGCGTAGCGGAGGGTGTGATCGGTAGCGGCGCGCCGCGCGCAAGCTCGCAAGAACCGGATGCCGTGCATGGCGGGGTCGACAACAAACTGGGTGGGCTGTATTGACCCGCTCCCCCGCGGCACAAGATTACCGTCATGTCCACCGAATCCGACGCTCTCAACGACCAGGTCAGGCAGTCCATCGCGCTGCTGAGGAGGCATCTTTGACTGGGATGTCGCCGAAGCCCGTCTCGCGGAACTGAACAACCGCGCCGAAGATCCCAAACTTTGGGATGATCCGACCAGAGCCCAGTCGCTGATGCGGGAGCGGAATGTGCTCGCCTCGCAGATGGACGCGGTGCACAAACTGGAAGCCGACGTCTCCGACGCGCTGGAACTGATCGAACTCGCCGAGGCCGATGGCGATGAGGCGATGACGGCGGAGGCGACCGCCAGCCTGCGCGCTCTGGCCGAGGACGCGAAACGGCGGGAGATCGAAAGCCTGCTGTCCGGTGAGGCCGACGCCAACGACTGTTACGTCGAATTGAACGCCGGCTCCGGCGGCACCGAAGCCCAGGATTGGGCGGAAATGCTGATGCGGATGTATATGCGGTGGGCGGAGAAGCACGGCTACAAAGTGCAGTTGCAGGAAGCCAGTGAGGGCGAGCAAGCCGGCATCAAGTCGGCCACTCTGCTGGTCAGCGGGCCGAACGCTTATGGCTGGCTGAAGACCGAGGCGGGGGTGCACCGGCTGGTGCGGATCAGCCCGTATGACTCGAACGCACGGCGGCACACCAGTTTTGCCAGTGTCTGGGTTTACCCGGTGGTCGACGACACGATCGAGATTGAGATCAGGGATTCGGATCTGAAGGTCGACACTTATCGGGCGTCCGGGGCCGGTGGACAGCACGTCAATAAGACCGACAGCGCGATCCGGATCACCCATATCCCGACGGGGATTATCGTCGCCTGCCAGACCGACCGCAGCCAGCATCGCAACCGCGCCAATGCGATGGCGATGCTGAAGGCGCGGATGTACGAAGCGGAATTGCAAAAGCGCGAGGCGGTGACGGCGGCGCAGGAAGACGCCAAGACCGACATCGGCTGGGGGCATCAGATCCGCAACTACGTTCTGGCACCGTATCAGCTGGTCAAGGATTTGCGGACCGGGACGGAAACCGGCAATCCTGGCGCGGTGCTCGACGGCGATCTGGATGCGTTCATGGCGGCTGCTTTAGCGGCTCGCGCCGGAGCCACACGGTCCGAGGCCAGCGCGCAGGCGCGTTAAGGAGGCACGCTCCGTTGCGCCTGCCCATCTTCTACGGCTGGGTGATTGTCGCGGTGACCTTCGTTGCCATGGGCATCGGGGTCAACGCACGCACGGCATTTTCGTTACTGTATCCGCCGATTCTTGACGAATTTCATTGGGATCGCGGGGTCACCGCCGGGGCGTTTTCGTTCGGCTTCGTGGTTTCCTCTATATTGAGCCCAACGATCGGCCGGATGATGGATCGGTTTGGCCCGCGAGCGGTCATGGAACTGGGAACGTTCTCGATGGCGGCGGGGTTTTTGCTGGCGCCGTTCACGTCGCAGCCGTGGCAGCTGTATTTGACGCTTGGCGTGCTGGTTGGCGGTGGCAGCATCTGTCTGGGCTATTCCGGCCAATCGTTGTTCTTGCCGAACTGGTTTGTGCGCACGCGGGGTTTGGCGATCGGCCTGGCATTTTCCGGTGTCGGGCTGGGCTCCATCACGCTGCTGCCGTGGGTGCAGTCGATGATCATCGATGTCGGGTGGCGAGATGCCTGCCGCGCGTTGGGACTGTTGCTGCTGATCGTGCTGGCGCCGATCAATCTTTTGTTGCGCAAGCGGCCTGAGGATATGGGCTTGCGACCAGACGGCGACGCTGAGCCGTTAGCCTCGGCTCCGGTGCAACCTTCCAACGTGGTCGATCCAGTCTGGGCTGCGGTCGACTGGACGGTCAGCCGGGCGGTGCGCACCGCGCGATTTTGGTGGTTGGCACTGGGATATTTCTGCGCCCTTTATGCCTGGTACGCGGTGCAGGTGCACCAGACGAAATACCTGCAGGAGATCGGCTTCAGCGCCAACCGCTCGGCCTGGGCTTTGGGGCTGGTGAGCCTGATTGGGGTGGCGGGACAGATCTCCCTCGGTCATGTGTCAGATCGGATCGGCCGCGAATGGATATGGGGCATCAGCATGCTGGGCTTCGTGATCTGCTTTCTGGCGCTGATCGTTTTGCAACATGATCAGTCGATGCTGTGGTTGTATCTGATGGTTGCCGCACAGGGTGGACTTGGTTACGGCCTGACATCGGTTATGGGCGCGATGGTCGTGGAAATATTTCAGGGCCGGCATTTTGGCGGCATCTTCGGCACCGTGATGCTGTCGGCGATGGCAGGCGGCGCGGCGGGACCCTGGGTGACCGGCGTGCTGCATGACGCACTTGGGGATTACACGTTGGCGTTCTGGCTTGGCGCCGGCGTGAGCGTGGTGTCGGCATTGGCGATCTGGCAGGCGTCACCGCGGAAAGTGCGCGCGGTGGCGGGGAGGATTCGCGTTGCGTGACATTATTGTCGAGCAAACTTGAATGCGTCATTCACCCTGACTGAGGCGCTGAGCCGCCCATGGGTCGGATGACGCCTGGTTTTTCGTGAATGCTACGATTCGTTTCCACGGGCCGCTGCATCAGCCTGCAAAGCCCGGAGGGCCTGGAGAGCCCGCTTCGCATCAGAAGCAGGAACGAAGATGTGGTCGTGGTAATAGGCTGCCACGACGTTCGCGCTGATCCCATGCTGCGCCAACCTGGTGGCGACCGCCGCCGTTAGCCCAACCGCTTCGAGGGTGGAATGCACGTTGAGAGTGATCTGCCGCAGAACGGTGTCAAACAGTGCGACATAGCGTTCTGCGTCGACCTTTCTAACAATCAGGGTGATCCCTTCCCGTTCCCTAAAAAACCCCGATGAGCACAGGAAGAGTTTGTCATCGACTATTGCGCCCGGGAATGAGCAGAAGACCATCTCATTATCCAACATGCTCTGGTTCCAAGGTCGCCAATAACGTTGTGAGTTCCACCGTATGGCTCATGACGGATCTTTGTGAATTCCGACCGGGCAGAGAGGCTTGCTCATGTAAATGGTGTAACTTTCCTTGAAGGGCTCCTCCCGGTCCACGTGATAGCCGAGGCGGCAATAAAGCTGAACGTTCTCGGCAAACAGCTTGTTCGTATAGAGCCTCAGTTCAGGGAGGCCGAGGGAGGCCGCAACCGTCTCCGCATGGGCCATAAGGCGGCGTCCATACCCCCGCCTCTGGAAGGCCGGCAGAACTGCAACGTTCTCGATCAGGAGGTGATCGGCTTCGGAAACCATCTCGATGACGGCCGCCATCTGGTTTCCAATATGTAACAGATCAATGTAGTGCTCCCGCACTCTCTCGTCGTAATCGACCGTCATCGGTTTAGGCTCACGGCCAATCACTGAGACCCACTTCGCGTACGCCGCACGCGTCAGGCCGCGAACAGCGGAGGCGTCGGACGCAATGGCGCGCCGCAAGTTTGCCTCCTGATAAAGTCGCGGCTGCCCCATTCGGAACCAGGCCTTGCTGATCTTGCCGTCCTTGACCTCGTAGATGGCCATCACGTCTACGTCGCCAGGGTCATACGGGAAGCTGCGCGTGACCGTTTCCTGATCGACCACCAGGTTGGCGACTGCGATGCGTTTGACCAGCCGTACGTGCCGGTTCGGCTCTTTGAACCGGGTGAGGTGGCGTTCGCGGACTTCTGCCACGCCAGACGCAAGGATGCGGTCAGCGAACTCTTAGTACTGGCAATCATCGAGCCACAATCGCATGAACGCGTCGATGTCGCGTGCGTTATAGGCATCGCGTTGCTTCTGCAGGCGAAGCTCATTGTCGGCGATGTTGCTGGCATCCATCTTGGGTCTCTGCAAATGCAAATAACCCCCGCGACGCTTGTTGCGGGGGCTGAAGCGGTATCCTCGAAGATCCCGGGCTCAGGTGACAGTGTTATCCCTCAAAATTCTGAACAGGCTCCGGAAGACACGATGTCCCCGGTGCGGTTGATACGGCGTCGGCGTCGATCAACACGGTTCGGAGCATGGGACATCGAGAGGGCACTGTGCCGTCTGGATCTTCGTTACGTCAAGCGCCTTTAGATTCCCGCCAGCCCGCCCGAATGCGCCTGAGCCCTCCTTCTTCCATTAACCCTCGCCTAATCCTTTTCCGTCATTACCGCCGGATGATCACGGCCACCACCGCGCCAGGCGACACCCGCGCCCGTTACGTCACCGGGCTCACGCAGCTCGGCTCCGGCCAGGCCGAGGCAGCGATCAACACCCTCCGGCATGTTCTGACCCTCGACCCCTCGCACGCCGGCGCCCGCCGTAATCTGATCCGCGCCCTGACCGCCGTCCGTGACCACGCCGCGATCATCGATGAAACCGCCCATGCGTTGCGCGACGCGCCCGACAGTGCCGAGCTGCACTTCCTGCGTGGCACTGCCTTCAATGCGCTGTCCCGTCCGCTGGAGGCGCGCCAGGCTCTGACCGCCGCCGTCAGGCTCAATCCGTCGTTCGCCCCGGGCTGGCTCAATCTCGGCAACACGCTGATGGACCTGGACGATCTGCCGGTGGCCGAGGCGCATTGCCTGCACGCGCTTGGCCTCAATCCGGAGCTGATCGAGGCCCAGGTCAGTCTGGGGTTCATTTTGACCGCGCAGGGCAGGCTGGCGGAAGCCATTGCGGTGCTGGAAGCAGCGATCCGTAGCCACCCAAACAACGTGCATGCGCACTGGAACCTGGCAACCGCCACGTTGTTGGCCGGCGATCTGCGACGCGGGTTCGCGGAGTTTGAGTGGCGCAAACGGCACGACCGCTTCCGCCACGACTTCATCAACTTACCGGGTCCGGTCTGGGACGGTGGCGATCCGGATGGGCATGCGATCCTGATCCACGCCGAGCAAGGGCTCGGCGACACCGTGCAATTCGCACGATATCTTGCAACGATCGTGCAACGCGGCGGCACGCCGCTGCTCGCCTGCGAACCATCGTTGGTCCCGCTGCTGAGGTCCATCGCTGGCGCCGAGGTCGTTTCGAAATACGATCCGCTGCCGCCGTATGACGCCTGGATCGATCAAATGAGTTTACCGCATGTGTTTGGCACGACGATGGACACGATCCCGTTCCCGGCCGGTTATCTGAGCGCGGAGCCGGCGCTGATCGCCGCCCATCGCGCCAGCCTGCCGCCGGCGCGATGTGTTGGCCTCGCCTGGTCCGGCAATCCGATGCACCGGAACGATCACCGGCGGACCCCGCCGGCGGAGGTATTCGCGCCGTTTGCAGCGCTGCCGGACAGTCACGTGATCAGTCTTATGCCAAATCGCACGCTCACCGGGATTGCAGACCCTGTCCGCTCTTTAGCCAACTTCGCCGAAACCGCGGCGCTGATAGCTGCGCTCGACCTGGTCGTTACCGTCGACACATCGATCGCCCATGTCGCCGGCGCGCTGCGACAGCCCGCCTGGGTTTTGTTGCCCTATGCACCCGACTGGCGATGGCTGCTTCACCGGAACGATACGCCCTGGTATGATTCAGTCCGCTTATTCCGCCAGCCATCTCCCGGCGACTGGCAGTCGGTCATTGGGTCGGTCATCGCCGCGCTTGCCGAGTAAGGTGAAATCAGGCTGACTGCCCGAGCCGGCGACGACCGGCGTTGGGGGAAAACGATGGATGCCACAGCACTTGAACGCTCGACGATGCGCAAAGCTTATTTCAGGCTGGTACCGTATTGTTTCGTACTTTACATGCTCTGCTACATCGATCGCATCAATGTCAGTTTTGCTGCCCTGACGATGAACGGCGATCTGGGCCTGTCAGCGCACATTTATGGCCTCGCAGCCGGTGCCTTCTTCTGGGGTTATTGTCTGTTGGAAGTCCCTTCCAACATCATGCTGGAGCGCGTGGGCGCTCGCCCCTGGATCGCACGCATCATGATCACCTGGGGCCTCTGCTCGGCCGCCACTGCGTTCGCCACGGGCCCCTGGAGCTTCTTCGGCACCCGCGTCCTGCTCGGCATCGCCGAAGCCGGGCTGTTTCCCGGATTGATCCTGTACTTCCATCGGTGGTTCCCGCAGCGCCATCGCGGCCGCGTGGTCGGCTGGTTCCTCACCGGATTGCCGCTGGCGACCGCGATCGGTGGGCCAATGTCCACCGCTCTGCTGCAACTGAACGGCATCTGGGGCCTGCATGGCTGGCAGTGGGTGTTCATCGGCGAGGGCCTGCCGACAATACTGATCGGCCTCTCGGTGATGTGGGTCCTGACCGAGCGGCCGTCGCAGGCGACATGGCTGACCGATGCCGAGCGATCGTGGCTCGAAGCCGAACTTGCCCAGGAAAAGCGTGCGGTCGAGTCGGTACGTGCGCACTCGATCCTGAGTGCAATGATCAATCCCCGCGTGGTGGCCTTTACTGTGATCTTTGCCGGCGTTGGTATGTCCGGGGTCGGCCTCGTGCTGTTCCTGCCGCAGATTTTGAAAGGTCTGGGGCTGAGCAATACGCAGGCTGGTTTGCTCACGTCGGTGCCGTACGTGTTTGGCACGCTGGCGATTATCGGGTTCGGCCATTTGTCCGACCGGATTGGCGACCGGTTTTGGATTTTGGTTGGGACCTGTGCCTGTGGTGCGGTCGGGATGGCGATTGGCGGGGCGCTGCACAACAGTATCTGGGTGTTGGCGGCATTCTCGCTCGCCACGATCGGTTTCTATGGCATGAAGTCGCCATTCTGGCCGCTGCCGTCCACAGTTCTGTCAGGCCCGGCCCTGGCCGCAGGTCTGGCCTACATTAATTCGATCGGTAACTTCTGCGGCTATCTCGGTCCGATCGTCGTGGGTTACACGAAAGACGCGACCGGCAGCTTTGAGACGGGCATTTATGTCCTTGCGCTGTCGTCTTTGGTGTCCACTCTGACCGCGCTTGGCTGCGCGCTTTGGATGAAGGCGCCAAGGGCGGACGTAGGCCAATTAATCGTTAGTTAACGTTATCGGGCCATGGTGGTGTCGTGTCCTGCTTCTGATGTTCGCCACTTTGTGACGAATACCAGGGAAGCCAGGCCATGCGCGACACAGCGCTGGAGTCAGTGGCCAGGATCGCTCGTTCAATGACGAACGTCGGGCCCGGACCTTCGGCGCACGAGAGGCACCGGGTCAAATGGCAGGTAAGCGGGACAAAAAAAACTCTGGCCGCGCCGTCATCATCATCAAGAAGATGAGTGATGGCGGAGCCGGCGCGCATCACGGCGGTGCCTGGAAGGTGGCGTATGCCGATTTCGTAACGGCAATGATGGCGTTCTTCCTGCTGATGTGGTTGCTGAATGCAACGACGGAAGATCAACGCAAGGGTCTTGCGGACTATTTCAGCCCGAACAGCCAGTTGAGCCACGCCTCGTCGGGCACCGGGCAACCGTTTGGCGGTCATACCGCATTCGACGAAGGTGCCATGGTGTCCGATCGCGGCGCGGTCGAAATCAACGAGGGAAAACGTCCGCCGCTGAACGCAACGGTCAACGGCGACCCGCAGGTCCTCACCACTGCCCAGAAACGTGCCGACGACACCGACACTGGGGCGACAGATTCAGCCTCCGATCCGGAGGCGACCGAACCGGTGTCCGCGGGCAAGTTCCGCAGCAGCGGTGGTGGCCCTGCCCAGGACGGCGATCGGCAGCCCAACCGGGCCGAAATTCAGGCAGAAAAGGAGCGTCAGGAAAAGGCCGCCTTTGCCAAGGCCGCCGATGAAATCCGCACCGCAGTGGGCAGCGACCCGGCGTTGGCCGAGTTGGCAAAACAACTTTCCATCGACATGACGCCCGAGGGAATGCGGATCCAGATCATGGACGAGGACAACCTACCGATGTTCACGACCGGTTCGGCGATTCCAAATGATCGGGCGCGCGCCTTGATCCAGAAAGTCGCACCGTTCTTGCAGAAGCTGCCGGAAGCCATTTCCATCGCCGGATATACCGACGCGACGCCCTACGCCGGATTGGGAAAAACCAACTGGGAATTGTCCAGTGAACGTGCCAATGCGACACGGCGCCTGCTGACCGACAGCGGGCTCGGCGACAACCGCATTCGTACTGTAACCGGCCATGCCGACCGCGATCCGCTGGTGCCGGGTGATCCGCTGGCCGCAGCGAACCGGCGCATCGCGATCGTTGTGCTGCGCAACACACGTGTGATACCGGCGGCAGATCACGCGCCGACACCGCCAGACCCAGCACCAGCTGATCGCGCCCCACAGCCGGCGGATCACGCGTCGCAGCCCTCCGATCGGGCGACCCCATCGGCATGGCAACCCCTGCAACCTACGGGTCCCGCGTCTCGCGTCGCGGATCCGGTACACTGACCGTGGCCTCACCATGCTAACGCTCGGCGGCTTCGGCTTCGTGCTCATCTGTGTTTTCGGCAGCTACCTGGCATCGGGCGGCAGTGTGGGACCGCTGATCGAAGCGCTGCCGTTCGAGATGTGGACGATCGCCGGTGCCGCGGCGGGCGCTTTTGTCATGGGGAACTCGATGACCGAAGTGAAACACACGCTGACCGGCTTCGGAAAAATCGTTAAAGGCGCCTGCTATAAGAAGACCGATTACGTGGAACTGCTGAGCTTAATGTATCACCTGGTGCGGCTGGCCAGCACGAAGGGCAACATGGCGCTGGAACCGCATATCGAAAAGCCGGACGAAAGCTCGGCGTTTCAGAAATTCCCGAAAATCATCGCCAATCATCACGCCTGCAATCTGATCTGTGACTATCTGCGGCTGGTCGGGATGAATGCCGACGATCCCAATCAGATCGAAGATGTCATGGCGCGGGAACTAAAGAAAACTCTGAACGAAGAACTGCATCCAGCGCACGCAATGCAGACCATGGCAGATGGTCTGCCGGCGCTTGGCATCGTTGCCGCGGTGCTCGGCGTGATCAAGACGATGTCGCACATCGACCAGCCACCGGCGATCCTCGGCGCGATGATCGGCGGTGCCATGACCGGCACTTTCCTTGGCGTGTTGCTGTCTTACGGCATGGTAGGTCCGTTCGCCAGCCGCCTGCAAGGCGTCGTCGAGGAGGAGGCAAAATACATGGAAGTGATCCGCGCCGTGATCGTGACTCACCTGCACGGCAATGCGCCGCAGGTGAGTATCGAGTCCGGGCGCAAGATGGTCCCAAACGAACATATGCCGAGTTTTCAGGAGATGGAGGAGGCTATCGAACAGGTCAAGATTTAAGCTGATCCCATTTGCCCGACAGTTGCCCGAAACGACACCTGGCGTGTCACCTGGGCCGATCGTGCAGCGCCTTGACCTCAGGCCGCCAACGGTCTGTCATGGCTCCAACGTTGAGTCCCAAGGAGCAAGGCGATGCATGACACGGTGATCCGAGGCGGTACGATTATCGATGGTTCGGGCCAACCCGGATACACCGGCGATGTCGCTCTGGAGGATGGCAAGATCGCCCAGGTTGGCGGGAAGGTCGGTCCGGGAAAGCGGGAAATTGCGGCCGATGGGTTACTGGTTACACCCGGCTGGGTGGATGTGCATACGCATTATGACGGCCAGGCGATGTGGGATTCCGAACTCGCACCCTCGTCCTGGCACGGCGTCAGCACCGTGCTGTTCGGCAATTGCGGCGTCGGCTTTGCCCCCGTTCGCAATACGGATCATTCCGCTCTGATCGGCATGATGGAGTCGATCGAGGAAATCCCCGGAATCGCCCTCGCCGATGGGTTGAAGTGGAACTGGGAGACCTTTCCCGAATACCTCGACGCCCTGGAGCAAAGGCCACGCGCGATCGATATTGCTGCGCAAATCCCGCACCATCCGCTGCGCGTCTATGTGATGGGCGAGCGTGCGGTGCGTCGCGAGAAAGCCACCGCCGACGACATCCAGCAAATGCGGGACGCAGTGCGGCAGGGACTGCAGGCCGGGGCGTTCGGCTTCACCACCTCTCGCACCAACTCTCACAAAACCCCCGCTGGCGACATGGTTCCTGGGCGTTACTCCGAAGTTGAGGAACTGCTCGGCATTGGCACGGCGTTCAACGGGCTGAACCATGGCGCGTTCGGCGTCAACAGCGACTTCGACGACGAAGCCGAGGAATTGAAGTGGATGACAAAATTCGGTCGCGAGAGCGGCCGACCGGTGTGGTTCCTGTTGACCGATCGGCCGACCGATCTGACGCGGTGGCGGCGGTTGATGGATGGTGTGCACAAGGCACGCGCCCAGGGCGCGCAAGTGACCGCACAAATCGCCGGCCGCCCGGTGGGTGTGCTGTTGGGGATCGATACCGCACTGAACCCGTTCTCGATCCGGCCAAGCTATCAGGCGCTGTTGCAGCTTCCGGTCGCGGAACGGATCAAACGCATGCAGGATCCGGCGTTCAGAGCACAAGTATTGAGTGAGGCACCGTCGGCGGAGTTGCTAAATCGGTTGACGCAGTTCCGGCAGCGCATCACCACTTCGTGGAACCGCATGTTCCCGATGGCCGATCCGCCAAACTACGAGCCGGAGGAAAAGGACAGCATTGCCGCTTTGGCCGCGCGGTCCAACCATACGCCGGATGAGGTTGCGTACGATTACCTCGCCCGCGGCGCCGAACGGTTCTTGTTCTATCCAATCGTCGGATATAACGAGGACAATCTCGACATCATCCACACGATGCTTTTGGATGAAACCACCATCCTTGGGTTGTCGGATGGCGGTGCGCACTGCTCGTCCATCGTCGATGCGAGCGTGCCGAGTTGGATGCTGATCCACTGGGCGCGCGACCGCAGCCGCGGGCCGAAGCTGCCGCTGGAACGACTGGTGAAGCGGCAGACCCATGACACGGCGCATTTCTTTGGCTTCCACGACCGCGGCCTGTTGCAGCAAGGCATGAAGGCGGACGTCAACGTGATCGACTACGCCGGATTGCGGCTGCATATCCCTGAGGTCCGTTACGATCTGCCGAAGAACGGACGGCGGCTCGTGCAACGGGTCGACGGTTACAAGCACACTTTCGTTGCCGGCGTTTCGACGTTCGAGGATGGCAATTACACTGGGGCCACCGCGGGCCGTCTGGTTCGCGCTCGCTGACTTGCCGGTCAGGGACCGGGGCGTTTGCCTCGGCCCTGATGCGGCAACATTGTTCAAACTCTGGAGAATTCAATGGAAAAGCGCCAGCTCGGCCGGTCGTCGCTGTACGTGTATCCCATCACCTTCGGCGGCAACGTGTTCGGCTGGACCGCAGATGAGGCCATGTCGTTCAAACTGCTGGATGCGTTCGTCGCCGCCGGCTTCAATTTCATCGACTCCGCGGATGCGTATTCGCGCTGGCATCCCGGCAACAAAGGCGGCGAATCCGAAACGATTATCGGCAACTGGCTAAAAGCCCGCGGCGGGCGCGACAAGGTCATCATCGCCACCAAACTCGGCATTGAAATCATCCCCGGAAGATCCGGGCTGTCGCGCAAATACATGATGCAGGCTGTCGAGGACTCGTTGCGTCGCCTGCAAACGGACTATATCGACCTGTATCAGTCGCATCGCGACGACCCGCAAACGCCGATCGAGGAAACCCTTTCCGCTTACGCCGACCTCATCAAACAGGGCAAGGTGCGGGCGATCGGGGCGTCGAATTTTTCAGCGGGACGACTGGCAGATTCATTGCGGATCAGCGCCGAGAAAGGCCTGCCGCGTTATGAAAGCCTACAACCGCACTACAGCCTGGTGGAGCGGGCGGAATTCGAGGGTTCGCTGGAAGATCTGTGCCTGAAGGAGAAGATTGGCGTCATCAGCTATTACTCGCTGGCCAGCGGGTTCCTGACCGGCAAGTATCGCTCAGTCGCCGATGCCGAAGGACGCATCAGAGGCGGTCGCGTGGCGAAATATCTGAATAACTATGGGTTTGGCGTGCTCGCGGCGCTGGATGACGTGGCGAAACGATACAACGCGAAGCCGGTGCAGGTCGCGCTGGCCTGGCTGATCGCGCGTCCCAGTGTGACGGCGCCAATCGCAAGTGCAACGAACCTCGACCAATTGGCCGAACTGCTGAAATCGGCGGAACTGAAGCTGGACGCGGCGGCAATTCGGCAGATCGACACCGCCAGCAAGCCACGGTGACCGTCTGGGAGTGCATCACTCGGCAACGTCATTGGAGGGGCTAGACCCGATCACCTTTACCAACACAGTGCCCCGGGAGATGGCCGGTTCGAAGCTTGCCCCTGCGAAGGCGGGGGGCCGGCGACGGTGACGAACTGCGCCACTTGGCCAACTGCATGACCCTGCCTGATTTATTACGCGATGGGCTCGATATCGTATTCATCGGGATCAACCCGTCGCTCTATTCGGCGGCACAAGGACATTATTTCGCGAGAAAAACCAACCGGTTCTGGCCGGCGTTCTCGCGATCCATTCTCAGCGCACCGGCGCGCCGGTCTCTGGGCGTCGAGCAATTGACGCCAGTGCACGACGCCACACTGCTGGATCACGGCATCGGCTTCACCGATGTCGTCAAGCGGGCCACCGCGCGCGCGGACGAACTCGACGCCGATGAATTTGCCGCCGCGACGCTCGACCTGGTGGCGAAACTGGAAAACTTTCAGCCGCGCATTGCGTGCTTCCACGGGATGATGGGCTATAGGCCGTTCGTCCGCCTACATGCTCCAACGCTGCCGCAGCCGGTACTGGGCGAGCAAACGCTGTGCATCGGACGGACGCGGCTGTTCGTTATACCGAACCCGAGTCCGGCCAATGCACACGCTTCGCCGGCCATGCAGACCGAATGGTACGACCGAATTGCAGCGGCCCTCGGTAAGAGTGTCTTTCGGTCAGGCTAACCTGCCACCCGCCGGTGTAATCGCGAGCGAAGCGATGCAATCCCCTGATCGCGATTGCTTCGCTTCGCTCGCGATGACAGAGGGCTGGGTTAGAACTGGCTCGGTCTGATTGGAATGCGCGATGATCAGGCCGCAGCGCTCGGCCGTGCCTTCATCCTGCCATACCACGCCACGATATTTTTGTTGGCATCGTTCAACGGCTGCTTGATGCCGGCGAAGAAATCCAGAAACACGAAAAGCAAAATATCCGCAAGGGTCAGCCGCTCCCCACAAATAAACGTCCTTCCGCCAATCAGTCCATCCATCCAGGTCACCCCCTCCTGGGCGATCGCCTTCATGTCGGCACCTGCCGCTGGGATACAATGGATGCGGTTCTCGAACATCTTCAACCCGTCTGTGTAACGGAATCCGTTCGCCATCGGCTCCAGGATATGAAGATCGATACGCCGAGCCCACATGCGGGTCTCTGCACGCTCCTCGGGGGTTTTGCCGATCAGCGTCTTGCCGGGCGGCCCAACCTCATCGAGATATTCGCAAATGGCAGTGATTTCCGCCAACACCATGCCGTTATCCAATGACAGCGCTGGGCATGTCCCGGACGGGTTGCGGGACAGGAACGGCTCACGCCGGTTTTCGCCGCCGCGCAGGTCGATGGTTTCGGATGGGATGCCGCTGATGCCCCGCTCAGCCATGAACATCCGCACCACTTTCGGGTTCGGACCGATCGAATCATAAAACAGCATAAGGTGCCTCCCTTGCCGGACCGAGCCGGGTCAGCGAGTCAAATCATCACCGCCGAGCCGGCGCAAGAGGCCACACCACAGCGGCCATTACCCCTTCTTTTTGGGCAATTCCGGCCGCGCCGACATGCCTTTGGGCGACAACAGCGAGGCAGTCGGTCCCGCCGCCGGCTTTTTGGCTTTCGGCTTTTTCGGCTCGCGATTGCCGCGGTTCATGCCCTTGGCCATCAATGTCTCCTGTGCGCTCGTTCGGGTAAACGCGAGTTCTGGACGCAACGAACGGTTCGGCAAGCGAACGTTGGCTCGCGATGACCCGCCCGGCGTTCACCCGCCGGTGTCCGATGCGCGATCAGGCCTCGCGATAACCCGGAACCGCACGATGCCCGCGGCCCGAAAGCCGCAACACCGGCTGGAGCAGGATCAGGCGTGGACCTTCAGGTTGTCCGCTGACATCTTGCCGCTTTTGCGGTCGGATACCAGTTCGAAGTCCACCTTCTGGCCCTCGCGCAGGTCACGCAGTCCGGCGCGCTCCACGGCACTGATGTGGACAAAGGCGTCCGGGCCGCCCTGATCAGGTTGGATGAAGCCAAAGCCTTTTTGGCTATTGAACCACTTGACGGTTCCAGTAGGCATGAGAAGCCCTTTCAGAATCATAGGTTTGTGCACCGGCGAAGCAGCCGGCTGTCGAATCAGCGATTTCGGGAACAAAAGGGGGTCGACCGACGCACAATCTCCTGAACGCGGGGCCGAGTTTTCTGACCGTCTTTCGACCGTTGTCATGTGCGCCGTCTGCAGCCGAAATACAAGGAGGCGCAATGCACTTCGTTGCCATCGGGTGCGGCGGACGGGTTCGTGCGTGCGGATGGGTTCCATTATTCGCGGAGGACGCGAAGGGCTCGGTGAACGCGGAGTCGAACGGCAAAAGCCGCACCAATCTTCTCAGCGCCCTCGGAAAACTTCGCGTCCTCAGTGATTTCGCATGCGTCGCCCAAGGCACGGGCCTGCGGCAACGGCGTCCGGACCGGAGCGAAGCGTTTGCTCCTGACGCGCCTCCATGGCCCGGCCAATGCGACGCCAGGCCCACGTCGGAACGTTCGCAAGGCGCGCCTATGTCACGCCACAGCCTCCGCCTCGATTTCCACCACGAACCGAGGGTCCGCCAACCCGGCGACGAACAGCAACGTCGAGGCCGGCGCATGCTCGCCCAACAGTGCAGTCCGGGCAGCGCGATAGGCACCAAGCAGCGAACGGTCGGTGAGAAAAGTTGTGATTTTGACGATATTGTTCACCGTCATGTCATTCGCCTCCAGCACCGCGCGCAGATTGGCCAGCGCCTGGTCGACCTGGCCACCGCCGGTTTCCGGGATCGTGCCGTCCAGCGCCATACCGACCTGACCGGAGATCACCAGCCAACGTGCCGGGTTCACCACCTCGATGGCGTGCGTATAACCGGTGGGTTGGCGAACCGCAGGCGGATTGCTGCGCGTGATGGCGACGGCCATGTCGTACTCCCTTCTTGATAAATCGCTGCGAGCGCTACGCGGCGTCCCGCGCGAGCCAGTCCCGCACCGCGGTCCTGATGAAGCTGGCGTCCTCGGGATTGAGTACGGGATTGCCCGCACGATGGCCCCAGATACTGGGAATCGGCCGCAGTTCAGCATGCGCCAGGAACGGCAGTTCATTCTCGTTGTCGGCGACCCGGAAATACAGATCGGTCTTGCCGGGCATCAGCAGCACATTCGCCTTGATGGCCCGCAGCGCCCGCTCCAGGTCGCCATGGTACATTTCGTTCGCGCTGATATCGGCGGTGTCCCAGGTCATCAACTGAGCGTAAAGATTGGCCGCCGGCGCTGCACCGAAACGATCCTCCCAGTCGGTGCGCAGAAACGTCTCCAGATCCGGCGAACCGAGGTTCGGCTGCGAACTCCAGGACAGATGCAGATTGGCACGGTAGAAGTCCTGACTGAGCGCCCAGGCGGCATAAATCCGGCCAAACGCACGCTTGGCGGCCTGCGGTTCCGAGGAAAACCGGCCGTTGCCGATGTGTTGCGGTGCCGCCTCCAGGGTCGCCATCAGCGAGCGGAGAAACACCTGGTTGTGCACCGCGGTCCGGGCGACACCGCAATTGACCACGATCCGCTCCACCGCGTCGGGAAACAGCAAAGCCCAGTGATAGGCCTGCAAAGCACCCATGGACCAACCGTAAACACAGGCAACGCGATCGATGCCGAAAAGTTCCTCCAGCGCCTGACGTTGCGTCTCGACATTGTCTCGGACGGTCACCAGGGTGGGATAGTCCGGCGTATTGGACGGCGAGGATGACAGTCCGTTACCGAACTGATCCAAGATGACAATGAAGTACCGCGTCGGGTCGAGAATGTTGTCGGGGCCGATCAGCCACTCCAGATCCGGATGCCGTGCGCCGTAGCTGGTCGGATAGACGATGACGTTGTCCTTCGCCTCCGACAGCGTGCCATGGGCTTTCCAGGACAGCAGCGAGTCGGTCAGCACGGCGCCCGAGGGTAGCGTCAGGTCGCCGCCGCGCCAGATGCCTTGTTGGGTCGGCCAGGTCATTCAGTCTCGTCCTTTCGCGTCATTTTGGCCTCGCTGCGCAGCCCCTTTTCACAGATCGTCGCGGATACGTGGTCGGCCAGCAAGAGGGAGGTCGCCGACAGTGTCCACATCGCGCAGCGTTCGCAGCAACGCAACGCGACGGCCACGGAAATTTCGCAGCGTATCCGCCAGCGCGTGCTGTGTAGACCACCTGGCATTGACAAAAGGTTGCGCGGGCCGGCGCGGACCAAGCGCCACCAACCAATAGCCGCCGTCCTCAGCCGGCCCGAACACGGCGTCGTGCGAGCCCAGAGCGCGGAACGCGGCACGCAGGTCGGCGGCATTAGCGTGCGGGATGTCGCTGCCGATAATGGCAACATTGCCACAGCGAAATCGCCGACATGCGGTGTCCATCCGTTCCCCCACATCCCCCCTGCTCTGTGCTATCCGCACTACTCTGAGGGGCAGCCGGTCTTTGGCGCCGTCCGGCGTCAGCGCCAGCACGGTGCGGAAGTGCAGGTCGCGGTGCAGACTGCGTAACAGCCGGTGCAACGTCTCGGTGTGGAACCGCAACGCAGCGCGATCGCCGATGTCTTTCGCCAGCCGCCGTTTGACGGTGCCCAGGCGTGGCGCTCGCGCGAATACGACGACGGTGTCCTTCATCCGTAAATCCCAGCGATGTGGCGGGCCGGCACGCCGAGGAACCATAATGACAGGCACAACAGATTGCGTCCGGACCGGCGATACCAGCCATCCCGCTCCCATTTGGCGGCCGAAGTCACTGCGCCGGCGACCAGCCCGACCACGTTGCGGCGGCCAAGGCGGCGGATCAGATCGACATCCTCCATCAGCGGCAATGGCCGCATGCCGCCCGCGCCACGCAGAGTATCGCGGTGGATCAGCAGCCCCTGATCGCCATAAGGCAATGCAAGGAACCGACACCGCCAGGCGACTACTGCTTCCAGGCGTCGCGCCCTTGGGTCGGCACTGTCCAGGACGAAGCGGAAATATGCAGCTTTGGCCGGATTGTCGCGCATGTGGGCGGCGGCCTTGGCCTGCCAATCCGGTGTCAGCCTTGTGTCGGCGTGCAGCAGAAGCAGCCATGACTCAGTGGCGGCTTCAATGCCGGTGGCAAGTTGCTGGCCCCTGCCCTTCGGTGCGATGACCACTCGTGCACCAGCGTTTTGGGCGAGCATGACGGTGGCATCCGCACTACCGCCATCGGCGATGACAACCTCATCAACCGGACCAAGCGCGACCAATGTCGCGGTCAGCGTCGAGGCGGCGTTCAGTGTCGGGATGACTACGGATATTTTCACGTTTTGTTCTTGACTATCAGGCTGAGGTTCGCAATGGTGTGCTCGTGAACACATGGGGAACAGACCATGCCGGAACTCACTCAATCAGACAAGGACGCGCAGGCTGGGGAAGTTCCGGACCGGGACGCGGTAGGGGCACTCGACCGGGCGGGCATGGCGGAGCCGGAGCCGCCGGTGCGAATGCCGTCCTCTGCACAACGCGGCCGTGGCGCGGTCACCAATCCGGCGGTGCGATTTGAGTCCTCGGTGGTCAGTCCGTTCGATGACGGGTGGGACACGCTGACCGGGGAGATCGAGGAGCCGGTCAAACTCGCAACCACACTGATCAAGGACGCCTCGAAATCGGTCATCGCCTGGAACAGTTCACCGGATCTGGGCTTTGACCGAGCGGTCAATCCGTATCGCGGCTGCGAGCATGGCTGCGTCTATTGTTACGCGCGGCCGACCCACGCTTATCTCGGCTATTCGCCGGGGTTGGATTTCGAAACGAAATTGATCTTCAAGCCCGAGGTTGGCGCCTTGCTGGAGAAAGAGCTGCGCAAGCCGGGCTATGTGCCGAAAGTGATGGCGCTTGGCTCGAATACCGACCCGTATCAGCCGGTGGAACGGACCTTGAAGCTGACCCGCACGGTGCTGGAGGTGTTGGACAAATTCAACCACCCGGTCGGCATCGTAACGAAATCGGCTGGTGTGCTGCGCGATCTGGACATTCTCTCGACGATGGCGAAACGCAGCCTGGTGCGCGTGTATCTGTCGGTGACGACACTGGACCCGAGGCTGGCGCGAGTGATGGAACCGCGTGCAGCGACCCCCGCCCGCCGGCTGCACGCGATCGAGGAACTGACCCGGGCCGGCGTACCCACTGGCATCCTGACCGCGCCGATGATCCCCGGCCTGAACGACGCCGAAATGGAGAAACTGCTGGAAGCCGGCGCACGGGCTGGCGCGCGGCATGCGTCGTTCATTCTGTTGCGGTTGCCGCATGAGCTGAAGACCATCTTCGAGGCCTGGCTGCATGAACATTTCCCCGACCGGGCGAAGCATGTGCTGAACCTGATCCGCGACACACGAGCCGGTGGGTTGAACGACCCGCGCTTTGGCCACCGGTTTTCCGGGTCCGGGCCGTATGCGGATTTGCTTTTGCGGCGGTTTGCTCGGGCGGCACGGCAATGGGGGCTGGATGAGGCGCGCGAGGGGTTGGACTGCTCGCAATTCGCGGTGCCGGGGGAAAGGGCTGGTAAGCAGGACGTGCAATTGTCATTATTTTAGACAGTGGCGCACTCCCGGCGGCATGGTACGCATAAGACACGCGGAGAATGTGCATAAAGGACCTACAGGTCCTCCGCTAACTCGGCGTTCTCAGTGATTTTTCGAACGTTTCAACACACAGGCGCGATTGGCGCCATGCATCGGCGCCTCACCCCACCGACCGCAACCCTGCCCGGAACCGTTTCGCCAACTCGCGATACACCTCGGCATTGCGATCGAACCGCTTGCGTTCATCCTTGTCCATCACGCGGCGCAGTTTCGCTGGCGAACCGGTCCATAATTCGTTCGGACCGATCACTTTCCCAGGCGTCAGCAGTCCGCCGGCAGCGAGCATCCCGCCCTCCTCGATCACGGCGCCATCCAGCACCGTCGCACTGATGCCGACGAAGGCGCGGTTCTTCAACGTGCAGGCGTGGATCACTGCATTGTGCCCAACTGTCACATCGTCGCCGATGAATGTCGACATCGCACCAGTATCGACATGAATGACCGTGGCGTCCTGGATGTTGGTGCGCGCGCCGATGCGGATCGAGTTCAGATCACCGCGCACGTGGCAATGGAACCAGATCCCGGTTTCCGATCCCACCACTACGTCGCCGATCACCGACGCGGTGGGCGCGATGAAGGCATCCGCCGCAATCACCGGCGTGACGCCGTTCAGCGCGAAGATCGGGCCGAAGCCGCCATACGGCAGCTCAGGCATGCGCCATTTCCCGCTTTCCGACGCCTTCGAACAAGCCAAGCATCAGCCCGATGTTCTGCACCGCCGCGCCGGACGCGCCCTTGCCGAGATTGTCCAGCCGGGCGACCAACACGGCCTGGCGGTGCTTCTCGTTGACATGCACTGACAGTTCCATACGGTCGGTGCCATTCAATGCCTCCGGTTCCAGCTTGCCGTCCGCCTGGGGCGCAACCACCCGCACCAGATCGCAGCCGGCATAACGTTGCTGCAGCACATCGATCAGGTCGGCGCCGGTCGGCCGTCCGGTCAGCGTATCGAGATGCAACGGCACCGAAACCAACATGCCCTGGCGGAAATGTCCCACGGACGGAACGAAAATCGGCCGCCGGGTCAGGCCACCGTAAAGTTGCGTCTCCGGCACGTGTTTATGTTCCAGCGTCAATCCGTACAATTCGAACGCCGGACCATGCTCGGTGTCGTGCGCCTGGATCATCGACTTGCCACCGCCTGAGTAACCGGATACCGCATTGATGGTCACCGGATAATCCGCCGACAAGATTCCGGCATCCACCAGCGGCCGGATCAAGCCGATCCCGCCGGTCGGGTAGCAGCCGGGATTGGCCACCTGCCTTGCCCTGCCGATGCGTTCGTCCTGGCCCGGCAGCATTTCGGCAAAGCCGTACACCCAGGCCGGGTCGACGCGATGTGCCGTGCTGGCATCCAGCACCTTGGGCGCGGCATTGCCCAACGACGCCGCCAATGCAGCAGATTCCTTTGCCGCATCGTCCGGCAGGCAGAGCACGACAAGGTCGACCTCGGCCATGATGTCGCGGCGCGCGGCAGGATCGCGGCGTCGCTCGGACGGCAGGCTCTTCAACGTGATCGCGGGTAGCGCGGTCAGACGCTCGCGAATGCCGAGACCCGTGGTGCCGGACTCGCCGTCGATGAAGATTTTTGCCGTGCTCATGAACGCGGGCTCCTTTCGCGGCGCAACTTCAGGGTTTGGCCGGAGGAATGCAAGGGGCCGCCGGCTTCTGCTGGCCCGCCAGGCACGGCATGCGCCATGGCGTCCTTTTCGTCGAGCGTCACGGCGAGACGCGCCTCTTGCAGCGCCGTGGTCTGGATCTCCGTATAGGGACGCCGCGAGTAGGGCCAGAAGTCCCAGAAATACGCCAGTGCGTAGCCGGAATGACCTGGCGCAAAGCCGGGATCGAGTGCAATGGCCTGGCGAAAGAAATTCTGCGCCGCCTTGTTTTCTTCGGCGGCGGCGGCGCTAGCCCGCCCCCTCCACATACGGCTTCAACACTGCGTACAACGTCGAATGCACCGGCGTCGGCACGCCCAGTTCCCGGCCCAACGCAACAACCTTCCCCGACAACCACGGCAACTCGATGCGATTGCCGCGGATCAGATCGTGCGCCATCGAGGCCATCATTGCCGCGGGCGCTCCAGCCAGGAAACTCATGTTCCGCTGCGCCGCGTCCTCCGGCAGAGCGATGCCTTTGGCCCGCCCGACCGCAACGACTTCCTTCGTCGCCGCCTCGAACAGCGCCATGACCTCCGGATCCTCCCGCAACTTGCCGAACGGCAGGCGCGTGGCGGCGGTAATCGCGCTGTTGGTGGCAAGCACGATGAATTTCAGCCACAGCTCGGTCTGAATTTGCTTGCTGAGGTCAGCGTCAAACCCAGCCTTCCGGCACAGCGCCAGAAACGCCTCGCCCCGTGCGCTGCGTTCGCCGTTGAACTCGCCAAACACCAGCCGCATGAACGTTCCGGTCTGCCGCACCACGCCTGGCCCCTCGATCGTCGCACTCACCTGGGCCACCCCACCCAGTACCGCGGCGGCACCGAGAATGGGAATCAGCCGGTCCGCGGCGTCGATACCATTTTGCAACGGGATCACCGCCGTGCCAGGCCCGACCATGGGGCGGATGCGTTCGCCGGCACTCTCGACGTCCCAGAGCTTGACACAGAACAGCACGACATCGGCGGGTCCGATCGCAACCGGGTCGTCGGACGCCTGCGTGGGCACCAGATGCGTGTCGCCGCGCGGACTGACGATACGCAACCCGTTGGTTCGCATCGCGTCCAGGTGCGCACCACGCGCCAGGAACCACACATCCGCGCCTGCCTTCGCCAACGCCGCGCCAAATGTTCCGCCAACGCCGCCGGCGCCGATCACCGCGATCTTCATACGACCTCTCCTTGGTTTCACCCGTCAAGGTGCCAGCGGTTCGCGCGGCTTGACAGCCCGGTCAATCGGCGGAGCAGCCCCCAGGCCGGCGATACAGGCAAATCGGCGGTTCATCATCGCCACGGTTGACGTCGTCGAAGCAGGCGACCTGCGAGTAGCCGGGTTCCTGCCACCCTTGATCGGCAATCATGTGACTGAAGCGCCGCGTGTTGGCGCCGATCTGATCGAGGGTGAACTGCGGCACCTCGTGCCTGCCGCGCATCACGCGGACGATTTCCGGCCGGTCGGTGTGCGGCAACTTCAGATTGGGATCGTAAAAACCATACCACAGCGGCACGTCGCGATTGAGGTAGGTATAGCCACCGCTCCTCCAGAACCAAACGTCGCGCACCATCAGGCCGCACATCGCAGGCTCGGCGTGCGCGGCGAGCGTCACTTCAATGTCGGCACGCACCACCTGCCAGCGCCAGCCCAACAGGCCGGTGCCGGTGTGCCAGGATAACACCGTGGCCAGCAGCAGAAACAGCGTCGCTGCACCAGCGGCGAACGATCGGCGCGCATGGGCCAGGCGATCGATCAGCCACGCAGCGCCTAATCCGATCAGGATCGGGGCGATCGCAATCGTGAGGTAAATGAACCGAATCTCCTTGTGCGGCACCAGCGAATGCAGCAGCAAGGTCACTGCGGCTGAGATTGCCAGCGCGGGCATTCGGAACACTCCCACAATGAGCAGCGCGGCCGCTGGCCCCAACGTCACGAGGAGATAGCCGAGATAGTAGTCCGTGCCCTCGGTGCCCATGCCGGTGCTGACATGATCGAGCATGTTGCGCGTGACATTCAGCCAGATCGACTGAAACGGCGTGCCAAGCGTCACTGCGTCAAGCACGCCGCAGACCGGCAGGACGACGGCCAGGCCTCCGAGCAACAGTAAACGCCAGCGCGCCCAGTACAACCGATGCTGAAACAGCGCGGCGGCGAGCATGGGAGGACCGTACTGGAACCGTAGGCATGCGGCGAGGCCCATTAAGGCGCCGACCACCAGCAGACGGCGACGCTCCACCTTGTCCTGTCCCGCATCGGCCAAGCCCGTTTCGCCCTGGCCCAGAAAGATCGCGGCAATCACGACATGGGCCGCGATAACCTCGGTCAACACGGCGGGGGCGAAATAGATCAGATCGAACCAGATCGCGCAGAAGCCTCCGGTGACGATGGCACCGAGCTGGCCGAACTGACGCTGACCCACGCGGAAGCCGACAAAGACCACGACCAGAGACAAGGCGGCGCAGAGCGCACGCGTCAGCCGCACATAGAGCAGCGGATCGTCGCCGACCAGCGCGGTCAGGCGCATGATGCCGGCGATCAGGCCGGGCAGCAGCCAGGAGCGGATGCCGTCGACGTACTCCCACGGCACGACGCCGGTGCCGAAGGCCAGGCGGTGGCCTTGCTCGAAATACTGGAACGTTTCGTCATTGTACAGGACGTAGGTCTGGGTCCAGAACGCGATGACGCGCAACGCGAACGCCAGAACCAGCACGATGGGCAAAGTAGTGGCGACGCCGGCGAGGCGCGACGGCGCGGCATGATGCAGCGCGCGCGGCAACGGCAAGGTCTGGTTCCACGACACACCGGTTGAGTGGCCTGGAACGCCTTACCGCTCGGTTTCCGGGCTCAGGCCGGATCGAACTCGCGATCTTTCGACGGGATCAGGTCGTAGGGTAGAGCGAAGCCCGGCATGGCCTTGATCCGATTGGACCATTCGAGCAAATGTGGCCAGTTCTCGATGTTCATGCCGCCCTCGGCCATGAACACCATGCGGCCCCAGCAGCCGATGTCGGCGATCGTCGGGCTGTCGCCGACCAGCCAGTCGCGCCCCTTGATCGATTTGTCGAAGAAACTGAGCGCCGCCTCGGCGAGCGGCCGGAAATACGCCATCACCGCGGGATCGACGGTGCGAAACCGGCTGTAGTGCCGCACCTTGGCGACATTGCTGAGGGCGTCTGGCTCCCAGTCGAGCCATTCGCGCGCGGTCCAGCGATCCTGTTCGGTCTTGCCCTCGAAATGACCGGTGGTCTGCGCGAGGTAACTCAGGATCACGTTGGACTGCACGATGATCAGCCCGCGATGCTGCAGAACCGGGACCTTTCCGTAACGATTGCGCGCCAGGTGCTCCGGTTCGTGCTGTTTGCCGATCTTCAGGTTCACGGTGCGGAAGCTGAACGGGAGCCGTGCCAGCGCCAGATACAGCATCGGCTTGTACGACGAACTGGAGGTGAAGCTGCCAAACAACGTCAGCCGATCATCCATGCTGGTCCTCCGTTTGTCGTCTCTTATCTCAGCCGCTGAAACGGCCGGCGCCTTGGCACTTACGCTTGCCCGTCATGGCCGCCACCGAGCCGGCCGTCTCTCGCGGCACCGTGGGTCAAGAGATTACCCAGCCAGGTCGTCTACGCGGGAGGTATATCGTTGCCGGGCCTGGCCGGACACTCGAACCAACACCATACCACGAGAGATGGCCGGCTGGCTGGCTGGCCACGACGCATCAGAGGCCAGCTTAGCGCTTGCTGAACTGGAAGCTACGGCGGGCCTTTGCCTTACCGTATTTCTTGCGCTCGACCGCACGGGAGTCGCGGGTCAGGAACCCGGCAACCTTCAGAATGCCGCGCAAGTCCGGCTCGTAATAGGTCAACGCACGGCTGATGCCGTGCCGCACCGCGCCCGCCTGGCCCGACAAGCCGCCGCCATTGACCGTGCAGATCACGTCGAACTGGTTATAGCGATCGGAAACCAGGAACGGCTGCGTCAGCAGCATCCGCAGCACCGGTCGGGCGAAATATTGAACCACCGGTCGGCCGTTCACGGTGATCTCGCCCTTACCGGGCTTGATCCAGACCCGCGCCACCGACTCCTTGCGCCTGCCGGTGGCATAGGATCGGCCAAAAGCGTCGCGTTTGGGTTCGCGTTTGGGTTGGTCAGCCGCCTCAGCGGCCGCGGTGCCGCCTTGTGCGGCGGTGGCGGCCTGGCGAGTGGCCAGAGCCTCTCTCAGATCAGCAAGCGTGCCGGTTTGGCTGCCTGACATCGGGTTCAGCCTCTCCTGTTCTTCGGATTGAGCGCGCCGACGTCCAGCAAAGTCGGCTGCTGGCCGTCATGCGGATGGGTCGGACCAGCGTAAACGTGCAGATGTTTCATTTGCCTGCGCTGCAAGGGGCCGCGAGTGATCATCCGCTCCACTGCTTTTTCCAGCACGCGTTCCGGGTGCTTTGACTCCAGACGTTGGCGGAAGGTGAGGCCCTTGATGCCACCCGGATAGCCGGTATGGTAATAGAACACCTCGTTTTCCGCCTTGTTGCCAGTGATCTTCACCTTGCCGGCGTTGATGACGATGATGTTATCGCCGCCGTCGACATGCGGGGTGAACTGCGGCTTATGCTTGCCGCGCAGCCGGTTGGCGATGACGACGGCGAGGCGGCCGAGCACGACGCCATCTGCGTCGATCAGCACCCAGTCCTTCTTCACCTCCGCCGGCTTCAGCGATTGGGTGGTTTTGAGCATGGTCTGGCAGCGTCCGTATGGGTGAAGCCGCAGGTTATCGGTGGGAAGGCCTGTGGCGTCAAGGGATTGTTTGTGTGGTAATATGATACCACACATGCGATTGGTTTCGCGTTGGGGTTGCATTTCCTACCGATCAGTTGACTTTTTTGACTGGCCAGTTATCTGGGCAGCAATCCTTTGTCCTAACGGAGTTCCTATGCCCGACGTGACCAACCTGGAAACCGCAGTCCAGTTCGACGCCATCATCGTCGGCGCCGGGTTCGCCGGACTTTACCAACTGCATCGCCTCCGCGCCCTCGGTATGGCAGTCAAGGTGATCGAGGCGGGCTCCGGCGTCGGCGGCACCTGGTACTGGAACCGCTACCCGGGCGCCCGTTGCGACGTCGAGAGCATGCAGTATTCCTATGCGTTCTCCGAGGAACTGCAGCAGGAATGGCATTGGCCGGAGCTGTTTTCCGCCCAACCGGATATTTTGAAATATGCCAATCACGTGGCCGATAAGCTCGATCTGCGCCGCGACATCATGTTCGACACACGGGTGACCGAGGCCCGGTTCGACGAGAACACCAGCCAATGGTCGATCAACACTGATCACGGCGAACGCTTCACTGCCGGCTTCCTGATCATGGCAACCGGCTGCCTGTCGACCGCGCGGGTGCCGGATTTTAAAGGATTGGGCTCGTTCAAGGGCAAGACCTACCACACCGGCGCCTGGCCGCATGAGGGCGTCGATTTCACCGGAATGCGGGTCGGTATCATCGGCACCGGGTCATCGGCCATTCAGGCCATTCCGGTGATCGCCGAGCAGGCCGCCGATCTGACAGTGTTTCAGCGCACGCCGAACTTCTCCATTCCCTCGCGCAACGGTCCACTGGCGGAAAGTTACGAACAGGAGTGGAAGGACCACTACGCTCGACGCCGCGATGAGGCCCGGAATACGCGCAACGGCATTCTGGCTTATCCGAACGATTTCTCGGCGCTGTCCATCTCGCCCGAGGAACGTCAGCGCATTTACGAAGAGCGTTGGGTATCCGGCGGCACGACATTCATGGCCGCGTTCAACGACCTGATCTTCAACCAGGCAGCCAACAACACCGCCGCCGAGTTCGTGCGTGGCAAAATTCGTGAGATTGTCAAAGACCCCAGGACCGCCGAGCTGCTGGCGCCCAAAGATCATCCGATCGGCACCAAACGGATCTGCGTCGATACAAGGTATTTCGAGACCTATAACCGTTCCAATGTGCATCTGGTCGATGTCCGCTCCGCCCCGATCGAAGCAATCACCCCCACTGGGCTGCGCACGAGTGGCGGGAATTACGAATTCGATGCCATCGTGTTTGCCACCGGGTTCGACGCGATGACCGGAGCGCTGACCGCGATTGACATTCACTCCACAGACGGTTCGACCCTGAAACAAGAATGGCAGGACGGGCCGCGCACCTATCTCGGCCTGATGTGCGCGCATTTCCCCAACATGTTCATGATCACCGGGCCCGGCAGCCCTTCGGTGCTGAGCAACATGCACGTCTCGATCGAGCAGGACGTCAACTGGATTACCGAGTGTCTGGCCTGGCTGCGCGCACACCACATCGCCCGGATCGAGGCAACCCAGGAAGCGCAGGACAACTGGGTGCTGCACGGGATCGAGGTGGCGAACAAAACACTCTATCCGAAAGCCGCCTCGTGGTACATGGGCGCCAATATCGAGGGCAAGCCGCGGGTGTTCATGCCCTATATCGGCGGCGTCAACGCCTATCGCGAAAAATGTGCCGAGATCGCGGCCCAGGGATATACCGGATTCCGCCTGACTGGGCGCCCAGAGGTTGCACAGGCAGCGGAGTGACTGGCAGCAACCGCCGGCGCCAGCGCAACGCGCAAGGGCGGAGCCGTCGCACCTGACGCTTGATTCCGCGGCCTGTGCCAGCTACACACCGCGGCTTCGCGCCGCCAATAAGGACGATCGCCATGAAACCGGGCATCCACCCTGAATACCACGAGATCAACGTCGTTATGACGGATGGATCCACGTTCAAAACCCGCTCTTGCTATGGCAAGGAGGGGGACACGCTGCGGCTGGATATCGACCCGAAGTCGCATCCCGCCTGGACTGGAATTCAGCGGATCATGGATACCGGCGGCCAGGTGGCGAAATTCAACAAGCGCTTCGCCGGATTGGGAATCAAGAAATAGCCGGCCGGGTTGGGGGACGGCGACCGTTCAATCTGTGGCACAATAGCGCCCCGCTCAGACGCGACTTAAATCCGCTCCGTAAGGTTGGGACTGGCCAGGATGGCGCAACGTGCCGACCATTGAGTCCGCACACGGTGTTGTCACCCAGATCAACGTGTTTACCGTCGCGCCGGAGAAGCAGCAGTTGCTCGCCGACCCGCTGATTGAAACGGTCGAGGCGGCCAAGACGGTGCCGGGGTGGCTATCGGCCAGCGTTCACCGCAGCTTCGACGGCGCGCATGTCGTGCATTATGGGCATCCGAAAAGCAATCTGGAGCCCGGGACGGTCGCGCCGGGACAATATGAGGTCGTCTAAACGATCGAGTAATCTCTGACGGGCATCGTCACTGGACTGTGACGATCGCAGACATCGCGAGGCCGCCAATCCCCGGGCCCGCGTTGGGCATCACGAAACAGCAGCCTCAGGTTTGCCCACGTGCTCCGGGTCGGCGTCGCGCCAGCCCGCGAAACGAACCAGACCAATCACCGCCACGGCCAGGTAAACCGCACTGCCGGCGACGATGACCCGCGTAACGCCGAAGAAGGTGATCGCCATTGGGGTCAGTAGCATTGCGACCAGGATGCCCAGGCTGCACGCCGCCATATAAGCACGCATCGCCGCCGGCCGGTCGATCGCCGCAAGCCGGGTTTGGCGCAACACAGCCGTTGGAATGTCCTGCATCGGCCCGCCCATAGCGGCGAGCGCGGCAGCCGCCGCGAAGCCCGCCAGCCGCCACTCGACAGGCAGCAGGTTCGCCGCGGCCAGCAGCAAGACCCCGCAGCCGAAATGAATATTACCATAAAACATCTGGAATTGCGGCCGCGCCGGCAGCATCCGTCCACCGAGGAACACGGTCGCTGCCAGATTGCCGCAGCCATAGGCTGACAGGATCAAACCGTAGGCGCCCAGTCCGGCCGGGCCGCCCGATGCACCGACGCCGGTGTGTGTGATCATCAGCGGCAGACACAAGTAAAACACCGCGTACCAGACGCCATTGAGCGGCCCGGACACAGCCAGATAATAGCCGAGCAACGAATGGCGTGACGTTGCGCGATAACCGCGAATGACGCCATTCCAGACCGAGTCTCGGGTGATGCCGTGCGATGCGGCGAGGCCGCCAGGTCGACGGCGCCGGATCAGCAATAACGCGGCGGCCGATGCCAGAAACGTCAAGGCATCGAGCGTCAGAAAATGGATCACCGGCACGGCACTCACCAGCAGCGCCACCAGTCCTGGGCCGAGGAGTCGCGCGATCCGCCCGGTTGCGTCCAACAATCCGTTGGCGGCCGGCAACAGACGCGTGTCCTCGACCACGGACGGCAATACCGACTGCAGTGCCGGCCGGAACACGGCCTGTCCTGCCGCCAGCACAACGATAGCGCAAATCAGTCCCGTCACACTGGGCTTGCCGGTGACCAGAGCGGCACCAACCACACCCGCAAGCACCACGGCCGAGGCGAGATCGCTGGCGATCATGCCGCGCAACTGCTCCCACCGGTCAGCCCAGACACCGATGAAAAGCACCGCCAACAGAGCGATGAACGCCTGCAACGCGCTCAGATAACCGGCATTGGAACCCAATACCCCGACCGCGATCCAGGTCAGCGCAACGGCATAGAGCTGGTCTCCAACGGCGGAAAACGACAGCCCGCCCCAAAGCAGCGCCATCGATCGGCCACGTAACGGACGGAGAATGCGCATCGCCGACCCTTGTTGCGAATGACTCGCAACAAGCTTACACGGTGCGCCGGCCGCTGCAACCCCAAATTGAGGCGCCAGCATCCGAAAGCCTTGCAGATGGCGCATGCCGGGTCCGCGTTCGGGAGCCCCGCGTTGCCCTCGAGGGATGCCGGGTCCTATCGGTTCCCGGTAGGCACCGTATTGAACGGCCGGTTCTTGTCCACTCTGATATCGGCCGGCAAGCCAAGCACTCGTTCCGCTATGATATTTTTCAAAATCTCATCCGATCCCCCGGCAATTCTTGCACTGGGCGATGACAACAGCGCCGACTGAAACATGCCCCAGGCCTCGACCAGGTCATCGTCGATGACCATCCCGGCCTCGCCCATCAGGTCCATGCCGTAGCTGGCGATGTCCTGCAGCTTTGAGGCATTCACCAGCTTGTGAATGGAATTTTCCGGGCCTGGCGTTTCACCTTTCGACAAAGCGGTCATGGTACGGAATTTGGTGAATTTCAGGCCTTGCGCCTTGGCGTACCACTCGGCGATGCGTTCGCGTACCGCCTGATTGCGGATCGCCGGCTGACCGTCGATCAGCAGTGACCGGCTGAGCGTCACCAGATCGTCGACATCGGGACGCGCCGGATCGCCAACAGCGAGGCGCTCGTTCATCAGCGTGGTCAGCGAGACACGCCAACCCTGGCCGACCTGGCCAAGCCGTTGCGCATCGGGAACGCGGACATCGGTAAAGAACACCTCGTTGAAATGGCGGGTGCCGGACATCTGGTGGATCGGCCTGATTTCGATCCCCGGTGATGTCATGTTGAGGAAGAAGAAGGTCAGGCCTTCATGTTTCGGCACGTTCGGATCGGTGCGCACGACGATGATGCCAAAGTCCGACAGATGCGCGCCGGAAGTCCAGATTTTCTGGCCATTGATGATCCAATCGTCACCGTCTCGTTCCGCCCTTGTGCGTAACGCGGCGAGATCGGAACCGCCGGCCGGTTCGCTGAACAACTGGCACCACACTTCCTCACCGCGCAATGCCGGTTTCACGTAACGGTCGAGTTGTTCCGGTTTGGCATAGGCCATCATGGTCGGGATGCACATGCCGAGGCCAATTTCGAACAGGCCACGCGGAACGGTGAAATCTTCTTCTTCCTGATTGTAGATGACCTGGAAAATGGGGGAAAGCTCGCGACCGCCGAAGCGTTGCTGCCAGGTGATGCCGGCGAACCCGGCGTCGGTCTTTTTCGCCTGCCAGGCTTTGCAACGTTTCACTTCCTCGGCGGTCATGCCGCCAAGACGCAGGGTCGGACGCCCGGAGGCTTTCGGTTCGGCATTGGCATTGAGGAAGGCGCGGGCATCGGCGCGGAAGGCAGCTTCTTCGGGACTATCGTTGAAGTCCATGGTGAGGGTCTCCTTCAGGCCGCGTTGCGGGTTTCGATCAGGTCGACGAGCCGATTTTTCCAGAATGGCGCGCCACCAACGCGCAGTGCCAGTTGTTTCGATCTTCGGTAATACAGGTGGCAGTCAAAAGCCCAGGTGAAACCGACGCCGCCGTGGGTCTGGATGTTTTCCTTGGCGGCGAGGTGGAATGCGTCGGTGGCAGACACGCGAGCCGTCGCCGCAGCCAGCGGCAATTCGGCGGCATCGGCGCTTAAGGCCCATGCCCCGTAATAGGCGTTGGAACGGGCGAGCTCGAGCGCAACATAAACATCGGTCAGTTTGTGCTTGATCGCCTGGAACGATCCGATCGGACGGCCGAATGCAAACCGTTCCATCGCGTAATCGCGAGCCATTTGCAAGGCGCCGTCAGCACCGCCGACCTGCTCGAAAGCGAAAAGAATGGCGGCGCGGTCGAGCAAACGTTGCACCGTTGCCCACCCCACGGCAGCGGGTAATTTTTCTGCTTGTGCATCGTTGCAGTCGAATTTGGCCTGGTCGCGGGTCGGATCGAGGGTGCGCAGCGTGGTCCTGGTGAGCTGCTTCGTCTCAACCAGGAACAGCGCAATTTCGTTGGATTCATCACGGGCGACGACGATCGCGAGGTCGGCAATGCCGCCATCGGCGACCGGCCATTTCGTGCCGGTGAGGTTGCCGGCGGTCACGCGGGCCCGGATCGCGTCAAGGGTTGGGTTGCCGTTGCCTTCCGCCAAAGCGAAACAGCCGATCAGTGAGCCGTCCGCCAGTTGCGGCAGATATTTTTTTCGCTGCGCCTCGGTCCCGGCGAGCAGGATCGCTTCGGCAGCGAGATAAGCACAGGACGCGAACGGCACCGGTGCGACGGCTCGGCCGATTTCCTCGGCCAGCACGCAGAGGCCTTCGTAACCGAGACCGGCGCCGCCGTATTGTTCCGGAATCGCCGCACCGATCCAGCCCATGTTGGCGATCTCCTGCCACAATGGCGGGGCATATGGCCGCTCGCCGTCAAGCGAACGCCGCACCACGGCGGGCGGACATTGTTCGGACAGAAAGCGGCGGGCCTGGTCGCGCAGCTGCTTCAGGTCGTCGGAGAAATCGAAGTTCATGGTTGGATGCCTCCGGCCGGGTTAGCTGGAAATGGTGACTTATGGTGGTCGGCGCAGCGACAGGTAGTGTCGGCCACTATCCATTGCTCGCCGGCAAACCTTGTGGAAACAGGTTCTGCGACAGCAAACCGCCATCGACGTCAAGCGTCGTGCCGTTTACGTACGCTGCAAGGTCGGACAGCAGGAACAGCGCCGCCTTGCCGATATCGTCCGTTGTGCCGCGGCGGCGCAGTGGGATCAGGCTATTGGCATAACCCTCGACCCGGCGCGGCGTGTCGAACAAACGCGGCGTGACGATGTGGCCAGGAGCGATGGCATTGACGCTGATCCCATGCGGTGCCCACTCGACGGCCATGGTCTGCACGATGCTGATCAGCCCGGCTTTTGCCGCACCATAAGCACCACGCATCGGGCTGGCACGCTGGCCATCGACCGAGGCGATGCCGACAATCCTCCCGCCGCTGCCGCGTTTTATCATAACACCCGCGACTTCCTTCGCGATCAGAAAGAAGTACCGCAAATTGAGCTGCATCTGCTGATCCCACACGGCAGCCGAGGTTTCCAGCAGCGATCCAAATGTGGCGGCGCCGACGATGGAGATCATGCGGTCGATGCCGTTGAGTTTTTCTTCGGCCTCAGCAACGATCCGCAGAATCTCTCCGTCCTGGAGCACATCGCCGATCACGGTAACTGCCTTGACGCCGAGGCCCTTGACCGTGCCGGCGACCTGCTCCGCCCGTTCCGCTACCAGATCGACCAAGGCAACGTCGCAGCCGGCGCGCGCCAGAAACCGGGCCGAGGCCTCACCCATACCCTGCCCGCCGCCGATGATCAGCGCCTTCTTGCCGGTCAGGCCAAACAGCGAAGCTTCTTCCGTCATGGTTTCCTCCGATGGGTCGGGGCGTCCATACACCACTATCGACAGCCGATCTACCGGGCGGTAGGATTTCGGCGTTATCAGTAAAAGGATGCTCCATGAGCCAGGCCCGCTCGACTGAAATCAATGCGCCCAACCTGTGGCGTCTCGAAACCCCTGGCCACAAAGGCTGGCAGCGCACCGCGCGCGCAGGTGATCCGAACAAATACTTCATGGTCTCTACCGACTCGCACGCCAACGAGCCGGCCGATCTGTGGGTCACCCGGATCGACGCCAAATATAAGGAACGCGTGCCGCGCATCATCACCGACGAGCAAGGCGTGCAATGGCGCTATTGTGAGGGCTACCGCCCCGATCGCGTCCGCGTCATGAGCTTCGAGGGTGAGGACTGGCTGCGGCAACAATCCGGCGCCGACGTGCAGGAACGCATTCGCGACAACCGCGCCGACGGGGTCGATGTCGAGATCATCTTCCCGAACAAAGGTCTCGCGATGTGGGCCACGCCCGATCCGGTGTTCGCCAATGCGCAATGCAAGGTGTGGAACGAATGGGCCTGGGAACAGTACGGCGCGTTCCCGGGTGAGATGCTGCCTTGCGCCGCGATCGCGACCGGCGATCTGGACGGCGCCATGGCGGAAATTGCCCGCGTGGCGAAAGTTGGCTTCCGCGGGTTGACCTTGCCGTGCAAGCCGATCTGGGGCGGGCACGACGTCGATCACGTCAACTACAATTTGCCGCATTTCGATAGGATGTGGGCGCTGATCCAGGAAGCCGATCTGCCGATCACGTTCCATGTCTCGACCGGCCGCGATCCTCGGGCCGCCCGCGGCAACGGCGGTGCGATAATCAACTACGTGACCCATTCGTTGTCGCCAACGATCGAGCCGGTGGCCAATCTGTGCGCTTCGGGTGTGCTGGAGCGCTTTCCGAAGTTACGCTTCGCAACGGTTGAGGCGGGCATTGGCTGGGTGCCCTGGCTGCTCGACGCGATGGATGAGGCATTCCGAAAGCATCACATGTGGGTACGGCCAAAGTTGCAGGGCCTGCCCAGTGATTATTATCGGGCACATGGGTTCGCGACATTCCAGGAGGATCCGTCCGGCTTATATCTGGCCGAGCGCTTCAACCTCATGGACAATTTCTGCTGGGCGAACGACTATCCGCACCACGAGGGCACGTGGCCACACTCAGCCGAGGCGATCGAACGCACCATGCCGATGCTGAATGATGTGCAACGTGCGAAGGTCCTCGGGCTGAATGCGGCACGGCTGTTCAAACTGGACGTGCCCAAGCATCAGCAACTGGCGATTTCCTGAAGGGAGAACGATCATGGCGAGTAATGGACAGGCGATTATCGAAATCGATCGCAAGCGCATGGCGGCGACGGTCGCGAAAGACTTCGATGCACTGAATCAGCTGATTTCCGACGAGCTGATTTATACGCACTCCTCGGCTCGGATGGACACCAAGGCGTCGCTGATCGGCAACATTCAGTCTGGATCGACGGTTTACACCGCGATGACGCCCTCCGAGGTAGTGGCGCAGGATCTGGGCGATGCCGTGGTGCTGACCGGCGTTTGCGCGATCAGCGTGATGTCGGGCGGCAAGCCGAATTCATTCAAGGTGCGCTTTATCGATGTCTATGCGAAACGGCCGAGCGGCTGGCAGATGGTGACCTGGCAGTCGACACGGCTCAACGATTAGCCTTCCACGTCATGGCCGGGCCTGACCCGGCCATCCCTCGCGGCACAGTGCTGGAACAGATGGCCGGGTCGAGCCCGGCCATGACGGGAGACCACGTGTATGCCTGAACGCACCCTGCGCGGCAAAACCGCGATCGCCGGCATCGGCGAAACCACCTACTACAAACACGGCCAATCGCCCGACAGCGAGTTCAAACTCGCACTGATGGCAATCGTCAAAGCCTGCGAGGATGCCGGCATCAGCCCGCACGACATCGACGGCTTCGCCTCCTATGGCAACGACCGGTCCGACGGGCCACGGCTTGCCGCAGCACTTGGCATCAAGGAACTGCGTTACTCCAACATGTTCTGGGGCGGCGGTGGCGGCGGCGTGTGCGGCGCGGTCGGCAACGCCTCCGCCGCTGTCGCGACCGGCATGGCCGATTGCGTGATCGCGTTCCGTTCGCTGGCACAAGGCCAGTACGCTCGCTATGGCAGAGGCAATGCCGCAGGCTCCGTGGGCGGCGATGACGCCTTCCTGTTCCCCTACGGTGTCATGTCACCAGCGCAACGCTTCGCCATGAAGGTCACGCGCTTCATGCACGAGCACGGCATCCGTCAGGACGCGCTGCGAGCGATCTCGGTCGCCTGTTATCACCATGCGCAAAACAACCCGAATGCGGTGATGCGAGGCCGCACCCTCGATGAGGCGAAATACGATGCGTCGCGCTGGATCATCGAACCGTTCTTTCACCTGTACGACTGCTGCCAGGAGAACGACGGCGCCGCCGCAGTGGTGGTCGTGCCGGCCGAACGCGCGAGAGATTCCCGGCATAAGCCAACCTATGTGCTCGCCTGCGGCCAGGGTTGCGACCATCGCAGCGCGGCGCCGGTGCATAACATGCCGAACTACCCGAGCTCGCATTTCCGTCAGATCGCGCCACGGCTTTACGACATGGCGAAACTAAAACCTGCCGACATGGGCATCGTGCAATGCTACGAGAATTTCACCGGCGGCGTGCTGATGAGCCTGGTCGAGCACGATCTGGTGAAGGCCGAACAAGCCAACGAATTCCTGGTCCCGGAAAATCTGCTGGCGCCGGGCGGCAAAATGCCGTTGAACACCAGCGGCGGCAATCTTGCCGAGTGCTACATGCACGGGCTGGAACTGGTCATCGAGGCAGTTCGGCAAATCCGCGGCACTGCGATCAATCAGGTGAAACGCAACGACGCCGCAATCATCATCGGCGGCCCGATGGTTACCCCGGTCAGTTCCCTCATTCTCGGTTCGGAGGCAACGCTATGAGCAGCACCTACCTTCCGGCCGGCCTGCCGACCCCATCCTCCGCCCCTGACGGTCTCGCCGCGCCGTACTGGGAGGGTACCCGCCGGGCCATGTTGCGTGTGCAAAAATGCAATGGTTGCGGCGCCTGGCAATGGGGGCCGGAATGGATTTGCCATCGCTGCCATTCGTTCGACGTCAGTTGGCGAGAGATCGTCGGCAAGGGCCGCATTTACTCCTACCAGCGGCCGCACCATCCGGTGCACAGCGCGCTCAATGGCCACGGCCCGTATATCGCAGTGCTGGTCGAACTGCCCGATTATGGCAACATCCGCATGGTCGGTAATTTGCTGGGTGATCCCAAGCAGACCGTAACGATCGGCGCGCAGGTCGAGGCAGTGTTCGAACCGCACGACAGCGCCGAGCCACCGTTTACGCTGGTGCACTGGCGCGTGGTCTGAACGGTCACACGCCCTTCGGGACAAACATATAACCAACGCCGCGCACCGTGCGGATTGCCTCGGGATGGCCGGGATCGTGTTCGATCTTTCGGCGTAACCGTGTGATGCGCAGGTCGATGGCACGGTCGAACGCCTCGGCTTCGCGATGGCTGGTGACCTCCAGCAGCCAGTCGCGTGCCAACGGGCGGTTTGGGTTCTCGACGAACAGCTTCAGCAGATTGAACTCGCCCGGTGCCAACCGCTCCTCAATGCCGTCAGTGCCGAGCAACAGCCGCCGCTCCAGATCCAACACCCGCCGTCCCATGGCGACCTTAGGTCCGGCAAGATCGCCATTTGCCGCCGCATTCGCCCGCCGCAGCACGCTCTTCACTCTTGCCAGCAATTCCCTGGGTTCGAACGGCTTGGAGACAAAGTCGTCCGCACCCGCCTCCAGGGCCGCGACCCGGTCGATCGTGTCGCTCAACGCCGACACCATAATCATCCCAGATCCTGGGCAGGTCTCTCGCAAATAACGGATCAGGCTGAACCCATCCTCGCCTGGCAGGTTAACGTCGAGCAGCACCAGGGACGGCACATCGCGCAAAATCTCGCGGCGAAGGGCCGGACCATCGGCAACACCGGTCACCCGCAGGCCATGACGGCCGAGATACTGCACAAGCATCTGACGCTGCGCCACCTCATCCTCAACCACGACAATTCGTGGGGAAGCCATCATTCCTGCCATTGGTCCCCTCTCAC